>Ga0075122_10000407_pt1 | contig 34566 bp, 29 predicted proteins | sample AntAceMetag02UKB_FD_69790 | JGI IMG/M metagenome (GOLD analysis project Ga0075122, IMG submission 69790) | Saline lake microbial communities from Ace Lake, Antarctica - Antarctic Ace Lake Metagenome 02UKB | ecosystem: Environmental > Aquatic > Non-marine Saline and Alkaline > Saline | place... | reverse complement strand
TCAGCTCACCGATACTGTCTACAATTTCATCGGCCGTGTATTCCACTGCCAACTCATCTTCAGGCATGCCCATATTGATCATCTGATTTCGGTAAATTGACATCGCGGCCTCAGCTGTAAAATTCATGATCATCAAGCCGGAATAGTCTCCATTAAAAAGGACAAAGCATCCGATATCGGGCCGTAAATGGACAAGTGGGATCTTTTGAATAGTCTTGGCGTAATTGACATCCTTTTGGGTGACGGACTCTAAAAGTTCTTTTGTAATCTCACAGAAGATTTTTGAAATTGCATTCAGTGTTTTAGCGGCTTTGATCATAGAAATCCTGATAGTAGTGTCGTTGACGAGGGGGCTACGAATTTTAGTTAAACATTCGTGTCGACCTGTCTTTCTTTACTGGTTGGAAAAAATATTCCAGATGTTTCCCGGTTTTAAAGGGATGTCAAACAAATCTTTTCCGGGCAGCTATCTATTGTCCAGACGAAGATATGATTGTGTTGTATTAATCAATTGAATAGATTATAGCAAGGATTATTCAGTTTCTCTATACTTTATTTTCAGATGAAGAATCCAAAGATGTTAACTGGAATCCCAATCTTTTCATAGTCAGCTCAGTTTTTGCGGGATTTGAAGCATCCTGCACGCACTTATTTTTTTCTGGACTATTTTTCCTTAAATCTTTCCTCTGGCTGGAATCTGAAATCAGAAATCATCAGTCCCAGCTGATTTGTATTTTTTATCGGCAACTTGTCTTTTAGAGATTCAAACTCGTCAGGGTAAGGCGGCACGATCATACCGGCAGCATGCAGCAGTCGTTCCCGATAGGCTTCTTCCGAGGATTTGAGAGCGTTCAACGCTTTGTCCAGAGATTTTGAGATGATTTTTACAAGTTTAAAGCGGTTGTTCTTTTTCAACAACCCATCAATGACTGCCAGATTATACTCGGTGATGGTTATTTCGGCTCGCAGGTCTAATACGACTTCTTTCTCCTCCACCAGTGTGCCGCATTTATGCATCCGACCGTTGAGTGAAATAATCTCTGTGTACTCTAAGGTTTCACATTTCGGGCAGTGCAACCAGACCATTTTCCCGAAGTGGTATTGCTCGGCGGCCTCCCGCTCTTTTTTCTTTCGAAATTGATCCAGCGAAATGGGTTTGCTGTCAGACATAAACCGTTTGAAACAATAGATTACTAAATAAAAACACTCTGTAACATAATAACCGCCGCGATGGCAAAACATCCCTCCAACAGCGCGATGCCCCAATTCTGGTCTTGATGGATCTCCTCGTCCAGTTTTTCCATGGGAATAATGATACGGTCCATCACAAAACGGAAGAATGCCATGACCGCACTTCCAAGAACAAACCAGGCAGCAAAAACGATCAATGAATATGAATTCCGCAAGGGTATGGATAATAAAATACCAACCGCGACCAGAGAGGATCCGAATGAAATACCGGCAGCGATATTGTTCTCATGAAGCTCTTTGTGAAAATCGTAGCGGGTGACGATTTGGTGCAGAAACGCTGACAGATAAAAGAACAGTTGAGCCAGCACGAAATAAAACAATGTCAGGCCAATGTCATAAAGCCACCCTAGTGATTCCCCAATAATAATCCCTCGGATAATGACTGCGCTTCCGATGTATCCACCAGCCATTGCAACACCGACACTGATATTCTGCTTATTGAGAAGTTCATCGACGTTGTTGAAACGGTGTAGAATGACCAGGTCATTGATTTTACCCGCAAGATTGAGTAGCAAAATGCCAATCAAACCCCAGATAGTGACGTCAAGCAAATCCTTCAGCAAGTCCACACCGCCTCCTTCAAGTACCCCTTCCAGGATGAGGACGACGCCCCCCAGGTACCCCACAAAGCTGACAGTAATGGCTTTGTTATCTTCTTTTACCAGCTGGTGCTCAAGCGAGTAGCTGGTCAGAAGGTCAAAGATCTTTTTACCGACCCACATCAATATTAAAACCAGGAGGATGTGTAGCAAATTTGGGAAATGATTAAGTGATTCTATCCCATCTAGACTAATGAAATCGGTCAGACTCAAATCTGTATCCATGGTCACCATCTGATTGTTAATTAATGATCTTTCTGATCAGGTTTGAATGCGTTATTGTGTTTCTGTATTAGATCTATAAACATGATAATTGTCAAGTTTTGCAGCAGTTTCTATACCGGATACAATTTGAGAATTTAGAGTTGAAAGTTCGATTTGAAGAGTGAATAATAAATTCTTTAGGCATGATAAACGAAAATTTTGTATAAATTGCTCCCGGAAAATGGTGGATCCCCAGTCTGACATAGATAACCTGCCTTTGTCTCAGTACATCCGCATTAGAAAAGCACATGAACATAATCTGAAAGATATTGATGTTGATATTCCCAGAAACCGTCTGGTGGTAATAACCGGCCTGTCCGGTAGCGGGAAATCTTCATTGGCTTTTGATACGATTTACGCGGAAGGACAAAGAAGATACGTCGAGTCGCTCTCCGCGTATGCCCGGCAATTCCTTGATCAAATGCAGAAGCCCGCAGTGGAGTCCATTGAAGGTTTGACCCCAACCATATCCATTGAACAGCGAACAGGGAAAGCAACGCCCCGTTCTACCGTTGCAACAACGACAGAGATATACGATTATCTCAGAGTTTTATATGCCAGGGCAGGAACTCCATTCTGTCCAGAGTGCGGACATTCGATTGTCTCGCAGTCGGCTGAGGATATTGTGATGCATTTGATGACACTTAAAAAGGGGACCCGGTTGCATATTCTGGCGCCGTTGGTACGTGGCAAGAAGGGGGAACACCGTGAGGTCTTTGATTACGTAAAACGGGAAGGTTTCACGCGACTAAGGATTGATGGTGAAATAAAGGAAATTGAGACTCTAAAACCTTTGCTGAAGAGCTATAATCACACCATTGAAGCTGTTATTGATCGAATTATTATTAAAGACGAGGTTGCATCCCGCCTGACCGATTCCATTGAAACCGCCTTAAGACTGAGCGATGGTTTGGTTGTTGTCTTACAGGCTGATAAAGAGTCTGGTGAAGAAAAGGAAGAAAGTTTCAGCGAAAAGTTTGCCTGCCCGGACCATGGTTCGGTTTTGGATGAGATGTCTCCTCGGCTTTTCTCCTTCAATAGCCCCTTTGGTTCTTGTGCTGTTTGTATGGGACTGGGAACGCTGATGGAACCGTCTGAGGATCTGGTTATTCCAGATACCTCTTTGAGTTTGGACGCCGGAGCGATTAAAGCGTGGAAACGCTGCGGCTCCGGGCTCGGTGGATTTTATAGCAGCTCAATCCGAAAACTGGCCCGTCATTTTGATATCTCAATTGCAACACCCTGGCGGGAAATTCCTAAGAAAGTCAGAATCCAGATTCTCCATGGCAACGACGCGAAAACCCGGGCCCATTCTGAATATGAAGGCATTATTCCCAATTTGAAAAGACGATTTCATCAAACCGACTCCGAATCACAGAAGGCAAAGATTCATGAATTCATGACCACTCTTCCCTGTAAAAGTTGTGGAGGACAGAGGCTGAACCCCGGGGCGTTGGCTGTGCGGATTAATGACCTGAATATATATCAGATTACGGAAATGACCATTGAAAAGGCTTACGCCTATTTTTCCGATCTGGAACTGGAAAAGGAAAAGAAGCAGATTGCAGAACCAATTAAAAAAGCAGTCTTGGAAAGGTTGGGATTCCTAAAAAACGTCGGACTGGAATACCTGACGATGAATCGATCAACCAGCACACTCTCGGGTGGTGAGGCTCAAAGGATACGATTGGCCAGTCAAGTAGGGGCCAAGCTTGTCGGGGTGACCTATGTTCTGGATGAGCCGACGATCGGTTTGCATCAACGGGATAATTTTCGTTTGTTGAAAACGTTGATGCAACTGAAAGATCTGGGAAATTCTGTCATCGTTGTGGAGCATGATGAACAGGTGATTCGGCATGCTGATTACTTGATTGATATGGGACCCGGTGCTGGAGAGCATGGTGGCAGCATTATTGCGATGGGGGCTCCCGAGGAAATTATAAATGGAAATGCTTGCCTCACTGCCCAATATCTTAGCGGCTTGAAACAAATAGGGTTTTCAAAGGCCCGCCCTCAATTGAAAAGCAATGGGGCAATCGTCGTCGAACGGGCAGCAGCAAACAACCTAAAAAACATTACGGCTCGATTTCCACTTGGCTCATTAATATGCGTCACTGGCGTTTCGGGTTCCGGAAAATCCAGTCTGGTGAATGAGTGCCTCTTAAAGGGAATACAGAAAGATCTCAACGGTAGTCGGGTGATTCCCGGGAAATTTTCCAAGCTTAAAGGACTGGAGCTGATCGACAAAGTCGTCAATATTGACCAGTCGCCTATCGGTCGAACATCCCGTTCAAATCCAGCAACCTATACCAGTATTTTTGATGGAATCAGGCGGCTATTCTCACAGCTTCCCGAGGCCAAAATCAGAGGGTATAATCAGGGACGATTTTCATTCAATGTGAAAGGCGGCCGGTGCGAGGCGTGTCAGGGGCAGGGGATTAAAGTAATCGAAATGCATTTTCTTCCGGATGTTCATGTTCCTTGTGAAATTTGCAAAGGAAAGCGGTACAACCGCGAGACTCTACAGATCAGATTCAGAGGGAAAAATATTGCCGATGTTCTGGAAATGTCAGTGGAAGAAGCCTGTGAATTTTTTAAAAATCACAAGCAAATCTATCCCGGCATTAAAACCTTACAGGATGTTGGGCTGGGATATATTCAACTGGGACAGCCATCACCGACTCTGTCTGGGGGAGAGGCACAAAGAATAAAACTGGCATCTGAGCTCAGCAAAAGATCAACTGGAAAAACCTTTTATATTCTGGATGAACCGACAACCGGATTGCATTTCCAGGATATTTCACGCTTGATGGAGGTCTTACAACGTTTGGTGGACTTGGGAAACACGATTGTGGTAATAGAACACAATCTGGACGTAATAAAAAATGCTGACTGGATTCTTGATCTTGGTCCAGAAGGTGGGGATAAAGGCGGGGAACTGGTTGCTGCGGGACCGCCGGAAAAAATCTCAAAGACAGATCGCAGCTACACGGGACAGTATCTCGTTCCTATACTGAAGGAGATGACTTCATCGACTACAGCAAATTAGTTCACAATCCGTTTTTTCATTTGCGGACTGGACCGTTTACAGAAATATGTTGTTGCCCTTAAAGCGGCCAAATTTGTGTTAGACAGTCATTTAGAAAAGTTATTTCGAAATCGATAGCCACACACCCCTTTGCAAAAGAGGAAATATTCGGGATAAGCTTTTCGGGTTAATTTTGATCGGCCTATTATCATAAACTAAAATAAAATAACTGGGTATCAGGATATGAAAACAAAACTGATTTTTGTCACAGGGGGTGTTGTTTCTTCACTGGGAAAGGGGATTGCTGCAGCTTCAATCGGCGCAATCCTGGAATCCCGCGGTCTAAAGGCAACCATTGTTAAACTCGATCCTTACATTAATGTCGATCCTGGTACAATGAGTCCGTTTCAGCATGGTGAGGTTTTTGTCACAGAAGACGGTTATGAAGCTGATCTGGATTTGGGACATTATGAACGATACACCAATATCGTCACCAGTAGGAAAAACAATTTTACAACAGGCCAGATTTATAACTCGGTGATCACGAAAGAAAGAAAGGGTGAGTATCTTGGAAAAACTGTCCAGGTCATCCCTCATATCACGGATGAGATAAAAAAGAACATCTATAAAGCGGCAGAAGGATTTGATGTGGCTTTAATTGAGATTGGCGGGACAGTTGGCGATATTGAATCTCTACCATTTCTGGAAGCCATTCGTCAGGTTGGGCATGAATTGAAGCAGAACCAGACGCTCTTTATCCATTTGACCCTGATTCCATATATCTCTGCCGCGGAAGAGCTGAAAACCAAACCAACCCAGCATAGTGTGACTAAGCTCAGAGAGATCGGGATTCAGCCGGATATCTTGCTTTGTCGAACAGATCGAGATTTAACGGATGACATTCGCAGAAAAATTGCCCTTTTTACGAATGTGACCTTCGATGCTGTGATTCAGGCGATTGATGTGGATTGTGTGTACGAGTGTCCACTCCGGTTTCATGATGAGGGGTTGGATGATAAGATTGTCGAGCTTCTGCAACTGTGGACAAAACGTTCAAACCTGCAAATATGGGCTGACATTGTCCATTCCTATAAAAATCCAAAAGACGAAGTGAATATTGGGGTTGTCGGGAAATATGTGGAGTTGAAAGATTCATACAAAAGTCTCCACGAAGCGTTAACTCATGCGGGTGTTGCCTTGAATGTGAAAGTCAACATTGAGTACATTGATTCTGAAGCAGTTATGGAGAAGGAGGGTGCAAAGGCCTGGGAAACTTGTGATGGTATCCTGATTCCCGGCGGTTTTGGTGAAAGAGGGGTTGAGGGTAAAATTGAGACCATTCGTTTTGCGCGGGAGAACGGCGTTCCCTATTTTGGGATCTGCCTTGGCTTACAGGTTGCGATAATCGAATATGCCCGCAATGTCTTGGGATTGACGGAAGCGAACACCGTCGAAATTGATCAGCATGCAAAGGATAATGTGATTGACCTGATGGCCGAACAGAAAAATGTGACCGATATGGGAGCGACCATGAGGCTGGGCGCATATCCTGCGAGCCTTGTTCCTGGAAGTAAAATAGCAGAAATTTATGGCAGTAATGAGATCTCAGAACGGCATCGTCACCGATACGAAGTGAACAATAAGTACGTTCCAATGTTAGAGGAAAAAGGATTGGTGATGTCAGGTAAAAACCTGAAACTGGACCTTGTAGAAACGATTGAACTGAAAGAACACCCCTGGTTTATTGGTGTTCAGTATCATCCCGAGTTCAAATCAAAACCCACCAATCCACATCCACTGTTTTATCGATTTGTCGAGGCCTCCTATAAAAATAAGCAGAAGGCAAAGTAAATAGGGAGGGAGGAACCGCTCATTGTATTAAGAATGGCTGTTTGGGCAGTTTCAATGAAGCGGTTTCCTGTATTCCAAATTTAATAATTCGGATTTTGGTTCTCATGAAAAAGAATTCTTGGCAGAGGTCTCTTTTATCGCGGATCAGCATATTGTTGCTGATGATGCTGTCTTATGGATTTGCTCAGGCAGCAGAGACGCTTAAGGTTCAAGGGATTGTGCTGACCGACCAGCAAAACCCCGCCGCAGGTGCGGTTGTTGTCCTGATGAAAATCGTGATGCAAGGTCAACCCACCATTAGCCCTTTGAAACAAGAGCGGTCAGATGCACAAGGCCGGTTCGAGTTTATTATTGAACCCGCGGAAGCCAGCTCCTTTTTTAGAATTGAAGTAAAGTCTGAAAAATCGATGACTAGCTCTGAACCATTTAAGTTTAAAGTGGGTCAGTTTTCGAAATTAGTGCAACTCATTTTACCGACGGTCAGGGAGGGGTTGACCCATCTTGATTTCAGCAGGGATATTCTGGTCTTCGAAGCGTTGGAATCCGCTGTGCGAATAACTGAAATCATCAGATTTTCAAACAGATCTAAAGGCATGATCAGTACCGAAAACGAGCCGTTTGTTAAACGCATTCCTGCTGAAGCCCAGAATTTTCAGTTTTTTAAAGGGAGTAACCGTTTCACTGCTACTAGGGAAACGGATAGAATTCTGTTCAGATTGTTTGTTCCTCCAGGAAATAATCAACTCTATTTCAGCTATGACCTACCTGTGAATAAACGATCGCTTGCGTTCTTAAATCATCTTCCATCACAAATTGAAGAGATGGAGATTATTGTTCCGGTCAATACGCTGGACCTCTCTTTTGAAAAAGATTCCGAGGTTGCTTCAGCAAGAATTATCAGGCAGATAAGGCGTTTCGACAATAAGCAATACGATTCGCAAATACTAATACTGGAAAATGATCAAAGAGAAATTACTGTCGTAATCAAGAACATTCCAGTTTCTCGGGAGCAATTCTACTATCCGGCCATCATGCTTGCTGCACTGTTATTTTTCGGACTATCGTTCTTTCTGATCAAAAGAGCACAGCCCGTTTCAGATAATAGTTAACAATCAGGGCAGCTTTGCCAATCAAAATGGTCTCTAACTATTTTAAAACATCTTCTCACAGATTCTACGGCGCAGTTGTTACCCTGATTATGCTGCTGCTGTATGAAATCCTGATCATCTGGGATAACACTTCGAATATTATAATTCGGAATGCCCCGGAAGCCTGGTTTCGAACCCTACTTAATTTCCTGGGAATTTCCCACTATTATATCAGTTTCATCATGGTTACCGCGGCTATCCTAGCCATTCCCTTATTCTACAAGCCTGGATTAGTGGTTCGTAAAAGGATATTTCTACTGCTCATCCTCGAATCCATTATCTGGGGGGCAGTCTCTGGGCTGTTGATTCAAGCAATTATCGCCCGTCTTTTTCTGATGACCGGCACGGTAACGGGTTCCATCATTGGCGATCTAGGTCTGGCAATTGGGGCTGGCTTGTTTGAAGAGCTTTTCTTCCGAGTGATTCTGACTTCTGCATTGATTTGGGGTTGTCAAAAGCTAATGCGGCTTAAATGGCTTTCAATCGTGGTGGCTGTTTTCCTGGCCTCATTTTTGTTTGCCTGGGCACATTATATTGGCAGTGCTGGGGATGCATTTGAAATTTATTCTTTCCTATTTCGTTTTTTAGCGGGATTGTGGTTCACAACCTTGTATTCTGTCAGGGGGTTTGCGGTTGTGTGTCTGACCCATGCATTTTATGATATTTTTATCCTTATATTTTAATAAACTATCATGGCTGGGGTGCGCTGGCGGGCTCATTGACTATCTGATAGAAAAAAGGCATTATCTAAGGTTAGGTTGCTCCATGACTGAGTTGATTTTAAGACGGATGACAATCTTTGGTTCGAATCAGTATCTTATAGGTATCAAGAGACCTGTCAGACGATAACCCTCTTTTTTTAAAAACATCGAGGCGAAATATGAAAAAAATAATTCTGGTTACAATTTTAATTCTCATGACAACTGTCGCGTTTGGACAGGCGATGTTGAAAGTGGGGTACGTCAGTATGAATAAAGCCATCAATCTTTCCAATGAGGGAAAGCGATCGAAGAAGTTTCTGGAAGTTCAAGCCCGACAAACCCAGAGTTTGCTGAAAGCCAAAGAGCAGGATCTGTTGAAAAAAGAGGCAGAGCTGAAGAATAACATTATGTTGAACCAGGAGACCCGGAATCTTAAGAGTCAGGAAATCGCCAAGTTGAAAAAAGAGTTGAGGGATGAGCTTTCTAAAGCCCAAAAAAGCATCCGTCAGGATGAAATGCGACACTCGACCAAAATTTTTAAGGATCTAGTTGTCGTTATCAGGGAGATAGCCAAAGAGGAAGATTTTGATCTGATCCTGGAATTCAATGTCAAACAGACTATTCTTTTCTCCAAGTACGAAATGATTGATCTCACGGATAAAGCAACTGAACGATACAATAAGCTGCAGTCAATAGAGTAGCCGAGGCTGTCGCAACTCAGATTTTACGTATCAAGGGATTACGTCTGAATTTAACGAATAACGGGGATAATGACCATGGTATTGGATATATTACAAATTAAAGAACGACTGAAGCACCGGTTTCCTTTTTTACTGGTCGATCGGGTTTTAGAATTGGAAGAGGGGGTACGATGTACCGCCTTAAAAAATGTGACCGTAAACGAGCCATTTTTTCAGGGGCATTTTCCAGAAAGTCCAATTTTTCCGGGAGTTCTGATCATCGAAGCATTGGCCCAAACAGGCGGTATTGCCGGATATACACTTTCTAAATCTAAGGGGAAGGACCTGACGTTTTTTGCCGGATTCGATAAGGTTAAGTTCAAAAAGCCGGTCGTTCCAGGAGATCAGCTGATTTTGAAATCCGAAATTATTAAGCGAAAGATGAATATCTGGTTTTTGACGGGTGAGGCATTTGTGGATGACAAGCTGGTCGCACGGGCGGACTTCAAACTGGCTACAATCCCTTCTACAGAAGGTGAATAGGCAGAAAAGCGCGTTTTAACACCAGACTTAAAATATTCCAGTTAGAATTTAAAATGATCCATAAAACTGCAGTTATTGATCTGAAAGCGAATCTGGACAGCAGTGTTGAGGTAGGTGCCTATTCTGTCATCGGTCCTGAGGTCGAAATAAGCGCCGATTGTCAAATTGGTCATCATGTTGTCATTGAGGGACCGACAAAAATGGGCGTTGGATGTCGGGTATTCCCGTTCGCATCATTGGGTCTGGAGCCGCAGGATAAAAAGTTTCAGGGAGAACGGTCCCATCTTGAGATTGGCAATGGAAATACGATTCGAGAGTATGCGACCATCAATCGGGGCACTGAAGTAGGTGGCGGAATCACAAAACTGGGTGACCAGGGCTGGATTATGGCGTATTGTCATATCGCCCATGATTGCATTGTGGGCAATCACATCACTATGTCTAATGGGGCCACCCTGGGTGGTCATGTGATTGTAAAGGATTATGCAAATATCGGCGGACTATCAGGCGTACACCAATTTTGCCGGATTGGAGAATACTCGATTGTTGGCGGGCAGAGTATGATTACCCAGGATGTCGTACCGTTTGCCATGGCCGCAGGAAATCGAGCAAAACTGGCCGGTGTTAACTATATTGGGTTAGACCGCAAAGGTTTCACATCAGATGAGATCGATATCATTAATCAGGCTTTCAAAATATTTTTTAAAAGTGGCCTGACAAGAGATGTTGCTGTCATAAAATTGAGAGAGGAATTTCCGGAATCGGCTCATATCAAGATGTTTGCAGATTTTATTCAGTCATCAGAAAGGGGGGTATGCCGCTGAGCGATAACACCCTTCCACTGTCGCCGAACCATCGAATTCAGTGGCGAAATACAACCCATTGCTAAGGCAATTGGCAACAAAATTGCTGAACTGAATCATTAATCGATCAGATATGCAGGAATCCGTGACATGAGCAAAATGAACATTGCAGTTGTCGGCTATGGATATTGGGGACCTAATCTAGTCCGTAATTTTTCCTGGTTGAATGAAACCCACGTAAAATATGTTTGTGATCTCGACGAAACCCGTCTGGAGAAGGTCCAAGCCCTTTTCCCCAATGTTGAAATCACCACGACCGACTATCAACAAATTCTGGATGATCCCCAAATTACAGCTGTGGCCATCGCGACCCCGGTCGGGACCCATTTTCCGTTGGCAAAAGCGGCTTTGGAAGCCGGGAAACATGTACTGATTGAAAAACCGATGACCGATAAGGCCGAAGATGCCGCAACGCTGAACGCATTGGCCAAAAAAATGGATCGGCTCATTATGGTGGATCACACCTTTCTTTACACAGGCGCTGTTAAAAAAATAAAAGAGCTGGTGGATGCAGGGCAGATTGGGGATATTTACTATTTTGATTCGGTTCGTGTGAATCTGGGTCTGTTTCAGAATGATGTCAATGTTATCTGGGATCTTGCACCCCATGATCTCTCGATTATGAAATATATCATTGGGAAGAAACCGGTCAGTGTAAGTGCGAACGGTGTTTCCCACGTCAAAAACAACTTGGAAAACATCGCGTATTTGTCGGTGTTTTATGAGGATTCAACCTTTGCCCATTTTCATATCAACTGGCTTTCTCCCATCAAAGTGCGACAGATTCTGATTGGTGGTTCGGAAAAGATGATCGTTTACAATGACATGGAAAATACGGAGAAGATAAAGGTATATGATTCCGGAGTTGAACTGAATACAGGTGACAAAGATCTCCTCTATCAAGCATTAGTCCAGTATCGTACCGGTGATATGTACGCGCCAAAACTGGATCAGACAGAAGCGTTAAAAACTGAATGTCAACATTTTGTCGATTGTATTCGACAGGGAAAATCACCGATCAGTGATGGTGAATTCGGGCTGGAGATTGTGAAAATTCTAGAGGCCGCACAGTCTTCCATCAAACAGCAGGGAAAAAATATCAAGCTGGAAGAGATATGATAAAACTTCTTCTATCACACGATCTGTTGATTGAAGCGCTGCAAAACCCCGAAACGGCCGCGGCGCAACTTATCAAGCAATGCGCCGCTGATCCGGGAATTCAGGCGTGGATTCTCGCATATTCTGTTCAAGTCTGTGCCAGTCTGGGATTTCCAAGCGACAAAATCAGGCAGCTAATTGATGGACTCTCTCAAATTCCAACTAATGCGCGGCTTAACGAGCAAGCCCTTGCGTCCCAGATTGATTTTGAAACCGGATTGCAGATCGCTGCGGCAAAAATGTTTAAGATTCCGCGGGTGGTTGTGAATCATCCTCAAGCTGAGGCAGAAGGGATTACTTTTATCAACTGCCAAGAGGCATTGAGTCTTGATGATGCAATGGATTCTCAGCAGGTCGACTTCCTGAATCTAAATATGGCACTTCATCCTGTTTTTAACCGGGTGGATGGATGGTTTATGGAGATCATCCAAAATACCGCATTTGCCGGCGGGAATCATGTAGCTGAATTTGAAAAAGAATTTGCAGACTTTTGTCAGATTTCTCATGCAATCGGGGTCAGTAATGGGACAGACGCTCTTTTATTTGCACTGCTGGCGATGGGGATTAAAAAAGGAGACGAAATCATCACAGTTCCCAACACGTTTATTGCCACTACAGAAGCGATTTCCCAGGCCGGCGCTATCCCTGTTTTTGTCGATGTCTGTCCAGGTTCGTATAATATCAATGTGGAATTAATTGAAGAGAAGATAACGGACAAAACCAGAGCCATCCTGCCAGTACACCTCTATGGGCAGATTGCTGATATGGATGCCATCATGGCGATCGCTGAAAAGTATAATCTATTGGTGCTGGAAGATGCTTGTCAGGCACATGGTGCTTATTACAAAGGAAAGCGAGCCGGTACTCTGGGACACGCAGGGGCTTTCAGTATGTATCCCGGGAAAAATTTGGGCGCATTTGGGGAAGCAGGGTGCGTGGTTACACCGGATCCAGACATGGCTGCCATGGTAAAATGTCTGCGGGAGCATGGTCAAAGCAAGAAGTATTATCATCAGATTGAAGGCTTTAATGGTCGGATGGATAATCTACAAGCGGCTGCCTTAAGAGCCAAACTACCTCTCCTGGATCAGTGGAATGAAAACAGGCGGCAGATTGCCCGGCTCTATCAAAAAGAACTCAGCCAGGTTTCCGAGGTGAAATTGCCGGTCATAGACGATTATGCAAGTCATGTGTTTCATCTGTTTGTCATACTTGTACAGGACCCCCATGAGCTTTCGGCTTATTTGAAACAGCGGGAGATTCATACTGGATTTCACTATCCCATGCCCCTACATCTTCAGGAAGCGTATGAAGGCCGGGCAGAGCTGCAGGGGCATTATCCTGTTTCTGAACAATGTGCTAACCAACTGCTTAGCTTACCGATATTCCCTGAATTAACTGAAAAACAAGTCATTCGTGTCTGTGATGAGATTAAACGGTATTACCAGCGAAGCACTTCCGGTAGCTAATTAGTTGAAGCAATAGATATTCAGGCAAGGTATGAGCAAATTGATGGTTATTTCAGGAGAAGCGTCTGGGGATTTGCATGGGGGGAATGTAATCCAACGCCTGAAACAGCTGCGTCCTGATTTGGAAGTCATCGGAACAGGAGGAGATCACATGGCCGCTGCAGGGGCTCGGCTGTTTTATCGGGTGGAAGACCTTGCGGTCATTGGCTTTTCTGAAGTATTAAAAGTTTATAAACATATCAAGGCCATTTTCGATGATCTGGTCAGAAAGCTTGATGATGAAAAACCGGATGCGGTGTTGTTGGTGGATTATCCTGCATTTAATCTGAAGTTTGCTGCGGAAGCCAAAAAAAGAGGGATTCGGGTCATATTCTATATTGCACCACAGGTGTGGGCCTGGAAAAAAAATAGAATCCACAAAATTAAGGCATTGGTTGACGAGCTGATTGTTCTTTTCCCCTTTGAAGTGGAATTTTTCAAAAAAGAGGGGATGAAGGCCCATTGTTTTGGACACCCTTTGCTCGATATAGCTGAACCGACGCTGGATCGTCAGGATTTCATTCAAAAGTGGAAATTGAGTCTTGAGAAGACAACGATCAGTCTCCTGCCTGGCAGTCGCAAAAATGAAATTGCCAAACATCTGCCGCTGTTAAGTGAAACTGCCAAACAGATCGCTCGGGAACGCGATGATATCCAGTTTATTTACCCTCTGGCGCCGACGGTTAACCGTGACTCTGTTGCATCCCTTCTTTCACAGGAGAGTTCCGCAATCACACTAATCGAATCTGATACATACAATGCGGTAGCTCACTCCGATCTGGCTCTGGTCACATCAGGCACCGCGACATTGGAAACAGCGATTTTGAAAACGCCATTGATTGTGATCTACAAATCGTCGTTGATCACCTACTTGATTGGCAAATATCTGCTGCGGATCAAAGTAATAGGATTGCCAAATATCATCGCAGACAGGGAGATCGTGCCGGAAGATCCGCGGTTTGTTTCGCCAGCCAAAATAGTCAACTGGGTTAATTATTATCTCACCAACAGAGATGCCTACCAGGAGATTAAGCAAAATTTGATTGAGCTCAGGGACCAACTGGGTGAAAAAGGTGCCTATCAAAAAACGGCTGCATTCATTAACACACTGTTTTAAACCACTGAATTATCAGTGGACAGCAATAGTGCAAACCTGGAAACAAGAGACTGTTGAGAGGGGCTGCGCCATCAGAAGTTTGCCGAAAATCGGACAGGAAAACAATCCGTATGAAAAAAGAGATTACGTTAGACGGGAAGAATTATATCTTAATTGGAACGGCCCATATTTCCAAAGAGAGTATAGAAGAAGTATCTGAGGTTATTCGTGACATTCGGCCGGATGCCGTTTGTGTGGAGTTGTGTGCAAGTCGGTATGAATCTATCCGGAATGCGGACCACTGGAAAAGTATGGATATTGTCAAAGTGGTTAGAGAGGGCAAAGCCCCCATGTTGATGATGAACCTGATTCTTTCGGCGTTTCAAAAGAAAATGGGTGATAAATTGGGAGTGAAACCCGGCGCGGAAATGGTCAAGGCAATTCAAATTGCAGAAGAGACCGGTAGTGAAATTGTGCTGGCCGATAGGGATATCACCATCACATTCAAAAGAGCCTGGGGCAATCTATCATTCTGGGAAAAGATCAAGCTCTTCGGTCAGATTTTTGCCAGTATATTTGAAGCACCGGATATTTCGGAAGAGGAAGTTGAAAGCCTGAAAGAAGGCGATATGTTGACCGAAGCCATCGATATGATGGCAAAGGAACTGCCCGGGATTAAAACGGTTCTCATTGATGAAAGAGATCGGTTTCAGGCAGACAAGATTCTAGAAGCGAAAGGAGAAACGATTGTGGCCGTTGTTGGCGCCGGTCATATTCCGGGAATTGTCCAACACATGGAGAAACCGGGGGATATTTCTGAGTTGGAAATTATCCCACCTCCTGGGAAAACAGGAAAAGTGCTGAAGTGGGGAATTCCGTTGGGGATACTTGCGGTCATTGCCTATGGCTTTTTCGGAATGAATACAGATGTCAGTCTGGAAATGCTTAAGCGCTGGGTGCTAGCGAATGGGATCCTATCTGCCTTAGGGGCAATGCTGGCTGGTGGTCATATCCTGACGGTTTTGGTAGCCTTCATTGCGGCACCGATCACCTCTTTGAATCCAACAATTGCAGCAGGTTGGGTCTCCGGTCTGACAGAAGCCTGGATACGTAAGCCAACAGTAGAGGATTTCGAAAATTTATCGACAGATATTACTTCAATTCGCGGTTTTCGAAAAAATGAAATCACGCGAATTTTATTGGTGGTCGTGTTGAGTAATGTGGGCAGTAGTGTGGGAACATTTATCGGGATTCCCTTGATTACGTCTCTGTTATGATATTCCGGTCCGTGTCTGAAAACTGGTTTTATAAAAAAATGTCGTGCCTGTTGGATGTATAGATGATACTAAGTGCAAAAAAGAAATAAGCTGGAAATTTTGGTTACAAATCGAAGATAACGATACGATATTTTATTAAAAACAATAAACCTGTTTAATTTCTCAGGAGTGATGATGGATAGTGGAAAAAAGATTTTAGACAATTTTTTACCGCAGCTGAAAAGTTTTGTAAAATCGGAGACAGTTTTTGGAGAGCCGTACAATATCGGTGAAGTGACGATGATTCCGGTAAATTCTGTCAAGGTCGGGTTCGGTTTTGGTTCTGGAGACTCAAAGACCACCGATGGTTCTGGCGGCGGCGGCGGTGTGTTACTGACCCCGGTTGCTTTCATTGTGGTGAAAGGCGAAGATGTCACGATTCACAATCTGAGTGCCGGTACCATCGAAAATGTACTGGAAAAAGTTCCGGAAGCGGTAGACAAATTTATTTCAATATTTCAAAAACTGCAGAAAAAGAATAAGAAAACGGACGAATGATTTTTTTATACGGTTTTCTCTTGGCAATCGGGGTCCTGCTGATTGTTGCTCTGAGTATCCCTGTCAAAGTTCGTTTTGAATCGAATCTCATATTTCTGGTTCAGTGGGTCTTTCTGACTGTCAGGGTAATTGTTGAGCCAAATAATGTCCGAACAGAACTGCTGCTGTTCAACAAAAAAATTGAGAATCGGAAAAAGACCAAGCCAAAACCAACACCTAAAAAAGAGAAAGCCAAAGAGAAAAAACCGAAAAAAAAGATCCCATTTTCATTTATTAAAGATACCTTACAGGATGTGGCTGTCAAAAAAGTTTTATACCAGTCTCTGCATTTGATTCTACGCTGTTTATTCGCTATTAAGATCCGATTTTTGAAATGGAATATCGGACTAATCGACTACTACTGGCAGGGAATTATCCAAGGAATTGTCAGCGGTTTGCCCGATACTAAGCGATGGCAGATTCAGGGCAACTTTGAAGAAGTAAATGATTTTCTACTGATTATCCAAATTTCAATCTGGCGTGTTTTATCTGCCATCATTATATTTCTAATCTTCTTCCCTTATTTCAGAACAATACGAATTTACATGAGGTTCCGCGCGATAACTTGAATCGGGAGACAGTGAAAAATCCGAAAAGCGTCAGCTTGAAAAACAAAGGGCTTGAACTGGTACAGGTCTGCGGGCCATACATAGAACTTTATTTCGACTGGGAGCAGATACCATCCCTTGACCTGAGGGAAAGCTACTACATCGTCGAATTCACACCTCACTCGTTGATTCTGCCGCTGGAATATGCCCGGCCTAATTCAGAGGGGCCGCTTCATTTCTGTTTGAAAACGGGAGTCGAATATCAGTTGCGCCTCCTTTCCGTACCCCTTCCTGCATTTACGATTGAATCCGATCTTGATCCCATGCCTCAACTGGAACTGACTCCTCAGCATGAAAACCTGATTAAACTGGCCTGGGGGGATGTGGATGTAAATGGTCTCAATCATTCCAGCAACAACAATCATATAGAAGTCTATCAGGATGGTTGTTTCTCCCAGAAACAACCTCTACAGCCGTTGATCTCCTGTGAACTGGTCGGAAGGCCTGCCGCCATTGAAATTCGACATGACTCTGGTGAGCGTTTGTTGCAGGTCACAACTAATCTGCAGCAAATGACATGCGTGGCATCTTTGACCTTTGTACTCGAGAAACAACCGGTAGAACTGTGCCTTTCAACTGCGATTCATCAGGATCCGGGTTGGCGTGTCAGGGCGGAGTTTCCTGTTTCTTTTCAGATGCGGAAAGTCTGGCGGGAGTCATTTCTAAATGAATTTAATGGCGCAGACTCAAGCCGGATTGTTGGCTGTTTCCGGTTTTATGAAAACGGACAACGGGTTGCCGACATCAGGCAGTGGGGATTTTCGACGCATATTCAACATCATCTGATTGACCAGATTCAATTGCAAGAGTGGGGGTTTAAAAAGAAAAAACGGGTTTATCATTTTAAATTGCAGCTCCAGGTCACATCGGCACATCGAGAACTTTATAAATACGTCCTGCTCGAAAAACAGCTTAAAAGTGATGTGGAAGCCGAAACGATTGGGTTTTCAGAGGATGAAATTGAAACGGCTGAACAAAATTTGTTCAAAGCTCAGCGACATGTTGTCTGGGAGCAGGCTTTTATTGAGCTGGTCCTTTGGTTTAAAGTCGATGGTCATGACTGGCAGGAATTTCAACGAGATGTCGCACACTCACACCGTTGGGACTATGTTCCCTCGGAGACAGCAACTGAATGCTTCTGCGAATGGGTGCTTTTCGATTTGACCCAACCCCAGCAATCAATGAAGGTGCTAACTTCAGGTCGAGTGAAACGAATTCAATGGCCCAATCGGGTCTATCTGAGACCGTACGGCGTAAACCGGCTGTTTGCCTGCTGGGACCTTGAAAAACACTCGGTGGAGAAAGCAGTCCTGGAAAACTGGGGAGTAGGTCTTTCCCAGGTCGGGTTTTACCTGAAAGTGCATGAGGAGTATCTTGGTGCGAGAAATCGGCGTGCAGATCTGGATTGTCACTTGATTGACATTTTCTCTGTTCAACAGAATATCTACTTTAGTGTCGAATCCAATAAGTGTTTTTCGGTTGAGATCGTTGCCCGTTTTGAACAGCAGGAGATTTCTCTGACACCGGTATCAACCGCTATTGTTACCCCCCGAAAATCGGATCAGTCATCTGTCGATCACCCCCATTATTCCAAGGCAGAAAGTCCGGGTTACCACTGCACTCAGAGGGAAGTCCGCCATCTTCAGGGAGCGGATGCTCAAAACAGAGCCAAAGTCATGTTACATCTGCATATGCATTCTCCAAACCTGTATCGTGTGGATCCGTTTAGAGAGAGCTTCCTGAGAGACAGTACCTGGCCGCTATTGACCTATGAGGGGGCCGAAGTTCATAATCCACCGGGGGAATGGGTATTGAGGAATTGTCTTGATTCATGGTTACCAATTCTGAGGGTTTTGCGTAGCCTGGCGGCGGAGTCTGTCGATTATCAGATCAGCTTGGACATATCGCCCCCTGTGGCCAATATGCTCAGTAGCCCTCGGTTCAAGGATTATATGTCCCGTTATTTGCTGCGGGCGAAAGCCTATGTGAGTGGACAAATTTCTTTGATGAATTACCGCAATGACTCACCGGATTTAATCCGGGCAGCGCAGCGTACGCTGTTAAACTTGAATGCCATTGAGTCTTTTTATGTTGACGACCTGGACAAAAACATCATCGGTGCATTCCGGGAACTTGAATTGCAGGGATTTCTTGAAATCTCCACCTGTACTGCAACGCACGGAATGCCCGCAGAGCTGGAGAGCCTCCCGGATGCGCTGGATAGTCAGATTACATTGGCAGCCAAGAGTCATCATCGAATATTTGGAGATCGGCCGCAAGGGATCTGGCTGGCTGAAAACTCTTTTTTCCCTGGAATAGAACATTTTCTGGCCAAAGAAGGCTTGGGATATTTCTTTGTTGAAGCGGAAGCTATCTTATGTGCATCGCACAAGCTTGTGGAAGAGGAGTTTAGTCCGGTCATCCTCCCGCATCGTCGCGTAGTCGCATTTGGCCGGAGCCGTTTGGGGCGGACCCAGGTGTGGGATGCCGATATCGGCTATGCCGGGCATCCGGATTTCAGAGAATATCATTTTCGGCATTTAGGATTGCCAATAAAGCGAATCACGTCCAAAACATCAGATGATAAACAGCCGTATCATGCGGATCAGGCAGAGAAGACAGCCCGTATGCTGGCACAGGATTTTCATCATAAGCTGAGTGAGAAAGGCTTCGAACTGGGCCATCGCAACTTTCAATCGATTCCTCTTATTAGTTGTGCATACGATGCCGAGCTTTTCGGCCATCACTGGTGGGAAGGCCCCATTTTTCTGGAAGAGTTGTTAAGGGAGTTTTATCGTAAAGGAGATGCGATCGGGCTGACGACCCCATCCCACTATCTTGCTGGGAACCCCACTCTGCCTGAAGCGGTTCCCAACCCCTCCACCTGGGGACATGAAGCCGTACATGTGAAGTGGACGGATCCGAAAGTTGCCTGGACGTTCAGAGAAATAGAAAGAGCGGATCAGGTTTTGAAAACCTATTTGACACAGGGTCGGGAAAACAGATTATCGGACTTTCAAATACGGATGGTAGAACAGATGCAGGCAGAATTCATTCGTGCCCAAAGCTCGGATTTGACTTTTGTGATCATGGCTGGGGACTTTGAAGAGGATATGCAGAGAGAAATATTAAAATATCTGGACTATTTTTATCGTCTCAAATCCTTGATTGATAATAATATCGAGGACGAGCCGTTTCTGCTGTTCCGGCAATATGAGAATAATATGTTTCCTGAAATCGCTGAATACTACGCAATTCGTTCGCAACCGCCATCATCCACCTGACATAATCCGGATTTGCAGATACAATCTATTAAGTGGCTATCATAATTTGTAGCCTTTCACATGTTTAAATTATTAAGGAGTAAGAATGATAAAAGATCTCACTAAGATCGGTATGGTGACTGTGAGCGATAGGGCTTTTCGCGGGGAATATGAAGATAAAGGAGGGCCTGCCATCAGGCACTGGTTGCAAAGCGCTTTGAATAGCCGGTGGGAAGGGATCGAAAAAATTGTTCCAGACGAACAGGATCACATTGAAACGGTATTGCGCAGTCTGGTTGATGAAGAAAACTGCCACTTGATTCTGACTACCGGTGGGACCGGCCCGGCAAAAAGGGATGTGACGCCTGAGGCAACACTTGCTATTGCGGATAAAGTGATGGATGGGTTTGGGGAACGCATGCGGTCGATCAGTTTGAAATATGTGCCTACGGCGATACTTTCCCGACAGGTCGGTGTGATCCGCAAACAGTCTTTGATTGTAAATCTGCCTGGCCAACCCAAAGCCATTAAGGAAACTCTGGATGAACTCTTCGAAGCGATTCCCTATTGTATTGAACTATTGGAGGGGCCGATTCTGGAAACGAATGAGGAAATTGTCACAGCCTTCAGACCCAAATCTGCAAAAAACAAGAAATAGGCGTCACTCTTCAGCAAGCGCCCGGCCAAGGGGATCATAATCCCCTTGGCTCTTGAAATAAGGTGATGAATTATAAATAAGCTTCATCGCAGCATCCGAAACTAGCTTTATACTTCTGAAATTATATTGTATTAACCCTGTCTATGAAAGTGAGTATAAAATGATGGGGATCATACTTTATATGATTAGAATATACAAAGTGAACCTAGCCGATATAGAATTAAAAGATGTTTTGAAAATAGAGAAGATCTGTTTTGATGGGGTTCCCGCAAAGCGATAATGACTCGGGATAGCAAAGAGTAGGATCATTGCTTTTTATAATGAGCCAACTCTGATAGCAAGTCGAGATGCCTTTTCTGTTATTTTGTACTATTAACCACAAGAAAATGAAAAATTATGGATTCTATTGAACAGAAAATAAGGGAAACATTCGAACAGATTCCTTTCAGTAATAATGGTGGGAATATCCTGGACAGCGGTGTGGTCCATTCGCTTGAACTTAACGGTGAGACCGCTAATGTCGTACTTGTCATCAGTGATGAAAATCAGTCGATCAAGGACGAAACAGCTGCAAAAGTAGAACAAGGATTGAAAACAATTGACGGTATCAGTGAAGTGAGTATTAAAGTCGTGGCATCCGCACAGGAAATGGAGGTGCAACAACAAGCTTCTGAAGCAAATCCGGCACCACCGGAGCAGGCGAATTTCCTTCAGGAGTATACTAATGTAATTCTGGTGGCGAGTGGTAAAGGGGGCGTTGGAAAATCCACAGTGGCAATCAATCTGGCTCTGGCACTTAAAGCACTGGGGAATAAAGTGTCTGTCTTGGACGCTGATGTATATGGCCCATCTATTCCCATCATGCTTGGAAAACGGAATCAACCGCTGGAGGTGAAAGGTGAGAAGGTCGTACCGCTGAATCAGTTTGGTATTGATTTCATGTCTGTGGGCAATATGGTCAAAGAAGAACAGGCACTGATCTGGAGAGGACCGATGACCCACCAGGTGATCCAGCAAATGCTCCGTGATTCCGCCTGGCCAGGGGGAGATTATATGATTGTTGATCTACCACCGGGAACAGGGGATGTTCAACTCTCTCTCTCCCAGATGGTTTCTGCCACAGGTGCTGTGATCGTATGTACACCACAGGATGTAGCGTTGCTGGATGCGAGAAAGGCGATTGCCATGTTTAACAAAGTTAATATCCCAGTGTTGGGTATGATCGAAAACATGAGCGCATTTGTCTGTCCAAAATGTGGTGCAGAGACTCCGATTTTCTCAAAAGGCGGTGCTGAGCGTGAAAGTTCTGCCCAGGAAGTTGCGTTTATCGGTGGCGTTCCGATTGAAATGGATATCCGGTTGGGATCCGACAATGGCGACCCTGTCGTTCATGCCAGTCCAAACTCAGCCAGTGCCAAAATCTTCACGGAAATGGCAACCAAACTGGACCAGATTGTGACGGAGGCTTAATGGCTGGGAATAAATTGAGCACCAGACCCAAGGAGATCACCTTTGACGGTAGAATGCACATTATCTGGCACGATGGTGCGCATACCATTTATGATTATTGGGAATTGCGAACAGCATGCCCCTGCGCCACCTGTGTGGATGAAATTACCGGGAAAAAGGTGCTGGATGACAGCACTGTGCCCAAGGATATTCATCCGGTGAAAAGTGCCTACATTGGCAACTATGCGCTGGAAATCCTCTGGAGTGATGATCATAGTACTGGGATCTATACATTTCAGAAATTGCGTGACGAATACCCTCATTCAACCGTAGCAATTATTTGATTCTGGTACCTTTTTAAAGAGATAGAAGCCTCATTGAGTTTTTCAAAGTTAAAATTTGAGTTGGAAGCCAGGGATGAGAATGCGCGCGCAGGGTCTTTCTATCTCCATAGGCATAAAATTGAAACCCCCATTTTCATGCCCGTGGGTACCAACGGGACGGTCAAGGCGATCACAACAGATGAGTTGAAGAAAATGGGTTATCGACTCATTCTGGGCAATACCTACCACCTTCATCTCCGCCCTGGAGATGAAATCATCCAGCGTTTGGGAGGACTGCACGATTTCATGAATTGGAATCGGGCAATTCTCACCGACAGTGGTGGATTTCAAGTCTTCTCCCTTGGGAAACTAAATAAAATTAGTGAAGAAGGAGCGTTTTTCAGGAGCCATCTTGATGGCAGTAAACAGGTATTGACTCCTGAATCAGTTATTGCCATCCAGGAAAACCTGGGATCGGATATCATGATGGTCCTGGATGAATGCCTGCCCATTCCTGTTGATAAAAAGACAGTGGCTGATTCAATCGCGAGGACGACCCGCTGGGCAGTGCGATCTTTCAATGCCAGAAAATCTGAAAACAACCTTTTCGGGATTGTTCAGGGAGCTGATTTCGAAGATCTCCGTCAGGAGTCCGCCCAGATGCTTATGGAAACGGACTTTGATGGTTTCGCTATTGGTGGTTTGAGCGTAGGTGAGGACAAGGAGATAATGGATGGGATGGTTTCATTGATTGTCCCTGTTCTACCGGAAAAAAAGCCGCGGTATTTGATGGGTGTTGGGGACCCGGTTGATATGATAAACAGTATCGAATCCGGTGTGGATATGTTTGACTGTGTTCTTCCGACCCGCAATGCCCGCAACGGAGGTCTGTTTACCTTTAAGGGGCCCATATCCATCAAACAGTCACAATTCACCGAAGATAGTCTCCCTCTGGATCCGGATTGTGAGTGTGATGTCTGCCAAAACTACTCCCGGGCCTATTTGAGACATCTTTATAAGTCCAATGAAATTCTCTCATCGCGCTTAAATAGCTATCACAATCTCTGGTTTTTTAAACAGCTGTTGTTGAAGGCTCGAGAAGCGATTTTTGCGGGGAGTTTTAAAGAATTTAAAAAACAGTTTTTGAGGGACTATCTCAGTACTTAGATCGGACTGGAAATGAGCGGGACCGTCTTCCGGCTGACAGCGTCAGGGCTTCTCCATTTGGTTTTCTATCGACAGGCGCTGCTCATAGCATTTTCTGGAGCCTTCATCGTCTCCTTGGTCGTAGAGTAGCTTTCCCAAATGATCAAGAATATCCAGCTGCCCTCCAAAATCCTTGAGCGTTTTTTTAATGGCCAGATGATTCTGATACGTTTGTGTGAGTCTGGGCCAGTCTTCTAACTGATGGTAGGCAGTTTCAATCTCAGCATAGATCTCGTCCATTTTGTCAAATTCATGCAGCTGCCTGAATTCATTCAGTGTAGTAAATAGAAAATGAACCGCATGCTGCTGCTGCTGTGCATCGACATACCTCTGTACAATCTGCTCCAGTAATTCCAAATGTTGCGGATGCTGTTTATCCACATAGGTTGCAAAAAGCGCTTGCTGGGTTTTTGATGCTTTTTCATACTGGTCAAGATCAAACTCACAATCACCTTTCAGTAATGTCAGCTTTACCATCATGTCTTCGTGTACCGGTTTTTGGCCAGGAGCATTGAAAAACTGTCTCAATGCAGACAGACTCTTCTCATACTCATTTTTCTGATAATAATTCTGTGCCATTGACAGTGTTATTTCTGCCGCATCTTTGGTCCCCGACCCATCGGCCTCGAAATCGCTGCTGGTAAGAATTTCTTGGGAAGTCAATGGAGGTGCCATTGATGGTTCATCTGCATCTGGATGTTTATTCGTATCGGATGGTAGAGAAAGTTTATCCAGTTTTTTGGGCGGTAATTTGACAGGGTCCACCTTACCTGACGAAACTTCCGGTGTCTCTTTGATATCGTCGAACATGCCTCCGATCGGCGCAACCCGTATTTTATCTTTTATGTCCCTCTCCGGCTTTGCGACACTTTTCTTGCTGGCCGGGGGTAGAGCAACTTTTTTCTTGAGTGGCGCAGACTGTGGGGATGTACTTGTCTTCTCTTTGAGTTTCGTTTTACTTTTGCTGGACAGAGAAAGAATGACATCATTCTCTTCATCCGGTTTTCCCATTCCAGATGCACTGGATTGGGTCAGATTTTTCTGAAACTTGGAAAAAACACTTGGATCAATGGCTTTATCCGACGAATCGATTTGCCCCTTTGCAAGAGATTCTTTTTTTCGGGCGGTTGACAGCTTTCGAGAGGGCCGACTTTTTGGTCGTGCACCTTTTTTATGGGTTCGGGAGATAATAAACTGTAACTGAACAGTCAGTAAAAATATCAGCCCGATAATGGCCAGCTTTGTTTCTAATTCCCAATTGGTATAAGAAACGGCTAAACCGGCTGCAGCCACAACCGTCAGAACCTGAATAATTGCTTTAATGATTGTTCGCTCCGTTTTTTATGATTGTGAATAATACTGCCTGTGAACCTATATCCACCGTGTCGCACTATTTTGATTCAAGATCAACAACCTTAAGATTTGAGTCTCTCAGGCGAGTGGCCAGCATCTTGGCAAAATTTCGATATAGCTTGTAGGCAATTGTAAAATATTGTCTGGTGCCTGAAATTTGGGTCAACATTTCATCTGTAATGGAAAACAATAGCGAATTCCCTTTGGCTGTGGCTTTTGCCGACCTTCTCCGTTGATCAATGAGTCCCATCTCACCAAAACACTCTCCAGGATTTAAAACGGCTAGTTCTGTCTCTTTGTTGACACCGTTTTTCTTTCCGATGCGTTTGCTGATCGTGACATTTCCATTGATTAAGATGAACATTTTCGAGCCGAACACGTTTTCCTCAAATATGATGTCGCCGTCTTTATATCGTTCCGGGTTCATAAACTTTAAAAAAGTATGCAGTTCTGCATCCGAAAATCCCTTGAAAAATTCGACTGATGTCTGCAACCTTTCAAAAATGTTTCTGTTAATTTTTATCATGTTTGTAGATTGTCTATATACTATTCAAACTCTGGGCTCTTCATAAGCTTTCCTGGAAAACTCAAAAAAACCGGATGTCCTCTGTCTATCTAATACGAATCTTTATAGATTTGTATCCTGTTTCTCAAATTCAGGCAAATAATTTCAGTGATCAAGCAACTAATGAATAAGTAGTCTGAGGATTATTGTCATTTCTTAAAATTTGCCGGGTTTCTTCAAGGTATCGTAAATGAGCAATGGCTTCACCGGTCGCAAACCATTTTTGAGCGATAGGAAATTGCTCCCAGGAGTCACATTTGATATCCCAGTGCATTTTTGAGGCGACACCGTACGCATGCCTGGACTTCCGGTCCAGTATGGAGAGTATCTCATCCAGTCTTGTCATATGGTGATGCTTAAGCTCATCAATCCGCTCTCTGAAGTGTTTAAAGATGCTTCGATGCCCCGGCAGGACTAGATCAACATCCAAATGGTATACTTTATCCAAACTGTTGAGATAAAGCTTCAGCATATCCTGTTCGTCAGACCAGCCTTGGATATTCGGGGAAATGTCACCTAAAATATGATCGCCTGATATCAGTAGCTTCTTATCTGCTTCATACAGGCAGGTATGGCCCAGCGAATGTCCCGGAGTTTCGATACAGGTCAGCTTATACTCGCCGATTTTGAGCAAATCACCATCCTGCAGAATTTTAAACTCGGGCACCCATTGCGTTTCGAATTTTTTCCCAGGGTGTTGTTTAAGCGCGTTTCGGAGTTCGATTTCAGGGAAACCGTTTTGGGCGGCATAATCAAACATGTGTTCAAAGCCGTCCCATCCATCGAGAATCTCTGCTTCTGGTCGATTAAAATATATTGTACTTGTCGGCGATTTCAGCTTTTCCACCAACCCAAAATGATCAGCATGTAAATGGGTAATAAATATATCGGTACAAGCCAGGTCAATATTCAAAGTGCGTAACCCTTTCTGCATCGCTGCCATACAGTCATCGCGATTGAAGCCCGTATCGATAATGAGGTTGCGGGTCGGTCCGGTGATGATATATGAATTCAGTGATTTTAAAGGGCTATCAGATAAGGGAATTACAAGGCGGTATAATCCAGGTAAAATTTCTTCAGGCATAGGGTGGTCCTTTGCTTCTATATACAGGGTTCACAAAATTTGTAAGACCTTTTTTTATTGTATTTCCAATTCGGTTTTATTGCAAAATGTAGCATTTTTTCGGGAAAACTCGCAAGTAGCCGGAGTACTAAAAAAATGTAATGACTGGATATCCGGTTGTTAATCGCTCAACTTTCCCATTTATGGAAATGCCCCCTAAGACGAAAGTCTCATCTCTTGTCATTCCCGTCCCCAATCAAGTTGAGGATAAACTGCGGCGGGAATCCGGTGAAATATAAACGTTTACACTTTTGAAGGATTGAGGCAGCAAAACTGTCGGAAACATCTTTACTGGATCCCGGCTTTAAGCCTGTCCTCAACTTGATTGGGGATCCGGGATGACAGCCTATGAGGTAAATTTCCCGACTGGGAAAGTTGGTTTATCATTTATTAAGATCCATTCAAGGTACCAAATGATCGTAAAAGTGGCTTTAAATATTCCGTTCACAGAACCATATGATTATCAGGTCCCTGAAGATTTGAATTCACAGATTAAAGTTGGGATAAGAATCCTTGTCTCTATTGGCTCGAGAAGAATGATCGGAGTGGTGGTTGAGATTCTGTCAGCCTCAAAGCATAAAAAACTAAAACCAGTGCTAGCGTTGATTGAATCTGAACCTGTTTTCGATCCTCGAATGCTTTTTTTTACAAAATGGATCTCAAATTACTACCTCTGCAGTTGGGGGGAAGTCCTGGAAGCCTCTTTGCCGGCAGGGTTGAAGCCAAAGTTGCTCAAAAAGATTCAAGTTGATACGGCCAATATCAGCAATTTATCGCTGGATTCCAATCAAGAGCAGTGGTTGCAATCAATAGTTGACAAGAAAGAATCCGACGTCTTCAAGAACGTGAAAGGTGAAGATTACAGAGGTCTTTATGCTAAACTGAAAAAGAAAAAGATTATCCACTATACCTACACACACTCGATGGGTAATTCAGGTCATTCGTATATGGAGTGGTTGCATTACCAGCCTGAATATGGTGATCAAGTCAGGGTTAGAAATGGAAGCCTGACAAGCCAGGTTCTGGAATGGTTTAAATCGGAAAATCAGCTGAAGCTGCAAAATATTTTAGACCGATATCCCAACGCCAAGCCCCAGATTAATAATTTGATCAAAAAAAAGGCGTTGCTGAAATCGAAAAAACAGGTACCTGTCGGATCATGTCCCTCGACAATCAAAACGGAACTGTTTATTCAGCCCAATGCTGAGCAGCGTGTGGCGATTGATGCCATTTTATCGGCAATCAAGCAAAAAATGTATCAGACCTTTTTGCTACATGGCGTCACCGGCAGTGGAAAGACAGAAGTATACCTCTATGCGGTTAAAGAAGCCATTGAACAAGGGCAAACCGTTCTGATTTTGATTCCGGAAATCTCGTTGACTCCTCAGGCTGTCAGTCGATTCAGAGAACGTTTCGGAGATCGCATTGCAGTTCTGCATAGCGGAATGGCCAATAAAGAGCGTGCTCAGGAATGGTGGAAGATAAAAAGAAAGCTCTGTGATATCGTGATCGGGGCACGTTCAGCAATTTTTGCTCCGCTGCAGGATATCGGGTTGATCGTTGTGGACGAGGAACACGATACCTCATATAAACAGCAGGAAAGCCCATTTTATAATGCCAGAGATGCGGCAGTAAAAATTGCCAGTGAACAAGGTTGCGTGGCCTTGTTGGGATCTGCGACGCCATCGGTAGAATCGTACTCTAACTTATCCAGTCAAAAATATACCCTTCTGCAGCTTAAAAACAGGGTGAACCAACAGTCCCTTCCACGTTCTGAATTAGTAGATCTCAAAAAAGAAGAGCGGCAGAAAGGAGCTTTTTATCTTTCCAAACACCTGGTCAAGCGTTTGAAAGAAGTTCTGCAACGCCGGAAGCAGGCATTGATTTTTTTGAATCGTCGAGGATATGCGGCATTTTTATCCTGTACCTCGTGTGAACTTCCGGTTCTCTGCCAGAACTGTTCGATTGCGATGACTTGGCATCGAACCCGGCAACGGTTGATTTGCCATCATTGCGGCTTCAGTCAGAACTACCCCCAAACCTGCCCCCACTGCAATGAAACCGCTTTTAATCTTGAAGGCATAGGAACACAGAGGGTGGAAAGAGATCTGAAGTTACTCTTTCCTGAGGCGAAGTTTTTGAGAATGGACCGGGATACAGTTCGTAAACGGGGCGCCCTGGAACGAAATATTAATAAAATAAACGATAGGCAGGTTGATTTTGTGATTGGGACCCAGTTGATCAGCAAGGGGCATGATTTTAAACACATCGGGATTGTCTGTATTATTTTTGCTGACATGAGTCTGAATATCCCGGATTTTCGATCTTCTGAACGAAGTTTTCAGCTGATCTCACAAGTATCCGGGAGAGCCGGCCGGGACGAGAAGAGCGATGGTCTGGCGCTGATTCAATCGTATAACCCCGAGCATTATGCATTTCAGACCGCTATTCGTCATGATTTTACAGGATTTTTCACTCAAGAAATGCAATTGCGCAGGGACCTGAATAACCCTCCATACATCCGACAGATTCTGATGAAAATCAGCGATCAAAATCCTGGCAATGCTGAGATGTCTGCGATTAAATTAGGAACCATCCTTAAGGAATCTGCAGCACTATGGAAATTCCAGGTTCTTGGTCCGGTTGAATCACCCATACAAAAGATAAACAACCGCTATTATTGGCAAATCTTAATCAAAAGTAGGGACATTGGAAAGGCTAAAAACTTTCTCAAGGATCTGTTTTTTAACCGTAAAGGCTGGCGAGTGAAAGCAGGAACTCGAATTTCAATTGATGTAGACCCCATGACGATGCTGTGAATTGCTGTACCTGGGATCCACTATCAAGACTGTCTAGCAAGCTACTCGATTCTGTCTGAATTGACGTCGATCTTGAGTGTTTTCGGTTTCTGACCTGCCTGCACAAAGAGTAATCGGGCATGACCGGCTTCAACATCCAAAAAATCTTCTCCATCCATAATTACCATTATATCAATAGTTTCGCGGTCACTGTTTTCTCCCTGGAAGGGTCTTACCACAGCTTTGATTCTAGCATACCCGCGTTCGTTTAAGTGAATGTCCGTGCCAAATTGAATATTGTCGAATGTATGGCTGACATATACAGGTCCTGAACGAAAGGCATTCCGGTTGGACTTCTTTTGAACCATCTGCAGTGTGAAAAAGACCTCCAGCTTTTCTTCGGGTTCCGGAACCTTAATTTCAGTCTGATCCGCTTTGATGAGCAGATGGAAGGGAAGGTCTTTGATCTTATTGCTGATTGCGCCGCGCTGTGTGATATCTGTGAGAATTTGACCTGGTTGTAGGTCAAGAGTTTCATCATCGTTTGCAACTGTGACAGCCCCAGAAGTCAGACTGACGGTCAATTTATCATTACGTTCGGCCATTGCGACAATGGTCCCCTTGATACCCGCTGTTGCGGTTGGTGTCCGAATGGTAGTGTTCTGGTATTTTTTAGTAAACTTGCCCCAGAAGGAGCCAATTTCCAAGAAAAAACGATGCAAAAATTGCCGGGATCCCTTTTTTGACTCTACTGATTTTTCGATCAGGAATCGTGTATTCGTGAACAAGCGGATTAAGGATCCATCCCGAAAGGCAATGGTAACTTTTCCCGTTTCGCCGGTTACGACCATATCCTTATCATAAAGAATCAGTCCGGTTCTGCAGGTAAGTACGGTCTGACCTCTCTCAATTTCGATTTGTCCCCGAAAATCTTTGATGCTGGCGACAGCGTTTAAGGCAAAGCTGTTTGGCACCCAGAGGGTTAAAATGAAAGTCACACAGATCAGTGTTAAGAATAATGCGTTTTTGATCATCGGTTTTCTCTCACCCCTTGATACATTGTTCCATATGTTTGAATGGAATTTTACTTTTATTCTTGTTGACAGGAAATACAGGTTTTGCGTTAGGGTTATCTTATTGCAATTACCGTACAATTAGGTCATGTGGCAATTATTACCATAAAACCAAATTCGCTTTTTGCCAATTTTTATACTACATTAGCTGGTAAGAAAAATGACAATTACGTGTCCTGGAAATTTGCAGGATTGTTGGAATTGGAATTGAAGTTTTGACGGGATACAAAGATGACAGGGTCTGGAGACCTTTATTTGGAAATTTATACGGTTGAATGGGACAAGGATTGTGATTATTAAAAACGGCCCTGAGTCATTGTGCTTAACCAAAAAAGACATAAAAATAAGCGGCTTAGGGGTTTGACCGGATTTCATTTCTTTCGAATAATATACGTAAACCATCTTTGTAGATTAGGCCCCGCAGCCGTATGAATTAAAAAGCTTTGCGATGTTTTGAATGAAATGCATCTTTTTTGCAAGTAACTCTTACCGAGTTTGGAAAATGGAAAACTACGGGGGTAAATGAAATTCAAAAGGACATAATTTTGTCCATTTGCGACAGTATTGTCGAGATTCTGACCTCCGGAGACAGATCGATTCTTAGTTAAATTGATATCAATATGAAAAAAATCTATTTACTGCTCCTAGTCACAATTTTTTCAGTTAATGTTTCGGCACAGATTGTGACCCCCTCCCTGGATGCGGCTTTCCCGGTTGAGATGGCCTCAGCTGCAGGTTGGCGGTTTGGCAGTGCCGTGGGTGTGCAAACTTCATTTGCCAAAATCACAGGTGAAACAGAGGAGTCCGATTATCACAACGTTGATTCTTCCGTTTTGGCTGCCTATCAACCGAGTAATATTATTACTGAATTCTACTGGGCAACTCCTGGGATCTATTATTTATGGGACTCCTCAGCAGATACCCTGAACAAAACCAAAAATGGAGATGGTAGATTCAGCCTGGCTCTACGGGGGGAAAGAAATGTCACAGTGGGTATCGGATACCGTATCGTGGATCAGGACGCCTCGTCGGACACTGTAGATAAAAGTTTATATGAAGGGAGTTTTTCAATGAGGATGCTGGATGGACTTTACCTGGCCGCTGGTATGCAACGAGTGACGGAAAAGTTTGATACCGGAGATTCCAGAAAGTGGAATCGAATCCTGGGCGGAGTCGCAATACAGATTGGGGATCCCTTAAATACGATGTTTCGCACCGAAGCTTCCTTCCAGACATCACCGGAAAGTACAGTTGATGATCCCACGATTCTGCCTCATAGAAAGACGAGCCGAATTCAAGCCGCGGTCGAACTTCTTTGGGACGCATTTCTCTTCTCATATCAGTACCAGAACACAACTCTGGGAGCTATTAACACGGAAACGGATGATCAAACCATCGCCAGACATCGGTACGGATTCGGCTTTAAAATGGGTAGCGCTACGATTGGGTTTTACGCGAGAAGTGGGACACGCACGGCCGGGGATAAAGAACTGAAAACCGAATTATATCAAGGGACACTGAGTTTTAGCTTTATATAATCTCAAAATCAGGATTGTTTAACTTTTTTGAACCGTCAGCATGGATGCTTTAGGTATATTTAGATTAAACTGAGGAATAAACGATGAAAATCTCTATGATGGGATCAAAAGCACTCTGTTTTTTAGGAGTGCTATTATTATGGGCGAACTGTGGATTTGGCCAGGTCGTTATACCATCCATGGATCCAACCCAATCGATTTTAATGCCTTCTGCAGCAGGATGGCGAGAAAAACCGTCAGCGGGTGTGGGGTACCTCGAAGGAAGCGGGGCACGGGATTTGATGGGGCAACAGATCTATCAGTTCGATACTTCTGGTATAGATGGGAACTTGGCGTTTACTTTGGGCAATGTTTTTTTGGAAGTGCATGGCTCTCAGAGCATCAATGATGTTCAACTTGATAAATTTTATGAAGGAGAATTCAACCTTCAGTCCAATGACGCCAGGCTGAGCATTGCTCTGGCTGGCAACGATTTTGTGACTATTGGCTTAGGTATTCGCTCCACTGAGTCCTCAGACTATTTTGATGCCGACTATGATTCAGAAATAACCACTGCCGTTCGATCGATCGGTTCTATTTCGGTCAAAACTTTGGATATGTTTTATTTTGGCCTTGGATTCGAACGTGTCAAAGAAGAAAACAGCTACGCTGTCGATCTGACTTGGAATAATATTATCGGTGGTGTAGCCATGCATCTTGGGCAACCGGGCGCAACACAATTCAAGCTTGAATATTCACTTGCCTTTTCAGATGCCCAAGAAAAAAGTTACTCAGGAGATCTGGAAAAAAACATCCATCCACAGACAGCCGTTTCCCGTATGTCCGGGGAATTGATGTTCAGCGGTTTGTTGTTTGCGTTCCTGTCCGAAGAGAAAAAAATCGATACAGACATGATAGAGAATGATGAAACCGTAAAAGAGATCAAGATGGTCAACAATCAGGGGGGTGTGCTCTGGATTCCTGACAACGGTCTTAGCATTGGATTTTATTTTTTAAGCACAACTAATATAGCGAGTTATGACGATTCAATCAGCTCGTTTAGGGTCAAGATGGCTTACATTTTCTAGTTACTGGACTGGGTTTTGTCAGCTGATAGCCGCCACTTGCTTATTTGAGATCATTATCAACAGCTTAAGATATGTAAAGTGATTACTTTTGTGAAAACCGGAAAAATAGCAATGATCAAATACATTATAAAAGGGAAGCGAAATGAAACTGATAAATAACCTTTTGTTGATTTTAACTGTCGGTTTATTCATCCTCTCAGGCTGCTCAATTGATGATGACAAAACGGTGACTGCCAACGGACAATCCTCAGCTGATGCAGAGCTTGTAACACCGGCAGCGGTAACAGATGTGGTTATTGATACACAAATTATTGTTGAGTTTGATATGGAAATGGATATGTCCACGATCGACAGTACTTCATTCACTGTTTCTGAAAGCGGTGGGAATGTGATAGATGGAGAATTTACGTTTAATGCCGAAAGTACAATTGCCATCTTTAGTCCTTTAAATGATTTATTGCCTGAGACCACATATACAGTTGCCATCTCAGATTCCGTTGAAGATTATCAGGGAAACTATTTTAAAAGTGACAGCTTTACATTTAGTACTATCGATGATGACAGTACTGGTACTGTCAGCGAACAATCCTTAGCTGATGCAGAGCTTGTAACACCGGTTGCGGTAACAGATGTGGTGGTTGATACACGAATTATGGTTGAGTTTGATATGGAAATGAATATGTCCACCATCGACAGTACGTCATTCATTGTTTCTGAAAACAGCGGAAATATAGTAAATGGCGAATTTACGTTTAATGCCGAAAACACAATTGCCACCTTTAGTCCTGCAAGTGATTTATTACCTGAAACCACATATACAGTTGCCATCTCAGATTCCGTTGAAGATTATCTGGGTAACTATTTTAAAAATGATAGCTTTCAGCAGTGTCCGGTTAGGAAATTGCAAACAGTTTTAAAAGAATGTTAAGAAAAACAGCGAACCAGTTATTTTCCATATTTCGAGATTCATTTCGGATCTCAATTCTCAATTGTCGTACT
>Ga0075122_10000406_pt1 | contig 34828 bp, 39 predicted proteins | sample AntAceMetag02UKB_FD_69790 | JGI IMG/M metagenome (GOLD analysis project Ga0075122, IMG submission 69790) | Saline lake microbial communities from Ace Lake, Antarctica - Antarctic Ace Lake Metagenome 02UKB | ecosystem: Environmental > Aquatic > Non-marine Saline and Alkaline > Saline | place... | reverse complement strand
TTTAAAGAATTATTTGAAGTTAAATCTTTATTGCCTGAATTTCGAAGAGAGATATGTGCTTTTTTGGAAAATCCTAGTGATGCATTGTATGATAAAATTAATGGGGTAAAATATAAAATCGGGAGATTAGGAGTAGGGTTTAAGCCTAGGTTTATAGCATATTTAGATGAGTTAAGAAAGATTCCAGGATATGAAGATTATTCTGCTCCTATTGTCCATAATTTATTAGAAAATGGAAAAGAATATGGCTTTTAAAATTCTCCAAGCGACATTTGTTTCTTGCCATCAACAAGTTCTTTTGTTTTGATTTTGAAAACTTCGAATATATTATCTACTGCGGGAAGGATTTGATTATTTAAGTAATAATCAATATCGTATTTTCCTTTTTCATCTAAAAGTTTTGCTCTTTCTCTAATTAGTGATCTTTTTTTCCCATTTTCGGGTTCTGAAATATAATATTGAATAACCATTCCAATATCGATTGGGATTTTGGCTTTTCTCATTCTTTTTGCGATTGTTACATGAGGTCCTTCGTTTTTATATTCTTCAATTGGTTTTTTTAATTGAGTTTTAATTATTAATTCTTTTAATGGAATTTCTCTATCTTTGATTTTTTTAATTATTTCCTTTAGATAAGTTAATGCTTTTTTATCATTTCCATCTTCTAAAATCATTTGTAGAATTTTGCTTTGAGTTTTTCTTGCTAATTGACACCAGTCTCTTCTTACTGTTTCAAATCCTCTGATTTTTAGATTGTTTTGGTTGTCTATTAGTGCATATTTCTTTTTTGCTCCAAATTCTCCTGTTCTTTTTGTAACCCAAATTCCTCTTTTGAAAAATCCTTCTGATTCTAATTCCATTACTCCTGGAAGCTTACTGTTGATTTTTTTAAGAGTTTCTTCAGCTTGTTTTTTTGTTTTGTTATTAAGAATGAATGCAACCGAATCTGTATTGTGTGCTAATATATAATTAGCAAAAAAAGTATGAGTATCCTCGACTTCTAAATCATAAACATACGTGGGCGTTGAAATTTTTTCTATAGATTTAACTCCTTGTAAATCAAATTCAAAATTTTTAATGAGCTTTTTTTGATTCCCTTGAGTTTTAATGTTTGCTCTTTCATTTTTTCTTTTTAACAAAAAACCTATTTTTTTTGCATAATCTTCTTTATTTTTTATGATAATGTTTTTTGAAAAACTTCCTGTGGAGTATGTTTTGGATTTAGTTTTGTATTTATTTGGAGTATTTTCTTTGAAAACTGAATGAGATATGCCTGTTCGATAAAGTAATTTTCTGGTTTTGTTTATAAATTCCTGATTAATTGAAGTATATTTTATTATTGGAGCATTATTTCTTATCATTACACAACCATCTGCTGAAAACAAACCCCTTAGGAATGCCTGTATATTTTCTTCGGTTTCTTTGAAAAGCCAATTTGGAATTATTTTTTTGTTATTCTCTCTAAAATTTTCTGAAATTATCTTAATTAATTTTAAACCATTAAATCTTATATCTCCTGATCTTGTTTTGCTCCACCAATGACTTTTAATGTAACCTAATTTTTTTAAGGGTAAAATTAATTTTTTGAAAATTTCTTCATTATCATTTCCCAAAGATAATCCTAGATAATAATCTTTATTTGATTTTTGATGTGACTTATTTCTATGGAATCCTCCATCTCCTATGAAAAATCCCATGAATTCGTAAACTTTTTTTAGATAATTTTTTGATTCTGTTGTGTCGAATGGAATTTTTTTTAATGAAATTATACTATTGGCTCTTTTTTTAATTTCTTCGGGTTTAATTTCAATTATCCTGTTTATAGGATTTTCTTTTGCTTTTTTTGATTGATTATGCTTTGATGATTGATAACCCATTAAGGAGTGATCTTCAGTTACTTCTATTGACCAATTGTTTGTAAAATTTACTTTATACATCTTTTTTTTGCATTTGTGTCTCATGACATAAACAACTGGTTTGAAAACTGAATTTCCTTTTTTGTCTAATGTTAAAATCTCTATGTCTTTCTTCAGATTATATTCTTTTCCTAAAGAATTTTTAGAATTTGTTTTTTTAAAAATATTTTTAATTTCTTCTTCGTATATTTTGTTATCTTTTTTAATAATTATTTTTGTACCTCCACTTACACTATCTCCGTAAATCACCTTGAACTTATCTTTTTCTATTTCTTCTATTGTTTGTTGGATATGTTTTCTTGCAAAATAAGCAGTAGCGGCGGCTGCTTCAATGCAGTAGTAACGGGCTCCGAAAAATCCTTGATAACCATAAGCTGCATTTGCAATTAATTTGAACGCATTACTTCTTGCCTTTAGAAGATTGTTTGGATTTTTTTGATATTCTTTTTTGTATTTTTTTCTTTTTTCGATTATATCCTCTAATAGTGTTGGAAAGAATCCTTTTGGGGTTTTTTGAAAATATGCTGGAGGATCTAATTCTGCTTTATGGGATTTTTTCTTATCTTTTGTTAGTGTTGATAAAGAAAGATTGTACGAAACAATAACACTTGAATACATACTTGTAAAATCAAAGAATCCAATATCTTCGTATAATCCGGGTATTGGTCTGAAGACAAAAGCTCCTTCATATTTTCCTCGCATTCTTCTTTCCCCTATTTCATCATGATGGGGTTTTCTTTGAGCTATTTCATTAAATTTGTGAAGATTATGTAAAATAAAATTATCTACATTTTGAGACATTGAATTCCTAGTAACCGCATAAGGTGCTTCATTTATTACTCTTGAAAATTCTAAAATGTCTGGCCATACTTTATAGAATAATTTTTCTGTTATTAATGAATCTTGTAGATTATATTCATAAAAATCTTCCCATTGTTCTTTATTGAGTTTTTCTGTTTTATTAAAATCAATATGCTCAACATCATGTTTTCTCTCTCCAATTAATTCTGATGCTACTTCATTTAGTGAAAGAGTTTCTGATTGTAGATATTGTGAATAAGCAGTTTGAATGAATTTGAAAAGGTCTATGTGAGTAATACCTGCAATTTTTCCTGATAAAACTATCCCTCTTGAAAATTTAGGTTTTGAACCATCTAGTCCTAATGATAGTTTAACTTTATTTTTTTCAGCTCTTGCTCTTAAATAGGGGAGATCAAATCCATCTGAGAAATAACCTACTAGAAAATCTGGTCCATATTCCTTCACCTGTTTTACAAATGCTTCTAACATTTCTCCTTCATCCTTGAAATTTTCAACAAATTTCTTTTTTGAAGGTGTTTTCCAGGTTAATACCTTTTTGAAATTTTCTCCTGTTAGCGAAATCATTAATATTTCCCCTTTTCCAATTTCAAGTTCACTTGTTTCAATATCATATGCTAGAATTTTTGGTTTAATTGTTGAATTTGTTTCTAATTGGGTTATCTTTTCGGTTTTGATTACAGTATCAACTTCTAAGATATTGTCAATTCCTTTTAATTCTGGAGATTTATTTAATATTTCTCCTTCAATTTTCCACCAAGTTAATGGGGTTAATTGGTTTTCAATTAAATATTTTGTAACTATCTGGATATCTAGCTCTCTTCTTGTAATTTCTTCGTTTATTTCCTTTACTTTATCTGAGAATTTTCTAGTGAGCTTATTTGATTTAGTATATATTTTAAGAGCTTTAACAGATTCTCCTAAAAATTTCTTATTCTGTATTTCTATCTTTACAGGTGTCTGATCTTCAACTTTAATTTTTTCTACTCTAGATTTAAGTTTTTCAGGACTTTTAGTTAGGGCGTAAAAATAGTCATTGAATTTGTCAAGAATGCACAATCTTTTGCCTTTTTTATCTCTTCCAAATATTTTGAGATATGTTTGCCCTTCTATGTCTAAATAATCAAAATCAATAGGTAGAAATTCTGTTTCCATTTCACAGGACACCAAAGGTTTCCTCCAAGCAATCTTCCTTCATAATAGCTTCACTTTGTTCATGTTTCATTTTTAAATAAGAATGAGATTGTATATAAAAGTTGGGTTGAAAGATTAAATATTCGGTCTAACGAGTATGTGTTATGCCTTTCAAATAGTAACAAACAGTAGGGTTTATATACTAGTTTGTCTTATATAAACTAAGATAAATCAGGTAAATAAAGAAGATGAATTTTATTAATACTGAATTAAGAATTAGAGAATCTGTGGGATTTCAGGTTAAACCTGTTCCAGAAGTTGATAGTGATAGTTTAAGAAATGATTTAAAACATAGGGAAAATTATGTTAATCAAGATATTTATAGGGGGAATAAAATAGATATAAAAGCATAAAATGGGAAAAGAAAAATATTCAATGGAAAAAGAAATAGCTAAATATGAAAAAATGAAAACTTCAGCGGTGGCTATCCAGGATGGTAGTTCTTATGTTAAGGCTTGTGACGGGTTAGGTATTGAACCTGAATTTGATGATTTATATGAACAAGGTTTAGCTGAGATGCAATATGTTGAATTGAATTCTGAGACTGAGGGATTTAGTGGAGGATTAGAAGATCTTGCAGATAGTGGAAATGTTACGAAAACTGCTAAAAAGACAAGAAAAATTAGTAAGAATCATCAAAAATATGCGAGTTTTATTAGAGCAACAAAGGCTGCGGGGGTTGATGTTGATAGAACTATGAATGATCTCCGGGAAAAAAAGAGAATTTTAATTGAGGTTATGGGTTATAAGAATTTGATGGGGAGAGGTGGAAGAGTTAATATTCTTGAAGCTAAAGGTTCTAGGATTGGAGAAGCTTATAGAGCTTGTTATGATCAAGCTAGACAAAATCATCCAGACTTGTAGAATCAATTTATGCATATTTATTTTGGATGATGAAAATCTTTTTATATTAGTTATCTCTTAGGAATTCATGGGACTACAAATTGGTGAGATTATCTCTAAAGAACAAATTGAATTTGAAGATTTAAAAGGAAAGACTATAGCTGTTGATGCCTTTAATGCACTTTATCAATTTCTTACAACAATTCGGCAAGCAGATGGCACTCCTTTAAAAGATAGTAAAGGAAAAATTACCTCTCATTTATCTGGATTATTTTATAGAAATATGAATTTAATCTTAGGAGGAGTTAAGTTGATTTATGTTTTTGATGGTGAAGCTCCTGAATTAAAGAAAAAGACTCATGAGAAAAGAAAGGCAATGAGGGATATTATGAAAGAAAAGTATGAGCAAGCTAAAGATGAAGAAGATATTGAAGGAATGGGAAAATATGCTAGGTCGGAAACTCGGTTGACAGATGAAATGATTGCAGAGGCTAAAGAACTTTTGAGGGCTATGGGAATTATGATTGTTCAGGCACCTAGTGAGGGTGAAGCTCAAGCAAGTGAATTAGCAAAATATGAAAAAGTTTATGCTGTTGCTTCTCAAGATTATGATTGTTTAATGTTTAAGGCACCTTTGTTGATTCAGAATTTATCTATGGCGCGGAAGAGAAAGACTGCTACGGGTTATAGGGAAGTTTTTCCACAAATTATTAAGTTGAATGAGGTATTGAAGGAATTGGAACTTAGTCCGGAGCAATTAATTTGTTTAGGAATTTTATGTGGAACAGATTATAATGTTGGCGGAGTTAAGGGATTTGGTCCTAAGAAATCTTTGAAATTGATTAAGGAGTTCGGGGGGGGTGGAGAAAAGGGTGGAGAGAGTTGTGGAAATGGAATTGAATGTTGTGAAAAGATTTTTGATGTTTTAGAAAATGATGAGAAGTATTCTAAGTATGAAGTTGAATTTAATTGGAAAGAGATTTATGATGAGATTGCAGAGCCGCGAGTTGAGAAGGATATTGAATTAGATTTTCCAAAGGTTAATGGAGATAAAATTAAAGAGATTATGGTTGAAGGACATGAGTTTAGTGAGGCAAGAATTGATAGTCAGTTGGATAAGTTAGATAAAGTTGAGAGGGAGAAAAGTCAGCAGACTTTGTTTTAAAGATGGGATTATTTAGATGGTTAAAGAATAGAAAGCACAAGGAAGAGGTGGAAGATGTTCGTAGACATGTTAGTGAGCATCATGAAAAGGTGGATGCTTTGCAAGAAGCGAAGGGGAAGGAGTTTGTGAATGTTGAGGAAACTGTGAAAGAGAAAACTGAAAGAAAACTCAATGAAGAACATTTTCCTTTATTATATGATAAATTTTCAGACAAACTTGGAATAAAATTAGAAAAGAAAGATTATCCCAAAGTTGTTCTTGATGATTCAAAGGGTACTTCTTATTCTAATTTCGAGGCAAAGATTATTGGTATTCATTCATCTAGTTTAAACGATCTCCCTGTTTGGGGTGAAGAGATAGCTCATTATTTTAGGAAAAAAATGAGAAAAGATAAAGGAGAAGAAGAAAAACATTCCGCGGAATTTTTTGGTTTTTTGGGTCGGAAGATAACTAGTGGATTTTGGAATAAAGAATATGTTGCAGATAAGAAAACCGAAGGAGCTTTGAATAAAAAACAGGTATTAGAGACTATTAAAGCCAATAAAAGTTTTGTAGCAAAAGAAAGAAAGAGTATTGTGGAGGGATTCCTTAAGGGAGACAAGGAAGTCTTACATAAAAGGGCTGCTTCGGGTGATAGAGAAACCGAAATTAGGAACGATCTTTTAACTCATCATAGGCCTTATGATTTCGCATCTAAAGTTGATTTAAGTAAAATTCATAATTGGAAAAAGTTCTTTTCAATGCCTGATCGAGAAGTTCGGCATAGATTTTTCACACCAAATCCGGATTATTCTGGATTATAATATATTCTATATAACTTTCTAGTAGTAACAAATAGGAGTATTTATATACTAGTGTTACCTATATAAATTAAGGTAAATAAGATGGCAAAAACATTACAAAACCTTTTAGGGTTTGGAGTTGCAGGTGCTTTGAAGGGTGCTGGAGTTGCAATGATTGGTGAGAATATTTTTAATAATGAATCTATTATGAATGCTTTAACGAAGCCAGAAACATTATATTTTGCAGGAGCTTGTGCTATAGGCAATGTCTTATATCATGGAGTTCAAGCATATAAAAATAGGGATAACGATGTTATAACTTTATAAAATGGCAAAAAAACAACTTATTGAAGTCTTAGCTGAAAAAGGAGAATTAACCAATGAAGCTGTTGCTAGGTTAAAAGATGCTTGGGTTAGTAATTGTGATGAATTATATGCAAGAATGCAATCATGTAAATTTGCAGAAAATCCTGAGATGGAAAGAGCAATGGAAAAAGAATTAGGTATAAAAGATGGCGCTATTGATGGATTTATGGAGTATGTTCAACCTTATGTTTCTGATGAAGCAATTAATGCTGAAAAACCTCCAGAATATTCTCTTGGATTGAAAATTCTTCCTAAAAGAATTTTAACTCGTTAGATTTTTTTAAAATTCTGAAGTATCTGAGCTATGGGCTTCGAAAGGATTATCTTTAATATCTTTGAATTTTTCCCTTGTAACATCTGCTTCTGCATGGAGTGTTGTTCTATCAATTTCTTCTTGATATTTTGCTTGTTTTTCTTTGTATTTTTTCCCGTATTTTTTTATAAGTTTACTATATATAAATCCGATTCCAGCTCCAATAAGTAATACTATTAGTGAAACAAACCATCCTGAAATAAATAAGGATAACATTTTCACTATTGATTGGATGCCTCCACTAACTCCGATTAATGTTGTAATTATTAATGATGCAATTAGCACCATTAATGGATTTAGTTTTAGGAATGCTTTTGAAGGTTTGTATAAAAAATTAACTAAAAAAATATAAATTCCTAATGAAAAGAAAAATGCCCAAGACCAAGTAAATTCTGTTCCAAATACAATTTTCCAAAATGGATTAAAAAATCTGAAAAATTTATTCGTATAAAATAAAAAAGGGCCTACCACTTTTTTATTTGCCATTAATTTTGTCCATTCTTGTTGAAGGTATTCTTTTCTTTCTTCTTCTTCTGAAAGTTTATCTGCTTTTTCTTGAAATTCAGAAAATTCCTTAGGTAATCCGGATTCATCCATTTCTCCACTTAATCCAGGGAGTGCGGGAACTCCTTGAGCGGTTATTGATGGAATAATTATTAAGTTTGTTAAAATAAGTGCAAATAATAAACTAAATATTAATCCCTTTTTCATGGGGGAATTACGAATAGGTTGTTTATAAAATTAATTAAAAAAAATAAAAAAAATAAAAAAAATAAAAAAATTACTTTAGGGATTTCTTTTTCCACTTACCGTATTCTTTAGATTTTACATCTCTAAGTACTTCTTCTTTTTCAAGATGCTCAAACATTTCTTGTTTAACGTCTTTAACTCCTGATTTGAAAAAAGCTAGCATTATTTTTCTATTGAAAACTACGAAAATTAATGATACGGCGATTATTGCAGCGTAAGTAATTGCTCCAGCCCAGCTAAGACTCATTTCTGCACCTGTAGCTGTTAATCCTCTATAAATTTTATAGATTAAGAAACCAATGAAACCTACCCAGATAACCTTTTGAATTATTGCTCCACCTTCGCCTTCTTTACCCATTTCAATACTAAAGAAAACTAAAATTATTAATGGAATTATTGCTCCAAGTAACATTCCTAGTGCATTATAACTCAATAATAGGTCATAAAGTTCTTGAGGTGCTAAATAAGCTGTTGATAAAAATGCTACAATTAATGCGAATAGTCCGATTAATCCAGCATTCATTTTCTTAAGGAACGGCATTGCTTGAGCTATTGAGAAAATAAATATTGCTAATAGCGCCATAAATAAATATTTTGCAACGTTAATACTTAAATTTCCTTCTCCCCATTCTGTAAACATTTTTTTTACTGGGTCTAGTAATGGATTTGCTTGCGCAGCAACTATTCCAATTAAGAATGTTGAAAGCATAGCAGAAATTAACATCAAGCTCAAAAGCTTTGTTGTTTGTTTTTTCATATATTTATATTTAAACCTCCTTTCACTCTTTTACTAAATAAAATTTATTTACTAAATAAAGATGAAAAATATTTTATTTAAATGTTTGTTTATTCTATTATCTAATTGAATAATGAAAGTTTTTATCAATAAGATAGCAAAAGTTTTAAAAGCAAATTAAACAAATATAATAGTATAAAAGATGGTGTTATCAATGTTGTTTATTTGGATTTTGGTTTTTATTGTATCACTTATTGTTTTATTGAAATCAAGTGATTATTTTACTGGAGCTGCAGAAAAAATTGGATTAAAATTAGGAATTCCTGGTTTTATTGTAGGAGTTACTATTGTGGCTGTTGGAACTTCCTTACCCGAATTGATTTCTTCTTTTTTTGCGGTTTCTGGAGGTGTTTCTGAAATGGTTATTGGAAATGTTTTGGGTTCTAATATAGCGAATATATTACTAATTTTGGGTATTGTTGCGATTTTTGCTAAAAAGATAGAGACTGATTATGAAATTTCAAAAGTTGATTTACCGATATTTTTTGCTTCTGCTTTATTTATACTTTTAGTCGCATATGATGGTGTGATAAATATTTGGGAAGGTATAATTGGAATTTTGGGATTAATCACTTATTTTGCTTTTGCAGGGGTTTATGCAAAAAAATCTAATTCAACTCAAAAAAAAGAAGTTGGAAAAGAAAAAAAAGAACTGGAAAAAGAGGGATTATTTATGCAGTTTTTAATAATTTTAATTAGTGGATTTTTTATTTTTTTAGGTGCCAAATATACTGTGGGTTCAGTTGTTCAAATTTCTTCTATCTTGAATATAGCAAAGGAACTTATTGCTATTAGCGCAGTTGCAATTGGAACCTCTCTTCCTGAGCTTGTAGTTGGAATTCAAGCAGTAAAAAAAGGAAATGTAGGAATGGCATTTGGGAATGTTTTAGGAAGTAATATCTTTAATTCATTTGGTGTTTTGGGAATCTCTGCATTATTTGGAACCTTAATTGTTCCTCAAACATTAATTACATTTAGTCTTCCTTTTTTGATAGGAGTTAGTTTATTATACTATTTTACAATTCAAGATAAACAATTAACAATTTGGGAAGGAATTATTTTTATTCTTGCTTATATTCTTTATATTGGGAAAGTATTTGGTTTATTTTAATTCATTTTGTTATCTAATTGAAGAATGAAAATTTAAGGATTTGTTTGGAGAGGTTTCAGAAATATTTATAAAGAGTTTTGTATTCTATAAATTATGAAAATAAAAAGAAGTGCTGTATTTATTATTGGATTAATGTTATCTATGTTTTTAATTAATGTTGTGAGTGCACAAGAGATAGGTAAGAGTGTTAGCGGGGTTATTGATACAATTGTTGAAGGTATTGAACCTGTTGCAAGATATATTTTAGGAACTTCCGTGGGGGAAGTAGTACCTGGTTTTAGTCCTGGGGAACTTCTTTTCGCAAAGGTTTTGTTTTTTGTTATATTATTATCAATTATTTGGGTTTCATTGAATAAGGTTCCATTTTTTAATGACACTGAATGGGTATTGTGGTTAGTTTCAATTGGTGTTGCAATTTTATCAACTAGGTTTATTGGTAATGCATTGGTGCCTACAATCCTTCTCCCTTATACAACATTAGGTATTGCTATTTCGGCTGCTTTGCCATTGGTGGTTTATTTTTTAATTATTGATGTTGGGCTTAGTGAGAAGAAATATAAAGCTGTAAGAAAAGTTGCTTGGATATTTTTTGCAATTATTTTTATAGTTCTTTGGATATCTCGTGCTGATTCTCTTAAATCTATTGAAGGTACTGGTGTTTGGATTTATCCTATAACAGCCTTGGTTGCATTTTTGATGTTATTGTTTGATGGAACTATTAATAGTTTTTTTAAACGGATTGAAATAGATCGAGTTGGAGCAGAAGGAGCAGAAACGGCTATTACCGAAATTAAGAAGAAAATACATGAATTACAAGGATTGTTTAGTGAGGGGATTATTACTGAGTCTGAAATGAAGCAGAGAGAAAAGAAATATAAAAAGAGACTTAAGTTATTGTATAAGTAAATCTTTTTAAACTTTAAATTTCTATTTACATTATGAAAGGTGTTATTGAAAAGAAAAAGAGTGTATTTATTATTGGATTAATGTTATCTATGTTTCTGATTAGCGTTGTGAGTGCTCAATCTTATGGGGGGAGCTTTGGAACTAATCTTGACTTGAGAAGAGGAAGTGAAAATATTATAGATGGTACTGTGGATATTATGGAGCCGTTTTTACAAGTTGTTTTGGGTGGTGAGGATTATACTGGTTTACTTTTATTTGAAAGATTTCTTTTATTTATGATTATACTTTCTATTGTTTATTTTGCTATAAGTAGGGTTCCTGCTTTTGAAGATAATAAAGCAGTGGTTTGGATAATTAGTATTGTTATACCTATTTTATCAATTAGATATATGAATTTTATTTGGATTAATACTATATTAATCCAGTATCAGGTTTTGGGAATTGCCATAACTGCTTTTCTTCCATTTTTGATTTATATGTTCTTTTTGCATAATATGACTGAAAGTACTATTGTAAGAAAAATGGGTTGGATATTATTTATTGTAATTTATTTTGGATTATGGGCAACAAGTCCTGAACAAAATTATGGTATTGTTTACTTTTGGACAATGATTGTTGCATTTTTGATGTTGTGGCTTGATGGAACTTTGCATAGGCAATATCTTAAATATATTTTAAAAGAGAAGGGTAATCTTAAAAAATGGGAATATATCCGATTATTAAGGTCTGAGATAGCATTAACTGAACAATCAGTGAATGCAGGGCATATCCCTACTAAGGTGGGAGATAAGATAATTAAGCAGAAGAAAAAATTAGTTGCAAAATATTTAAAAATGAATTAAAGTTTTAGAATATTCTTTTATAATGAGTTTTAATTAAATAAAAATTATTTTTTTTCTGTTTGGTAACCAACTATTTTTCTTTTCTTACCTTTACCTTCATATATTGGAACTTCTCTTTTCTTTTTTTTAGATCCAAATCCAGTCATTAAAAATATTCCTGCTATAACAAATAATGCTCCAGCTCCTAAAATAATTGGTGTCGAGAATGGGAGGGGTACAAATTCTTGTCCTTTTGTAGATGAAAGAACTATAAGTATTAATCCGATTCCTGCCAAGATATACCCGATGATTTTATTATCCATTTACTTCTTTTTTATTCCCTCTTTTTATATGGTATATAATTGAGTTAGGTTTAAATATGTTTTTGTTTTTTTATTAAATATAAGAATAAAATGGCACAATATGATTTACTTGGGAATATTTCAGTAATTAGGGCAGAAGATATGAATAAGAAGGAAAAGTTAGTGTTAGCTAAAAAATTATTAGAGAGGCCTAGTGCAAAGACTGTTGTTGAAAAAGTGGGCGACGTTAAGGGTCGGCTTCGGACAATTGATACAAAACATGTTTTAGGTGAGAAGAATTTAATTGTAGAGCTTAAAGAAAATGATTGTAGATTTAAATTTAATGTCGAGGATTGTTATTTTTCTCCTAGGTTAAGTCATGAAAGAGGATTAATTGCAGAGAAGATTAAATCTAAGGATAGGGTTTTGGTTATGTTTGCGGGAATGGGCGTTTATCCTATTGTGGTTTATAAAAAAAATAAGCCTAAGGAAATTGTTAGTGTGGAGTTGGGAAAAGAGTGCTGTAAGTGGGCTAAGGAAAATTTAAAGTTGAATAAAATTCCCGAAGGCAAGATTGAGGTTATTCAGGGGGATGTTAAGAAAAAAGTTATTTCTGAAATGGGCAAGTTTGATGTTATTTTAATGCCTAGACCTAATTTGGAAGATAGTTTTATTGAAAGTGCGTTGAAGGTTTCTAAAAAAGGAACTATGATTTATTACAATGGATTTTGTAATGTGGATGGAATTGATGAATTAGTTGAAAATTTAGTTGAAGAAGCTAAAAATTTAGGCAGAAAGATTAAGATTATTAATGTTTTGAAAGCAGGAGATATTGCTCCGTATAAGTTTAGATATAGGATTGAAATGAAAGTTATGAATTAAATTTTTTTTAAGAAATGATTTATTGCTTCTTCGTTTAATTTTGGAGTTTTACCTCGGTTTTTGGGATGATTTATTGTATAGTAAAATATTTTATTAATTGTTTGAAGATCTTGAGGAGAAGTTCCGGTGTGTTGCATTGAATTAATTTCTAAATCTGTAAAAATTCTTTCGAGAGTTCGCTTTGGTAGATTTAATTGTTCAAAATTATCATCTGGAATGATTCTTCGAGTCATAAGTTCCCAAGAGATTCTTTGATATACCCCTGGTCTTGTTTTTTTTCTTTGACAAAAATTTTCATATTGTTCATCTCGTTGTTTTATTCTTAAAGCATTATATTTAACCATTTTGCCAACTCCCTAAATCATATTCATCTGAAATTGGTTCTGGTGTGGGTTCATAAAAATTGTCATATGCTGATCTTTGTTCTCTATTTAATTGTTCATCTAAGAAATTTTCAAGGCAAATTTTTCCAAAAGCAATTCTGTCTACTCCTTGTGGAGGGGGTGGGCAATCTGGAGATTTGAGAAATCTATTTATTCTTTTTAGTTCACTTTGAGTTTTATAACTTGTCATTAAAAATAGGATAGATGGGTGTTTTATAAATATATAGGATTGGGGGATTATCAAATGTTTTTATAAATATACTTGTTTAGATTTGAAGATATTTTTCAGAAATTTTTAATGCAGTGGGTGCCTCTCCACCATGCCAGGTGAATCTTGGTTTTACTCTCATGGGATATAGTCTTTCTGAGTTATCATCTAAAATAATGGCTGAACCTTTTAGGTTTGGGAGGTTATTCATTGATTTTGAAATTCCTTCTAAAAGATAGGATTGCATCATTTCATTTAATGCCTCCATGTCTTTTTTATTTGTTAATCTGTGAGAGATGATTATATCTGATTGGGTCATAACATCCCTATGGATTACTCCGGGTTGTTGTGTTGCTAAAACTAATGAAATTCCAGGTTGTCTACCTTCTCTTAGTAACTGGATTAATGAATTCGTTGCAGGTGTTTTTTCATGCATTGGTAAAAATTCGTGAGCTTCATCAATAAAAATCCAAACCATTGGCATTTCTCTTTCTTGTTTCATTGAGGCATATTCAATTCCGTGTTGAATTTGATCAATTTCCTCTTTTTTTCTTGCTAACATTCTTTGATTGAATAGTTTTTTTGATATTAATCCAATTATTAATGCACGAACATTAAATGTTGCTGTTGAAGAATATGTTGATATATCTAATACTGTTGTTTTCCCAGCATTTACTAATTCTGTTATTTTTGTAGCTGTTTCGTCTTTTTTAGCAAATACTTTCCAGGAATTTGCTGCTTCAAATAATGCTATGGCAGATTTTTTTGTTTCTTCTGATGCTTCTTTATCTTGAGATATTTCTTTTATTATATCTTCAATGTCAAATGTTTGTGGTTGGGATATTTCTAGTCTTGCAATTGCGGTTTGTATTGAAATAGAAATTTGGTCAATCATTGTTAGTTTAAAAATTGAAAGCCAGTCCTCTATGTTTAGCTCTGGAATTGCTAATGAGAATTTTTTATCCACTTTTATCCCTCTTGATTCATATTCTTCATAATATCCTGCAGGAACCCAAATAACTGAGGGGAGTGAAGTTGGTTTTAAATCCCATTCAGATAATAATTTAGAGTCTTTTTCGTTTTTGTATTTCATAGTCCAATAGATTCCCATAGTATCAAAAATTAGGGGAGCTATATTGTCTTTAACTTCTTCAGGAAGTTTAGATATTTCTTCAGCTATAACTCCTAGAGAATAGGATTTTCCTGAACCTCTTTTACCTGCAACTAGTATTACATGGCTTCGGACTACATCTAACCAGATTTTATTTGAGAGGGAGGTATAATTTCCCATAGTTACATAACCTTTTCCAAAATAAATTAAGCCTTTGTCACCTAATTTTTCTTTATCTGATTTATTTCTTCCAATTACAATGTTGTATGCTATTTTGTTAGTGCCTCTTTTATTAATATGGGAAGGGGTTGTAGTTTTTAATTGTTATTGTGGTTTGAGAATATTACAAAGTTTTAAAAATAGTTTTATCTTTAAAAGATTATGAAAAGAGGGGAATATATTGTTTTGTTTATTGTAATATTTGTTTTAGTTGGTTTTAATTTTGTTTCAGCAGCAGCTTTGGAATTAACTGTTTCAGATGTTAATCCAAGTTCTGTTGAGGCTAATGAAGATTTTATTGTTGGGATACAAATTTTGAATACTGGTGATGAAAATGTTGAAGAGGTTTTAATTGAATTTGAATCGATTGGGGGTGGAATTGAATTAAAGGAAAATAGAATTGTTGATTTGGGATTTCTAAGGGCAAGTGGTGGAATGAAGACTATTGTTTATAATTTTCATACAAATTCTGATGTTGTTGCAGGCGTAAGACCAATAAATTTAAAATTATCCTGGAGGGCAGTGGATAATGATATTTTTGTTTCAAGACAATATAGTTTTGATATAATTGTTGTTTCTGAGAAACCTCAATTGGCTATTTCGGGAATTAAATCTAAACCTGAGAGAGTTTTTGATAATCAGGATTTTATTTTAACTATTAAGATAGAAAATTCTGGAGAAGGTAGTGCTAAAAATGTAAGGGTTAAGATAAATGGACTAGAGGGGTTTGATGGAGTTAAGGAGGCTTATTTAGGAGAAATTGAACCTCAGACAGATTTGCCTGCAAGATTTGTATTAAAAGGAGACGAATCTGGAAACTACAATTATGACCTTCAAATTTTTTATGAATCTTTTGGGCAGGATAATGAAAAAGAATTTTCATTAGATTTAACTATTTTTTCTCAATCTATTAATTATTATTTGATTTCTTTTGTGGGGATTATTATTATAGTAATTATTTTAATCTTATACCAAAGGTATAGTAAAAAGAAAAAGGTGATATGATCATGAATTCTAAAAATTCGGTAAGAATTTTTGATATTTCTTTATTTCTTGCATTGAAAAATATTTTAAAAGAAAAAAAGATGGTTTTCTTGACTTTATTGATAATTTCTTTGGGTTTTATTAGTTCAATCATTATTTATGGGGTTTTGCAAGATGTTGGATTAAATCTTGAGCAAAATTTTATTGATGTAAATTTTGGGCATGTTATGTTAGAGCCTTTAGAAAATCGTGAGAAAATTGAGGATGTTCGAACAATTATGCAGAAAGTTAGGTCTTTACCTGAAGTGGAGGGGGCTGTTGCAATTCAGACAAGGGTGGCTAAGTTTTATGATGGAGCAGGGGATTCTCTTGCTGGACAAATTTTTATTGTAAACCCGGAGGATTTTGCAAGTTCTACTATTGTTGAAGATTTACTTTTTGAAGGAGATTATTTAAATGAAAAGGATTCTGGAGTTATTTTTTTAGGGTGCTCTAATCTTAAATCTTGTTCTGCAACAGAAGAACTTGCTACTATTGATGTTGATGTTGGAAATTCGGTTTTAATTAAATTTGGAGGAGGTGAAGAAGAAAATTTAGTTTTGAAGGGAGTTTACAAACATAATTTTGAACAGGTAGATCATCTTATGTTAACTAATGAAAGAACCGCTGAAGATATTTTTTTAGATTTTGATCCTAATCAGGCAGATATGATTATAATTAGGTTATCTAATCGAGAATTAACTCAATCTGTTATTGAAGAACTTGCTTTTTTGGGTATAAATGCAAAGATTTTAAGTTGGCATGATAAGGCTACTTCTTTTTCTTCTACTGTTGATAGCTTTGAAATTATTGGAGATTTATCTTTTTTAATTGGAGTTATTGTTGCGATTATTAGTGTTTATATTATTTTATACATTAATACCCTTACAAAGCAAGTTCAAATTGGGATTATGAGGGCAATCGGTATTGATACTAGGATAATTACAGGTTCTTATGTTCTTCAAGCATTATTTTTTGGAATTTTTGGTTCTATTTTTGGAGTTATTTTAACTTTGTTAATGATAGGTTATTTTAAGATAAATCCTATAATTACTACTATTGGACCCTTGGTTCCATTGGCTTCGAAAAAAATATTTTTGATGGTGGGGATTACAATTACTTTAGCTTCGTGTGTTGCAGGTTATCTTGTATCTAGAAAAATTATTAAACAAAATATTTTGGATTTGGTGTTAAAATAATATGAAAAAAATAATAATTTCTGTAAAAAATCTAGTAAAGACCTATGTCTCAAAGGGGGTTGAAACTCAGGCGGTTAGGGGAATAAGTTTTGATATTAATGAGGGGGAGTTTGTTGCATTAGCAGGACCTTCGGGTAGTGGGAAATCAACAATTCTTTATCAATTGAGCTTGCTTGATAATCCTACTTCTGGGGAAATTAAATTTGAGGGTAAAAATATTCTTAAATTGACTGATAAACAAAAAACTTGGTTTAGATTAAATGAAATTGGATATGTTTTTCAACATTATGAACTTTTGCCTGAATTAAATGCCTTAGAAAATGTTGCTTTGCCCATGAGGGTTATGGTAAAGAAAGAGGAATCTTTTCGAAAAGCTAGAAAATTTTTAAAAAGTATTGGTTTGGGGGAAAGAGAAAACCATTATCCTGAAGAACTTTCAGGAGGTGAGCAGCAAAGAGTTTCTATTGCAAGGGCATTGATTAATATGCCTAAGGTTATTTTTGCAGATGAGCCTACTGCGAATCTGGATTCTGTTGCAAGTAAAAAAATTATTGAAACTCTTAAGTTTTTGAGTAGAAAATATAAAAAGACTATTTTGGTGGTTAATCATGAAAAGAGTTTTGAGAAATATTTTGATAGGATAATCAGGATTAAGGATGGAAAGTTGGTTGAGATAGATAACAAGAAGTTAAAAAAGAAATAATTGTTATTGTGATCTGAGAATTGTTTATAGGATGTTGTTGAACATATGTACTAAAATGTAGAAACCTTTTTAAAGAAAGAGTTTCTAAATATATTTATGGTAGAAGAAAACGAGATAAAAAAAGAAGAAAATATGGAAGATAAAACTGAAGATAAAACTGAGGACAAGAAAGAAGATTCTCAAAAGAATGAAGTAAAGATTGATAATAATCCTGATGCATCATCTGTTGCAGATATTACTGAAAAAGTTAAACAAAATCCCTGGATTGCTGCAACTGTTGTTTTAGCATTAATTGTTGCTTATATGTTTTTTACGGGTAGTAGTGGAATTACTGGAAATGTTATTGCTGGTGAAGAAGCTGGAGCTATTTTAACTGAACATTTGAATACTTTGACTAGTGGTGGAGTGGAATATATTTCTAATGAAGATATTGGAAGTTTATACCAAGTTACTGTTTCTTATGAAGATCAAGAAATACCTGTTTTTATTACTAAAGATGGAGAGTATTTTGTTCAAGGTGCTGTTCCTATAACTGGAGAAGTTATTGATACTCCAACTGAAAATATTCCTACTGAAATTGAACAACCTATTGAAGTTGTTAAATCTGATAAACCTGAAGTTGAATTATTTATTATGACTCACTGTCCTTATGGAACTCAAGCTGAAAAAGGTATGATTCCTGCATTAGAATTATTAGGAGATAAGATTGATGGTGGTATAAAGTTTGTTCATTATTTTATGCATGATCCTGAAGAAGTTGAAACACCTATTCAAATTTGTATAAGGGAAGAACAATCAAGTAAATATCTTGATTATTTGAAATGTTTCCTTGAAGATGGGGATTCAGATAGATGTTTGACTGAAACTAAAATTGATGAGACTAAATTAAATAAATGTGTTGAAGATAATGCTGAAGGGTATTATGTTAGTGATTCAGAATTAAGTGAAGGCTATGGTGTACGAGGCTCACCTACTCTTGTTATAAATGGTGCTCAAGTAAGCGCAGGAAGAGATTCTGCAAGTTATTTGCAAGCTATATGCTCTGCTTTTAATGAAGAGCCTTCTGAATGTACTGAGGTTCTTTCAAGTGCTTCGCCAAGTCCTGGATTTGGTTATGAGGGTGTTGGAAGTGATACTCAAGCACAATGTTAAATATTTAAATTCTAATAAAAATTAAAAATGACAAAAATTAATGAAATACAACCTAAGCAAGGAAATATTGAAGTTGAAGGAGCTATTTCTGAATTAGGTGAAACTAGGACTTATAATAAGTTTGGAAAAGAATTAAAGGTTGCTGATGCAGTTATTCAAGATGATTCGGGAACTATTAAATTAACTCTTTGGAATGATGATATTGAGAGATTTAAGGTTGGAGATAAAATTAAGGTAATTAATGGTTATGCTAATGAATTTCAAGGTGAAACAAGTCTAACTTCGGGTAAATTTGGTAAGATTGAAAAATTAGATGGTGCAGAAGTTAGTGAGCCTGTAGGGGATGCTGCTGCTGTGGATGAGTCTGGTACTGAAATGAGTATGGCTGAAGCTGAGATGGAACAATCTACTGAAGAAAATATGAATGATGAAATGATTGAACAAGAAAAAGCAGGTAAGGCTTCAGAAGAAGTTAAAACAGATGCAGAAGAAACAGAAGAAGTTCAAGAGGCTGCAGAAGAAACAGAAGAAGTTAGAGATTCAAGTAATGAAACAGAAACTATTAAACCTGAAGATTTACTTTAGATAATTTTTTAAATTTTTTTAAATTTTTTTGGCAAAAGATTTATATAGTTTTAATTTTTAAATAATTTATCATGAGAGAGAAAAAAGGTGTGAATAGAAATTTAATTATGGGTTTCTTTATATTTGTTTTAATTATTGTAGTTGCATTAGCTTATATTTTAATAAGTAATAATTCTAAATCTGTTATTCAATCTGAAATTAATGCCGCTCAAACAGATGAAGTTCTTGAGGAAATTTTAGTTGTAACTGGTTGGAATGAAACAGAAGATTCTGTTATTTTAACTATTTATGCTCAAGATAATTCTGTTAACTCTGTTAAAATTAGTTTAGAAACTAGTAATGAAACTTGTATTTTTGAACAGGCTGTTAATATTGGTGTTGGAGAAACACAAACTTTAGAGGTTTCAAAAATGGAATGTACGGATATATTAAATGTATTTGCTGAAGAGCCTGTAGCTGAAGATCCTGTTGTTGAAGCAGATCAAATAAATGAAGTATGTATAGATAGTGATGGTTTGAGAAATTTTTATGAAAAAGGAGTGGCATATGGAAGGCACCAAGGAGACAACGGGACTGAAATTAAAAATTGGACAGATTTTTGTATGGGAGGTTCCGGGGCGGTGGATTTTACTTGCAAAACAAATATCTACCCAGATTCAGATATATTAGATGTTCGGTCAGATTTTTATAATTGCCCTGAGGGTTGTAATAATGGATCATGTCTTGGTCCAAAACCAATATGTACAGAATCTGATGATGGAAAAGATTATTACAATAACGGAACAACTACTGGAGTATATTGGCAAAATCCAGGTAATGGTGATCCTTTGAGTTATTTTGATTTCTGTAGTAGTTGCGATAATAATACGGAAAATTGCGAATATGTTTCTGAGTATTTTTGTCTAGATGGAGGACTTATTGATTTAGTAGAGTTTGATTGTCCCACTGGTTGTTTAGATGGAGCTTGTGAGCCTATTTGTAGTGATTCTGATGGGGGAGATGATATTTTTGTTCAAGGGACTAGGACATATTATGTTGAAGGTTATGCTAATTATAATATACCTGAAATAGATTATTGTAAAAACGGAGACCCAAAAGGATTTAAGATTGCAGATTCAAGATATAAGGTAGATTCTTGTATTGGAAGTGATTGTGGAATAATTGAGTATATTTGTACTTCTAATCCTAGTGTTGGTCATAAAGGCTATGCTTGTCCTAGTGGATGTCAAAATGGCAGATGTCTTGATTTAAATCCAACATGGTGTAATGATAGTGTTGATGGTGGACTAAATTATGATATTAAAGGAACAACTATGAATGAATTTACTTTAGAAACAGATTTTTGTTATAATGAGGGAACAGATGTATTGGCTGAATATTATTGTCTTAATAATTTTGTTGAAAAAATAAACTATAATTGTCCAGATGGATGTCAAAATGGCAGATGTCTTGATTTAAATCCAACATGGTGTAATGATAGTGATGGTGGAAAAAATTATTTCCTTCAAGGAACAACTATGAATGAATTTACTTCAGAAACAGATTTCTGTTTTAATGGAACAAATGGATTGGTTGAATATTATTGTTTTAATAACTCTGTTGAACAAATAAATTATAATTGTCCAGTATACAATACTAGTAATGATTATAGTGGGGGTTGTTCTAATGGTGCTTGTCTCGGAAATGGTCAATTACCTTCATTAAGTTTTTGGAAATCAATTGCAAATTTTTTCAAGAATTTGTTTGGATAATTTTTTTAATTGTAAATATTTTTTTAATAGAATGAATAATAGAAGTTTATAATGTGGTGATTTTAATCTCTTAACATTTTTACGATATCCATTAAATCTTTTACTTTTGATTTATCTACTGGAAGTTGAGTGTTTGAATGAGGTTTAAAATAACTTCCAATTATTGCTCCATCTGTGAGTGTTAACTGTGCGGCAATATTTTCTAAATTAACTCCTGCCCCTACTATTAATGGGAAATCATTTAGTAATCTTTTGTACTGAATTAATTTATTAAGAGGGGTTTCTATTCCTGTCCCTTCCCCTGTTGTAACAATTGCTTCACATCTTTGTCTTGCTTCTTCTAAATCTGTTTCTAATGGATTTCCGGTAGGTTGAATGTATTTGAATCCCACTCCTCCTAGGACTGCAATGTCTGCATATTTATCTTTTAGGGTATTATATTGATCTAAACCTGTAAGAATTAAATTTGTTGTTTGTACGCTATCAAATTGTATAAATTTTGCTCCAAATTTGTTAGCAAGTTTAAATGCTGAATAGGGATTTTGTAAAATATTAATTCCCCTTGCTATGTTAAATCCTTTTTGAGAATGCTTTAAGACTCTTTGAACATCTTCGGAAGAGCCATGGTAATCTTCTATAATTGCCCCATCTACGCCTTTTTCTTGATAGATTGTTAATTCTTTTAATGCCCTATTTAATATTTCTTTTTTATTATTTCCTGCTAAATGAATCATGCCAATAATTGGCTTTTCAACTTGGAAAATTTCTTTTAGTTTAGTCATTAGGTTCTAAATCTATTTAGATTATTAGCTATAATTATTGCGCCTTTTTTCTCTTCTAACCATTTTTGTTCTTTTTCTTCTAGATCCATCTTTTTTTCTATGGATTTACTGATTATTAATGGAAGTAAAAATGATTCTTTCATAGCTTTCTTTTTTGACATATGCGTTTGTTCTGCAAATTTATTTACTATTATTTTCTTTTTTGCATTTTTTTGATTTGAAATCCATATTTTTAAAATTCTTGAGGGTCTTTTATACTGATTAAATTTTTTATATTTTAATTTTGTTGCAGCAGAAATTCCTGCTGTAAGGAAAAAGTTTTGGTAAACCATAAATCTCCAATATTGTTGTCTATAAATTCTTCCCCTGAATACATCTGCCTTACTTAATGCATCATAGGCCTTTGCAAGTGCTTGCCCCTTATATTCTAGGGGGATATTTTCTTCAACCCAAAGAAGAATTTCATTTAAGTCCATGGAGGTATTATTAAATGCAGAGGTAATCTCCTTATTTGTAGGATCTTGAAAAACTTTTTTTAATGAATTAAAAATAGATTCTTCTTTTTCTCGTTCATGTGAAGATTCTAAAAAACTATCTTCTCCTAACGTAAATGCAGTTTGTAAATCATTTAATGCCGCCCTAATATCTCCTTTTGCTTTTTTAACTATTATGGATAGTGTTTCAGGTTTTATCTGTTTATTTTCTTTTTGAATTACATTTTGAAGTAATTTTTGAACTACCTCTTCTTTTAGTTCTTTTATCGTAACTAATTGACATTTTTTCCTTAATAAACTATATTTTTGTTGCCAGATATCATTTGCAGTTATTATTATTGGGAATGATGTTTTATCAATTAAGGCTAATAATTCTGGTAATCCTCCCCTGTCTGAGCCTGTAATTCCATCTGCTTCATCCATTAAAATTATCTTTCCAGTGCTGAATAATGATTGTTGTTTAATCGCAGGTGCTAAAACTTCTTCTAGTTTTTTTCTATTTCTTAAATCGGAGGCATTTAATTCAAATAATTCTAAATTACGTTCTTTTGCAAATGCTAATGCAAGAGAGGTTTTACCAGTTCCAACGGGTCCGTTAAGAATTATCGCTCTTTTTTTTGGAAATACCTTAAAGAATCCTTCTATTTCGCTTATGGCTAAATCTTGCCCTTTTATATCTGAGAGGGTTTTTGCTCTGTATTTTTCTATTAGTGGCAAAGAATTTTTTGAAGTCATTTTATTTTGGAATTTATTTTAAAATCCCTTTCCCAGCAAGGACAAATCCCGCTAGTAAGGCTTCTAATTGAATAAATTCATCGCTACCTTCTACTAATCTGAATTCTATTTCACCTGTTTTTTCTGTTAATCTAACTTTTAATTCGTCATCAATTTGTAAATTCCAAATTTCTTTTTGAATTGCTTTTATTGTATCTGTTCCTGAAATTGATTCTCTTAACATTACATCTAATAGTTTTTCTTTTGCTTTTGGGAAATCTCCTGAAAGAGCATATTCTAAAACAATTTTTATATCTGCAGGTTTAGCTGATGAGATTAATGTATTGATGAGATCTTGCGTTATTGTTGGAGTTATTGAAGATGAGGCCTGTAACAGATTTATAACTCTTCTACAATCTCCTTCTGACCCCTCATATAATGATTCTGTTGCCGGTTCATCTATTTGTAATGATTCTTTTTCTGCGATTATTTTAATTATTTTTTCAATATCTTTTTTTTCTAAAAGTTTGAATCTAAAAACAGCACATCTTGATTGAATTGGGTCGATTATTTTTGAAGAATAGTTGCATGACATTACGAATCTACAGGTTCCGGTAAAGCTTTCCATTGTTCTTCTTAATGCCTGTTGTGCTTCTTTTGTTAAAGCATCTGCTTCATCTAAGAATATTATTTTAAATGGAACATTTCCGATAGCTTTTGTTCGTGCAAAATCTTTTACTTTTTGTCTTACTACATCAATTCCTCTTTCATCTGAAGCATTTAATTCTAAGTAATTTTCTTTCCAACTTATTCCAAAAAGTTCCTTTACAACAATTAATGCTAGAGTAGATTTACCTGTTCCGGCAGGTCCTGCAAAAAGCATGTGAGGAATATTTAGGGATTTAGTTAAACTTTCAACTTTTTTAAGAATATCATCTTGGCCTACTAGATCTTCGAATTTTTTAGGTCTATATTTTTCAGTCCAGATTGTGGTGTTATCATGATTTTCCATCTTTTTTAGAATGTCTTTTAATCCTCTAGATTAAAGTGCTATTTTGTTTTATAAAGATTATTATGATATAATTGTAGTTATTAACATGTAGGGAGATTAGCAGATTATATTTATATAGTTTAATTATGTTGTTTTTATATGAGGGGTAAAAAAAAGGCACAAATTGCAATTAGTACTATAATCATTATTGTTCTCGGATTGGTGGTCTTGGTTGTATTAATCATGGGATTTTCTTCAGGATGGAGTAATCTTTGGGATAGAGTTACGGGATTTGGTGGTGGAAAGGTTAATGTTCAATCAGTGATTCAGGCATGTGAATTATCCTGTGCCACTTCAGAGACATATAATTATTGTTTGATGGTTAGAAAAGCAAATTTTCAAGATGGAAAAACTGCAGAAGGTAGTTGTGAAGCATTAAATAGTGTTTCTGGTTTTTCAGTTGAGTGTTCTACGATTAGTTGTTCTCAAGTTGATGCTGTAAGGTGTAAAAAGGGAGGGGATGTTGTTGATTGTGTGAGTTGGGTAGAGATTAAAACAAAAGATTCAACATCTACTGGAGGTTCGGGTGTTTCGGGGAGTGGAGCAGTTGCGATTAATTTGCCTGATGAATCAAGGATTATCTCCTATGCTAAGGTTACTGAAAAAAATAGTTTATTAGAAAAAGGAGGGACTGCATTAGCATGAAAATTAAAATATTTTTTGTTATTTGTTTTTTGGTTTTAATGCCTCTTGTTCTAGCTGAAGAAGTAAAGATAGGCAATAATTTTTATGCATCTGTAGATAATCCAGAAATTTTGGATAATGATGATATAAGGAATTTGGGAAGGGAAATAAGGTGGCAATCTTCTAGTTTATTTGATATCCTTCATTTTTTTTATTTTATAGATAGTTTTGAAAAAATTGATGAGGATAAGTTTGCAAAATCTAAATTTATAGAATTAAAGTTACATGAAGAAGGAATTCCAATTTTAAATTTGTTAGTCTTGTATTCAATTCAAGAAAAAGATATAAAAATTGTTTATCCAGCAGGGTGTATATATGATAAAAATGAATTAGACGAATTAGCGAAAAGTACTGCTGAAAATATGAAAAATTCTGAAGATTATACGTCTTTTGTTAATTTAGTTGAAAGATTGCAGATTATAGGAAACAAAAAATTTGAAGAAACTAAAAATAATCCGGTTTTATATTGTCCTGCACTTCAAACAAAGGAATATGAGGTTGAAGAAATAAAACGAGAGGATTATTGTAAATCTTTTTTTGAAAGTGATAAGTTTGATTTTTCAAGATTAAAAATTTTAATTTTAGGTAATGATTTTGATAATGAGAATGAATTTAAGGAAGCCATTAATCAATATGTTTTAAAAAAGGGTTTTCAAAAAATAGAACCTTTTAAAACTTATACAGAAAAAGGAGAGGACGGTTTGTTTTATTTTGTTTATGGGAGCTATGATATAAAAGAAGATTTGGGTGTTGGTTCTAAAAATTGTGGAGAAAAAATAAATAAAGATATAAATAATGAAATTTCGAAATGTTCTAATGTTTTTTATACAATTATTTTAAATAGTAAGAAGAAAGATGAAGATTTTCGGTCTTTTTATCATCCTGAACTAAAAACCAGTTTTAATGTTCTCAATGGAGAAATAATTATGCATGAAACAGGACACAGGTTTAAGTTAAGTGATGAATATACAGGAGTGTATGCGCTTTCTGCATCTATAAATTCGATTTTTAACCACTTCCAATTATCTTGCTCTAAAAATCCTGAAGAGCATTGGGAAAGTGTTTTAGATGATTTAGGAGATTATAAGTTTAAAACTTGTTCAGGGTCAGACCTTTCTTATCGTTCTTCTTTTCAAAGTATAATGAGAAATACTTATGTTTACGATAAATTTAATTTTTTAAGTTGTTTATTTTTAGTTAGGGAGTTTGAGGGAGTTGGTAGTATCAACAATGAAAAAGTAAATGAGATTTGCAAGACAATGTATGATTCTGGGGAAATACAAAAACCCTCTAAGATTAGTGATGAAGATTTTGATTACAAAAAATGTATAAAACAAGTTAACAAAGCCCCATATAGTGTGGATTGTAAAAAATTATTGCTAGAGTGTTCTAAAGAAGAAAGTATGACTAATGGTTTAAATGCCTGTATTCTTAAAAAAAGTTTGGAGGTTGAAAATCAAATATAAGTTAATTTGTTTGATTTTTGGATTATTATTAATTTCTTTGGCTAGTGCTGTAGAATCTGATAAAACTTATGTTTTTAGAATTCAGAAAGAGGGTTTTTATGTTAATCCGGTTAGTTTAGAACTTTTTAATTCTCCCTTTAGCGAAGATTCTAATTTGAATGATGGGAGTTATAGTGCAGATCTAACAGATAAGGAAAAAATCTTATATTCAGTTAAATTTGATTTATATTCTTTGACTATGACAAACCCTACTGAAGAATGTTTTGAAAATCCAGAAGATGAAACTTGTCAAGAAGAGTTATATATTTATGATGATTCTTATGCTGATGTTGTTTTAAATTTTCCTTATTTTAAAGGGGCTAATGCAATAGATGTTTATGGTTCTGGAGGATTAATATTTAGTTATAAATTTAAAAATCCTAGACAAAATTTTATAGTAAAATATTGGTACTATTTTGCTATTGGGATAGTATTATTATTACTCTTAATTGTAATTATTTTAATGAGGAAAAAACCTACAAATATGAATCTGAATCAGGGATTTTAGAGAAATTATCCAATGAGAAGATAATAAATTAATACATTTAGAAGTAAGACTACAAGACTTAAGTCCTTCTTTGTTTTCTCTTTCTTTTTACTCTTTTAAGTCTTTTTCTTTGCCATTTCCATCTCATTTGGCCTTTCTTTTTCCAACGTCTTGAGGATCTTTTCATAATGGTTTATTGAGATTTTGGTTTATAAAGGTATTGGTAATAAGGTTTTTAAATTGGGGATTTTTAGTTAGAATATAGCCCCTTAGTGCAGTGGTCAAGCATACGACCCTCTGAAGGTTGTGACCCAGGTTCGAATCCTGGAGGGGCTATAAGATTCGAACCAAGGTTCGATACCCAAGGGCACGAGAACCCTAAAGGGATCCTGGTGGAGCTATTTTTGTATTCAAAAAATTTATATATTTGATTTATTTGTATTTTTTATGGAAGGAAAATTAATTGGGAGTGTTTTTAATTATTTTGATAATATGGGGGTTGTAGCTATTGAATTATCTAGTGATTTAAAATTAGGAGATACTATCCGTGTTGTTGGGGGAGATAAAGATTTTACAGAAGTTATTGATAGTATTATGATTGGAAATGAACATGTTGAGAATGCTAGGGTGGGAGATAAGGTCGGGATAAAAATATCTGAAAAAGTTGGAAAAGGATATAAAGTCTATTTAGTGGAATAATTTTATGTTTTATTTTAATCATCCAAAAAGAAGGCGAGTGGGTAATCTAGATTATCGTTTGGATCCAGAAACTACTGGGAAATGGGTTATTCTTGGTAATCGAGCTTATGTTGGGAAGTTATGGAAAAAAACTCGAGAGATGGTTAGGGATGGAGAATTAGTTGAATTAAAGTTTACAAGAACTAAAAGTAATCTTGTAAATGGAAGATATGCCCTTTTGGTTTATGCGGATAAAGATACAAAAGATAATTTTTATAATATTTTATGTGAGTTAGATTGTAATTTAAACCCTAGATGGGTAAGTAATAGTGCTACAAGAAAATGTCAAAGAACTAAACGAAAAATTAAGAAGCTTTTTGATTTACTTAGATAGATTTTTAAATTAATTATCCTGATTATTTATATAGGCCCCGATAGTGTAGTGGCCAAGCATCCTGCCTTCTCAAGGCAGAGACCCGGGTTCAAATCCCGGTCGGGGCACTTTTTTAATGTTGATATTCCTAAAATTTTAAATAATGCTTATTGTTAATCAGATTATGAAAAAGAGTATGTTGATTGGGGTTGTTGTTGGAATTATTGTTTTAGTCATTGCTGGATATTTTATTATAAAAGGTAGTATTGAAATTGATGGTGAATGTGAGATAGAAAATCCGGATTCTGATGGATATCTTTTAAAAATCTGCCAGTACCTTAGGGAACATGAAGATACTGTTTTTCCAAATAAAGAACCGGATGATTATTTAATCAACAGTATTGAAGATGGAGAATATATGGGAATGGGAACTAATGTTATTGTCATTAGATTAGATTGCTGCGGTACTGGAGATTTAGCAAATATTGATAAAGAAACAAAAGAAGTAATAGGTTTTAGTCCTGGAGATTGGTAAATAAAAACTAACAGGGAAATTCAATATCCTTTTTAAGTTCGGTCGGGGCATATAGTTTTATCGACGATAAAATAGACTTTTTAAAAAACCGGGCATTGAACTTTTAAGCCTAGAATTAAAAGAAAAGTGTTCTAAATTTTCATATTAATTAGTTTATCATGGGGATTCTAAGGAGTTGGAGAAAGTTATAAAGAAAGTGATTAAAGGGGTGAGGAGATAATGTCTATTTTTATGTTTTTGTATAAGGATGGTTAAGCTTTTTATAAAAGTGTTTTAACCTCCTTATTTAATGAAAGCTTTTTTGTTTTTCCATAATGTTCTGCCTCAATGATCTTTTTTTGCTCTAAATTTTTTACTGCTCTATGAACTTGTAATTTTGTCATATCTTCCAGTTTGCTTATTTAAGATTATAATATTAGGTGATTTAGATCCTGAAAAAAGAAGTACAATAATTAGTTTTAAGATTAAAGGCATATATCCTCATGAAATATTAGGAATATTAAATAATTATAAATATTATGACAAGATCTGGAAGACATTACGTTTATTTATGGTTTAATGCTGATAATATTAAAGGCTCTGCAATAATTTCCTTAAGTATTTATAATACTGAAGAAGAATGTGAGGCGTTAATAGATGAAATCAAAAAAATTAAGAATTTATTATGATATAGTTTTTTAAACCTAAAACCTCTATAATAATATGCAAAACATTTCAAAGTCAAAAAATACAAATCCTGAAAAATTTATAATTTACATTTTGTTAGTAATGTTTATCATTACAGAAATTGTAGATTTAGTATTAGATCAAGTATTAGGAAATTCAATACTCCATTCAGGACTCCAATTATTTCTTTTTTTATTTCTTTTTATTTTTACTTATAGGTTATTTATAAAATACACAAATAAAAAAATAAAAAAATTAATCCCAGAAGAGTTAATGCAAATGCTAAGGATTATAAAAAATGAAAAAAGAAAAGGCATTCTTATTAATCAAAGAAAGATGGGAGAGATATTAGATATTACAAAACCAACTTTAAAAAAGAGAATCGATGCTCTCTTAGAACTTCAGTATATCTCGTTTGAAGAAAAAGGTAATCATAGATATTTTATTTTAACTGCTCTTGGAGATTCTATTTCTGGTTAAATTTTACCCTTTTTTTACCCTTTTTTTACCCATCTTTCATTCCTTCTTTAAATACTTAATTTTCTTATTATATGAAATTAAAAATTTGGTATAAGAATGAAAAAAGTTATTGAAAAATCAATGGATGAGGGATCTGAAGATTCGTTATATTTTATAGAAGATAGAGAACATATAAAAATTTCTAAATTTGCAGAAGAAGCAATGATTAAACCGGTATATCTTTATCCTGAGGATGATGCAGAGAAAATTATAAAAAAACTCAAAAAAGAAAATACTAATGTATGTATTGTAGTTACAAAAGATAAAAAATTTGTAGGAGAGATAGGTGTTGAAGATTTGATAAAACTTTTTTTACATCAAGTGAAATATGAGCCCCTAGTAAAATTATTTAATATGGGCTATAAAACAAAGTTCTTATATAAAAATGCTGGGGAATTAATAAACAAACATAAATCTACTGCAAAAATTAATGATCCAATAAATAAAGTGATCAAATTAATTTACAAGGAGGGATTTAATTATATTCCTGTTTTGGACAAAGACAAGAAAGTTGTTGGAGTTGTAACTCCCAGCAGTTTAATTGATTTTTTACAAAAGTAGCAAATATAAATCCTAAATAAAATGAATAAGGGGAGAAATAACCATGGAAATATTTATTGAATTAAGTATAATTATTGCAATAACTGTTTTTATTGCAGGTATAATGAGATTGTTAAAACAACCTTTGATAATCGGTTATATTCTTGCTGGGATAATTGTCAGCCCCTATTTTTTAGACATTGTTCAATCAACAGAAACAATAAAAGTTTTTTCACAAATTGGTATAGCCTTACTTTTGTTTATTGTAGGCTTGAGCTTGAGTCCAAAAGTAATTAAAGAAGTCGGAAAAGTTTCTCTAATAACTGGAATTGGTCAAATTGTTTTTACATCTTTTTTTGGTTTTTTAATAGGAAAATTATTAGGATTCTCAACAATTGTTTCAGTGTATATTGCTATAGCTCTAACTTTTAGTAGCACCATCATAATTATGAAACTTTTATCTGATAAGAAGGATTTAGAAAAATTATATGGAAAAATTTCTATTGGTTTTTTGCTAGTTCAGGACATTTTTGTGATAATTCTTTTAATGGTAATTTCATCTTTCTCAGGGAATTTAAGTCTGGAAAATATCTCAATTGGAAGTATTTTAATTGGAATCTTACTTATGGGCGGATTTGTTTTAATAAGTATCTATGTCTTGCCTAGTTTGTCAAAATTCTTTGCTAAATCTCAAGAATTCTTATTTTTATTTTCAATAGGATGGGGATTGGGACTTGCTTCATTGTTTTATTATTTAGGATTTTCAATGGAAATAGGTGCATTAGTTGCAGGTATTGCTCTTTCCATGTCTCCTTTTCATTATGAAATAAGTTCAAAAATGAGACCATTAAGAGATTTCTTTATTATCTTATTTTTCATCTTACTAGGTTCTCAAATGGTTTTTGGAAACTTTGGGGATTTAATTATTCCAGCAATAATTTTCTCATTATTTATTCTAATTGGAAATCCGTTAATTGTAATGATATTAATGGGATTTTTAGGGTATAAAAAGAAGACAGGATTTCAAGCAGGTTTTACAGTAGCTCAAATAAGTGAATTTTCATTAATCTTAATTACATTAGGAGTAAGTGTAGGGCATTTAACTGGTGAAATATTATCTCTTGTAACAATAATAGGATTAATAACTATTTCAGGGTCAACATATTTAATCTTGTATTCAAATAAATTGTATCCTTATTTTTCTAAATATCTTTCAATCTTTGAAAGAAAGAAAATTAATGAAAATGAGGATAAGTATAAAGATTATGAGATAGTTTTATTTGGGTATAACAGGATTGGTTATGATCTTTTGAAATCATTTAAAAAATTAAAAAAGAAATATTTAGTTGTAGACTATAATCCAGATACAATCCAGGAATTATTAAAAAAGAATATTAAATGTAGATATGGTGATCTAGATGATAGTGAATTTATTGATGAATTAAATTTAACTAAAACAAAAATGATTGTATCAACAATTCCTGAATTTGAAACAAACTTATTAGTAATAAACAAGATTAGGCAAGTAAATAAAGATGCTATAATTATTGCTATATCCCATAATATTGAAGAAGCAAATCTTTTGTATAATGAAGGAGCAACATATATAATTATGCCACATTTCTTAGGTGGAAGTCATGCTTCAAAAATGATTGATGAACATAAATTAGATTTAAATAAATTTTTAAGAGAAAAGAAGAAGCATATTAAGTATCTTAAAGATAAGAAAAGATTAGGACATGAACATCCTAAAGCAGAGAAACATAGGTAGTATTAAAATGTCTAAAAAATACCGATCTCAATTTGAAAAATATTCTCCTTGGATAAAAATCAATAAAGAAATAGAGGGGCCTATATTTAAATTTGGACTTTTTTACATTTGTCTTTTCTTAATAGCCACTATAATAATATTATTTATGAAAACTGAGCTTACCCAATTACAAAGTGCGTTTTATTTTATTGCATTCGGCATATTCTTAATCTTTGTATGGTTTGTTTTTGAAGGTATGATGTTAAGAGATGAAAAATGAATAAAAAAGAAAATTTAGATCAAGTATTGGAGAAATATAAGACCAAAAAAAGGGGTTTATTGCAAGATGAAGCAGATAAGAGACTAAAAGAATTTGGTTATAACGAATTAAAAGAGAAAAAGAAAACTACTCCTTTTAAGGTTTTATTAAGACAATTTACAAATTTTATAGTTTTTGTCTTAATTGCTGCAGCACTCATCTCTTTTTTTATAGGAGAGATTATTAATTTTTGGGTAATTATTATTATTATTGGATTTGTAATTATTTTGGGATTTATTCAGGAATATAAAGCCGAAAGAGCAATGGATGCATTAAAAAAAATCATAAATCCAATGTCTAATGTTTTAAGAAATAATAAAATAAGAAGATTATTGACAAAAGAAATTGTGCCAGGAGATATTTTATATCTAGAAACTGGAGATAAAATTCCTGCTGATGCTAAAATTTTTAAGGTGATTGGTCTAAAGGTTGACGAATCTGCATTGACTGGAGAGAGTGTGTCTGTTGAAAAGAAAGAAGATGATTTTATTTTTGCGGGGACACAGATTATGTATGGAAAATGCCAAGCACTTGTTATTGCAACTGGAATGAAAACGAAATTAGGTGAAATTGCTGGAATGATTCAAGTAAAAGACGTAAAAACTCCGTTGCAGAAGAATATTACGCATTTATCAAGAAATTTAGCAATACTAGCATTAGCTGCTAGTCTTTTTATTTTTATTTTGGGATTTTTTAAGGGAGCACCAGTAACTGAACTTTTAATCGTAGCATTAGCATTAGCAGTTGCAGCAGTTCCAGAGGGTTTGCCATTAACACTAACATTAACTCTCGCATATGGGATGAATAATATGGCTAAACATAATGCAATCGTTAGAAAAATGCTTGCTGTCGAGACATTAGGTTCAACAACAATTATATGTACAGATAAAACTGGGACCTTAACAAAAAATGAAATGACTGTGCAAAAAATATGGGCAGATAACAAAATCTTTGATATAACTGGAGCAGGATATGGATTAAAGGGAGAATTTTCTGTTAATGGGGAAAAAGTTAATTTACATAAAGAGAAAGGTTTGAATTTGTTGCTAAAATCTGCATTATTATGTAACAATGCATCTATTGGAGAAATTAAAGACAAAATGGAAATTATTGGAGATCCAACAGAGGTAGCATTAATTGTTGCTGGTGCAAAAGCTAATTTATGGAAGGATGATTTAAATAAAGAGTGTCAAAGAATTGAAGAGATAGTATTTACCTCTGAAAGAAAATTAATGAGTACGATATGTATGAAAGAAAAGAAAAAAACTGCTTTTGTAAAAGGCGCTCCTGAATTTGTTTTAGAAAAATGTAAATTTATTGAAAAAAATGGAAAGATAGAAAAACTTAACAAAGAGGAAATAGATAATATTTTGAAAGCAAATAGTAATTTTGCAAGCTCTGCTTATCGTGTTCTTGCTATTGCTCATAAGGCTGTTTCTGGATCCTTAACTCCTAAGAATATTGAAAAAGGATTAGTCTTCCTAGGTTTAGTTGCAATGATGGATCCTCCAAGATTTGAAGTTAAGGAAGCAATAGAAATTTGCAAGACTGCAGGGATAAAGACGGTTATGATTACAGGGGATAATGAAGAGACTGCAAAAGCGATAGCTAAAAGAATTGGCTTATTTAATGAAAATGATTTAAAGAAATTTAATAATTTAAAAAATGAAAAACTTAGAAGAATAGCAAAAGATGGTGCGATAACTGGAAGTGAATTAGATGAATTAAATGATGAGGAATTTGAAAGTATTGTTGAAGATATATGTATTTATGCAAGAATAATGCCTGAACAAAAATTAAAAATTGTAAAAGCATTACAGAAGAAAGGCCATATTGTTGCAATGACTGGAGATGGTGTTAATGATGCGCCAGCATTAAAAAAAGCCGACATAGGGGTTGCGATGGGCATTAGTGGGACTGATGTGGCAAAGGAGTCAAGTGTAATGGTGTTGCAAGATGATAATTTTGCAACAATTACTGAAGCAGTAAAGCAGGGCAGAACAATATATGAAAATATAGAAAAATTTACCTGTTATTTAATTTCTAGAAATTTTACAGAAGTTATCTTGATTATTTTAGGAATAATGTTTCTTGGATTTGAGTTTTTGCCACTTTTAGCATTGCAGATTTTATTTATTAATACTTTTGATGAGATAATGCCCTCAATTGCATTAGGATTAGACCCTCCAAGAAATGGAACTATGTCTAAAAAACCAAGAAAACCAAATGAAAAAATTCTAAAAAAAAGGAACTTAGTATTGATTATTAGTATTGCAATATTTATGGCATTAGTATCTTTTTTAATATTTAATTTTAATGATCCTAGGAGTAATATTGATCATGCTAGAACATTAACATTTGCCACAATTATTAGTATGATTTTATTTGTACCGTTTGTTTTTAGATCATTAGATGAGTCAATACTAATAAT
>Ga0075122_10000402_pt1 | contig 34971 bp, 48 predicted proteins | sample AntAceMetag02UKB_FD_69790 | JGI IMG/M metagenome (GOLD analysis project Ga0075122, IMG submission 69790) | Saline lake microbial communities from Ace Lake, Antarctica - Antarctic Ace Lake Metagenome 02UKB | ecosystem: Environmental > Aquatic > Non-marine Saline and Alkaline > Saline | place... | reverse complement strand
GGGCAGTGTTACGACGCCGATTACTAGTGCGCCTTGTTTCTTTGCCATCTCTGCTACGACTGGTGCCGCTCCGCTACCGGTCCCACCCCCGAGTCCGCATGTTACAAAAACTAAATCCGAGCCCTCCAGTTTTTTCTTGATATCTTGCTGCTGCTCTCTCGCCGCTTCGGCTCCGATTCGTGGATTCGATCCAGCGCCAAGACCTTTGGAAATTTCTCGTCCGATTAGAACTTTCTTGTCGGCGTTTGCGTAGAGTAGGTCCTGTGCGTCGGTATTGATTGCTATAATTTCTCCACCCTTGATTCCGACTTCTCGCATTCGCGAGGTTGTGTTTCCGCCTCCGCCTCCGACGCCGATAACTTTGATGCGCGCGGCCTGCTTCTTGAGAATTTCTTCGAGTTCGTGATCGATCTCGTGGTTCGCGTTAAGTTTTGGAGCTGCGAATGTATCCCCCTCTTTTAGTATGTCTTCCATGAATTGGTTGGGCTAAAAGAGTTTTTAAGGATTTATGGGGTTTAGTATAGGAATTAGTTCTCACCGCTCGGCGTACCCCTAATGCCGTGGGGGTATCTTGTCTTCTTCCGGCTCTTCTTTCTTTGGCTCTTCGGGCTTATCTTTCTTTTCTTCTTTCTTCTTGTCTTCTTTCTTGATCTCAGCAATTTTGCTATTAACTTTCATTCCTAAAATTTCTTCGAACTTTGGAGCAAACATCTTGATCATTGGTTCGATTTCTTTTGGGACTTTCAGGGTTACTAGTTTGTCGGCGATGTCGAAGTCGAATTGCTTTCTGAATAAGAAGTCTTGGAGCGCGTTGACTTTTTCTTTTTGGTCAGTTACTGCTTTGTTTATCTTGTATGTATAAGTTACTGGCTTTCCTGACAGCGGGTTGTTGAAGTCGACGAGTGTCCGGCCGCCGGAGTTGGATAAGATTTTTACGAGTTGTCCGTCGAGAGCTAGCTGCATTCCTCTTTGCGGATCAATTTTTTGCTCGTGGAAAAGTTTTGTCGGAATCATCCGGATCAGCTTTGGGTTTCTTTTCCCGAATGCACTTTCTGGATTTAGGTCTAGAACATAATCTTTACCGGCTTCTTTGCCCTCGAGATCTTTATCGAAACCTTCCGGGAGCATCTTGTGCCCGATTGCAAGAACGAGCGGCTTTATGTTTTTGATTTCTAGGCCGGCTTTTTTTGCTTCGGCTTCTATGTTTGTATCAAAGATCTCTCCACCATCGGTGATCTTCCCGGTGAATTCGATTTCGATGAAGTCGTTTTTCTTAAGCGCCATGATAAATTGGGGTGCTGGGGGTTTTTAAGTTTTAGGGGCTCTCAAAAACCCGTGGGTTTTCACCCAGTAGGTAAATCTGGTGATTTAAGTTTAGCGAATTTTGTACAAACTTTTATAAACAAACTTTTTTTCATTGATATATTATGATACATAAAATCACGGTGGCATATATTTTTAGATTGTGAATTGGCAGAGCCAATTCGACTCAAAAATCTAAAGATTTTTTCGTATGGTAGCAAAGGTTATTGAGGCGACGGAAATGCGTGTTGGGACTTTTTTGATGTTGGACGGGAGTGCGCACCAGGTTAAGAAAATGGATACTTCTAAGACCGGAAAGCACGGACACGCCAAGGTTAGGTTTGAGGCTGTTTCGGCTATGACGGGGAAGAAGAAAGTTCTGGTTGTTCCTGGGCACGATAAGTTTGAAGTTCCTATGGTCGATAAGAGGCAGGGTCAGGTCCTTTCGATTTCCGGGAACATTGCTAGCTTGATGGATAGTGAGAATTTTGAAAATCTTGAGCTACCGATCCCTGAGGGCGTTGATGGTGTGAGCGAAGGCGTGACGGTCGAGTACTGGGATATGGAAGGTGAGAAAATGATTAAAAGGGTTATGTAAAGATTTAAAAACTGAATTCTGAATTAATTATTATGATACATGAATTATGCAATGACAAAGTCCTTGCGCAACAAAAATCGGAGAATTTTTGCTGATGGCAACGAAATTACCTGCAGCACAGAACCGATTGTACAAGAATGCGTTTGTGTGTAAAGTTTGTAAGCATAAGATGAGGCTTGAGCCCTTGAAGATTTTGACCGGGAAGGCTCGATGTAGAAAGTGTGGTGGTCGGGAATTTAGGCCTGTTAGAAAGAAGTAACTGGGAAAGAGTTTTGATAAATATATGATGAAAAACAGACTGTTGACAACAATGGCGATTGCGGGCCTTTCTATGCTTGCTCTTTCTGGTAAGTCTAATGCTGGACCCGTCCCAAGCCTGGATAAAGGGCTGGTTAGTTATTATAGTTTTGAAGGTAATGCCCGAGATTCTCAGGGACTTAATCATGGCGTAAATAATGGCGCGAGCTATGTTGACGGGAAAGTCGGAGAAGCATTAAGTTTTGATGGGGTGGATGATTTTGTACGGGTTCCTGGACATTCTAGCCTGGACTTAGATCGCTTAAGTTTGAGCGCGTGGTTTAATGCAGATCATCAAACTGCCGGACATCTGATTGGTAAGGGGCAGAACATGGGGGATGATCTTTCTTATAGACTTTATCTTGTACATATGGATTCAGGGAGGGGGGACCATGTTGTTACTGGAGACAATTGGACTAATGAAAATGGGCGAGAATGGACTGGGTTTCCTTATCCTAGAAATGAATGGAATCACGTAGCTTTCACTTATGATGGTCGTGATCAGATATTATATTTGAACGGCAAAGAAGTCGATCGGGCTATGCAAAGCGGTACGACCAGGACTACTGATGTGGGTTTGCTCCTTGGGTGCCGTCTTTTTGGTGATCAGAGAATTACTCATTATGAAGGATTGATGGATGAAGTGGGAATCTGGAATAGGAGTTTGTCCGCCGATGAAGTAAGGCAACTTTGGGCTAACGGACGAGATGTTGAAATTCCTGAGCCCACGGCCATTGGATTGCTGGGGCTCGGTGTCTTGGGATTGGCCGCGAATAGAAGACGGAAGAAGTAGTTTTTTAAACTCAATTTATCTTCCTTGATTATGGTGAGTTTTGTTGTCTATGATTTGACTTTTTTGGTTCTATTTACGATTGCGGTCGTTATTTTTCTTCGGGCGCGGCGGAAGGATCTTGGGCGTGAGGGAATTATATTTTTGTTCAGGACACAGGCCGGAGTAGACGCGATTAATTGGGTTGGTAAGAAGTTCAAGGAGCTGCTGCACTCGCTTAAGTATGTGATTATCGCCGTTGGATTTGTTTTGATGGCCGCGATGGTTTGGATGCTTGGGCAGACCGTTTCGATTTATATCTTGTATCCGGAAGTTACGAAGCTGATTAAGGCGCCGCCGATTGCGCCGCTGATTCCGTATTTCCCTCGGCTGTTTGGAATGCAGAGCTTCTTCCCGCCGTTTTATTTTACATATTTTTTAGTAGCTTTGGCTATCGTTGCTGTTGCTCATGAGTTTAGCCACGGAGTTTATATGAAATTATTTAAGATAAAAATTAAATCTACTGGGCTGGTTTTCTTGGGCCCGATCCTAGGTGCGTTTGTTGAGCAGGAGGACAAGAGCTTCAAGAAGAAAACAAAGATCGAGCAGATGACTGTACTCGGGGCTGGAGTCTTTGCCAATGTAATTATCGCTTTGATTTTTTACGGGCTTTATGTTGCATTCTTCTTTAGCTCGTTTACGGCGTCTGGATATATTTTCAACGGATATACTGCCTACGAAGTTCCGATCGGGTCTATCGAATCGATTGGCATTGATGCCGGTCCGATGAACGTTTTTGTAAACGGCGGGGTCGCCCAGACGAACCTTACCGAGGTGAGCGTTGGGAATAGAACTTATTATGTTTCCACGCAGGTCAGAGATCGAATCCTGCAGGGTGTTGATTTGGAAAATAAAACTGCCGTGATAATTGAGAAGTCTCCCGCCATGGTCGCTCAGATGCGTGGCGCGATTATTATGATTGATGATGTTGCCATAAAAGGTCAGGACGATTTGCGAGAATTCTTGGAAAGCAAGAATCCGGGCGACGCTGTTATTTTTACAACCGAGGATTATGGTGGGGTTAATACTTACGAAATTGTTTTGGGCGAGCATCCTTCTGATCCATTCAGAGCATACTTGGGGGTTAGTTCTCCGCAGATGAATCCACGAGGTATTATCCAAAATTTTCTCGCGGCATTTATGAGTTTCAAGGATCCTTCGACATATTATACGAGCGGTAATTTCGCCGAATTTATCTACCACCTTCTGTGGTGGGTTATGATCATCAACTTGCTTGTGGCGCTGTTCAACATGATGCCGCTTGGAATGCTCGACGGTGGCCGGTTCTTTTATCTTACGATATTGGGAATAACTAGATCTGAAAAGGTGGCGAAGTGGGCGTTCAAGATTGCGACTTATTTGATCTTGTTTGTGTTCTTGCTTCTGATGTACATATGGTTCGTGAGGATAGTGTAGGGGAAAGTTTAAATTCCGGCTAAGGCCTTCATCGCTATGAGAGTCGCGGTTTATAACCAGATGTTTGGCCTTGATGGAAGAAGCTTTTTGAAAAATGTTATTGGGCACTATTATGTTCATTACCAAAAAGATAGCGGGAAAGTTTTATCTAGAATATGTTTAGATGAAACTTTAAATTTGGTTAAGAACTCTAATGCTGATGTCCTTGGGCTATGTGAGATTTATGAAGGCACTGAAAAGAAAATTGAAGAAAAATTGCGAAGTTTTGGATATAAATATATTTATTTTGGGAAAGGAAGGAGATTCAAGTTCAGTAACAGGTGTGTCGTGGGAGTGATTGCGTCAAAGATTAAATGCAAGGAGATAAAAATGGGAAACTGGACGCCCAAAAATACTCTTGGTGGTGGGGGCGGATTCATTGTTTGCAAGTTTAAGGGCTTCACTGTCTTTCACGTACATTTGGCTTTGCCATTTAGAGGATTCTTCGATGAACAAGTAAATTATCTGAAAAGAATAATCAAAAAAAACCCGGGGAGAATAGTTCTTATGGGCGATTTCAATCTTTCCTATGAAAAATTGAAGGAATATTTTCCGGATTTTGAGATAGCCACAAAAGGAATTAAGACCTGTTCGATAACTCCTATTATGAAATGGTTTTTTTATAAAGATTGTGACCATGTATTTATTAGGGGCTTTAAACCTACCAATGTTGGCTGTATTAATGGGCGATCAGATCATAAGCTTATTTATACAGATTTAAAATAAAATGGCACGGAAAAACCCGAAGCGCAAGGTGAAGTGTTCTGGGAAAGATATTGATTCTGTTAAGAAGACGCTTGAGAAGATGAATTATGGGATTGTGGGTGGGCATTCGGCTGTTCAGATTTGTCGATGGACGAAGAATGTTTTGCGGGGCGATCGTGGATGTTGGAAGGAAAAGTTTTATGGCGTGAATTCCGCCGGATGCTGTCAGATGACGCCGTCGGTAATGTGGTGTGAGAATCAGTGCGTGCACTGCTGGCGGCCGATCGAGCTGAATCTTGGAACTGATATCGGTGAAGTTGATGATCCGATTGAGATTTTAGATGGGATAGTTGAGGGTCGGAAGAAGTTGCTGATGGGGTTCAAGGGACGAAAAGGAATTGATAAGAAAATGTTTGAGGCTGCGCTTGATCCGAGTTTGTATACGATGAGTTTATCTGGGGAGCCGACGCTTTATCCTAGACTTGGCGAGATGTTTAAGGAAATTCGTCGACGCGGTGCGGTTTCGTTTTTGGTTACTAATGGATTAAATCCGGAAGTGATTGCCGAGCTTAAGAAAAGTGAATTGCCTACACAAATTACGCTTTCTATGAATGCGCCCAATGAGAAATTGTTTAAACAGTGGCATCGATCGACGAAGAAAAATGCCTGGAAGAAGTTCAATGAGACGTTGGATGTTTTGAAAAGTCTAGGAGGGAAGGTTCGGAGAGTTGTTCGATTAACTTTGGTTCGTGAGGGCTCCGGTTTGCTTGGTGAGTTGACTAATATGTCTGACGGGAATGTTGCGGAGTATGGTGATTTGATTAGGAAGGCGGAGCCGGATTTTGTTCACGTTAAGGGGTATATGAGTGTGGGGTATGCTCGGAAACGGATGGGGTATGATAAGCAGCCGTGGTTCCGGGACGTGAAAGCTTTTGCGGAGAAGTTAGCTGATGAGCTAGACGATTATAAGATTGCGGCCGAAGATGAGAGAAGCTGTGTTGTGATGTTGGCTCGGGATGGAGTGAAGTTGAAGATTGATAAGGTTTAGGGCTGGTGTGGGGTTGAAGATTGAGAAAGTTTAGGCTCGGGTGTGGGGTTGAAGATTGAGAGTATATAAATCCTTAAAAATAAGATATAGTCTAGGGATTTAATGGTCGAAGATATTGTTTGTGAAAATCCCGAGGGATATTGTTGGATATATACTCAAACTCCTCTTGAGGAAGCAAAAAGGGTGATTTTGGAAAGTGGTCTTATGGAGATTTGGGCTGATGACCCCTATTGTTTTCGATCGATACAATCGATACCCTTCGCCTGGATCAGAGCGCAGTGGGGGCTTGGAGAAAAAAATAACGAGGAGTTTTACCCGGGGTCTGCTAGCGCGATAAGATTAGAGCTGCAGGGTTCTCATGGTGTAGACCCCAGAGAGCATGCTTATTGTAGAGAAGTTATAGGGCATTTGGTCCCCAGACTGGAAGATCCAAAGCTAAGATGTGTAATGACAGGGAAGGAAATGCCATTAGAAGATTTTTTATAATTTGCGCGGGGCGGTATTGGTGGGCAGGCTCGCTAATTTAGAGACGAGACGTTTGTGAGTTGGGTGCGGGATTATGCGGCTAACCTGAAGCCCCTGGTGGCCTCACTTGTATGAACTAGAAATTCTTCACATAAGACTAAGTATTCTTTGGCGTCTTCTAGAACTTTTTTGCTATCGGCCATACCGTATCTAACATTGAGCCGTGTATCGCTGAATTGCTCCCCAGCGGGAATTGACACGGAGCTCCCCCAAAACTGATGCCAATGGTATCCGAAGCCTGCATCTCTTAACTTTCGCCCCCTCTTGATTGCCTCGGCCTGACCAGTAATTCCTGCGACTATATCTTCTCTTGATTTTGGGTATTCAGCCATTTTACAACATCACTACGCCATCCTTAGTCAGGGCGGTGAATCTTATACCGACGGGTAATGAAAGCAGGGCGGATTGTAGTGCCATATGTTCTTTGCCGTTGCCGGATGCGATTGAGACTGCGACCTCGAGGCCGTCGAATTTTCCTTTGAGTTTTTTCTCGAAGTCTTTTTTTAGTGCGATTAGGGGCTTGTTTGTGTCGAATTCTACGAAATCAAATGGGACATCTTTTACGTAGAAATCTTTTGCGAACTCGGCGCCGACGATGATGACTTTTTCCCACTCGCCCTTTTGCATGAGTCCTGCGACCTGACCCCACGAGCCTTTGCCGGTTGATAGTAATGCTACTAGTTCCATTATTCTGTGGTCCCCCTCATATAACTATTTACTTCCGCGGCTCCGTCCGCTCCGTTTCTTACGATATACTCTCCGATCGACATACCTAATTTTTCCCAGGGGGCTTTGCCTGGCCCGGTTGGCTCTCTGCTCCATAGAGAATCCATTCTTTCTGAGTGATATCCTGCCATGCGTAATACTACTCCTAGCGCGGATAGAAGGGTACTCTCCTTGTCAGCCAATCTACCCGTAGCGTCTTCTTGAGCAGGGGACATGATTACCAAAGCCCTTTCTTCGCTAATACTTGCAGCTAGAGCAACTGATTCCGGCGACATCCCCACGAAACCCGCAAGTGTTCTTAACTTTTTTGTTGGCGCAAATTCATGATAGCTATTTACATCGAAGTCGTTTCCCATGTTAAAAATTATTCTGGAGATTATTTAAGGATTTGTATGATGCTTTGCAATATGGCGAACTTCGTTCGAAGATACTTTGGGCGCCTTCGGCGCTTTTGAGATCTTATACTTGGAGTGAACTGTCGGGCTGGACTGCTCTAAAATTATCTATAGATAATTTTATAAACTAAATTTTCACCTTAATTATACTACTGTTAGTAGGAGGCTTCGGCCGAGCACAAAAACTTGTGATTTCTAACAGTTTAATGAAGATGGAAATAAAAGCTGCACTTGCTGAATTAAGGAAAGAAAAGAAACGGAAGTTTGACCAGACCGTTGACCTAATTGTTAATCTGAAGAATTTTGATGTTCGGAAAGAGGCTTTGAATACTTTTGTTTCTGTCCCACATCCGAGCGACAAGAAGATTGCGGCGTTTTTCACGAAGAGGTCGAAACTTGTTGACACGATTACCGAGGACGATTTTTCTAAGTACAAGGAGGCTAAGGACATAAAGAGACTGGCGAAGAAGTACGATGCTTTTATGGCGGTTGCTCCGATGATGGGTAAGGTCGCTACGAAGTTCGGTCGAGTTTTCGGTCCGATGAATAGAATGCCAAGTCCGCAGGCCGGGATTGTCCCGAAGGAAGATGACGAGATGGTTAAGGTTATGCTGGAGAAAGTAAAGAGAGCACTTAAGGTTAAAAATAAAGAGATGGCGATTAAGTTGGCTATCGGAAAGGAGAGTATGTCTGATTCTGATTTGGTTGAGAATTTTGCGGCTGCCGTTAAGGGATTGGAGAAAGCATTGCCGAGAGGTAAGGATAATGTTCGAGAGATTTTGGTTAAATTTACTATGACTAAGCCGGTTAAGATTGGCGAGGACGCCGCTCGGCGTACCCCAAATGCTGAGGGAGCAAAACAATGAACGCAGAAAGTGAAACCCATGTATCTGACGAGAAAAAAGCCAAGGTAAAAGAGTTAGCCGAGTTGATGAAGAAAAAGACTGTTATGATTATTTCTATTAAGAGTTTGCCGGCGGCGCAGTTTCAGGATATTAAGAAAAAGTTGAGGAGTAAGGCTAAGGTCCAAGTTGTTAAGAAGAGTCTTGTTAAGTTTGCGCTTGATCACTCGGGCATTAAGGAGCTTCATGATTTGATTCCATACGTAACTGCCGACACCGCGATTTTGTTTTCGGACAGCGACGCATTTGAGATTTCTGGTATCTTGGCGGATGAGAAGAGCCCGGCTAAAGCTAAGGCTGGTCAGATCGCGCCTATGGATATTGAAGTTAAAGCTGGTCCGACGGAATTGATTCCTGGGCCGGATATTTCGGCTTTGAGTGCGGTTGGACTCGCGCCGAAGGTTGAGAATGGTAAGATTGCGATTATGCAGGACAAGATTATTGTCAAAGAAGGAGAGGAGATCAAGGAGACGCACGCTTCGATTATGGCAAAGTTAGATATTATCCCTTTCGAGGTTGGGGTTGAACCTATCGCTGCATTTGATGGAGAAGAGAAGAAAGTTTTCGCTAACATCAAGATTGATAAGCCGGCTATGATCGCTGAGCTTGAAAATGCGTTTGCCCGAGCACTTCCGTTCGCGGTTGAAATTGCTTACGTTACACCTGACACACTTGATTATATCCTCGGGAAGGCTGGACTGCAAGAGAATGCTTTGGCCGCTTTGATAACAGAAGATGATGATAAGGAAACTGGCGAGGAGTCGAATTCTGATTCTCCCCAGGCAAGTAAGGGAGAACAGAATTCTAGCGAAGATGCGAAGAAAGAGCCAGCTACAGAAGAGAAAGCTGAAGAGCCGAAGGCCGGGGAAACTAATACTGCACCAATAAGTGTACCCGCTGGTGCGGGCAAAGAAGAAAAATCAGAAGCTAAAGTTGAGGCACATGCTGGCGCAGACGCTTCTGAATAAAACAAAATGGAATATGTATATGCTGCACTTTTGTTGCACAAGACTGGGCAAGAAGTTAGCGAAGACAACTTGAAGAAAGTTATCTCCGCAACTGGCGCTGAGCTTGATGAAGCAAAGGTGAAGGTGTTAGTGGCATCCCTTAAGGGCGTCGATATCGACGAGAAGCTTGCTAATGCATCTATTGCGGCTGCCCCTGCGGCAGGCGGAGATGCTGGAGATGCTGAAGCTGCACCTGTAGAAAAGAAGAAAGAAGAACCAAAGGCTGAAGCGGCTGAAGGTTTGGCTTCATTATTCGGATAAATAAATCTTAATTGAATTATTTAGAAGTAGTGAGGTCTAGTTGGACTTGCTGCTTTCGAGGATGAAGTCTTCTTAGAGAGGGCTTCGTTTCGCGAATGGTGGGGATAGTTGGAGTGCGAATTTTTATAAACTTGCTATTTCTTTTGCTGATATGATCTCTTTTGATAGGCTAGTTAACTGGGTGAAATTGGTTCCGACAAAGATCGAGATGATGCTCCCAAAGAAGTTTATCAAAAGGGAGTTCTGCTTGGGCAAAAAAAAGAAAAAGGAACTTTATGTTCTTTTCCCTCATTGGTGGTCGACCTACAAAACTACGGTGTTTATAAAACATAATATTCTAAGCGCTGGGTACTCTTATCTTGGGTATGAGCTTCCCGGAGGAATACTTTCTGGAGATGCGGGGAAAACCCTCAAATCTTTTCTTGATATAAATCAGGATGCGACGAGATATTTAAAAAAATTAGCTAAGAAACATAAATTCTCGAAAATTAATGTTGTTGGCGTCAGTCTCGGCGGAGTAAATGCTTGCATGCTCACAAATAACAATCGGCTTGTGGACACGGTCGATCTGATAGCTCCGGGAAACTGCTTAGCCGAGGCGATGTGGAAGGGGGGCAGGACCCAATGGCTAAGGAAGAAGTATGAGAAGAAGGGTGTTTCTTTGAAAAAGCTGAAAGAAGCTTGGTCTGAAATCGCTCCCGAAAATAATCTTGGAGGTTTTGGGGGGAAAAGGGTCTGTGTCAAATTGTCTAAGGCTGACGAGGTAGTCCCGTATTCTTGCGGTAAAAGTTTGGTTAAAAAAATGAGAGCTTGCGGTATTAAGCCTCTAGTTGAGACCAACGACGTTTTAGGGCACTATATTACTGCATTTAAATTCTACCTTGATCCTTGGGATATTATTCCGCCTAAATGAAGGCGCCCACGCCAGGAATCGGCGTCGGATTGGAAATCCTCGCTGCCATCGGTCGCGTCAATTCGTGATTTGCATTTACGGATAAAATAAAGTTGTGCAAAAGCGAATCCCTCACACTTGCTGCGTTGTCAAACCACCGGTTCGATTCAAAACGCCCACACCAGGAATCGAACCTGGATGCCCCGAAGGGCCTGGTGTTCAAGACCAGTGCGCTACCATTATGCGATGTGGGCCTGCTCATATTGCATTCTCGAAACATCTCGGATGTTACTTTATGCGATGTGGGCTTATAGTTTCTGATAGAAGAAGGTTTTTAAATTTGTTTGGGCAATGCTTTTTATGGCAACACGCAAAGGCGTACCCTCTTTAGGAGACTCTAAGAGTCTCAATACTAAGACGGGCAAACGTCTCAAAAAACTTTTGAAAAATAAGACGGTCGCAATCTTTATAATACTAGTTTTGGTTATTGGTTTCGGGTGGTTTGTGACAACAATGGTAAATAATATTGTGCCGAAGGGAACGAGGGTAAAGATGGAGACTAGCCAGGGTGACATCGTTATTGAGTTGTACTCTGACATGCCGATCACCGCTGGAAATTTTGAGAAGTTAGTTGGTGAGGGTTATTATGACGGGATTATTTTTCACAGAGTTATTAAGAATTTTATGATTCAGGGCGGGGATCCGACGGGAACTGGTTCTAGTGGACCTGGTTATGCGATTGAAGATGAATTTGTGCCCGGGCATTCTAACACTCGGGGGACATTATCTATGGCGAACTCTGGACCAAATTCTGGAGGAAGCCAGTTTTTTATTAATCTGGTTGATAATAGTTTTCTGGATTATGACAACATGCAGTCTCCGGATAGCAAGCATCCGGTTTTCGGGGAAATTGTTGAGGGAATGGATGTTATTGATAAGATTGCTAGTTTACCGACGGGCGCTGGAGATAGGCCGCTTGAAGAAGTTAAGATTGTTAAGGCGTCTATTCTATCTTAACCGGGGATTTCCCCTTGATGAACCGTAGTGCTTCTCGCATTTTTGTTTTTGACTCTGAATAGAGGGTCATAATTGGCTCGCCCTTTTTGACTTTGCCGACGTGTTTGTGGAGATATGCTCCGGCACCCTTGGTTTCAGGGGTCCCAAGAATTCTACAAAGGGTGTTTGTCCCGTTATTATCGATTGAGGATATTCTTCCCGTCCTGGTTGCTTTAATTGTTTTTTTGAATTTGGCTAATGTTAGCGCCTTGACCTTCTCGTCGTAATCGTCCTTTCCATTTTGAGCTATAATTATTTCTTTGAACTTTTCTAGTGCTTTCCCCGAAGATAGTATTTCTTTTGCTTTTTCAATCGCGTTTTTTATATTGCAGAGCTTCATCAGCTCGGCTGAGAGGTAGAGCGATTTTTTCTTGAGATCTTTTGGCCCTCGATTGTTCAGAACCGCGAGAACGTCTAGCATCTCTAGTGTCGGCCCGATTCCGTCGCCTATTGGCTGACGTCCGTCTGTATAGACTACTTTTAACTTTAGCCCGAAAGATTTTGCGAGCTGCTTGAATTTTCTCCCGAGATGTTTTGCGTTTTTCAGTGTTGTAACCTTGGCCCCTCGGCCGTACGGAATGTCTATCAGTACGTATTTTGATCCTGCGGAAACTTTTTTTGAGATTATAGATGCGATTAGTTGTGGCTCGACATCTAAATTTAGAAGTCTTTCGACCTGGATGATTTTATCGTCAGAGGGTGCAAGCCCGAGTGATCCGCCCCACGCGAGACAGGCGCCAGTTTTCTTAACGACTTTTTTGATTTTACTTAGGGGAATCTCGACATTTGTTATTGTTTCTATAACGTCGGCCGTCCCTGATGCAGAAGTGATCGCCCGGGATGATGTCTTGGGAAGCGTTAGTCCGGCTGCCGCGCAAATAGCTATGACGATTGGGGTTGTCCTGTTCCCAGCGATTCCTCCTATGGAGTGTTTATCTGCTATGTATTTTCCTGAGAATTTTAATCTCGCCCCTGTCTTTACCATCGCTCTAGTCAGCGCGATTGTTTCTTTTAGGGACATGCCAGAAAGTTTTTCCGCGGCTGTGAAGTATGCGATTTCTGCTTCTGTAATTTTGTTGTTGACTATCGCATCGATTAGTGTCGTTAGTTCTTTTGCAGAAAGCTCTTTGCCCGAAATCTTTTTCTTGATTATTCGCGAAGCTCCGACCATGCCCGAAACGTTTACTTCAATGATGGATCTATTTCTGAGCTTCAGAATTGAGGCGACTTCTTTCGAAACTCCTATTTCGTCGTCCTTGACTAATTTTGGGAATATGTCAACGATTGCGTGGACGCTGTGATGATTTGACAGGACTACTCTCTCGTCTACGAATACGTTCAACTTCTTGGCAACTTTATTGTTTAGAACAACCACCGGCCGTCCTGCTAGCCAATCAAAATTCTTTATTTTTAACTTCATCCTGTTTTTTTGAAGAGCTCATTTAGCCTTCCTTGTCTGTAAAACTCGACCAATATCAGGACGTACGCCAGGACCAACGGTCCAAGCAACAATCCCGCTATCCCGAAGAAGTATAACCCTCCTATTGTTCCTATTACCCCGAGGGCGACTGGGAGGCTCGATTGCCTCGAGAGCAAATACGGCCTGATTAGATTATCTATTGTGCCCACAAATAGGGCTCCGTATAAGACTAGGAATATTGCAGAGAAGGCATCCCCTGTAATGAAGAGGAATATCGCGACGGGCATCCAGACAAGCCAAGATCCAAGAACTGGGATTATAGAAACTATACATGCGATAACTGTAAGAGTTAAAACATTTGATACCCCTAGGAAAAGTAGCCCCGCTCCCAACGCCAAGCCCTGGATTATTCCTATTAGGACTTGCCCGAAAACTATTGCATTTGTTATATGCCTGAACTCGGTCATAAATTTTTTCTCGGTCGCTTCTGAAAAAGGCGACAGGCTCCTCGCGTATTCCTTGAGCTTTTTTGCGTCCCTGATCGCGAAATAGAATGTAAAAAGAAACACCGCGAACTGAAGCATGAGGTCTGGAAGATTTACCAACAGATCGGTGAACTGATTCATAAAGGCCGTGAACGCCCTGCCGATAAAGTTGTCTATATTCATGGCAACTGACCTGGCCATGTCCCCCTTGAATATCGCTAAGTTGCTTAGCGCTTCTGCGAAGTCGAAACTCTGAAGGGCCGCGTATGTTTCGAAAGTTTGGGTCACTATACTCGGAGTTAGGTAGACTGCTGGAATCGCCACGATCACCGTGATTCCGAGGATGAGAATGAACGCTGAAATATTTGGACTTTTTAGTCCCCTGTTTATTCTTTTGTAAATTGGGTCAAAGATGTATGCGAAGAGAAGCCCGAAAACTATTGGTATTATTATTGGCTTCAGAACCAAGAAGGCCAGAATAAAAATTGCCGCAACAATTACCCATAGAAACCATCTTTTGACAACTTGATTCTCGGCCATACTATTTAATGGCCCGGTAATTTATAAAGGTGTTGAATGCCTTCGGCAATTTATGCGACTTCGTCGCTAACCTCGTAATTTAGATTTATGAAGGTGATTAGGTGGACGATAATTGTAATGATACTACCAAAAACTTATAAAGAGATTTGTTATTTTGATGTGATGGTTATGAAAAAGATTTTTGATGGCGTCTTCGACGATGAGGTGCATTCTGCGTTTTTGAAGTTTGGTCGAGGTGATTACGGTGACAAGTATCTGCTTAACGGAAAGAGGCAGGCGTCGAAGTGGGCAATCAAGGCCGGGGCTGAGTATGTGAACTTTTTGGTTCGAAAGTGCTTGGAGAAATCTGGGGATGGTCCGGTGGCTATGAATGGGATAATTGTTTCTACGATGGACCTCCGTGAAGAAATTAATTTTGAAATTGTGAAGGCTGGAAATTTCCAGGGAATTCGGAAGCTCCAGATTAACACCGAGATTGAGCCTGCCAAGATTCTGGAGATGATGGATAAATATCCTCGGGCTTTTTTTGCTCTGACTTTCAAGGGCGATGATTTCATTTTGAAGGTCAAGGCTAAGGCGCCGAAGAGTGGAAAGCCGGGAAAGAAATCTGGAGATGGTCCGGTGGCTGATTTTTGCTCGCTAAAAACGAAGGATAAATCTATCGTCGACGAATTGTTTTTCAGGGTTGGAGATTTCAAAGAAGTTTCGGTGAATCATACAATTAATGTCGAGAGTATAGTTTACCCGCAGAATATGAATGGCTTGAAGCCTGAAGAAGTTCGTGCGCAGAGTAAGCGAAAGGGGAAGATTATTCGGAAGGTAATTGTTGATGGTGTTGAAAAATTAAGTGAAGCTTCGTTTGTGTCTTAATCCTTAAACCAATCTAGCTTATCATATTTTTGTAATGTTTTAATGTGGCACTCCGCCTTTTGTGCGTCGGACCTGTTTTCACATTCTTTTGATCTAAGTAGGCATTTGAATCTTTTGTGTCTGACGTATTTGCTGCCCTTGCCTTCGGCGTGGGCTTTCATTCTTTTGTCGAGGTCATTTGTGACGCCGGTGTAGAAAGAGTCGTCTTGGCATTCGAGAATGTAAACGAACCAGGGTTTTTCCATTAGTTATCTAATCCCTTTTTCCTCGTGCAGGATGGACAGAGAAGTGCTGTATCTTTTAGTGACATGTAGTATCGGTTTCCTTGCTCGAGAATGTCGTTGAATTTTTCCCAGCCCTTTTCAATTGTTAGTTTTCCCTTGACGACTTCTTCTGGGACTTTGCTGGCTTTTTCTAGAAGATCGGCTCGCTTCTTGAAAAGTTTGTAGTGATATAGGTTCGGCTTTGCCGTCCTGGAAATTTTCTTACCGCAAAGGTGGCATTCAATTTGTGTTATCAAAAGTTCTTGTTCTCGAATTGCCCATTGAAGCTGAAAGTCTGCATCTTGGATTAAATGCTTGTGATTTCCGACGCCACCGAAACGATTGAATTTGAATTCCACTTCCTCGTCTTTTGTATCTTTGTTTTTTACTAGGATCTCTCCGATTCGCTTACTGTATCTCCAGACCGGATATTTTACCTCTTTTCTAGGGGTTGTTTTCTGCTTACCGATTCTGTAGCCTCGACCACCGGTCTTGATTTTTCCGATCTTCAATTGCTTCTTCCGGACCATCGCTCTTGTTTTTTTCTCAGAAAACTTTCTCGCGGTCGTTCTTTCTTTCTTGGAAATGTAGCCCTTCTCCCCGGGTAAGATCTTTGGTGTTTTTATGGCCATGAGGCTATAACGAAAAAGTGGTTTAAAAATCTAAGTAGGGTCTGCATAAACTTTAAATACCCAAAATTCTCCTAGTTTTTAGGTTCCATCCAAAACTTAAATGTTTGGATGATGAGATTTGTGATTGGTTGGTCACGATAAGACGCGAAGTGCTATTTGCTGATTATCAGATAGTTAGAGCTATCAGGAATAACCTAGAAAATGACAGACAATAATGGAATCAGAAGTGGAAGTTTACAGTTTTACCCGAGGGTGCGAGCAAAGAAAGTTATACCGACGGTGAATTGGAGGCCGGTTTCTAAAGAAGGTGTTGGGTTTTTGGGTTTTGTTGGATATAAGGTTGGGATGATTTCTGCTTGGGTAAAAGATAACACTGTGGATTCTATGACTAAGGATAAAAAAATTGCTCTTCCGGCAACTGTTATTGAGTGTCCGGCTATGAGGATTTATTCTGTTCGATTTTATAAAAATAATAAGGTGATGAAGGATGTGGTAGTAACTAATGATAAGGATTTGAAGAAAAAGGTGAAATTAAGTAAGGAAGTGAAAATTTTGGGTGACGAGATCGGCTTCGATGATGTTCGTGTGATTTTGTATTCTGGCGTTAGAGGAACTTGTGTCGACAAGAAGAGAGCCGATATAATTGAGGTCGGTTTGTCCGGATCTGTCGACGAGAAGATGGCTTTTATTAAGGAAAGAATCGGAAAGGAAATTTCTGTTAGCGAAGTTTTCCCTGAAGGTTTAGTTGATGTTCGAGCGGTTACTAAGGGTTTTGGAACTTGTGGACCTGTTAAGCGATTTGGAATTGCATTAAAATCTCATAAGTCCGAGAAGGGACAGAGACGGCCTGGCTCTTTGGCTCCATGGCATCCTGCGAGAGTTACTTTCCGAGCACCACAAGCTGGGCAGACAGGATACTTCAACAGAATCGCTTACAACAAGATGATCTTGAAGGCCGGCAAAATCTCCGAGGACGATATCAATAAGTCTGGCGGATTCGAGCACTACGGAAAGATCAAGACTGAGTATTTGGTTTTGAAGGGTTCGGTTCCTGGGCCACAGAAGCGAGGAATAGTTATTACGCAAGCAATGAAGCCAAGCAGATTTCAGTCTAAAAAAAGCTTTGAGGTTTTGGAGTTAAGATAAAGATGCTACATAAATACACGGAGGCAGAAGGATTTGAATTACGCAATGGCGTAGCCCTTGCGAATAAAAAATCCGAGGATTTTTGATTATGGTAAAAGCAAAAATATTTGATAAGTCGGGAAAGACTAAGGGTGACGTGAATCTGCCAAAGAATTTTGCTGTAAAGATTAGGGCTGATATTCTGTCGAAGGTTTTTGAGACTCAGAAGGGTGTTTATGCTCAGGCTTACGGATCTATGGAAGGCGCTGGTGCCCAGTATTCAGCCTCGGGTATCGCCAAGAAGAGGCGACACGATTGGAAGGCGACTTACGGAAAAGGTATTTCTAGAATTCCTCGGAAGGTTATGTCTCGACACGGTGCGAGCTTCAATTGGATCGGTGCGACCGTTGCCAGCACTCGAGGTGGACGAAGACCGCACGCCCCAAGATCTGCTAAAAACCCATTCAAAAAAATTAATAAGAAAGAGCTTTTGCTTGCATTTAACTCTGCACTTGCAGGAACTATCGACGCTAAATCTCTTGAGAAGAAGTACGGACGGAAGGTTGAATCTGGATTTATTTTCACTGGCGATATCTTAGAGACCAAGACAAAAGATTTTCTAGCGACGATGAAGAAAGTTTTCGGCGACGCATTTGATAGTGTTTTGAAGACTAAAGCAATTCGAGCCGGAATCGGAAAGATGAGGGGTCGAAAGTACAAATCTAACGCTGGTCTTTTGTTTGTCACGGGATCAGAAGAAGGAATGAAGCGGAAAGGAATCGAGATTGTTAGCGTTGAGAATTTAACCGTTAAGGACCTGTCCCCAAACGGCGAGCCTGGACGACTTACATGCTATACTGAAAACGCAATTAAAGAAATTGGAGAAAGGTTTGGCAAAGCCAAATTATCTGAAGACGCAAGCGCCTCCAGGAGGTTCAAAAGATGAGTAAAACAATAATTTTGGAAAAAATAAAGTCTACGGAAAAGATAGTTAGGCAAATTGAGATTGATAACATTTTAGTCTTTGTCGTCGATAGAGCTATCTCGAAGAAGGAAGTTAAGGACGAGGTTGAGTTGCTTTTTAATGTTAAGGTTGCGAAGGTTAGAACACACACCTTGAAAAATAAGAAAGTAGCTTATGTTAAATTAAAGCCGGAGTTTCCTGCGGGCGACGTGGCAACAAAACTAGGACTAATGTAAAGATGATAAATAAATACACGGAGACATTCGAGGAAATATTGTGCAATGGCTTAGCCCTTGCGAATAAAAAATTCGAGGATTTTTGATTATGGGAAAGAGAATTATACAACAGCGACGAGGACGAGGCGGACATACTTACAGAGTTAGAAGCAAGGCTGGAGCTATCAAGACTGGATATCCTGCGAACCTCGAGGGTGAGTGGGAAGTTATCAAGTTGGTTGCGTCACCAGGTCATTCCGCTCCACTCGCAAAGTTCGCGAACAAAGAAGGCAAAGTCTTCCATGGATTTGCCGCTAACCTACTTTATGTTGGTCAGAAAATCGAGTACGGCGGGAACAAACCTGGAGACATTTCAGTTATTGGTGACTTGAAGAACGGAACTGAGATTTTTAACATTGAGAGCAAGGTCAGCGACGGTGGAAAGTTTATTCGGACTGGTGGAAATGCTGCGACAATCATCGCGAAGGAAGGAAATGTTGTTAGGGTTATGATGCCATCTAAGAAAGAGCGAAAGTTTGCCGTCACGTGCCGAGCTACTGTCGGGAGGGCTGCTGGCGACGGTCGAATGGATAAGCCGATCATGAAGGCTGGTACGAAGTTTTATATAATGAAATCGAAGTCTAAGTTATGGCCGAGGACTTCTGCGGTTAAGATGAATGCCATTGACCATCCGTTTGGTAGTGGCCGAGGTAAGAGAGTTAAGAGTAAAATCGCTAAACGAAATGCATCACCTGGTAAGAAGGTTGGGCTGATTAGACCGAGGAGGACTGGTCGTAAGAAAAGATAAGCACTATGGCAGAACAATTAGCAAAACGAAGTAAGGATAAATTTTTCCGAGGAAAGAAGCTGGATGAGCTTAAAGCTCTTGACACTCGAGAGTTTGCGAAGCTAGTTAAGTCTAGGCCCCGAAGAGCACTTTTGAGAAACTATGACATTATCGAAGCCTTTGTTGAGAAATGTAAAGAGAAGACCTCCAAGAAAAAACTTATCAAGACACATGATCGAGAATTGGTCATTGTCCCGGCAATGGTTGGAATGACAATTGCAGTCCACAACGGAAAAGAATTTTTGAAGGTAATAATCGTCGAGGAAATGTTGGGTCACCGACTTGGTGAATTCTCCCCTACTCGTAAGACAACTAAACATGGAGCGGCGGGTGTTGGGGCTACAAAGTCTAGCGCATCGAGGTCGGTGAAGTAAATGGCAGTAACACAATCTACTAAAAAACATGATGCGAAATTGAAGGGCGAAGAAATGAAAATGAAAGAACAGCCGGTAGAAGAGACTGAGAAGAAAGCGGAAGAGAAAAAGATAGAGGCAAAAGTAGAAGAAAGGAAAACTGAAGTTAAAAAAGAGGAGGCCAAGAAGAAAGTCGAAACTAAAAAACCAGAAAAGAAAGATGTTGCTATTGCGAATGGTTTTTCTTTGAGAGTTTCATCTAAACACTGTTTCGCGATTTGTAAGATTATCCGAGGGAAAACTCCAGAGGCTGCGGTTAAGAGATTGGAGGATGTTATCTCAGGCAAGAGGGCCGTTCCCATGGCCGGTCGAGAGGTCGCCCATCAGAAGGGCAAGGGCCTTGCTGGGGCAAAGTTCCCGAAGAATGCTTGTGCCGAAATTATTGGAGTAATCAACCAGGCTGCTGCTAACGCTGTTGTCGTCGGTGTTGAGAACCCGGTTATTACAATTGCCAAGGCCGATAAGGCATCGAGGCCGTACCGAAAAGCTGGCCGAAAAGCAAAAAGAACACATGTTCACATTGAAGTTAGAGCTAAAACAGAAAAAATCAAGAAGGAGGCCAGGAAATAATGGAAGAAAAGAAATTTGTTGGGGTTAGAAAGGACGAGTATAATATTAAGCAGTTCGTAAAGCGAATGTTCGGAAAGGGTAAGGTCTCAAAGGTTAAAATTGAGTACACACCTGTCGGAGAAAGGATCATTGTTTCTACTCACAAGCCTGGCTGGATTATCGGACGAAAGGGTGAGAAAATCTTCGAGCTAACTGAAGTCTTGAAGAAGCGATTCAAGATGGAGAACCCTCACGTTGATATAGATGAGATTACTCAGCCGGACTTTGACGCGCAGTTGGTTGCCGACGATATCGCGCTTACACTTGAAAGATTTGGGGCTGTGAAATACAAGGCCTCAAGCTACCGTGCACTTGGCCGAATCAAGAACGCGGGGGCACTTGGTGCTGAGTTGAGAGTTTCCGGGAAACTTCCTAGTGATAGGTCTCGAAGTTGGAGATTCGCTTTTGGATACTTGAAGAAAACTGGGGATGCTGCAAATGTCGTTGATCGGGCCGAAGCTGTTGCCGAAACAAAGCAGGGTGTTGTTGGGATTAAGGTTGCGATCATGGCCCCAGGAGTTAAGATCCACGATAGAATCACCGTCGATGAGGATTTCTTGAATATGGTAAAGAAGAACGCGACATTCGAAGAAGTTGAAGAGACAATCAAGAAAGTAAAAAGGAAAAGGAAGGCTCGCTCTGCTAAGAGTACCCCTTCTGCAGCTGGGGCAAAAAAATAAAATGGCAGTAGAAAAAGAAACAAATAAAATGGAAGGTAAGAAAAATGTCAAAACCTCTTCGGCAAATGCGAAGAAAATCGTCGATCTAAAAATCGAGTTGTTGAAGAATCCGACGAAAAGGAAAAGCATTAAAAGAGAAATCGCGCGCTTGTTAACAATGGATAATCAAACTAAACTGGGAGACAAGAAATAAAGTGGATATTTGCCCGAAATGTGGACTGCCTATTCCGGCGTGTGTTTGCGGCGAGATCGCTAAGACTCAGCAGCAAATCGAAGTCAGGACGGAAAAGCGGCGTTTCGGAAAAGTAAACACGATGATAAGCGGATTCGACGACGGTGTTGACATTAAAGATATCGCAAAACAGCTCAAGATGAAAAGAGCTTGCGGTGGTACGGTGAAAAACAAAGTTATCGAGCTTCAAGGAAACCACAGAACCCACATCAAACCAATTTTGGTTTCGATGGGATTTAATGGCGACCAAATAAAAGATTAATATGGAAAAGAAAAAAATGACGAAGAAACCGACCAACTCCGCTCGGAGTACCCCTTCTGCAGCTGGGGCAAAGGCCGGAGTGAAAGCTGGGTGTAAGGACAGGTTTTGCCCTATTCACGGAGATAGAAAGTTGAAGATGCGAGGTCGAACATTCGAGGGTAAAGTTATTAGAAAATTGCACGGTCGAGTTACAATTCAATTCGAGAGAATGCTTAAGGTCGCAAAGTACGAGAGATATGAAAAGCGAAGTACGAAGATCCACGCCAGATTACCCGACTGCATGAAGGACGACGTTGCCGTCGGAGATTTGATCCAGATTGCAGAGACGCGTCCGATCAGCAAAATGATTCATTTTATTGTAAGCAAAGTTGTCAGGAAGCAGGAGGCAAAGAAATGAGAGCGGTAAGTGCTAGGACGACGAAGAGTTTGAATATCGGGAGCTTGCTTGAGGCCTGTGACAATAGCGGGGCCAGGATCGTAAAACTTGTTTCGGTTAAACACGGGAAGACAACTAAGGGTCGAATGGGTTACGCGAAAATTGGAGACTGGGTTAAGGTTTCTGTCCGAAAGGGAGATCCGAAAATGAAGGGTGAAGTTTTCGATGCTGTCTTGGTTAGGCAGAAGAAGCCGTGGAAAAGAAACACGGGTGAAAGAATCTGTTTTTCGGATAACGCAGTTGCGCTTTTGAAGGATGAGAAGGGAAATCCTAAAGGAACTCAAATCAAGGGTCCGATCGCAAGAGAAGTTCAGGAAAGATGGAAGGAGGTCGCGAAGATCGCGAGTATAGTACATTAAAATGAAATCAAAATTTAACAAAAATTGGAATGCGAGCAAGCAACCTCGAAAACAGAGGAAGTTCTTGGCGAACGCACCGAATCATATTTTGCGGAAGCTTATGGCCTCAACACTTGACAAGCCGCTTAGGACGAAATACGGACGAAGAAGCATTGAGGTTAGAAAGGGTGACGAGGTAAAAATTATGATTGGAAAGTTCAAGAAGAAGCAGGGCAAGGTCGGCAAGGTTGACGTTAAGAATACACGACTTCAGGTTGACGGTGTTCAGCGGTCTAAGACTGGCGGAGAGAAAATCGAGACATGGTTCCACCCATCGAAGGTAAAGATTATCTCACTTAACGAATCTGACAAGAGAAGGCTGAAGTCTGGCAAAAAAATAACTGAGCTAAAGAAGGCAGAAGTTAAAACCGAAACTAAAAGAGTAGAGAGCTCAGCTCGGAGTACCCCTCCTGCGGCTGGGGCAAAAAAATAAAATGCACATAAAGAAAACACAAATGCCAAAGGCGTGGCCGGTTCCACGTAAGGGAAAGCGAAAAAGATTCGTATCCGTTCCTAGCCACGCGTCCTCGAAGGGAATTTCGTTATTATTCTTGCTTAGAGATGTTTTGAAATTAGCAAAGACTCGGAAGGAAGTTAGGTATATGACGTTGAACGGCCAAGTTAAGGTTAACGGTAGGGAGCGAAAAGACGAAGACTTCCCTGTCCAAGTTTTGGATGTTGTCAATCTGGAAAAGGCGAAGTTGAATTACAGATTGGAAATTGTAAATAAAAAATTCAGCCTTAAGGAGATCTCTGCGAAAGATGCTGAAAAGAAAATCGTTAAGATTTCTGGAAAGAAAATATTAGCCAAAAATGTTATCCAGATGAACTTGGACGATGGACAAAACTTTGTTTCGAAAGATAAATTCTCTGTCGGAGATTCCGCTTTGCTTAATACGAAGACAAACAAGATTGAAAAGATTTTGCCGCTTAAGGAAGGGGCCAATGTTGAGATCGTTATGGGGAAGCACGCGGGTGAGAAGGGTAAGCTGGTTGCCTTCGAGGAGCTTATCCGTGGAAGAAACTATAAAATTAAACTGGAGAAGAGAGAAGTTAGCTTGCCGTTCAAGACTATCCTGGTAATCGAATAAAATGATATATAAATACACGGAGGCAGAAGGATTTGAATTATGCAATGGCGTAGCCCTTGCGAATAAAAAATCCGAGGATTTTTGATTATGGAGCAAAAAATGGAGACAGCCAAGCAAGAAAATAAGATGCGAGAGATAAAGCTGGACAAAGTTGTTTTGAATATCGGTGGCGTTGGTGATAAGTTGGACAAGGGCGTCATCTTGCTTGAGACAATCAGCGGGAAGAAAGCGATCAGGGTTAAGGCAACGAAAAGAATCCCGACATGGCAGGTTCGACCGGGACTAGAGGTTGGAACCAAGATTACTCTCCGTGGAAACGACGCGATTGAAATGATTAAGAAGTTGCTTCCAGCAATCGATAACACGCTAAAGGAAAAACAAGTTCAGAGTAATTGCTTTTCCTTTGGAGTCCATGAGTACATTGAGATTCCTGGCGTTGAGTATATTCGAGAAGTTGGAATTATGGGCTTCGAAGTTACTGTTGTTTTCTCTAGGGCCGGTAAAGCTGTCGAAAAGAAAAAGGTTAAAAGAGGGAAAGCGCGAAGGTTAACTGTGAGTCGAAAGGAGATCGAGGATTATCTTATAGCTAAATTTGGTACGACGATTTTGCGGAAGCAGACGCATAACGTCGACGAGGACGAGGAAGAATAAAATGACGGCAAGTGACTGGAGAAAAATAACAAGACAACTGAGATCAAAGCCAGCCGTGCTAAAGAAATTCATTAAGCATAACAAACCGAAAGCTCGGGCGTTTGGCGTCGCTGCTAAGAAATGCGAAGTTTGCGGAAGACATGGGGCTCACATCTCATCTTATAATCTAAATATGTGCCGACACTGTTTCAGAGAGTTGGCCGTTGAATTGGGGTTCAAAAAATACAGTTAAAATGAGTCAAGTAAATCGAAGATTTCCGAGGACACATTTGTTCATTGGAGGAAACGAAAAATGAGTCAAGATATTGTTGCAGACGGATTGAATCAAATCATGAATGCGAAACGAATCGAGAAGCGAGAGCTTACAATTAAGTTGTACTCCAAGGTTCTTTTGGGATTATTAGAGATGATGAAAAAGAATGGGCATATTGATTACGAAGTTGACGAGGCTGCCAAAACAGTTACGGTTAAGGTTATTAGACTGAACGAATGTCGAGCGATCAAGCCGCGATACTACGTTGGCGTTGCGGACATTGATAAGTACCTTCGAAGATTTCTGCCTTCGCGAAACTTTGGAAGCTTGGTTCTTTCGACGAATAAAGGATTATTGAGCCACAAGGAAGCACTTGACAATAAAATCGGAGGAAGCGTTGTCGCTTATTTCTACTAAAATGAACAAAGACTTAGAAAGAATTATTGAAATCCCCGAGGGTGTTGAAGTATCTTTTAGCGGAGAGGACACTATCGTAAAAGGCAATGGCAAGGAGCTGAAGAGAAGTTTTGATATTGGGAAAGTTAAGGTTACTGTTGTCGACAAGCAAGTCAAACTTGTAGCTAAGGGCGCAACGCGGAGAGAGTCTAAGATGATCGGGACAATCTGGGCACATTTGAAGAACATGATTAAAGGTGTCGGAGAAGATTTTACTTACAAGCTGGAAGTTTGCAACGTACACTTTCCGATGAATGTTAAAGCTGAAGGCGACAAGATTGTTATCAAATCGTTTTTGGGTGAAACAACCCAGAGAATCGCGAAGGTTTTACCGGAAGCTAAGGTTGATATTAAAGGTTCTCAGATTACGGTTACATCTTCAAGCATCGAGGCTGCTGGGCAGACTGCGGCGAATTTAGAGAAGGCAACAAGATTAACTGGAAGAGATCGGCGAATTTTCCAGGACGGAATATTCATTACCGAAAAGCCAGGGAGGGTTATTTAATGGCTGCACCAACAAGTGTACCCGCTGGTGCGGGCAAGGAAGCTAAAATTGGAACTGTATCTCGGAACAAGCCTAAGTTTTTGAGAAAGGATTACCACAAGCACCACAAGCTGGGCAAGTCTATTAAGAGTAAGCGAAAATGGAGAGCGGCTAAGGGTAGGCAGAACAAGATTCGATTGGGAGTCAAAGGGCACCAGGCTCGGCCTAAGGTCGGTTGGAGTGCAGATGCAAAGATCCGAGGAAATGTTGCTGGGATGGAAGCTGTTCGAGTTGAGAACGTGAAGCAGTTGGAATCTCTGAAAAAGAACCAGGGAATTATCGTCGGTAATGTCGGAAAGAAGAAACGAGAAGAAATTGTCAAGAAGGCCGGCGAGATGAAGGTTAAGATATTGAACAGATACAAAACTAAAACGGAAGCACAGGACTCTGCTCAGAGCGCTCCTAATGCTGAGGGGGCGAAATGCAATTAGCAAAGAAGAAACAATTAGCGGCTAAGGTTTTGAAGGTCGGAAAAAATCGAGTTGTTTTCGTAGAAGCTCATTTGTCTGAGATCAAGGAAGCAATTACTCGAATGGACATCATGGACCTTCACAAATCTGGAGCTATTAAGATTCGGGAAGTTAGTGGAAGAACAAAGGTCGTCAAGAGGAAAAACCGACGAAGAACGGGGAAGGTCAAAAAGAATGTTAACAATCGGAAGGCCGAGTATGTAATAATTACGAGGAAGCTTCGAAAGTTTGTGAGGGGCTTGGTGAGAATCGGCGCAGTTGACAAAGAAAAGAACCGGAGCATTCGAAAGAAGATCCGAGCTAGAACTTTCAAGAGTAAAAGACATTTAAAGGAGAGCTTGGAGGAATTATAATATGATACATAAAAACATGGAGATAACTGGAGAAAGATTATGCAATGGCGTAGCCCTTGTTGATCAAAAATCCGAGGATTTTTGCTAATGGGACTAAGAACAATGAAACGAAGGCGAAGAGAAAATAAAACGGACTACAAGTCGAGACTTAATTTGTTGAAATCGGGTATTCCGAGAATCGTAGTTAGGCGGACTAACAAGTATTTCATTCTTCAGGCGGTTGAAAGCGTCGAGGCCCAGGATAAAATCCTCGCAACTATAACCTCCAAGGATCTTCTGAAGAATGGGTGGGACTCGAAGAATGGCGGAAGTTTAAAATCTATTTCTGCGGGATACTTGACAGGAATTCTTATGGCTAAGAAGCTAGGCAAAGGAAAATATATTGTTGATCTTGGAATGGCAAGGACGAGCTCTGCATCTAGAGTTTTTGCGGTTATCAAGGGTCTGATCGAGGGTGGATTGGATATTCCGGCAAACGAGGAAGCTTTCCCGACGGAAGAAAGGTTGAACGGAGCACATTTAAAGGAAGGATTGGCTGATATGATCGCTAAAGTAAAGGAGAAACTGAAATAAAATGGCAGAAACAAACGATAACAAAAAGGAAGCCCCGGCTGAGGAAATAGCCGAGAAAGAGATGGAGAAGAAGATGAATCCAGAGGAGCAATTGAAGGAAATGTCCAAGGTAGTCGACGAGAAAGAAAAGGTTGCGGATGCGAAGGTGTCTGCCGAGGCTGCTGAAAAATTCAAAGTCGCGGAGAGAACTCCATGGAAGAGAGAAAGCCGGGAGGAGAGATTCGCTCGAGAGGCTCAGGCGAAACTTGACTCTTGGATTCCACGAACGCAGCTCGGACGAGATGTCCGTAACGGTAAGATAAAAAGCATCGACGAGGTTCTCGCATCGGGTAAAAAGATTATGGAGTCGGAAGTCGTTGACCTATTGGTAAAGAATTTGAAGACTGATACTTTGTTTATCGGACAAGCTAAGGGTAAGTTTGGTGGTGGAAAGAGAAGAGCATTTAGACAGACTCAGAAGAAAACTAAGGAAGGAAATGTTTTGACTTTCGGAGTTATGGCTGTTGTAGGGGACGGACACGGACACATCGGTCTTGGATATGGAAGAGCTGCTGAGACTTTACCCGCTAAGGAAAAGGCGATTAGAAAAGCTAAGTTGAACTTGGTTAAGATTCCTCGAGGATGTGCTAGCTATGATTGTTCTTGTGACGAGGAGCATAGTATTCCAATCGCGATTCAGGGGAAGTGCTCTTCGGTTATTGTTCGATTGATACCTGCGCCACAGGGAACTGGATTGGTTATCGGTAAAGAAATGAAAAAGATTCTGAAGGCTGTTGGAATCAAGGATATTTATAGTCGGTGTTATGGAAAGGTTGGGACGACCTTTAACACGGCGAAGGCTTGCATGGCTGCTTTGAATAAACTTGGCGAGGTGAAACTATGATAGCAGTTGTAAGGATCGCTGGTCGAGTTGCTCAAAAGAAGAAGGACGTCGAAACACTTAAGAGATTGAAGTTAGAGAAGAAATTCACCTGTACTCTTGTTGATGGCGAGGATAAGGTTCGAATGGGAATGGTCGAGGCTGTTGCTGGCTGTGTTGCCTATGGAAAGGTCAGTGAAGATTTTGTTAAAGAATTGGAAAAGAAAAGGCCGGCGAAGAACGGCGTTCATTTTTTACACCCACCAGTCGGCGGATTCAAAAAGAGTTCTAAGGTTGCGGCGCCAAAAGGAATCTTGGGTAAGCATGAAGATATTGTTAAACTGGTTGGGAGAATGTTGTAATGAAATTTAAATGTCTGAGGTTATTTGGGTAAGATTATGCAATGGCGAAGCCATTGCGAATCAAAAACCTAAAGGTTTTTTCTTATGAAGGTTCACAAGAGAAAGAAGAACTCGAGGCTGAGAGGATCTAGGACTGCTGGCTGGGGATTCAGACAGAAACACAAAGGTCACGGTAACAAGGGTGGGTTCGGAATGGCTGGAACCGGAAAGAGGGCCGACCATAAGAAACAGACTGCGGTTGCTTCGGACGAGAAGGGCGGATACTTCGGGAAGACAGGCCTGACCTCAAGAAGAACCGAGAAGAAGAAGTATGATAAGATTAATCTAGTAGATATTAAGGCTAACTTTTTCAAGAAGGACGGCGATAAATTGGATTTCTCGAAATATAAGATTCTTGGAAGCGGAGACGGATTCAAGGCCGAGATAAGGGCTAAGTCCGCGACGGCTTCGGCAATTGCTAAAATGGAGAAAGCTGGCGGGAAAATAATCCTACCGGAGATCAAGCCGACTAAGCAGTACGTTAAAAAGGAAGCTCCAGCGAAGAAGGAGAAAGAGACAAAGACCGAGGGACCAAAGAATAAGGCGGAGAAGAAGCCGAAGGTCAAGAAAGAAGTTGTTGAGAACAGCGAGGAATAAAGTCTACAAAACTTTATAAACAAATTTTCTAGTTGTATTCTATGGCGTTTAAAGATTTATTGAAACTGCTCCCAGAGGTCCGTGGACCGACGGAGAAGAAGGTTAGTTTTAACGTTAAGCTTAAGTGGACGTTGGTGATTCTTGTCGCGTATTTCCTTCTTTCGAATATCTCGCTTTTCGGTATTGCGGAGAATTCTCTTTCTCGTTTTGAGTATCTGGCTATTTTACTTGGTACTTCTTTTGGTTCGATTATTTCGCTTGGTATCGGTCCGATCGTGATGGCTTCTATTATTCTGCAGCTTTTGGTCGGTGCGCAGATATTGAATATTGATACAAATACCGATGAGGGTAAGAAATACTTCCAGGGGATACAGAAGCTCTTGGCTTTTGCGTTTGTATTGTTTGAGGCGTTAGTTTATGTTTTGATGAAGGGTATCCAGGCCCAGCCTGGTTTTGTGGGGCTCGTGATCTTACAGTTGTGCCTCGGTGGTATTTTGATTATATTCATGGATGATGTTCTCCAGAAGTGGGGTTTCGGTAGCGGTGTGTCGTTGTTCATCGCGGCGGGTATCGGTTGGAGAGTTTTTGCGCAGTTGTTCCAGTTTATCGGTCCACAGGGAACGCTTGAGGCATCTGGTAAAGTTTTGGCGCTGATAGCGGCGGTTATTATCGGAGATGGGACGGAGGCCGCTCGGGCAATATTCCCTATTTTGGTTACGGCGGCCTTATTTTTGGCGGTTGTGTTCGCACAGAGTCTGAAGGTGGAGATCCCGCTAGCTTATGATCGGGTTCGAGGGCATTCTGTTAAGTGGCCGCTGCAGTTCTTTTATTCGGGAGTTATGCCTGTGATTTTTGTATCCGCTTTGGCAGCTAATCTACAGCTATTTGCTTCGTTATTCCAGAATTGGATAGGCAGCGCTACATTCCTAGGGACTTTTGTTAACGGTCAACCGGTGGCTGGATTGGCATACTGGATTCACTCTACGCCGATTTTGGAAGCTTTAATCACTGGAAGCTTTAGGTGGGCCTTCGCGGGTCAGGCGGTCGGGCATATATTGTTCTACACATTACTTTCGGTAGTATTCGCTGTCTTCTGGGTTAGCACTTCGGGGCAGGACGCGCGGAGTCAGGCCAAGAGGATTGTGAGCTCGGGAATGAGCATGCCTGGATTTAGAAAGGACGAGAGGGTTTTGGAATCTATCTTGAAGAGATATGTCACGCCGTTGACGGTCATGGGTGGTGCGGCGATCGGTATTCTAGCCTCAGTCGCGAACCTACTTGGGGCACTGGTCGGAGGAACCGCGATTCTTCTGGTGATTATGATTCTGTACCAATTGTACCAAAATATTGCGCAGCAGCACGCGGTTGATATGAACCCAGCGCTGAGAGGATTTTTCGGGGCTTAAGATGGGATGCCATATTTGTGAATTGGTTGAAAAGGAAAATGATTCTGATTTAGTTTTTGAGACCGAACATTGGGGAGTTCTTCTTTCATATAATCAGAGATATCTCGGGAGATGCTACATTTTTTCAAAAAGACATTTCGGCAGCATGTCCGAGATGACGGAAGAAGAGATCGTAGATTTTTTCGAAGTGGTGAGGAAGATCGAAGGTGCCATAAAGAAAGCATTTGGGGCGACACTATTCAACTGGGCTTGTTTTATGAATGGTTTTTTCAAAAAAGAAAATCCAAATCCCCATGTGCACTGGCACATGACACCAAGATATCGGAATAAGGTTGAGTTTGGCGGTGAAGTCTATGAAGACAAGGAGTTCGGATTCGGGGTAAGCCCTGATGATAATATCGTTGCCCCAGAAAATGTTCGTTCTAAGATTGTTAAAGAAATCCAGAAAAATCTATAACTTTATATATGATCTTGTAGAAATACTATTATGACATTAACTGAGGTGATGATTGCGAATCCTAAACTTTCGATTGCGATTGTTTCTGTGCTTGTTACGCTGGTGGCGACGCTGGCACACAAGTATTTGACGGACCAGACGCATATGAAGAACTTGAAGAAGCGGCAGAAAGAAATTCAGAAGGAGCTTAGGGGGTGCAAGGATCAGAAGATTTTGAAGGAACTTAATTCTGAGCTGTTGAAGCTGACGGGCGTGATGATGAAGTCGTCGTTTAGGCCGATGTTCGTGACGGTGATTCCGTTTTTGATTTTGTTTTGGTGGCTTAAGGGGATCTATGTTCCGATAATGGGCAACGGTTGGATCTGGTGGTATATCGGATTCAGTGTTGTGGCCAGCATAATTCTTAGAAAGGTAATGAAGGTAGCTTGATTTCAAGATAGTTTTAAATATTGGTTTTGTTTTTGCGTGTTATGAAGAAGGGGTATGATACGATTATTATAGGCGGTGGAATTTCTGGGCTTGCTTGTGCCAAGACACTGCATGACGCCGGAAAAGATTTTTTATTGATCTCCAAGGATTTTGGTGGCCGGATGAAGCCGTCGACAAGATCGAGCATAGGATATGGGGGCGCCTACTTGACAAAAAATTGCAAGAATGTTTTGAAGTATGCCGAGAAGGTTGATCGCTTCAGATTGCGGGATACTTATTTTCAAAACGGTGATAAATTTGAGAGTGTTTTCACTTGGAAGAATTTAAAGTTGTTGCCGAGTTTTTTGAGGCTGAGAAATATCGTGAAGAAGGTAAGCAATAGAAGCAAGATACTTTTTAAAAAAATGGAGAACAAAACTATAGGAGAGTGCTTGCAAGAAGATTCGTTTTCTATGAAATATTGGAATATGTCTGTAAGAGAGTTTATTAAGGGTCATGGTTTTGAGGCGCTTGATCGGAAATATTGTAATTTGATTGCAGATGATACTGCTATGGATAAAAAAATGGAAATGAATGCGTTGACGTATCTTGTTTTGATGGAGCCGCTCGTTTTAAAGACATGGGCAATCAGTTTTACAAACACCGTAAAGAAAATAGCCCTAGGATTTAAAGATAGAATTTTAAAATCAAAAGTAAATAAGGTTGTCAAAACCCCCTCTGGCTTTAGCGTCCGCTGTGCCGGCAATAGTTTTCCCTGTAAGAACATTGTCTTCGCTGCTCCATGGCATGCCATGGAGGGAGTGTATGACCTACCTCGACCTAGCTTAATAAAATCTACTCATACATTCCACTTAATAGGGACCAGGAAAGTGGAATATCAAAATAAAAAAATTCTTATCTTTAAGCCTGGGCACGACAGCTTTTTTGCTATTTGGAGGCAGAAAGATGGAACTGATTTTATTTATTCTAATTCGGCCGATCCCCCACTTCAAAAATACTATAGCTCATATGAACAGATTGGCCATACTCACTGGAAGGACGCGCTGACCGTTCCTACGCCCCGGGGGAAGCTTGTCTCACAAATACTCGGGGATGGTGCGTATCTTGCATCTGACTATAACCTGTCCACATTGGAGGCATCTTTTTTGACCGGGGTTTTTGCTGCAAATCAGATAATTAAGAAGTCCAAAAAATAATCATCCCCTCAACCAATCCTCATAGTTCCCTCTATGGCTAACTATTCTTTTGTCCTCAATGTCCAATGTTCTCGTCGCCATGCCGTTGATGAAGTCTCGGTCGTGGGAAATTACGATGACTGTTCCGGGGAAGTTTTTAACTGCGTCTTTTAGCGCATCCCTTAATTTAGCGTCGAGATTGTTTGTTGGTTCGTCAAGAAGCAGGATCTCGCTCTTCGCGAAACTTATCCTCAGAAGATTGAGACGCGCTTTTTCTCCTCCGGATAACTTTCCTATTTTCTTTATGAAGTCTTCTTTCGTGAAGCCGAAGCTGAGTAGAACCGATACCAGTTGCTCCCTGTTCCTTCCCAGTTCTTTTTCTAGGAATGTGGCAACTTCCTGGTCTCGATCTATTCCCTCGAGTCCCTGGTCGAAATATCCGATCTTGATGTTCTCTCTTCCGGCTATCTTTCCGGATGAGGTTTTCTCTATCCCCATCAGCATTTTCAGCAGCGTCGTCTTTCCGCTGCCGTTTCCACCAAGGATGGCAATCTTCTCTCCATTCTCTATATTCAGTGTCACATCCTCGAACAAAATTTTGCCGTCGAACTCCTTACTCACTTCATTCAATCTGAATACCTCACAGTTGTGAAGTTTCTTGCTTGGAAAGTCTAGCGCGATATTCTTTACGAAATCTTCCGGGTCCGGAACTACTTCTATGTTATCGGCATTTCTCCGTAGCTTCTCCGCGAATATTTTTAGAGTCTTGCTTCTGTTCTCGTGGGCCCACCTCATTTTCTCTTCGGCAGAATCCAGCAGCCTTTTCTTTTCCTTCGTCGTGCTCCTGTGTTTTTCCTTGAGCGCCTCATGATGCTTCCGCTGCGCTTCCACGAAGTTCTCATAATTACCGTTGTACGTTCTTAGGGATTTATCTTCGATCTCTAGAACTTTGTCCACGGTTTTCTTGAGAAAATACTCGTCGTGCGAAATTACGATTAGGCTCTTGATGTCTTTTTCTATATATTCCTCCAGCCATTCCCTTGTTTCTAGGTCTAGATGATTGGTCGGCTCATCGAGGAGGTAGAGGTCGGCTTTCTTCGAGATGCACTCGGCTAACCTTAGCTTCACTTTCTGCCCTCCGCTCAACTCTGAAACTTTTTGGCTTCTGATCTCCTCGTCTACGCCCAGCTCCTTTAGAATACCGAGCGTCCTTCTCTCTTCGAGATTGAGTGAGGCGTCCGCGACTAAAAGATTGTATCTGTCCATTGTGGCATTGAATTTATCTTCGTCATCGTATATCTCTGGGGTCCCCATTTGCGCCTCTAGGAACTTCGCTTCGTCTTCTACCCCTTGCTTCTTGTCCTTCAGATAATCGTTAAACGACTTGTCGATTTTGTCGAATATCTTTTCTTGCTCCATCAGGCTAATTTTGGCGTCGTCTCCCACGAGAATTCTCCCCTCGTGGTTTTCGTGCCCGACAAGACATCTTAGAAGCGTCGTCTTTCCGCTTCCGTTAGGCCCGACGAGCGCGATCTTCTCGCCAGGATGCAAAACTAGGTTGATGTTCTCTAGGAGAGTTTCAGTCCCGAAGCGTTTGGTTAAGTTTTGTATAGATATCATAGTCCCAGAATCCAAGTCGTTTAGATAATTTGGCATAGAAGTCCCCATAGTCAGTAGACTTTATGCGGAGAAAAGTGGACCAGCAAAGACAAGTCTAAGAAGGATCATCTTCTCTCGCTTTGTAATTCCGCTTTCCATATTTTTTATTTGAATTATAGGTTTAAAAATTTATGCTATTTGGCGCATCAAACATGCTTGCTCCTTTTCCAAAGCCTTTGGTAATATTTGTTTGACCCGAGGAGTTCTGTGTGTGTTCCTTCCCCGACGATCTTCCCCTTGTCTATAATAATAATCCTATCGAAGAGATACATACTGGAGATTCTGTGCGTTATCGCGATAACTGTTTGGTCTTTGCTAAGGTTATGCAGCTCGTCATGGATTTTCTTTTCTGTCAACACATCTAGGTTGGAGGTCGCTTCATCGAAAACAAGAACTTCCGGGTTTGACAAAAGAGCACGAGCGATACAGAGTCGTTGTTTTTCCCCGCCAGAAAGCCTGACGCCGTTTGGACCAACAAGACTATCGAGCTTTTTTGGGAGTCTTTTTATAAAATCTGTCGATCGAGATTGCTTGAGCGCCTTAAGAATCTCCTGCCGAGAAACTCTCCTAGATGTCCCGAGCTTCAGGTTTTCATAAACTGTCGCATTAATTAACTCATTCTCCTGGGGAACTATCTTCATCAACTCGTAAAGCTCAGAGAACCTCGTTTTTCTGATATTCGTCTTCCCGATTTTTATCTCGCCGCTATCTGGATCATACATCCGGAAAAGGAGCCTGGAGATGGTCGATTTCCCAGAGCCAGACTGACCAACAATGGCAAGCTTTTCTCCCTTGTTTATCGAGAACGAAATATTGTCAAGGGCATTCTTTAATTTCTTATCGTATTTGAACGAAACGTTGTCGAAACTAATTTTGTCCCAAGACTTTATTTTTTCTGGCGTCTTGATCTCTTTAACCTCCGGTTCGTTTTTCAGAAGATTCTTCAGCTTAAACATTGGAGGGCGCGTATTCAAGAGACTGATGTATTGGCTCCTTATCCCCCCGTAACCTGCGACGAATCTTCTGTACAATGAGTATGCCGTCACAATTGCTCCGAGAGTTATGCTTCCCTGCGTGAATAGAATTGCGAGAGCAAGAAGGACGATTGCGTCAGGGACATTTACGATCAGCTTTTCGATGAAGACCTTTCCGTTCATAAAGTTCCTAGATTTCTTCGCGGTTGTCAGTATCTTTCTATTTGCTTTTTT
>Ga0075122_10000398_pt1 | contig 35059 bp, 40 predicted proteins | sample AntAceMetag02UKB_FD_69790 | JGI IMG/M metagenome (GOLD analysis project Ga0075122, IMG submission 69790) | Saline lake microbial communities from Ace Lake, Antarctica - Antarctic Ace Lake Metagenome 02UKB | ecosystem: Environmental > Aquatic > Non-marine Saline and Alkaline > Saline | place... | reverse complement strand
TAATGACTGTTAATTTATTCTTTGGTATCTCGAGTGAAACATTTTTCAAATTATGCACTCGAGCATTCGTGATTTTTATTTTGGACATAAATAACAACTAATTAAGAATAACTTCTCCCCAAAATTGAGCCCATGTTTTCCAAGTAAAGTGCTCCCAAAAACTATTTTCAGAGGCAAGACTGCCTATTGTAGGAGAAGACAGGGGCTTGTGAGCTACGTTTTCGATCATTGAACTGTCGAAGTTAACTTCAAAAAGATAATTTTTATCTTTAAAACTCGCAAAGGAAAAAGGCCACATACCCGTTTCCTCTCCTCCGAAACGTGCAATCCTAACTTTTCTCTTACTCTTTTCCACAGGATAAACATAAATATTCCACTCAGTTAGTTCGACATCCATATCCAAATCATGTTTCACTAAAAAACCAACCGGATCACCAATTTTACAGCTATAACTACCCTTATTAGCCTTTTGGATTATCGAAAAATCATAACTTATTAGATATTCATAATAATCTAATGGTTTGTTATTGGCATCTTTGGAAACTATCCTTCTGTTGTATGCTTTATCTATAGATAAAATCTCGTCTACATAGGCTGATGATTTATTTGCGCAAATTACAATCATGTCATTATCATTTGGATCTAGCCAATTCGGCTGTTCAACACTATCAATATCAGCGAATATTTTTTTGTAGAATGTCTCGGCAATAGAGGCTATATAATTATCTCCTTCTTTAAAATAATCTTTAACAGAATTATCAAGTTTATAATGAATAGTAAAATAGCTGTTATCACATTTTGGTGCTACCTTCTTACCTCCCGCCACATCAAAAGGTAGGCACACATCTCTACCACTACAAAAAGTCCCCTTACAAGTCAAATCTTCACTACCACCCTCCACATAATAATTACTTCCACAAAGACCAGCTTTTGGCTCAATATCAAATTTACCTCCTTTTGTAGCTGATAATTTTTTACTCTGGACATCATCACAATATGGTGGCACCAACCCAATTGTATTTATTTTCCATATCTGAGGAAGACGTAAATTTACCAAATAAGGATTGACTGCACTTAGAATAAAAAAAGATAACACTGCCACAAACAAACCCATAAGGGCATTGGCAATTCTTTTTTTGGCGGAAGTAATCCTCTCTGGACTACCAGCAGATGTGACCCACTGCAATCCTGCTACAATAATTATAAGTACAGCCAAACCTCCAGCCGCTATTACCCCATACTCATAAATCCATTTTATAAATTGACCAAAATTTAAAAAAGTATTTTTACCACCAAAACTAACTTGAGTAGTAGCTTGACTTACAGGAAGACAAAAACCAATTTTTTTACTAGATGCATCTTCTTTCATTCCACAAGCAGCGGCTGTCTCACTAGTCGGACCAAAAAAAGAACCGCCACCCCCATTACAGGCATCCTCAGTCCAACAACGTTGATCCATAGCCTCTACCCTATCGACACTAAACAAAAATATAAAAAAACAAATCGGGACAAGTAACAAAAGTGTTTTTATAAACTTTGACATACTATTGTTCATAAATTTGTAAAATTAATTTACCCCACCCAACCTCATCCAAAACACCCTCCACCTTATAACCATTTATAAAGTAAGTAGGAGTGCCGATAAGACCTAGATTTATGGCATCCATTACATCTTGATTAATATCAAGAGTGTGCCTTCCGCTCTCAAGACAACTTATAAAATTTTGACTATCAAGCTCGGCTTTGCCTGCCAGACTAATCAAATTGGACTTATCATGATTTGCATCTGCAAAAAGTACCTTGTAGTAATCCCAAAACTTATCTTGCTCATCTGCACATGCAGCTGCATTAGCGCTAAGTAGTGCGTTAGGATGAATAGTTTGTAATGGTAAATGCTTAAAAACAACCCTTACCATCGGTTCATACTTAGTAAGAACTTTTTCAAAAATAGAATAAGCCTCCAAACAATAAGGGCATTCAAAATCAATAAAAGCAATAATCGTAACCGCCTTATCACCATCTCCCCAAATTGGATTGAAATTTCTTATATAATCATCTATATTTTCTACCCCCGAAACATCTAATCCTGTTGATGCTAATCCTGGATCTTGACTAAACCTACCAGTATTAAATTTTTTTACTAGTTGATCTGCATCTCCATACTTCAACTGCCAAGCATAGAATGAAACAAACCCTGCAAAAATAACAGATACCAATAAAATTAGAGAGATAAAACCCAAAAAAGTAATACCAGCCCCTGTTTTATACCAGGGTCTTTTTGATGTAAAATTGGATGTGTCTATTTTTTGTATTTTTTCCTCCATAGATGACATATTTAATGAATATTAATAGTATACCATATTTTATGTTTTGTCAACAGATACTCTAATCCTGTAATTCTGGTACAAAAACACTAAACAATATCTTCTTTTTTCACAAACCTCCACCTACCTGTTGGCAGTGTTCCCAATTTCAAATTACCAATTCTAACACGTCTCAAACTTAACAAATCATAACCCAACCTACCAAACATTCTTCTAATCTGTCGCTTTTTACCTTCTTTTAAAATTATAGTAATAATGAATCTTCTACCTTTATTAAATTCTTTTATAATTTTTATACCCTGAGCATACTCACCCTCACCAATATCCATACCGCTCTCCAAAATTTTCTTTACATCCTTTGTTAATTTATCAGTTAAGGTCGCTTCATACTCTTTTTCATGACCAAAACTTGGATGGGTCAATTTATTTGTCAAATCTCCATCATTAGTTAACAAAACTAAACCTTCTGAATCTTTGTCTAATCTACCAACGGGATAAACTCGAAAATTAACTTCTGGTTTATACGGTTTCCAAAAATTTTCTACATTAATCAAATCCAAAACTGACTGACCTTGATTATTACTGGTACTGGTAATAAAATCAAATGGTTTATTAAGAGCAATATAAACTTTTTTACTGTCCTTTTTTTCAAAAATACGACTGTCTAATACTTTTACCTTGTCTTTATCGGGGTCAATTTTAATCCCCATTTCCTTTACTATCTCATCATTTACCTCCACTTTGCCTTCGCTAATTAACTGCTCAGCTTTTCTACGTGAACAAATACCTTGGTCGGCAATATATTTTTGTAATCTAATTTCTGACATAATTTATTTTTTTACTACTTTTACTTTTGTAATAGCTTCATCTTTTACCTCTGTAACTGTACATGTTATATTTTCAAATTCTATCTCCATATTCTTTCGTGGAGACTTCTTGACCTCATCTAAAATAATCTCGGCAATAGTATCCAGTGGATTGCCAGGCAAACTAATATTAAAAAAGTTATTAATATCTCTAATTTGCTCATCTCCAGAAACAATTATAGTATTTTTTCCAACCCTTTTTATTATATTATCCTGCACATCATGCTCATCTACTATTTCGCCAACTAGCTCTTCCAAAACATCTTCCAAAGTAACGATTCCTTCTGTTCCACCATATTCATCCAGCACAACTGCCATGTGAGTCTTCTTTTTTTGAAATTCTCTAAGCAAATCATCAATAAGCATTTGCTTGGGAACTTTTAAAATTGGTCTAATAATTTTATTTATTGCTGTACTCTCTTTATCTTTATTATAAGCAACTAAAATATCTCTGGAATGCACTAAACCAACAATATTATCAATTGTATTGTGTGATACTGGAAAACGAGTGTGATTCTCTTTTAAAATTATACTAGCAGCCTCCTCTATCGAAATATTATCACTAATACTTTCTACTTGGACTCGTGGCGTCATAATGTCTTCCGCATTTATATCATTCATTTTGAATAATCTGTGAATCATAGATGCCTCATCCTTTTCTATAGTGCCTTGTTTTTTACCTGCCGTCACCATAGCACTCAACTCATCCTCACTTACTTTTTCTAATTTTTGTTTTCCAGCAAAAATATTAGTCAATGCTTCAAACGTTACAACAGCGGGAAAAGTTACCAACTGAACCGCATATAAAATAGGAGCCGAAAAAATAGCAAACTTTTTGGGATAGTTAGCAGCGTAAGACTTTGGAATTATCTCGCCAAATATTAAGACTAGCAATGTCATAATACCAGTCGTTATCCCCAAAACAGCTGAATCAAACATATCATATGCAACAATAGTTGCCAGAGATGCTGCTGCAATATTTACTACATTATTTCCTATTAGGATTGCAACCAAAAGCCGTCTCGGTCTTGATTTTAATTTTCTAATTAGCTTTGCCTTTGGCAATCTCTTCTTTACCATCGTGGCTACTTTAGCATCCGTAAGACTAATAAAAGCAACTTCTGTAGCAGAGAAAAAAGCAGAGAGGATTAGGAGAATAATTAGAATAATTAGATTTGTTAGCATAGTATAGATTTATTATTTAGACATTGCTTGTTTTTTTAAATTTTTTGGCATTTTTTCTATTGCATACCGCAAAGCTGTCCTTGGCATTTTTTCTTTATTTTTCATCACATATTCAAATACCTCGTCCTGATATAAATTACTAGCCTCTTTTAGAGTCCAGCCATATCCCTTTTGTACTAGATCATCGCCGTCTAGAAGCAAAATATCTGAAACTGAAAAAATATCTTTTAAAAATTTCTTATCTTTTTTAATGGGAAATATAAAAATAATTGCCGAAGCTCGTCTCAACCATCTATTTTTTGATTTTGACCACGACTTGGTCTTGGTAATTAGATCTGGAAACTGAAAAATTAATTCACCAAACGCATGGGTGCAAAAATCATCACACTTTCCCCAATTTGTTACATATTTCTTTAGCCAATTTTCAAAAATCTTAAAATCACTTTTTATATATTCGCTTTTTCTACGAAACAACCATTTAAAGGCCAAACCTGACTCTTCATTATAATCACTCTTTAACAGCTCTTCTACAAAAATAAAAAGGTCTTTCTTTGTCATTTCTCTTACCTCTGTCCAATATTTTTTACCAATTTCTTTTAAATTAGCAGACCTAACACCATAGATTTTAATTGGTTCTTTGAAGTAATTAGTGCAACCTTTTTTATACTCCAAATCAACTTGGGATTTCAAATCTATTCTGATTTTTGGAATAATTTCTCTCATAATTACACAGTCAATCTTTTTTCTATACCGCTCTAGCATACACTATTTTGGTTATTTTTTCAAGACCAGAGCTAACCCTGACAAAGTCAGGATGTTTTCTGTTATAAAAATAAAATAGTACTTACTATAGTAAGTACTATAGTACCGTCTAAAAAAAGACGCACTACCTCTTGGTAGCGCGTCAATCAATTTTTACTTAGTCTACTTACCTACCTTAATACCTATAGTGATCTGGTTTATAAGGACCATTCTTATCAATCCCAATATAATCAGCTTGGTCATCTGTAAGCTCGGTAAGCTTTACTCCAATTTTTTCCAAATGGAGTCGTGCCACTTCTTCATCCAAATGTTTGGCTAAACGATATACACCAACTTCATAATCATTTTCCCACAAATCGATCTGAGCCAAAACCTGATTTGCAAAACTATTACTCATCACAAAGCTTGGGTGACCAGTAGCACAACCAAGATTCATCAATCGTCCTTCGGCTAACATATATATTTCATTGCCGGCAGGAAAAATATATTTATCAACCTGTGGTTTGATATTAATTTTTTCTACATCCTCTCTAGCATTTAATGGCTCAACTTGAATTTCATTATCAAAATGTCCAATATTAGATACTATTGCCTGATCTTTCATTTTTTCCATGTGTTCTACTGTAATAATATCTTTGTTGCCAGTAGTAGTGACATATATATCTGCCCGACCCAAAGTATCTTCAACTGTTGCAACCTCGTAACCCTCTACAGCGGCTTGCAAAGCACAAATAGGATCAATCTCTGTTATAAGTACTCGCGCACCTTGACCACGAAGAGCTTGGGCACAACCCTTGCCAACATCACCAAATCCGCAAACCACAGCAACCTTACCGCCTATCATCACATCCATAGCACGGTTAAGTCCGTCTATCACACTGTGGCGACAACCATAGATATTATCAAATTTTGATTTTGTTACACTATCATTTACATTAATAGCTGGGAATAACAGCTCGCCTTTTTCATGCATTTGATAGAGACGATGGACACCTGTGGTAGTCTCCTCTGAAACACCTTTTATTTTCTCAGCAACTTTTATCCAACGAGCTGGATTCTTTTCATATTCGGTTTTTAAAATCTTCATCAATTCCTGAAAATCTGGTTCTGCTTCTGTGTAATCTTTTTCTAAAATACTTGGGTCTTTTTCAATCTCTACACCCTTGTGCACCATCATTGTAGCGTCTCCCCCGTCATCCACAATCATGTCAGGTCCTTGCGCCTCACCAAAATCCAAAGCCTGTTCAGTGCACCACCAATATTCTTCTAGTGTTTCACCTTTCCAAGCAAAAACAGGAACACCAGCTTTGGCAATCGCGGCGGCTGCATGATCTTGTGTAGAAAATATATTACAACTTACCCAACGAACCTCTGCTCCCAAAGCAACCAAAGTCTCGATCAAAACTGCTGTCTGAATAGTCATATGTAATGACCCCATGATTTTTACATCCTTCAAAGGCTGGGTTTTTGCATATTTTTCTCTAATTGACATTAATCCTGTCATTTCCTTTTCTGCAATATCAATTTCTTTTCTACCAAAATCAGCAAGGCTCATATCCTTAATCTTATAGTTTTGTGTCTCTTCCATAAATTTCAAAATTCAAAATTTTAAATTAAAAATTGTTTTCCTATCCCCTCATTCCAATAAATACTAAGTATGCGATATACAATAACACAAAAATCACACCTTGCCAACGTCTCAGTTTATAACGTTTGTGCTTGTGACCTACAAACATGAAGGCAAACAAAAGTGTTGCTGCCAAAATTGCGACCAAAACATCGGTATTAGCCTGTGGATTGACTGGAATTGGAGAAACTAACGGCGTTAGACCTAGCACCCAAAACACATTAAATATATTTGATCCTACCACATTACCAATCGCCAGATCATCATGATGTCTGTAAGCTGCAATACCCGAAGCTGCCAACTCTGGCAAAGAAGTACCAATCGCTACCACAGTAAGACCAATAAACAACTCAGACATTCCAAATAGTCGTGCAATAATAGTTCCATTATCTACTAACAGTTTACCACCTATTACCAAACCACCTAAACCTAGTAGTATAAATAAGATAGTTCGAGACCAAGAATGGACTTTTACATTTTCCTCTTTCTCTGCCTCCACCTTGGTAAGACCATAGGTGTAATACATAAAAATTATAAAAAATGCTAACAAAATCAAACCATCACCACGAGTCAAAATATTAATATTACCATTACCAAAATATACATCAGCACTTAGAATAAATAATACTACTACTGCCATAATTCCGAGTGGAATTTCCTTCCAAATTGTACCTTGTTTAACTGAAATTGGATAAATAATAGCTGAGATACCCAAAACAAGTAGGATATTAGAAATATTACTACCCAGTATATTACCAATGGCCAAATCAGGTGTACCCTGGACGGCTGCAAAGATATTTACAACTAATTCTGCTGCTGAAGTACCAAAAGCCACGACAGTAAGACCAATTACAATTGGTGAAACATTCCATTTTCTAGCCAAAGAAGCGGCACCTCTGATAAAGGTATCCCCACCAAGCAAGAGCATAACAAGCCCAACTAGTAATAATAATATAGGTATAAGCATAAAGTTTTGTTAAATAAAACAGGGCTATTATACCCCGCCTTATACTTTAAATCAAGTAGGACAAACCACCTGTCTAAAGCTCCAAATTAATAACCTCACCAAAAGTATCATTGTATCTCTGTTTAAATTCATCCAAAGTGAACTTATGCTCTTGCGTTCCGTAATTCTCTATTGCATAAGCAGAGGCAACCGCACCCATCTGCCCGCAAGTCTGATAGTCATGACCCTCTATATAAGAAGTAAAAAATCCAGCTCGGTAAGCATCACCCGCTCCAGTTGGATCATCCACTGATACAGGCGAACAAACTCCAACTTCAAAAATTTGATCCTTGATGGTAATAACAGATCCCCTATCTCCCAAAGTAGTAATCAATACTTCTGCGTGGTTTAACATTTCACTCATATCCCAACCAGTTTTTTCTTGAATCAATTTCATTTCATAGTCATTTCCAATCAAAAACTTGGCCTGACCAATCACAGCCATAAGCTCCTGTGAACTAAATGCTGTAATTTGTTGCCCCGGATCAAAACAAAATGGAATTTTCAGATCATAACACTCTTTGGCATGTTTTATCATAGCGCTTTTGTCTGTCGGAGAGACCAAAGCAAATTTTATATCTTTTTTTACGCTACCAATACTCAGATTCGTCGCCTCAGACAGGGCACCGTTATAAAAAGCGGTAATCTGATTGTCATCTTTGTCAGTTGTTATATGAGCAGATGAAGTCAGTCTTTCTTCTGACATAGGTATATGATCAGTATTTATCCCAACTTTTTTCAAATAACTAATATAATCCCCGCCATCCTTGCCAATTGGAGAAAAAACAATTGGATCACCACCAAGTAATTTCATTGTATAACCAATATTCCCAGCCACACCACCATAATTTTTATTAAGTTGTTCTACCACAAAGCAAACATTCAAAATATGAATCTGATCTGGCAAAATATGATTCTTGAAACTATCTGGAAAATCCATGATATAGTCATAAGCGAGCGAACCTGATATTAGTATAGACATAGAAATTAGATTATAGTTAATATTAAATTATTTGAGCTCCAAAACTAACAATCCCTCCACATGTGGAGTTCGAGGGAAGAAGTTATAAAGCCTGGAGAAAGTAATTTTGTACTTTTCACTTAGTATTTTAACATCTCTAGCCTGAGTAGACAAATTGCAAGACAAATAAACGATCTTTGGTGGCTCAGCTTCTAATAATTTTTTTGTAACATTACTGTGCAATCCAGCTCGTGGTGGGTCTAGAATTATTGTCTTATTTTTTGTAATAATATCAGTCATTTTTTCTGCTGGAATACAGTGTGCTTCGCAATTATTGAAATTGTTTAATTTGATATTTTCTTTTGCATACTCAATTGCCTCTTCATTACTATCTACCAATGTTACGTGTGTCTGATTTTTTGCCAATGGTAAACCGATAGACCCCACACCAGAATAAAAATCAATAACTTCAGTACCCGCTTCAATATGTTTTGTAATGTCTACTAAAGCTTTTGTAAAAATTGGAATATGAACTTGAAAAAAACTAAGTAGTCCAAATTTTAGTTTTGTATCGAGCAAATCCGCAACAAGAAAATCTTGACCTTCACTATATAGTAATTTTGTTGGCACAGATGCAGGACTTTTGTGTGTAGAATAATAAATCTGAAAACCTAGATTGTTTTTGTGTAACTTAGGCATTTTATCAAACTCAATTTCGTCTTTTATAAACAAAGCTGCGATTGAATTACCATTACCATCACTGCGGACGATTAAGGTTTTCATATTTCTTCGCTCTAGTCCCTGTTTGTTTACCCAGTTTAAAATTTCAGTCGCAGTTTGATTGATTATTGGATCAGCCAGCTCTGATTTTTCCAAAGGAAACTTGTTTTTCTTACCACGCTCAAAAAATGCTAGTGAAAAAACATTTGGATTTTCATCACTATCATAAAAACTAAATTCCATCTTATTTCTATAACCATATTCTTCCTCAGGAAAAATAATTTCTGGATCAACATTTTCAAAAATTTCCCCACCTAGTTTTTTATAAGTTTCTACTGAGATTTCTTTTTTCCACTTGTTCTCTGTATCATATGACATTATCTGCCATGGAGAAGTAGAAAGAAAATGTTTATCTTTTGGCTCTACCCGCTCTGGTGAGACTTCCACAATATTTATTGCAATCGCTTCTAAGTAATCTTTTTTCTTTTTTACTATTTCTATATCTACTATCTCTCCTGGTAATGCATTCCAAACAAAAACAACCTTGTTATCTACCCGAGCCAAGCCTTGTCCGCCAAATATGAGTTTTTCAATTTTTACGTTTTCTATTTTCATGAACTCAGATATTTACTATATAACTTAATTAGATCTTTCAACTCATCGCAAACCCCATCAAAACTCTCATCCCCCACCTCTCTAATTGGTACAATCTTACTAGAAGTATTAGTAAGAAATGCCCCACTGTAATCAAATAATTCTGATAATTTTATATCTTCTTCCACTACTTCATAACCATTTTCCTTGGCACAATCTATCACAGTCCTACGAGTCACACCATCCAAAACTTTTTCAACTGGAGTGGTATAAATTGTCTTATTTTTTATGACAAAAAAGTTTGATCTGGTTCCTTCTACTATATTATTTTCTTTGTCCAAAAGTAAAACGTCATAAGCGTCCTGTTCTTTGGCACGCTTAAAAATCAAATAACTTGGTAGCATATTTAGCGTCTTCGCCTGTGGCAAAAATCTCTCATAAATTTCAGTAATAACTTTCACACCCTGCTTATAATATTTCTTATCAAGAAACTTTGGTGCCAGACACATAATATATAGATCTTGACTTTCTCCACCAATCAAAAGCACCTTGATATTACAATCTTCTAATTTATTTTTCTTTATTAACTTCTCTACCCAAGTTTTTATCTGTTCAAAATTAAAATCATGATCTAACTCAATCATCTCAGCTGATTTGAACAATCTCTCAACATGCTCGTCCGCAAAAAATATTTTTCCTTTCCTCACCCGCAAGTTTTCATATACCCCAAAACCATAGGTAAATTCAATATTGTCAATTGCTATTTTTGCCTTTTTTACTGGTAATATTTTACCATTGTGTGAGAAATGTTTTCCGAGCATATCCGTATATTATATATTAATCTCATCTATTTTCTTAATTTCAAAATAATCATACTGTCCATCAAATAATTCGGTTTTTTCTTTATTGATTTCAACTAAATCCAAACCATTCGGATTTATGTCTAATCCTTCAAAGAGTTCTCTCTCTAATGCGAATTCATTTTGTTTTCTCAGTGATTTTTCCTCATCTGATTGCCCTTTCCAATACTTTTCAAACAGAAAATCTAATCTTTTATTAAAATCGATTAAATTACTTTGATGCACGATCCAATCTGCATAGTGTGCTAATTTAATTTCGGGACCCGCTTCAAAATAGACTTGATTATTTGTTCCTCCTATTTGGTGCATATAATGCACAAAATCAGGAAATAGTGCTCCGATTATAATTGAAGCCAAATCAGTTTCATGAACAGTTTTATTTAATCCAGGTTTTATTGTCTCTAATTCTGAAAATAAATTTTTTAAAGGCTCAAAAAAACTTCTTTGTAATTTCCAAATTTCTTTCTGTTCTTCACTGAACGGATTGAAGCTATATTTTTCTGGTTCTAATTCTTTTATTGTCAGTCCTTTTCCTAAGTCATGAAATAATGCAACAGCAAAGATTAAGTCTGTATTCAGTCCTCCAACTTTCTTAGCCAGATAACTTGCAACTGCGGCAACTGTAACGCAATGATTTTCAACATTACTAAATAGTGTGAATCTTTTGAAAATTTTGATACTTTCTTCTTTTGTTGGTATTCTTATTTTCTCATTCATATTTTTTAGAATTAATTGAATACATAAGCAGAGGCGAGAGGATTCGAACCCCCGGTACCGTTTCCGATACAACACTTTTCGAAAGTGTCCTATTAAACCACTCTAGCACGCCTCTATAAATTATAGCTTACTTGAATTAAAGAACAAAATCAAGTAAAAAGACGCGATAAATCGCGTCTTTTTTTATTCTAATACTTATTTTTATTTCTTTTCTTCAACCTTTTTCTCTTTCTTCTCCTCAACCTTCTCTTCCTTAACATCTTCTTTTTTTTCTTCAGTAGCAACTTCCTCTACTACAGGCTCTACTTCTTTGACTTCTTCTACTTCCAATACTGGATTTTCAACTTTTTTACCAATAATTTTCTTTTTGATTTCTCTTAGTTTCTTCTTATAAGTACGCAAGTAAAATGCTTTACTTTGTTTTACTGCCATCTCACGAACCAATTCAATTTTTTCTACCATTGGTGAATTGATTGGGAAAATCTTTTCTACCCCCACACCATTGGATATTTTGCGGACAGTTACAGTAGCACCAGACTCATTGCCATGCTTTACAGCAAGAACTGTACCTTCAAAAAGCTGAATACGCTCTTTTTCTTCGCCTTTGGCATTAGTTTCCTTGATCTTCTGGTGAACCCTGATGATCATACCAGACTTTATACCGCTTCTTATATCTTCTGACATATTTTTATATAATTTATGAGAGGTTGGGCATCGTCGCGCAACATCGTGTTCAGTTATTTAAGTAGTACAAGTTTACTATATTTAGCTTTTTTTGTCAATAGTAGCATGTGAACGGATAATATTAGCTACTTTATCCACTGTTTCCTCGAATTTACCCTGAATATTCACCACTTTATGGTCATAATCCTCAGACTTTTCTACCTCATATTTGGCTATTTCTAGCCGTTCTTTTAGCTTTTCTTCACTTACTCCTCCCCGACCTCTGATCCTCTCAGCCAAATTATCAAAATCATCTGGAACCAAAAATATGGATAAATGTTCTACCCCGACCTTATCCAAATTATGCTTTCCATTGACTTCTATCTGGGTAAATACAATTTCATTGTTTTTCAAAGATTCTTCTAATCTTGATTTTTCTATTCCATAGAAATTTCCCGCATATTCATTGTGTTCTACAAAACCATCTTGTTTTATCCTATTCTCAAACTCTTCACGTGAAATAAAGTAATAATCTACTCCTTCTTTATTACCAGGACGAGTTGGACGAGAAGTGGTAGTGACCAAACGTGCTGAATTTGAAAAAATCTTAAGAAGCTCTCTAATTACAGAGTCCTTTCCTCCGCCAGAGGTGGATGATATTACGACGAGAAGACCCATATTATTTCAAATAATTAATAACGCTATTTATCTGCTTGTTAAAACCACTGTCCACATTAAACACTTTCAAACCATATTTCTTTGCTTCTTTTTCAAAATATTTACTATATTCTGATATCATCTTACCAACTTTCACAAAAGTCTCCTGCTCTTTGGTCAAAACCAATAACCAATCATTTGGAGTAGTGCTCTTTTTAACATCTTTAGCAAATTTTATTTCATCATGCTTTGTCAAAAAAACAGCCTTTACATTTTTCTTACCATACTTTTTTACAAGTTTATCAGCAAGACTTGGTATAATATGATAACCCTCAATAATATAATCATTACCATCCGTTATTTCGCAAACCGCCATCATCTCAATTGCTTTGAAAATTGGCCTTGCCTGACCTTTCAAAACACTCGCGATCTTCTTGGCTGAATATTTATTATAAAAAGTATCATTACTCCTGTCTCCATCTTTCCGACGTAAATTAGAATATGGACGATTTTTTATTAATTCTTCCTTTGTCATGTAGGCTCCAGCGATATTTTCCAATGTATCAGTAGAAATCCAAGGTAATTTTAATTTTTTGGACATTTTCTTTGCAAGAGTTGTCTTTCCACATCGAGGCGGTCCACCTATCAAATAAATCATACTTATTTCAATTTATCTAAATATATTTTCAACTTCTCTGGAAACCCACTCTCGAAACAGACTTTTTTACCTTTTAGATCTTCAAAACACAGCTTTCTAGCATGCAAAAATAGTCTACCTAATTTTTGTTCAGTTCTTTTTACCAAATTCTTATTAAAATACAGAGTGTCGCCTACCACAGGATGACCGAAGGCAAACATGTGAACTCTAATCTGATGAGTTCGACCGGTGTGAATTTTTACCCGGAGCAAACTAAAACGACTGATTTCTTCCTCCACCCAAAGCTCTGTCAGAGACTCTCTACCCTCTTGACCCTTACCAACATTTTTGATTTTTAACAAATCTATTTTTGGACGAGCAACCATTTTTCCAGAAACTCCGCGATCTATATCAAAATCAATTATATTATGTTCTTTTTCTATTGCGCCATAGACCAGCACACCATACTCTTTTTCTACTGTTCTATCTTGAAATTGTTTTTTTAGATGCTTAAACATTTTTTGAGTTCTCGCCACCACAAGTAATCCAGAGGCCTCTCTGTCTAGACGATGAACTATCCCCGGTCTTACGTCTGGTGAATCTCCTACTTTTTTTACTTCTGGATACTTTTCTAGCAAAAAATCTGCCAAAGTATTTGACTCACCTGCTTCAGTTGGATGAACCAGCATTCCAGCCGGTTTTTCAACTACCAGATATTCTGGTTCTTCTTTTATAATCTTAACATCAGATCTCAAGTCTTCAGTTCTTTCTTCTTTAATTACTTGCTCTTTGGTCTTTTCTTCCTCTTTGACTACTATCAAAAAACCCTCCTTTAGTAACTCACCTGGTTTTCTTGGGTTTTTGTCATTTATTAGTATCTGACCTCTTTTTATCATTTTTAGAACCTGAGATCGACTTATTTCCAATTTTTCCGACAAAAAGACGTCGAGGCGTCTACCTTGGTCTTTCAACTTTACAGTAATCTTTTTAGTAGAATTCATATTGTGCGCCCAGATGGTTTTGAACCATCGACCCCAACGTTATAAGCGTTGTGCTCTAACCCCTGAGCTATGGGCGCATATTTACTAGTATTACGGAAATATTATAGCAAAAATTAATAAATAAATCAAGACCTTGGGCCTAGACACCATGTATTGATTTTTTTCATCAAAAATGATAGAATATCCCTGTATGAAACAGCTGAAAATAAAAAAACTCGTAATACAGGCCGAAGAGGCAATGAAGAGCTCTGCTGATCCAATTCATGGACTAAGCCATGTAAAACGAGTAGTAAAAAACGTTGAAAACATTTGTGAAGAGATGAGCATAGACGGCCGACAAAAAGATGCCTTAATTTTGGCTGCTAACTGGCACGATGTATCACGTACCATTACCAAATACCCATCAATTTTCTGGATGGTATTCTTGGACGATCTTATTTCGGCCTTTATGTTGCTAAAGTCCTGCCTTAGGCTATGGCTATTTGGATATATCCCCAGCACAGCTATAAAAATCATTTTTTGCAAGAGCATCGGCACAGGGAGACTTCTCACAAAAATTCTTCTTAGAAAAAAAGATAGAGTTTTATTGGACATCTTATCAGATGCCGACATGTTGGATGTGATGCATATAGAAAGAATCGAAAATATTATGCCATTGACTGAACTATCCAAAATTTATCTATTTAGCTACAAACACTTGGTCAATTATAATTTGAAATTAAAACATGCAAAATTTAAAACCAAGGCTGCGATTAAACAATTTGAAAAAATTATTAGACAATTAATGGACTATTTGAGACAGCCTGAAATACTAGCATGGCATATCAAACAATTTGGCAAAAAATGGTGCGATGAAGTTAATATCAAACTAAAAGAAATGCTAGACTACATTATACTACTCAAACTACAAACTAATTAACTATGCTTAATTTTTTATCTTCTAAAAGAAGAATAAAAAAAATTACAGAAAAAAATCTGGAAAAATACAGCCGACCTTCGGTTGATTTTTTTACGCTTATAGTGCTTTCTTCTAGTTTAGCTGCAATTGGATTAGCATTAAACAATATTGCAATAATTATTGGTGCCATGGTAGTAGCACCACTTGTCACACCAATTTTTGGATTTTCTCTAAATTTAATTTTGGCAAAAGGCCGTGGAATTGGAAAAACTCTATTTTCAATTTTTACAGGAACTATCCTAGGAATACTGACTGCCTTTTTTATGGGCCATATAATAAATATAATTCAAGGTGAAAACTTTATTACAACAACAGAAATTTTAAGCCGCACTCATCCTGATCTACTCTACTTTATAGTGGCTATTTTGTCAGGCTCAGCAGGTGCCTATGCTTATGCACGTCCTCAATTATCAGAAAAAATTGTAGGTATAGCTATATCTACCGCCATTATACCGCCCATTGCAGTGATCGGGCTAGGTATTTCAATTCAAAATTGGGATATAACACAAGCTAGCTTGATTTTATATTTATTAAATCTTTTGGGAATTTGTTTTGGTAGTATTTTAATGTTTTTAATTTTGGGTTTTGGTAAAAAAGAAGAATTAGAAATTAAATAAAAATAAAATTTAAGAACATAAACAAAACTTTCACATACTGTTGAAAGTTTTTTATTACAAAAAAAAGTTATACACAGTTTTTTTGTTTAAACTATATCAAAAAAACCAAAAACAAACTATAATAGTACTATCAAGGTCGATTGAAATTTTTTTATTTATTAAAAAATTTTAGAAAGAATTTTTTACAGCAATGCTTGTCTTGTAAAAACTTCTAAAAATATTTTGGTGTGTACCATGGTGACATCATAAAATATTTATCTACAAAATGAAAGGGGGTGTAAATATGCCTGCTAAAAAACGTAAACCAGCTAAGCGCAAAGTAGCTAAACGTAAGCCAGCTAAGAAGAAAGTTGTAAAACGTAAAGTTGCTAAAAGGAAAGTAGCAAAACGTAAGCCAGCCAAGCGTAAGGTAGCCAAGAAGAAACCTGCCAAGCGTAAGCCAGCTAAGAAGAAAAAAGCTGCTCCTAAAAAGCGTAAAGTTGCTAAAAAGAAAGTAGCAAAAAAGCGTAAAGTTGCAAAGAAAAAAGCAACCAAAAAGCGTAAGCCAGCTAAGAAGAAAAAAGCTGCTCCTAAAAAGCGTAAAGTTGCTAAAAAGAAAGTAGCTAAAAAACGTAAGCCAGCTAAGCGTAAGGTAGCCAAGAAGAAACCTGCCAAGCGTAAGCCAGCTAAACGTAAAGCTGCTAAGAAAAAAGTAACTCGTAGAAAGAAAAGATAAAATTCTTTCAAAAAAACATCCCGACCTAGTCGGGATGTTTTTATTTTACAAAATTTTATTCTTATTCTAAATCCAATCGCACTTACTTACTCAACCCCTTAGCCTTATTGCCCTCAAAAACTTTTACTACACCAAATTCCCCATCATATCCAGGACTCACAAAAATATTTCCTTTTCTAACCCTATCTACTGCATCTGCAATTTGTTTTAAGCTGTTCTTTTCAATTTTATTTAAATCTGCCTCAAGTAAAATATAAAACTCATTGCCAATTTTTTCTATCATTTCATCATACTGTATTTTTACTTTTTTTGTATTAACTCCACAACCAAAAACATCAGCAATTATTTCGGGCAAAGGAACCAGGCTTTTGTAAGGAATCTTTTTACTTTTTACTTTTTCTATATCTTCAATACTTCTATCAGCAAGTTCGTGTACACGATTTTCAACTCCTATAACCAATGGTTTTTTACATTTTGGACAAATTCCTTTTAATTTTTTTGTCTCCTCTGGTGCACAAACAAATTTACAGTTCCTGTGACCATCATAGTGATACTTCCCCTCTTCTGGATAAAATTCTATAGTATATAAAAATCTATCCTTATCATTTTCTCTTAGTATTCCCATTATCTCATCATAAGTAACACTATAATCACTCTCAAACTGCATTACATTGGCTTCACGACCTAATTTGGCACAAGAGTGTGCATCTGAATTAGAAATCAAAGCAATATCATCCAACATTGATAAACGCCAATTCATAATTGGATCAGAAGATAAGCCGGTTTCAATTGCAAAAATATGTGAAGTTAGTTCTTCAAATGCTTCTTCCAAGGTATCATAACCGCCTTTGGAACCAAAAATACCAAACCAAGGTGTCCAAGCATGAGCTGGAATCATTACCATGCGTTCATCAACTTCGATCATTATTTCTAATAATTGTTTCACAGTTAAACCTAAAATGGGACGACCGTCTGACTTCAAGTTAAATCCCATTTCATCTAGCGTCTTGTTAAACTTTTCTACAACCTCTAAATTTGGCGCAAAAACACAGACATGAACTCTTCTAGTTTTATCTTTATGCTTTTTGACACAAGACAATTCGGTTCCCAAAATAAAACGAGTTGACGATGAGTTATCTTTTAGTTTGTATATTCCAGTAGTATCTTCTATCAAAAAATCCTGCATATGGCTAAACCAAGCAGGATGAGTAAAATCACTCGTTGCCACAATATCTATTCCACGAACCTCACAAGCCGCTGCGATACTAGGTAATTCCAAACCAGGAGAACATGCCCGTGAGTATTTGGAGTGAATATGTAGATCTAGTATCTTTTTAAGCATAATATTACAATCAGTGAAATCAATACTTAAAAATCTATTCTAAACTCCACTCCATGGTCTTGAAAACCCAAACTCTTGTAAAATCTATGGACATTTTCTCTAGAGTGACGACTGGTGCCAATTAATTTATAACACCCCAAACTCTTAGCTTCTTCCATTGCAAATTTTACCAGCTCACGACCAACGCCTTGGCTACGATATTCGCCCTCTACAAACACATCTTCGAGTAATCCATATGGTTCAGCATGTAGATCATTATAAATTAAATACAAAAAGGCTCGACCGGCTGTTTTATCATCAATTTCAGCAATAAATTTAATTACATATTTTTCATGTATAATTTGTTTTTGTATATTCATAAAACTTCCTTTAAAATTTTACTTAATTTTTCATCGCACAACCCTCCGCCATTTCTCTCAAAATCACCCTGTAGAACTTTTGTATCAGATAAGTTTTCCTCATCACATGGAACTATCTCCCAACCTCGGGAGTTATAAAATTCTTTCTCTTTGGTGTTTAAATTGTGATTATTGTAAACAACCATATCTAATTTTCTCGGTAGGTAATTTTCTAATTCTTGTACTGCTTCACTCAAAACTTTTGGACCTGTCTCGCCATTAATATGTCTGGCATTACCTGAAACGTATATTAGTTTAGCATGTGCACTCTCTATCGCCTCCTTAAAACCTTTTGCTAGGGTTGTAGCGACAATACTAGTATACAAACTACCCGGACCAAAAATTATATAATCAGCATCTTTTAAAACTTTCTTAGCATCTTCGTAAATTTTAGCCTTTGGTTCTAGCCAGACTTTTTTAATTCGTAAACTCTTGTCGTATTCTGGCTCATCCAGTTCTGCTTCACCTTTTACTACGTCGTTATTATCCAATTCTGCAACCAGATCTGTTTTATTTAGAGTTACGGGATAGACTTTACCAACAGCATCGACAGATTGCTCTAACGCCCTTATAGACTGAATGTAGTCACTGTTATATTTCTCAGTCAAAACCAAAAATAAATTTCCCAAATTATGTTTGTCCAATTTTCCAACACCCTCAAACCTATTTCTATAAAAAATCTTTTTGAGAAGTGGATAGTGATAAGGTGACATAGCCAAAATTGCCCGCATCACATCTCCTGGTGGCAAAGTATCAAATTCTTTTCTGAGCCTTCCAGTCGAACCACCAGAATCACTCATAGAAACTACGGCAGAAATTTCTAAATCTTTATCTATTTTTTTTATAGCGTTTAAGGAAATAGCTGTTCCATTTCCTCCGCCTACTACTACTATTTTTTTCATATATTTTTCAGTTGTCATCCCGACCGTAGTGGAGGGATCTCTTTTTAACACACAAGTTAGTGTTTTAAATAAAATTAATCTTAATATGTAATTAAATAATACTGAAAGTGATTCCTCGACTCGCTCTGCTCGCTCGGAATGACATTAGTGAATTCCTAAAAATTTGTAAACTTCTTCATTTTCTAATGAATCAACAATTAAATCAGCTTGATCAAAATCTCCAAAACTCCATCTTTTGTCTGGCACTGCGATGCAGGCCATACCAGCGCGCTTGGCCGCCACTACGCCATTTTCAGCATCTTCTAACACCACACACTCTTCTGGCTTTAGTCCTAATTTTTTTGCAGTATGTAAAAATACATCTGGCTCAGGCTTCCCCTTATGTTCAACATGCTCCACCGAAAACAATTCATCAAAATGATCTACCCAACCAAAACGCTCGACTACAATTTTTATAGTGTGATGAGGTGCACCAGAAGCCACAGCCTGTTTTAATCCTTTTTCTCTGGCTTTTTTGATCAGACCACTAACACCCGGCATCTCGATCGTTTTTTCTTTATAGATAATATCTATATGCTCGCGTCTAGCCGCAAAAATTTCATCCATCTCCACGCTCATGTTAAATTCTTTTTTTAAAAATGCCAAATTCTCTTTTTCGCTTTTTCCTGTCAACTGCCTAACCAAATTTTCTGTTATAATAATTCCCTTTGGTTCAAAAAATATTTTATCCAACTCAAGCCAATGAATCATACTATCAACCATAAGCCCGTCCATGTCGTAAATCAATGCTTTATACTTCATAATTCTAAAAATTTATAGACCTTCTCATCCTCCAGTGAATTAACTACAATATCTGCCTTTGAAAAATCGTGTTGCCCAGTAAATTCGTTTGGAACTGCGACAACTTTCATCCCAGCACTATTTCCAGATTTGACTCCCTGCTCAGCATCTTCAAACACAGCACAAAAATCTGGCTCAACATTCAACTGTCTGGCTGCTTCTAAATATACATCAGGAAATGGCTTTCCTCTTTTCACTTGGAAAGCGGATAAAACAACATCAAATTGATCTTTTATTCCTAAATTACTCAGTACTAAATCAATATGCTCTACGACAGAAGATGAGGCAATGGCTATCTTTATATTATTTTTCTTTAATACCTGAACTAACTCCAAAAGACCTGGCATTGCGACAATATGATCCTGTAAAATCTTTTGAAAAATTGCATCCCTTTTTTTCATCAGCACAACAACTGATTCATCGATATGATAATATTCTTTTAAAAATATCCAATTATCTTTTTCTTTCACACCGATTGTATAATTTACAGTACCAACATTAGTAAACACAGGTTCACAACCATAGTCTCGTATAACTTGTTCGTAGGCCTGTGATTGATACGGTTCACTATCTATTATAACCCCATCCATATCAAAAATAACTGCTTTATATTTCATAACTTTTTTCAATCGTATTAATTATATTTTTTGCTACTTTTACCACTTGTCCAGGATTATGACTCAAGCTAGTCTCTTGTGATAACCAAATACCAGTTGCACCATCCAAAATAATATTAGTAAGATCAGCAATCTCTGACCTAGCTGGAACTGACTTTTGTAAACAACTACCCAAAATTTGCGTCGCCACAATTACTGGTTTATTTTTCTTCTTACACAAATGACAAATCTTTTTTTGCTCCAAGATAACCTTGGTATAGTCCGTTGTCACACCCAAATCTCCCCTAGCAATTACAATCTCATCTGATGCCTCTACTATTTCTTCTATTTTATTCAACCCACCCATTGACTCTACTTTGGCCAAGATCTTTGGTTGCCAAGTATTACCGTACAAAGCCTGAATTTTACCGCGAACACACTGTATATAACTAGCAGAAGCAACAAAAGATAGAGCAACATAGTCTGGTTTTATATCTCTAAAAAGTTTTAGAGAATCAGTCGCAATCTCACAATGATTGAGGTCCTCAGCTAATCGATTAGAAATTATACTTCTATATTGATCGACAAAACCACCATCAGGGAAAATTATTTTTACTTCTTTTTCGGAAACAATCTCTTTTACTTTAAAGAATACTTCACCATCACCAATCATTATCTTATCATCAACCTCAAAACAATTAGAAAAATTTTCTATATCTACAGGAATAAAATCATTTATAGTTTTACTAAACTTTGCTGGTTTTAGTATATAAACTTTGTCTTTCACAACATCTTCCTTCCCCAATTCCAAACTACCGAGACGCACTTTACGTTCTGGCAGGTCGACCAATATTTTTGTATCTGTTTTTTCTTGTTCTATCACTCTTTTTACTACCTTTACCACTTCTAATGCCTCTTCATTAGAAACATGAGCAAACTTAACTCGCAGAATATGAGCTCCAGCTTTAATCATTTCTCTCACTTTATCTTCTTCAACAGGGCTTTTGAAAACTGTGGCTGTGATTTGCATAACATTAATTTCACTGATTACTCCACTGTCACACTCTTTGCTAAATTTCTCGGTCTATCTACATCCTTATCTAACAAAACTGCCATATGATAAGCGAATATTTGTAAAGGGATTGTATTTAATAATGGCTCAAGTAATTCCATAGTTGGCGGAATATAAATTACATCATCAGCTAGTTCTTTTGCATTTTCATCACCAACGTTCGCAATTAAAATTACTTTTGTATCACGTGCCCTTACTTCCTCTATATTACTACGAGTCTTTTCATACAGTTGATTCTTTGTCATGAGAGCAAAGACAGGGAACTCTGGTGACAAAAGTGCGATCGGTCCATGCTTCATCTCACCGGCTGGATAGGCCTCGGCATGAATATAAGAAATCTCTTTAAGTTTTAGAGATCCTTCTAGAGCTACTGGAAAATTTATTCCCCGACCTAGGTACATAAAATCTTTACTATCTTTATATTTCTCTGCTATTTTCTTAATTTCATCAGTTTGTTTCAAAATACTATTCATCTTTTCTGGAATTTCTAGCAAGGCTTTTATAAGTCGTTGGCCAGTCGCTGGTGTAATGCGCTTTAGTCTGCCAAACTGCAAAGCATAGAGTGTCATTATTGCTACCATATTTGTATAGGCCTTGGTGGAGGCGACTGCCAATTCTGGTCCTGCATGAATGTATGATCCACCATCAGTCTCACGAGCAATAGTCGAACCAACCACATTTACAACCCCACGGACAAAAGCACCTTTTCGTTTAGCCTCACGAACGGCTGCCAAAGTATCAGCAGTTTCCCCAGACTGACTAATTGCAAACACCAAAGTCTTGTCATTTACAATTGGGTCACGATAACGAAACTCTGACGCCACATCCACTTCAGTTGGAATTCCAGCCAAACGCTCAAAAGCATACTTACCAACCATGGCTGCATAGCTAGCCGTACCACAAGCTATTAAAATTATTCTTTCCACACTACGCATTTCACTATCTGTCATATTAAGCCCACCTAGATGGGCCGTCCCATCTGCCATATTTATACGACCACGAATAGCATCTTCAAATACAGTTGGCTGATCAAAAATTTCCTTTAACATAAAATGATCGTAGCCCTGCTTTTCAGCTTGCTCATCATCCCATTCAATTTCTTCTACACATTTTGTTACAGACTCGTCTTTTAGATTAAAAGTCTCCATTTTACCATTACTAATTTCTGCGACTTCGCCATCTTCCAAAAATACAACTTTTTTGGTATATGCAAGCATTGGTGTAGCATCACTAGCAATGTAATACTCATCATCATCAATACCAACAACTAAAGGACTCCCCAAACGGGCAGCAACCAACTTACCCGGTTCATCTACGTGCATCGCTACTAGCCCATAAGTACCGCGGACACAGGACAGGGCTTTTTCTACAGCCAAACGTAAATCACCTTCATAGTGCGACTCAATCAAATTTGCCAAAACTTCAGTATCAGTTTCAGATTTGAATTCAAACTTATCTTTTAATTTTTCTCTGAGTTCACGATAGTTTTCTATAATACCATTGTGCACAATTACCAACTTTTCTGATGTAGAAAAATGTGGATGAGCATTTTCTTCTGTCACCCCACCATGTGTAGCCCAACGTGTGTGAGCAATACCGATGGTTCCATTCATACAGACTGTCTTAGTCTTATCTTCCAAACTATCAATTTTACCAACTGCACGCAAGCGGTCAATCTTACCATCACACATCAAAGCCACACCAGCTGAGTCATATCCGCGATACTCCAAACGACGCAATCCTTTTATAAGGATTGGTAAGGCAGGTTTATTTCCTATGTAAGCTATTATTCCGCACATAAAATTAGTAAAAAATTAAAAATTAAGCTAAATTCCACACTCGCTGGTTTTCCTCCCAACCTCTTTTCTTAGAAAGTTTTCCTCCCAAAGCACTAAATACATCTTGTTTTTTTATAATATTTTTATTTTCTAACATTTCAGAAATTTTACTCAAGAAAAAAATATTTCTGCTATATGGTTCTACATTATTTTCCTTAAAAAATTCCATATAATCTTTTATATCAACAATCTCAACGCCTTCCTGTTGATAATCGGTGGTTCTATCTCTGGCCTGATTAGACATTATAAGCAAAAAATCTGGTTTATGAAATTTAGGATACCCACAGGGCATTCCTCTTCGGGAATAATTAATTTTTATATAGGCCATAGACACTCCGCCTTTCTGTTCCAAGCCATAATTTGGAATATGACTTACTTCTAAACCATTATTAAAAGCTGTATTACAAATTAAATACGACAGGGTCTGTATTCCTTGTCCACCGTCGCCTGATAAAAGTATTTTATATATCATATATATTAATTTAAAATTCTCCAACTGGAAATAACGTCTTCAAATTATCATTCAAATAATTATTAGTCTCTATCCCAACTGTTTTCCAATTTAGTGGACAGTAAGACAAAAATTCAACTATGGCAAAATTGCCAGCTTGCTGAGCTTCAATAGCTTTTTCTAAATATTCCTTCACTTGTTTTGGATCGTTTACAGCCGTACGAGCAATATAGGCTTTTTTGTTTACCTGTCGAACTAATTCTGGACCAAAGACTGGCTCACCTTCAACTCCCGACGGATTAGTATCAGTAATTTGACCTTTGTAAGATGTAGGGGCAGTTTGCCCACCAGTCATAGCATAATTGGAATTATTTACCACAATCACTGTAATTGGTTCATTGCGAATCGCAGCCCACATCAAGCTCTGCATTCCAATAGCATAAGCACCACCATCGCCAGTATAGGCAAAGCTTAGTGAGTCTGGTTGAGCTCGCTTGTAACCAAGCATAGTAGAAGTTACTCGACCATGATGAGTTTGGAAAGTATTGATTGGTAAAAAATCCCAAGCCAATAAAGAACAGCCTATATCTAATCCCAACACTGCCTTGCTTTCCAATTCTTTCTCACGCAAAATCATATGCAAAAATCGCAGTACAATTGGATGACCACAGCCAGGACAAAACTTTGCTTCTTTAGCCATATTATTGTTTATTAATTGCTTTTATAATTTCCTCACTCTCAATCCCCACTGCGGGTCTATACAAGCCATCTATTTCAATACTAATCTTACTGTCCAAATTTTGTTTTACCAAATCACGAAGTTGCCCCATGCTTGATTCTACTATAAAGAATTTTTTTACTTTTGAAGCAAGCTTATTTAGTTCGTCTTTTGGAAATGGACTTAGAGTAACGGGACGAAACAACCCAACCTTCTTGCCTTGATTTTCCAGTTCTACCATCGCTTCTTTTACTGCACCTGCAACAATACCATGCGCAATAATTAATTCATCGCAATCATCAGCTTTGAAACTTTCAAATCTAGTAACTTCTTCTGCCATCTTATTAAAATCTTTTTCTTGGTTTTCAAGTTCTAATCGCAACTCTTCTTCAAAAGAATAAATATTACGAATATTTTTTTGTGACTCACTCGAAACCAAAGCCGTTGGTTCTACATTCTCTATTTCAAAATTTAACTCAACTGGCTGTCTGGTCTTCATAAGAAATCCATCTGACAAAAGTACACTTGGAAAACGATATTTCCACGCATTATTAAAAGTAAGTCGAGTTAGTTCATACATTTCTTCCAAATTGCTTGGGGAATAGACTATACGCATACCTTCGCCATTACCACCGTGAATAGCAAGATTTACCTCTTGCTGAGAATAGATCACCGTACCTGATGATGGGCCACCGCGCTGTATAATAATAGCCACAAACGGCAATCTCATGCCATCGGCCATACTCATAGCATCTTGCATAAGTACTGTACCTGGTCCAGCAGTAGCAGTAAAAGCTTTTTTACCACCCATTACCGCTCCACAAATAGCAAAGCCGGCCGCAATCTCATCCTCGGTCTGTAAATACATTTTATCTTCCAATTTATCTACTCGATTTATCCAACCAGTTAGGACTTCTGTCCCTGGCGTAATAGGATAGCCGTACATTTGTGTCGCTCCAGCGTCTATACAAGCTTGAACAACCACTTCGGCCCCAGTTAAAAATTGTCTTTGTTTTTCTGACATACAATCTATTGTTTTAATTTATTTGCTTTTTCTAATTCTTGGATAGTGTTTATTCCAAACCATTCACTTGAATCACCCATCTTAATTACTTGGTATTTCTTTTCCTCTCCGCGCGCGACTGCCAAGGCAGTTGGTAATCCCCACTCACCAAGCTTTCTTAATTTTGGCATGTCTGGAAACATGGTTTCAAACCAATTTCGATCAAAACAAAAAGTGCCAGTACTAATTTCTTTAATTTCTTTTTGTTCATCAGCAAGATATTCTTTTTCAACAATTGCAATCGATTTGTCTGGATAGCGAACAATTCTACCAAGCATTGTTGGATCTTCTATTTCTGCTGATAAGAGTGATAGAGTACAATCATTCTCACTATGTTTTTTTATAAAATTAAGTAATGTTTCTTTTTTGTAAAATGCACTATCGTCTCCGCCCATTACTAAAACCGTATCAATTTCTTTTGGTAAAGATTTTATTCCGACATGTGCTGCATGGGCAGTACCAAGCTGTTCTTTTTGGGTAACATAACTAACTTTATCACCAAAATAATCTCTAACTTTTTGCTCTTGAAAACCAACAACTAAACAAATCTGGTCTTTATCAAATCCAGCTTGCTTCAAGGTTTCTACAATAAAACTTACAATCGGCTTTCCACCAATCTCAAGCATTACTTTTGGTTGATCTGAACAATTCAAACGAGTACCTTTACCAGCTGCGAGAATTACTACGCCAATATTATTCATATTCTTTTATATATTTTTTTATTTCTGTAAGTGTTTCAAAAAAAGGTATATGGCTATTTTTTGCATCTTCCAGGGTATAACGCAATGGATTAAATTTAGTAATAATCAAAATCTCTGGAAAACTTTCTTTGACAATTAAATTTTCTCTGATACTATCATTAACAAAAAATATACTATTATCTGGTTTTATTCTATCTGCCAAAAAATCTTCCTTATGACCAAGTACAACTTGCACATCATCAAACCATTGTCCCAGTTTTGTTTTTTCAATCTTAGTTTTTTGAAAATCTTCATCGCCAGCTGTGAGCAATATCATTGTCTTGGTATTTTCACGAAGAAATTGCAAAAATTCTTCAGTATCAGGAAATAAATAATTATTTTTATCTAACAAACTAACAAGTTCGGCTACAACACTGTCATCCAAATCATAGTCTAATTCTTTTAAAAAATCTACATGTTCAAGAAAACTATAATCAAATAAATCCGAACTAACTGTATTCAAAGATTTTTTGTAAGTTGCAGAATAATCCTCTAGCCCAACACCGTGGCGTTCAAAAATCGCCCACATATCTTTTTCAAACTTATCACAATCAAAAATTGTCTTATCAAAATCTACAAATGAATAATCAAATTTCATAATTTTTTCCATAGGTTATCAAAAATTAATTTCTGTGTTTTACAGACTCCATCATTCTCAATCACCACACCAATTGGCTCACTTTTTGCATTGAGAGATATATAGGCAGTTTTGCCCGGATAGATAATAATATAAGTACTAGTGTCTTCCTCAGTCTTCAACCATTTTCTCTCATCTAGCCCGCGGAGTTCACCACCCTCACCAATTGCAATAACCTTTACACTAACACCTTTGGAAACACGGACATCAGAAAAGGTCGGAAAGCTCTCATATAAATACTTACGCATTCCCTCAGCTGAGTAAATTCTATAGAGTTTATCCTCTGATTCTTCGCAAGTGGACAGGACATCTTCCAAAATTCCGCTAATTTCACCTTTTTCATAGTACCGTGCCACCGGTCTTTCTCCACCTTTGTTGTGTAAAGCCTGAAGCTCAGGAACCAGTCTATCAAGCTTGGAATCTACCAAATCCAACTCATCTTGCCTTTTTTTGACTAAATCATGCAATTTTTCTGGATTTTCAGCCACAAAGTACTGTTTTGTATCTTTCTTATAATAACTTACTATGCCACTATCTTGCAAGTCTTTCAGTATATCGTAAACAGTTCCACGGTTAATTTCGCTTACTTCAGCCAATTTTCGTACAGAACTGGGTCCCAAACTAAGCAAAGCCAAGTAAATCTTAGCTCCTTTGTCAGAAAATCCTAATTTTTTGAGTAAGTTTATATCCATATTTTTGCTAAGATTAGTATAGTATAGATATATTATTTTGTCAATTTTTTTTCTACAGAGTTGTGGATAAAATGTTAATTAAAAAATCCGCTAAATTAACGGATTTTTATTATCAATTCTACTTTTTAAAGCACTATCTCATCCTCTGCTCTCCAAGCTGGATCAACCATACAAATAAATTCTAACTCTTCGTCACCAATATTTTCAATATATTGAACAGCGCTAGGGGGAATATAAATTGTATCATACTTTCCTACCTCTTCTACTTCATCGCCTATGTACATCTTACCCTTGCCCTGTGTGATGACATAAACCTCTGTCGTCTTCAATGCATGTTTCCAAGTTGTTTCACCAATCGGAACTTTTGCCCAGGCTACGCTATAACGACACACAACATTATCACCTACAAGAGGGTTTAACAACTCACGCAGAATACAATTATCTCCAGCTACAATCTCTTTCTGTTGTTCAAATTTTTTTATTAACATATTTTTCGCATATTCTACTTATTCAACGTCTCCTGTGTTAATTTTACTTCCCATATAATTCAATAAATTCGCCATTTGCTGTACATAACCCCACTCATTATCATACCAAGCCTGTATAAATACCATAGTACCATCAATCACCTGGGTAGAAAGACAATCAACTGTCGCGCCATAAGGACTGCGAATATAATCAACTGAAACTAACCCGATGTCAGATGTAGCTAGGTTTTCTGGATATTTCTTAGCTGCCTCACGAAATAATTCATTTACTTCTTCTCTGGTTGTTCCCTTTTCTAATTCAGCAGTAAAACTAATAATTGAGGGAACAGCAACTGGTACACGCAAAGCATTCCCATCCAACTTGCCCTCAAGCTCAGGTAAGACCTTGCTAATTGCCTTGGCAGCACCGGTAGCTGTGGGAATAATAGACATGGCAGCTGCACGAGAACGACGAAAACTTTGGCCTTTGTGCGGATGGTCAACTAAATGTTGATCATTGGTATATGAATGTGTGGTAACAATATTACCGTGTTTGATTCCAAAATTCTCTTGCAAAATTTTTGCAACTGGAGCAAGACATGTGGTAGTACATGAAGCGGCTGAAATAATTTTATGCTGTTTAGGATCAAACTGTTCGTGATTTATATTATAAATCAAAGTAATATCTTCCTTTTTGGCGGGAGCAGAAATCAAGACATATTTTGCGCCATTATCAATATGTTTTTGTGAAGAATCTCTATCACGAAACACACCTGTTGATTCTAGAACCACATCAACATCATGCTTGGCCCAAGGGGCTTTTTCCAATTCATTTTCATGATACAGAGCAATGCTGTGTTTTCCATCCACTATAATCTCATGATCATTATTATGTGTTACTTCATGATCCCAAACACCATAAATAGAATCGTATTTCAAAAGATGCGCATAAATGTCTCCTGGTGAGCGACTATTTATTGCCACGATTTCAATATTAGGATTTTCCCAAGCAACTCGGGTAAAAATCCTACCAATCCTACCAAAACCATTTATTGCTACTCTTAGTTTCTTATTTTCCATAGTTAATACTTTAATTATTTTCTAATTCCGAATTATACTCTCCTGAACGAGCCAAACTAGTCAATTTAGATCTATGCAAAAGCATTTTTTGTGCTGTTTCAATGTTTTCATCTTTACCAACCCAAGCCTTCAAGACACTAGCTTGTAAGGCTCTACCATATGAAAAACTTAACTCCCAAGGATGCATTTCATCAGTCATATTCATTGCATTTAGATTTTCACAAGCTTGCTGTTCTGTCTGTCCGCCAGAAAGAAATACAATTCCAGACACATCCATTGGCACAGTTTCACGAAAACATTTTACTGTCATATCTGCCACCATCTCTGCTGTATCTTTCTGACTCTCTTGGCCCGAAATTACCATATTGGGTTTCAATACCATTCCATCTAATTGAACACCTTTGGCTTTCAATTTTTCAAATGTAGCTTGTAAAACTTTTTTTGTTACCTCAAAACATCGCTCAATTGTATGATTTCCATCCATCAAAACTTCTGGCTCCACAATCGGCACAATATTATTTTGCTGGCATAAATATGCATACTCTGCTAAATCTTCTGCGTTTTTATTTATTAATTCTCCTGAAGGTAATTCGTCTGAAACAGAATAAGTAGCTCTCCATTTGGCAAATCTAGCACCAAAGTTATAATATTCTTTCAAACGCTCATCTAATCCTTCTAATCCTTTTGTATATTTCTCCACATCTGAACCCTCAAAAAATTCCGTACCCATATCAACTTTTATACCCGGTAAAATTCCCCGTTTTTCCAAAACCGTTACAAAAGTATGATCATCGCTAGCACGTTGACGAATAGTCTCATCATACATAATAACGCCACTGATATATTTTTCTACTTCGGGAGCAGTAAACATTAGCTCGCGATAATTACGACGATTTTCTTCTGTATTTTCTACACCAATTCCAGCTAGGCGTTTACCAATAGTGGGAGTACTCTCATCAGCTGCCAAAATTCCCTTTCCCGGTGCAACCATGGCAACTGCGATTGATTGAATTGTTTCTTCCATATTTTTTTATTAGTAAATTATTTATTTTATTTTTATAGAACCAAAATCTAAAAACTCAATAGAGGGCAATTCTCCAACCAGAGGTTTTGCATATTTTACAAACTCTTCACTTACCATATTATCCCCATCAAAAAATTCTTCTGGCATTGACTTCGTCTTGCCAGCAACTTCAGATAAATCTATCAACTCATAACCAACTTCATAATCACCAACTCGCTTTATCGCCACCGAACCATCGACATCTCCACTCACAGCAAACTTTACTGCCTGCACTCCTACTTCACGTGCTTCTTTTGTATCTACCTTGCTAACGCAACCCAAGAAAGATCGCTGTAAATATCCCAAAGTATCAGCCCTAACGCGTTTGATATTAGTTTTTGATTTTATTTCATCGACCAACAAATCCGCCAAAGCACCACTACCAGACAATTGCACGTTGCCATGTGCATCGTGTTCAACTTGTTTGGCAAGTTTCACAGCAATTGGCACACCATCTTCGTCCGATATACCTTCTGAAACCGCAACGACACATCTGCCATATTTTTCATATACTGTTTTTATATCTTTGGCAAAACGATGAATATTAAAAACTTTTTCTGGTAAATAGACTAGATGCGGCCCATCTTCACCTGACTTGCGTGCCAACACTGATGATGCTGTCAAAAATCCTGCATGCCTTCCCATTGTTATCCCGATGTAAACCCCTGGCAAAGCTCTATTATCTGCATTTACACCAGCAAAAGCACTGGCAATAAATTTAGCCGCTGAACCAAAACCAGGACAATGATCAGTACCAACCAAATCATTATCAATTGTCTTCGGTACATGGATTACACGCAATTCATAATTTGATTTTTTTGCCTCTCTATTTACAATATCACAAACTGCAGCTCCATCGTTACCACCAATAAAGAAAAAATAATGAATATCATGCTTTTCCATCACCTCAAACATTTTATTACAGTACTCTGCATCTGGTTTGTCGCGCGTTGACCCAAGAGCTGAACTAGGTGTTTGGGCAATTAATTCTAGTTTGTCTTCCTCATAATCAGTAAGATCTACTAAATCTTCATTTAGAACACCTCTCACCCCATGCTTGGCACCATAGATTTTAGTTATCTCTGGAACTTTCCTAGCTTCCAAAATTAGACCTACCAAACTTTGGTTTATTACCACGGTTGGCCCACCACCTTGTACCACTAGTGCTTTAGCTTTTATTTTTGACATAAAAAATAATTTATTTTAAACCAATATCTTGCCATTTACCGGCAAAAACGTAACCACATAATTTATTATCTTTTGCTATTTTTGATAAAACCTCACGCTCAAAACTAATAGTGTCCTTCTTTATACTATCCAAAAGTTTTGGATCCACAACATAAATACCAGAATTTATAAGATAAGAATCATGACCATTTTTACCCGGTTTTTCTTTTAAATCAACAACCGAAAGGCCACGGAGCTGAACAACACCCCAACCTCCTGGTTCAGGTACGCTAGTTAAGGCCATAGTAGCTAGCTTTTTTTCTTTTAAGTAAGTATGGACCAAATCATCTAGGTCAATATCTGCCAAGACATCTCCATACCACAATATAAATGGTTGATTATGAAAATTCTGCTTGGCAGCAAAAATGGCTCGGGCTGTTCCAGAACCTGGCTTTTTTTGATCTTCATAACGAATAGTTAAGCCAAATTTTTTGCCATCACCAAAGTATTTCTTTATTTCTTCACCACCGCCACCCACAACAATTATTGCCTCCTTGGTGCCAAAATCTGCTAATTTCTCTATAACACTATGCAAAACTGGTCTACCTTTTACTTTCTTCATTACCCTGCAAACTTTTTCATTACAACTCTCTCCAGCTGCCAAAATCAAAGCTTTATTGATATTTGGACTAAAATATTTATCCAAAACATACTCAATTGCATGAGATCTATTGCGTATCTTTTTCTTATCTACAATAGAATCCAAGTAGCTGAGTATCTTTTGTTCCAAAGTAATAGTAAGTCTGATCCTAGACATATAATTGGCTAATTTATAAGGCCATCATACTATATCATAAAAAAAATACCCCTGCAAGAGGGGGTATTTAACGTAATTATTAACAACCAATCATATAGTATTACCAGCTTCTGGCTCATTATTATCATCAAAATTACTTAGCTCATCCTTCTCTGAAGTATATCCATCATAATTTATTTCTCCACCCATAGCTTGATTCCACAACTCTTCTGGTTCATGATCCAAACAAAGATCTTCAGCATGATCTGCATACCAACGCTGAAATGCCACCTTGAGCTCCTCCTCATCAGAAGCGTTCTCAAAGGCATCCTCAAGCATAGCATACTTTTCTTGATGGGACATAGCCATATCTTCTTCCAGCTCTTCAAAAAGCTGTTGCATATGTGACAGGACAGTATCCTTTGTTTTATCGTATTTATCTTCTGGCATATTTTTAATTTTAGTTTTTCTTAATCAGAAATATACCATATTTCCAGAAGATTGCAATAGTGAAGGGTTGTGGATAAAATTATACTTAATTTTTACTGGTAAAAACAGCCATTTTTTGTTATTATACTACTACAACAAAGATATCTGGGATGAGACAGAGGGTTTGATCATTGTCCGGCGATGTTGGATATTAACTTATGAAAAATTTAACTACAGAAAATAGAGGTGTCATCTTTGTGCTACTCCAAGCGGCTATTTTTAGTTTATTTCCTATTTTTGTTAATAGGGGCACGCAGTCTATCCCACCACTAACCTTTGCCGCTTTAGCAACTTTAATTGCTGCATGTTCTTCTTTTTTTTACGCCTTAAGTCGCAACCAACTCCACCAAATCAAGAACAAAAAGACCTGGCTCCCTCTTTTGATGATAACTTTGTTTATTGTGGTCATTCCTTACTCTCTGCTTTTTATAGGAAGTCAAAAAACATCTGGGATCAATACTTCAATTTTTTTATTGTCTGAAATAATTTTTACTTTAATTTTTACTCACTTTTTCGGAGAAAAAACTACCCCAATAAAAATCTGTGGTGGTCTGGCAATATTTTTAGGGGCAATATTAGTCTTGTTTAATGGTACTTTCAGTCTAAATCTAGGAGACATCTTAATAATACTAAGCACCCTATTTTACCCTATAGGAAATTTTTATGCCAAAAGAGCCCTAGACTGGCTTTCTTCAGCTAGTATTTTATTTATCAGATTTTTGCTAGGCGGATTATTTATTGGTCTTTTAGCTATAATTTTTGAGCCTATAGATCTAAGCTTTACAAATAAAGAATGGACAACAATCCTATTCACTGGTATTGTTTTATTAGGAATATCAAAAATGATTTGGTACGAAGGATTCAAAAAATTGGATATATCTAAGGCCATATTAATAAACAAAACATCAGTATTATTTAGTCTTGGTGTCTTGATATTTTATTTCAAAGAATCTATTAGTATTTACCAAGGAGTAGGCGTTGCTATTATGATGGCTGGAGTCTATCTATCTATAAAAAGAAAATCCACTGATCCAAAATTAACTAGATATAGAATCTAAAAAAACACTTGACAGATAATCATTTTGGGTATATACTCAAAATAGGTACCACTACCTATTTAATTATTAACCCAAAATATATGCCACAGCAAGATAAAACCGGCCCTAATGGTAAGGGTCCCAAAACTGGTTGCGGACTAGGAGACTGTTCTGATAAAAAAGAAAGTGACGAGTCCAGAGGTAAAGTTGGCTTTGGACAAAAAGGTTCCGGTCGACAAGGTAGAGGTTTTTGGAAACGTCTTTGTTCCAGACGCAACTCAAATTCCTAAAGGTAGAGAAAACTAACCTTGCTAAATGTGCGAGGTTAGTTTTTAAAAATAAAAATATGCCTAGACCCCGATCACAACGCAGAATAAAATTTAATCCTCAAATAACAATATTCAAACCACAGGGCGTTCCTATGCGAACTTTGGATTGGACAGAATTAAGCATGGAAGAAATGGAAGCTCTCAGATTATATGAAATTGAAGAATTAAGCCAGACCGAATGCGCCAAAAAAATGAACACTTCTCAAAGTACTATTCAAAGAATTCTAGATGGTGCTCACAAAAAAATAGCTAAAGCGTTAATTACAGGCCAAGCCATAAAGATAGATGATGGGAATATAAAAAAATAAATAAGATCACAGAAAAAACTTGGGGGTTTGGGGGTAAAACTGTTTGAGCCCCCAGTGTATTGTAAATGATTAGTTACTTAGTAGGTAGGGGGTGAGTTTTTTACCTCCAAAACTTTTTGTTACTTTTTGGCCTGCCCGCCAGGCCTTGCCACGCATGGCAGGCG
>Ga0075122_10000397_pt1 | contig 35131 bp, 28 predicted proteins | sample AntAceMetag02UKB_FD_69790 | JGI IMG/M metagenome (GOLD analysis project Ga0075122, IMG submission 69790) | Saline lake microbial communities from Ace Lake, Antarctica - Antarctic Ace Lake Metagenome 02UKB | ecosystem: Environmental > Aquatic > Non-marine Saline and Alkaline > Saline | place... | reverse complement strand
ATTGTGGTCAAGATACTGGAAGTTGCAGACCCTTATGGACCATATGGAGCCAAAGGGGTCGGCGAAATCGGGCTGGTACCGACCGCCGCTGCAGCAGCCAACGCCCGCTATCAGTTCGATAAAACACGGCATTATAAATTACCAATGAGAACAGGGAACGCATGACCATCTATCTTAAAGATGCAACCTATATTAACTGGCAAACGCTCTCCTTTAAAAAAGGTCATCTGGCAGTTTCACCCGGCGACAAGGGTTCAATATCTGTGATTGATCAACTGCCCCTGGACCCGGGTCCGCAAGCTGATTATATTATTCTGGATTGCAGCGAAAAACTGGTCACCCGGTCATTTGGATGCGGTCACCATCACATTTATTCGACACTAGCCCGCGGTATGCCGGCACCAGCCAAAGCGCCACAGAACTTCCAGGAAATTCTGCAATATGTCTGGTGGCATCTGGACAAAAACCTGGATCTGGAAATGATCCGGGCCAGTGCATTGGCTTCGGCCCTCTATTGCGCCAAAAACGGTGTCACATTCGTCATCGACCACCACGCATCTCCGTTTGCGGTTGAAAACTCCCTGGAAACCATCAGGGATGCTTTTGAGCTCGTAGGGATCTCCCATCTGCTCTGTTACGAAATGTCGAATCGGGATGGCGAAGCAATCTCAGAAAAGGGCCTGAGTGAAACAGAAACTTACTTAAAAGAAGGTAACCAAGGCCTTGTGGGACTCCATGCCTCTTTTACAGTCGGGGATGATCTGCTGAAAAAAGCGGTTGCTCTGGCTGAAAAATACCAGACGGGCCTTCATGTTCATGTGGCGGAGGATGTGTCGGACCAGGAACTCTGCCTCAGGACATATGGCAAGAGAGTGCTGAATCGTTTCAACGATTTCGGGATCCTGGATCGATCCCGGACAATCCTTGCCCATTGCCTGCACCTGGACCGGGAAGAGAAGCAGTTACTAACGGAATCGAAAGCCTGGGTAGCGGAAAGTGTTGAAAGCAACCTCAACAACAACGTGGGGCTGACCGATTACAGCGACTACGGGAACGATATCATGCTGGGTACAGATGGGATGCATTCGGATATGTTGCGCAGCGCCAAAGCAGCCTTTTTTGTAGGACAGGGAACAGAGGCTCTCGGATATCCCGATATTTACCAACGATTCAGAAACATCCATCGCTATCTATCCTCCAATGATTTCAAGGGGGATGGTGAAAACAATCTGGTCATTCTGGACTACAACTCACCTACAGAGATCAACGAGGAGAATTTCCTGGGACATTTTGTGTTTGGCATTGAAGCCATGCATGTGGAAAGTGTCATTGCCAAAGGTGAGCTGGTCGTCAAAAACCGGAAACTGCAAACCATGGACGAAGATGAAATCCTGAACTTTTCCAAAGAGATGGGAACAGCGCTCTGGCGAAAATTGCAGTAAGCTTAAGGTATTTACGCAACAAGTTGAATCACGAGAACTTCTATTTATTAGGGTCCCGTGCCTGATGGGTGACCGACACTCAGTTAAGTCATTTTTAAAACTCTGTGCACTTCGTGTCTCTGTGGTAAAAAAATCTTTATATTAACCACCTGCCCGGAACAGGCCTGACAAAAGAAATGAAGCATTATTGATAAAGGTAAACATGGATAAAATCGGCATCATTGAGAGAATCAAGCAGCTTTCAACCAGGAAGACAGAAAAGATGTACCTCAACGACTTTCTGCTGACCTGGGACAAGACCCACGACGAGCTGGAAGCGGTTTTTGAGGTCGCCGAGATTCTGAGAGGCATGCGGGACAACAACATCTCTCCCCGGGTCTTCGACTCGGGTCTGGGGGTTTCGATTTTTCGCGATAACTCCACTCGCACGCGGTTCAGTTTTGCGTCCGCCTGCAATTTGCTGGGTCTGACCGTACAGGACCTGGATGAGGAGAAGTCTCAGATCGCCCATGGCGAAACGATCAGGGAAACGGCGAATATGGTCTCCTTCATGGCTGATGTCATCGGAATCCGGGACGACATGTACCTGGGAGCTGGCCACACCTATATGAAAGAGGTCTCCCAGTCCGTACGCCAAGGTTATCAGGAGGGGGTTCTGGCACAACGGCCGACCCTGGTCAACCTGCAGTGTGATATTGATCACCCCACACAAACGATGAGCGACGCGCTGCACCTGATCAACACCTTTGGCGGGATCGAGAATCTCAAGGGCAAGAAGATCGCCATGACCTGGGCCTATTCACCTTCTTACGGAAAACCCCTCTCCGTCCCCCAGGGGATTATCGGCCTGATGACCCGTTTCGGGATGGATGTTTCCTTTGCCTACCCAAAAGGGTATAATGTCATGGAAGAGATAGAGGAGGTCGCCCTCAAAAACTGTCGGACCTCCGGTGGTAGTTTCAACAGAGTCAACTCGATGGCAGAGGCCTTCAAAGATGCCGATATTGTGTATCCGAAAAGCTGGGCGCCGTATAAAGTCATGGAACAGCGAACCGAGTTATTGAAAGCGGGCGATCAGAAAGGGCTGAAAGAGCTGGAAGTCAGCTGCCTGAAAAATAACAAGAAGTTCGTTAAGTGGGAGTGTACAGAAGAGCTGATGAAAAAAACCAAAGAGGGAAACGCGCTCTACATGCATTGCCTGCCCGCTGACATTACAGGCGTCAACTGCAAACAGGGTGAAGTGGCCGGGTCTGTTTTTGACCGCTATCGGGTTCCCCAATACGTACAAGCCAGTTATAAACCCTATGTGATTGCAGCCATGATCTTTTTAAGCCGCTTTAATAATCCATCTGCACAGCTGATGACCCTCGTAGAAAGAGAACGATCGCGCACGGGAGCTTAATACATGAGTGACAAACTCACAGGTTGTGATCTTGAAACCCTGGCCCGCTGGATTCTGGCCGAAGAAGAGAGTGGGACCATTTTTGGAATTCACCGGGACCTTTTTTTCCGACCAGCGGCATCCGACCCATTCAGACTTAAACGATATGGACAGACACTGGAAACCCCTATCGGTGTAGCCGCAGGTCCTCACTCACAGCTATCTCAAAATATCATTGCCGCCTGGCTGACAGGCGCCCGGTATATGGAGCTCAAAACAGTCCAGGTGCTGGACGAACTGGAAGTGACCAAGCCCTGCATCGATATGCGAGATGAGGGCTATAACTGTGAATGGTCTCAGGAATTGAAACTGGAAGAGTCCTTTCATGAGTACCTGAACGCCTGGATCATCCTGCATCTGCTGAACCATAAGTTTTTCGGGAACCGCGGTCAAAGCAGGGGGTTTATCTTCAATATGAGCGTGGGCTACAACCTGGAGGGCATTCTCAGCCCAACCGTGCAGCACTTTCTCGATCAGATGGAAAACTGCAGCACGGAATTGTCCGACAAGATTCAGCGCCTGATACCCATCTACCCCGAAATTGAGACCCTTGAGATCGGTAACCGCATTTCCGATAACATCACCGTCTCCACCATGCACGGCTGCCCACCGGAAGAGATTGAGAAAATCGGGCGTTATTTTATTGAAGAGCGGAAGCTTCACACCACCATCAAGCTCAACCCGACACTGTTGGGAAAAGACAAACTGAGAGATATCCTCAACCAACGCCTGGGATATGATATTATTGTCCCGGACGAAGCCTTTGAACATGACCTGAAATTTGAGGCTGGGGTTAAGCTGATCACGAATCTGCAACAGTCCTCTGCGGAAGCCGGTGTGGAATTCAATCTGAAACTGACCAACACCCTGGAAACAGAAAACAGCCGCTGCAATCTGCCAGAAAACGAAAATATGCTCTACCTGAGCGGTCGGGCCCTGCATCCGCTTAGTGTGAATCTCGCTGCACGCCTGCAGCAGGAGTTCAACGGAGAATTGGACATCTCATTCTCTGCCGGGATTGATTTTCAGAATGTGGTAGAGGCACTTGCAAGCGGTCTCACACCCATCACCGTCTGCAGCGATATTCTCAAGCCCGGCGGATATGGCCGTCTGCATCAATACATTGAGACGATTCGCCACAGCTGTAAAGAGGCCGACAGCCAGTCCAGCGCAGAATTTATCCAGGCAAGCGCTGGAAATCATCGTGATTTGAATAACGCCGCCCTAACGAACCTGATCCGGTATGCTGAGGATGTGGTTGACCAAAAAACCTATCAGAGCCGGTATTTCCCGTTTGACAACATCAAAACAGGGCGAGACTTGACCGTTTTCGACTGCACTGGCGCCCCCTGCATTCCAACATGTCCCACAGGCCAGGATATTCCATCATATATGCGACACACAGCCGCCGGTGAAGACCTGGAGGCTTATAAGGTGATTATGGACACCAACCCCTTTCCCAATGTTCAGGGAAAGGTGTGTCACACCCCCTGCCGCAACAAGTGTACACGTATCAATCTTGATCAACCGTTGGCTATTCGTGAAATCAAGCGCTTCGTTGCCGATCGGAACCGGCAACCCCTTGATTTTGATTCCCAAAAACACACGGATGCGAAAGTTGCCATTATCGGAGGTGGGCCGTCTGGTCTAGCATGCGCTTATTTTCTAGCACTGGAAGGTTTCTCCGTGGATGTCTTCGAAGCCAGATCCTTTGCCGGCGGTCTGGTCGCCGATGGCATTCCTGAATTCAGGCTGGACGTAGAGAGCCTGCAACATGACATCAATACGATACTCGCCCTGGGAATAAGACTGCACATCGGCTCAAATATCAACCAGTATAAGTTTCTAAAAATGTGTCAGAACTTTGACATTATTTATATCGCCATCGGCGCACAAAAACCAATACAGCTTGGAATTCCAGGCGAAGATGCCGCCGGTGTATATGACCCGCTTTCTTTCCTGAGTTGGGTTCGGCAGGGAAAAGCCCCTGCCCTGGGAGAAAAAGTGATCGTGATCGGTGCTGGCAACGCGGCCATGGACACTGCCAGGACCGCCAAACGCATGGTTGGCGAAAAGGGAGACGTTTCGATCCTCTACCGCCGCACCCGTAAAGAAATGCCGGCAGAAGCAGAAGAGATTGTTGCTGCCGAAGCCGAAGGGATTCATATTGTTGAGCTGGTCGCTCCTGAAAAAATTGTGGTGGAATCGGGCAAAGTCGTGGCGATAGAATGTGCCCGTATGCAACTGGGCGAACCAGACAGCAGCGGACGACGGCGACCCGTCAAAATTGAGGGGGCAATGGTCCGTTACTCAGCAGATACCCTTATTCCTGCGATTGGACAGGAGGTCGACCTTGATTTTTTCCCGGAAAACAGGTTGAAGATCGACCCGCTAACGCTCAAGACACAAATGGACAACGTGTTTGCCGGTGGTGATGCGATTCGAGGGGCATCCACACTCATTGAAGCCATCGGTGACGGTAGACTCAGCGCCCAAAAAATTGTAGAATATATGACAGGTACCAGAAAAGCAGACTCCGTTCGCGACAGGCAAACAGAAGGATTTGCAGCATATCGAAAAAGACTGGCACAGCGAGAATTTGGACTGCCTGAGGAAAACCTGCAAAACTGCTCGGTGACCAGTTTCGAACTGACAACAACGACGTTGGGGGCAGCAGAAGCCCGGGCCGAAGCGAAACGCTGTCTTTCCTGTGATCTGTTCTGTGCAGTTTGCACCACTGTCTGCCCTAATCTGGCAAATGTCGTTTATCCGACACCGGAGATGACGGTACCGCTGCAAGTCATTAGCTATAAAGACGGGCGCTTTGAAGTCAAAACAACCGGGGAACTCAAGATTGAAGAATCGCTGCAGATTCTGAATATCGGAGACTACTGCAACGAATGTGGAAACTGCACCACATTCTGTCCGACAAACGGTGCGCCATATAAAACAAAGCCCCGCTTCTGCATCTCTCGTGATGCATTTGAACTGGAGGAAAATGCCTATTTCCTGAAAGGAGACGTGCTTATTGCTCGAAGTAACAGTGTCCCCTCAGCATTGATGTTGGATAAGGGAAAGTTGAAATACACCACGACAGAAGCCCGGATCACGATGGACCCTGAAAATCTAGCCGTCGAACAGGTCCAGCCACTTACAGATGATTTACAGCAGGTTGATCTAGGCCAGGCTGCAGAAATGGCCATCCTGCTGAAATCTCTCAGGGGATTTTATCTATTTAAGTAAGCATGCAAAATCGGACAGTTTTATGACACGCAAACGCCTGCATCAGCTGAAAATTCTCATCAAGGGCACCGGTGAAATGGCGACCGGGATTGCCTGCCGCCTGTATCGTGCTAATCTGCGGCAGATTGTCATGGCAGAAACAAGCAATCCGCTTGCGGTCAGACGCATGGTTGCATTTTGTGAAGCGGTCCACCAGGAACAATGCACCGTTGAGGGAATCACAGCCACCCTCTCGGGAAACAAAGTTGAAATTCTCTCCACCTGGCAGCGAAAAGAAATCGGGGTCATCGTGGATCCGGAATGGGGAATCGGCAAGGAGATTCAGTTCGATCTGGTGATCGATGCAATTCTGGCCAAGAAAAACCTGGGCACTCACAAAAACGAAGCACCACTGGTCATTGGCCTGGGGCCCGGATTCAAAGCCGGAGAAGATGTTCATCGTGTCATTGAGACAAACCGCGGCCACGATTTGGGCAGGGTGATTGAAACAGGCGCAGCGGAGGCAAACACTGGCATACCCGGCAATATTGACGGTCAAACGGTTACCAGAGTGCTGAGGGCGCCATGTGAGGGTCTGTTTTGTTCAAAACGATTCATCGGGGAATTGGTGAAAGCCGGAGATGTTATCGGTACAGTGGGGACAGAAACCGTCACTGCTGAAATAGACGGCGTCTTGCGAGGGTTGATCAAGCCCGACTCGAACGTTCGGCAGGGTCTGAAGATCGGCGATATTGATCCGCGGGGCATCGTCAGCTATTGTAACACAATTTCGGACAAAGCGCGTGCTCTGGGAGGCGCAGTCCTGGAAGCGATCCTCTCTGAATATAATGTATTGTAATTCTGAGGACATTCTGCGTAATTCTGAGGACAAAACTACTATTTTCATAAAAACAGCAAAGGACCCACATGGCAATTGGCAAATCCATCAATCGCGTTGATGCCGTGGCGAAAGTCACTGGGCGCGCACGATACACTGACGATTTTTACAGACCGGATATGCTGGTAGCCAAGTATTTCAGGAGCACGATTGCTCATGGGAAAGTGGTATCCATTGACGTGGATAAAGCAGCGGCACTTCCTGGGATTGAGGGGATTTTCACTTATAAGGATGTCCCCCAGATCAAGTATACCTCGGCCGGCCATCCCTATGCACTGGATCGCTCCCGGGCTGACGTGGCTGACATGCTGCTGCTTGACCGTCATATCCGCTATATGGGTGATGAGATAGCCATTGTAGTGGCGGAAGATGACCTCACCGCCAACAAAGCGCTGAGCATGATCGAAGTAGCATATGAAGAATATCCGCCGCTGATCACACCAGAGCAGATTCTGGCCGCAGATGCGCGTGAAATCCATGCCGGTGGTTCCAACACCATGGGGGAACATCGGTTCCAGTGTGGCGGCGACCTGGAAAAGGCGTTTTCCAAGGCGGATACTATTCACGAGGGGCAATACGAGACCCAGATGCTCCAGCATGTCCATATTGAAAACCACACCGCCTATGCCTACTTGAACGATCTGGAGCACATTGTCATTGTTTCGTCGACCCAGATCCCTCACATTGTCCGGCGCATCGTCGGTGAAGCACTGGACATTCCCTGGGGTCGTGTGCGCGTGATTAAACCCTATATTGGTGGCGGATTTGGGGCCAAACAGGATGTGGTCCTGGAGCCGATGGTGGCGTTTCTGACGCTGAAACTCGATGGGCGCCCGGTGAGAATCAGTATGACCCGGGAAGAGTGCATGCTCAATACCCGCAACCGGCACCCCATGATCGCAACTGTCAGGTTGGGAACCACAGCAGACGGGACTCTGGTGGCGCGGGACATGGACAGCTTGTTTCTGACTGGCGCCTATGCATCCCATGGTCACTCCATTGCATCGGCATCGGGCAGTAAAAACACCCTCATCTATCCCAGGGCCGCTATTGGTTACCACGCCAGGACCATCTATGCTAATATTCCCATTGCCGGCGCCATGCGGGCCTACGGATCCCCACAGGTTGTATTTGCGGTGGAATGCGCGATGGAAGACACCGCCAGAAAAATCGGTTTGGATTCCGTTGAATTCAGACTCAAAAACGTAGCCCGCCAGGATGATCTAAACCCACTGAACAATTTACCTATCCAGAGCTGCGGCATCATCGAGTGCCTGGAAAAGGGGCGGGAGATGATCCAGTGGAAAGAAAAAAAGAAGGACCGAAAATCTCAGGATGATAAAATACGAAAAGGCCTGGGTGTGGCCTGTTTCAGCTATGGCACCGGCACCTATCCAATAAATGTCGAAGTGGCCGGTGCCCGGATCATTTTGAACCAGGATGGATCAGTTCATGTCCAGACGGGCGCGACGGAGATTGGTCAGGGTTCAGATACGGTGGTTGCTCAAATGGTCGCCCAGACAATGGGACTGTCTACGGACTGTATTCATATTGTTACTACCCAGGACACGGATGTGACCCCGTTTGATACCGGAGCCTACGCCTCACGTCAGGCCTATGTGGTCGGAAACGCCGTTTTTGAGGCGGCATCGGAGCTCAGGGAGAAAATCCTGATGTATGCAGCCGAAATGTCCGAGCGTCCAGTCGCCAGTCTTGACATCAACGGCCCGCATATTATCCTGCTTGATCAACCTGATGAAAAGATCCTGTCTTTGAACGATCTGGCCCTGGATGCCTATTACCATGTGGATAGGGGGGGGCAGCTGACAGCGGATGTTTCCCTAAAGACACGGGCTAATCCGGCAACCTTCGGCTGTACTTTTGTGGATATGACAGTCAATATTCCGCTCTGTCGGATTACGATTGATGAGATTTACAATGTCCATGACTCCGGCGTCATCCTGAACCCTTCAACAGCCACAGGCCAGGTTGAAGGAGGCATCGCCATGGGAATCGGTGCCGCACTCACAGAGCAGGTGCTGATCGATCCGGTCAGTGGTAAAGTGCATAACAATAACATGCTCGATTACAAGGTTCCGACGATGATCGATCTGCCGGATCTCGGCTGCGCCTTTGTAGAAACGGTTGAACCCACTGCCAAATACGGGAACAAATCTTTGGGAGAGCCTCCGGTCATCACACCGCCACCCGCTATTCGGAACGCGGTTCTGGATGCCACTGGTGTGGCAATCAATAAACTCCCACTGACACCGGAGATTTTGTTTTACCATTTTAAAAAAGCCGGTCTGATTTAACCAAAGCGGAGAAGTTGACCCCATGTTTCCTTTAGAAAGTTACGAAAAAGCGGAGTCGGTACAGGATGCCATCCGCCTGTTATCAGACAACCCGCAAGCCAAACCCATCGCCGGCGGAACGGATCTGCTGATTCGTCTGCGAGATGGGAAAAAAGGGTTTGGACACCTGGTGGATATTCACGACCTGGACGAACTCAAGCAGTGTGAATTAAACGCGGACGGATCCCTGCTGATTGGATCCGGGGTCACCTACACAGCCGCCATCGCTTCCGATATCATTAAAAAACACCTGCCGCATCTGCGCGTCGCGGCCCAATCAGTTGGGGGCCCCCAGGTTCGCAATGTCGCCACCATCGGCGGTAATATCTGTAACGGTGTGACCAGTGCAGACAGCGCCGCCCCACTGTTTGCCTCAGACGCAAAACTGATCATCCAGGGACCCGAAGGCAGGCGTGAATCGACCATGCCCGATTTTTATCTTGGACCAGGGCAGGTCGCACTGGAACAAAACGAAATCCTGGTCGCCTTTCTGATATCCAGGGAAAACTATGCTGAATATACCGGTGATTATTTTAAATACGCCATGAGGAACGCAATGGACATAGCCACCATCGGTTGCGCTGCCACCTGTCGGATCGAGGGCAATATCCTTCAAGATCTGAGATTGGCGTTTGGGGTCGCCGCACCCACACCCATTCGCTGCCATAAAACCGAAGCCATCGTCCGCGGTGCAACGCTAACTGAGCAACTACTCCAGAAAATTGGTCTGTCTGTGGAGGAAGATGTCAATCCCCGTACATCCTGGCGAGCGTCACGGGAATTTCGAATCCATTTAATTAAGGAACTGTCACAGCAAGTCGTGCGCAGCGCCATAGAAAAAGCAGGAGGAATAATACAGTGAATCAGACCCTCAATCTGACCATCAACGGTCGCAAAAAAACATTGGATGTGGATGTTCGCTCCTCCTTGTTGGAAGTTCTCAGGGATCAGACAGGGCTTACCAGTATAAAACAGGGCTGTGGTGTCGGTGAATGCGGGAGTTGCACCATCATGGTCGACGACATCCTGATCGATTCATGTATCTATCTGGCTGTCTGGGCAGATGGGAAGTCTATCCGCACACTGGAAGGGGAGAGCAGAGATGGCATCCTCTCAGCGGTTCAGACAGAATATGTCGAATCCGGAGCTGTACAATGCGGATTCTGCACTCCGGGTTTGATTATGGCAACCACCTCATTTGTCGAAAAAAACAAAGGACAGCCCGTCAGCCGCGAGCAGATTCGAAAGGCCCACGCCGGAAATGTCTGCCGCTGTACCGGTTATCAAAGTGTGATCACTGCTACAGAAAATTGTCTGTCAACGAAAGAGGAGTCAAGCCGATAATGGAAGCCCGTACCCATATCTTCAGTATTCTGGAACAGATGGCGGACACCATCACGGCAACCTTCGGTGACAACTGCGAGGTGGTGGTTTATGATTTGAAGAATATTACGGCTTCCCTGGTTTACATCACCGGTAATGTTACCAAACGGAAGCTCGGCTCTCCAGCAACGGACACTGTGGTCCGTGAACTGGTTGAGCACGGTAGCGCCGTCAAAGATAAGATCGGCTTTAAAACGATCACCGATGATGGTCGCGAGTTGAAATCAGCCACTACTTATATCCGGGACAACAACAGCGAAGTGGTCGCCGCCTTCTGCATCAATTTTGATGTCACGGATTATCTAAATGCGATCCAAGCCTTAAATCTGTTCGCAGGGATGAAGAAAACACCGGAAACCCGAAAAATATCCGAAAAAATTGCTTTCTCAGTCGACCATACCATTGATACGCTTTTTGAACAGGCCGTGGACCTGATCGGAAAAAGGCCCGCGACCATGTCCATGAATGAGAAAATCCAACTGGTTAAAATACTGGAAGAAAAAGGTATTTTCCAGGTCAAAGGCGTCATTAACCAGGTGTCTTTACTATTGGGGGTTTCCAATTTCACGGTCTATAACTATTTGAAGAAGATTCGTGCCAGCAACAGTTTCGTCATTCCGGATGTCCTGAAATAGGCCCGGATTTCCCAATATCTCCACATTCTGATAACCCGAAATTCAGTCACCACCGCATGTACATGAATCCAGACCAGAACCAGCTGCAGGCTTTCAAAGGATCAATCCTTTTTTTTACTGACGACCCTGACAGAATCGATCCCCAAGACGCCTTCACCTATTACGAAAAGGGACTCCTACTTGTCGAGGGAGGATATGTCAAAGAGGCGGGACCATTTTCGGAACTGGAGAAAGCCCTCCCACCCCAAGTTGAAATTACCGATTACAGCGATAAACTCATCATCCCTGGATTCGTAGACACTCATATTCACTACCCCCAGACGGACATCATCGCCTCCTATGGGAAACAACTGTTAGAATGGCTGGAAAAATGCGCCTTTCCCATAGAGGGGAAATTCGCTGATGCCGAGTACGCCAACGAAGTCGCCGAATTCTTTCTGCAGGAACTGTTCAAAAACGGAACCACTACGGCCCAGGTGATGGGCACGGTCCATCCGCATTCAGCTGACATCCTGTTTCAAAAATCCCTGGAAAAAAACCTCAGACTGATCACCGGAAAAACGCTGATGGATTGTAACGCTCCGGACTACTTGCTGGATGATGACTCCAAGGGCTTTGCCTCATCCATGGAGCTAATCGAAAAATGGCACGGTCAAGGCAGGTTGTCGTACGCGGTGACCCCCCGTTTTGCGGTCACTTCAACAGAGTCACAACTCGAAAAAGCGGCCGAGCTCCTGCATTCACGCCTGGGACTGTACCTGCACACCCACCTCTCTGAAAACCGGGACGAAGTCAAATTAATCAAGACGCTTTTTCCCTGGAGTCGGGACTATCTGGATGTGTATCAGCGGTTCGAGTTGGTTGGACCCAGAACAACCCTGGCCCATTCAATTTATTTGTCACCCTTGGAGTCAGAACAGATAGCCATCTCCGCAGCGGCAATTTCCTTCTGCCCTTCTTCAAACCTGTTTATCGGCAGTGGTCTTTTCAATCTGGAGCAGGCAGTTTCTGCTGGAATACCGGTGGGCATCGGAACGGATGTGGGTGGTGGCACCAGCTTTTCAGTATTGAAAACACTGGCGGAGGGGTATAAAGTTCTGCAACTGCAAGGTCAGAGCCTTTCTCCACTAAAGGCTTTCTATCTCGCCACCCTGGGCGGTGCAAAGGCCCTGGATCTGGATGACAAAATCGGCTCCTTCCTGCCCGGCAGAGAGGCGGACTTCACAGTTCTCAATTTCAACGCCACACCTCTGATCGAAAGACGCGTGGTGATGTCTAACACGCTGGAAGAACGCCTTTTTATACTAATGATGCTGGGAGACGAACGCTCCATCTCCGGAACCCATATTATGGGAATCCCCGTTTGAAGAATAGCTTGCTGTATGCAAGAGACTCTCACGCAGGGGCAACTTCAGTCAGAGACACAGCTATTGCGTACCACCGGCATATTCAATCTCAGCCCCTTTCCTCAACTGATCGAGAATGGCAATAAACTGATCCTGTTCCTTTCTCTGCCGCAGATGATCCGATAATTGATCCTTAACCGCTTCAAACTGGACAGTCTCCGGTTCTTTTTTGTTCAGCACCTTAATCAGATGATAGCCAAACTGGCTTTCGACGATATCGCTCAATTCACCTGTCTTCATGTTAAAGGCGGCATCTTCAAACGGTTTAACCATTTTTCCCCGTTCAAACATACCCAGATCACCCCCCTGCTCCTTGCTGGGGCAGTCAGAATGAGCTTTTGCCATCTCACCAAAGTCACCCCCTTTTTCAATCCGGCCAAGCAGACCTGCCATTTCCAGGCGCTTCTGATCCTTGAGTGACTGGGGATCGTTCTCTTCGAATTTAAAGAGAATGTGAGCTGCCTGAACCTGTTCCGGAGACTGAAAACTAGCGGGATTTTCCTGATAAAACGTCGCTAACTCATCCTCTGTGACTGTTATCTTTGCATCCGCAATGGATTGACCAACCAGGATATCGATCTTGATCTGTTGCTCAATACCACTTTCAACTGTGGTGATTGGAATCCCAACCTTTGTCATTTGTTCTTCAAAGGCAGCTTGAGACGGAAACCGACTGATCACGGTATCCAATTCCGCCTTCACCTGCTCCGGTGTGGGTTGGATGTTCTTCGCATCCGCTTCCCCAATCAGGATAATTTTATTGATCTGGGTTTCAAGGGCCTGTTTTTTTATATCCGGCATCATCGACTCAAGTTGTTCGGGCGGCATTCTACTTTGGTACTGTACAACAATGTTGTTCACTTCCTTCTCTACATCAGCAGCTGTAATCGATATACCGTTGACTTTTGCTATCATATTGGATTCTTGGTTTGGGCAATCAGCCGGACAGGCCAGCTGAGCATTTATTCGTGGTGCTTGATTCAATGTCTTCGGCAAAGTACACCGTTCAATCATTTTGCACATGAGTGTCTCAGAACCGGCAAAACGATGATATCAACCCATGCCAGACAGCGGATGCCAGAAGCACAACCCTGCTCAGTCATTTTATTGCAGTTTGGGGGGATTTAATCGGCTCTTTGAGTAAACTATAGTAGAAACACAGCGCAACTCTGAATGTCAAGCTGACAATCTCGAAAAAGACCCTGAGAGTTTAGGAACATCAGAATTTCAAAAAATTAGTTGGCTTAAAATGAGGGTTATTTCGTTGCTACTCTTTTTTCGCAACAGAACCCACCACTGTAATACTGAATATAATTTTTAGTCAATTTTTCTTTGAATTTTTTTGTTTATTGAACTTATAAAAGCGATCATTTCCATCTGATAACATCACAAGAATTCAATAAATTAAAGCATTCATCATTTTTTTTAAATGAATCTTGACTTCGATAATAACTGACTGATATAGTTTTTTCAGTCAGATTTCATCACATATCTCACTCTTCGACCGATTTAACATTTCTAACTGCTTAAGCAACTGTAATTTTCAATTTTGAGGCCGGGATCTATGGATGATAAGGAAAATCGAATCTTAAAAAGTGCGCGTGAACATTTCGTACAGTTTGGATTTAAAAAAACCAGTTTGGACGATATTATCCGTGTGGCTCAAGTTGGCAAAGGAACGGTCTACAGGTTTTTCAAGAATAAGGAGGACCTTTTCCAACGCATGGCAGAGGTCATGTACGAAAAAATGTATGCCCATTTGCAATCAAACATTGTTTCAGAATCAAACCCTGAAGAAAAGTTGTTACTGTACGTTCGCCTGAGAATTTGCTATACCCGTGAATATTTTCTGCTCAAAGGGAGTAATATGATGGTTTTTTCTGAATTAAAAGCCGTCTACAACCAGATATCACCTAACAATTCCCGAGAGTTGGCTATTCTCTCAGAAATTTTGAACCTGGGTGAACGGCGAGAAGCGTTTAAGCAAGGAAACAGTCAGCCAAACGCTCGACTGATTTCCCAGATTATCAATCGATTCGAACCCAGATGGTGCCTAATGTCGATTGAAGAAGCAGAATGTGAGATTAACGAACTGATGACACTGGTATTGGAGGGTGTCAAAGTCTGAGTTGAAAACAAAACCAGAACCATTTTTAAAAGGAGTTTTAATGGAGTCCGGGGACATTGTCCAAGAATTAGCATCGCTTTTTAATCCCACTTCTGTCGCAGTGATTGGTGCATCCAACAATAGCACAAAATGGGGGTTTTCTACTTTTTCCAACCTGATAAACCAATTCAAGGGAAAAATCTATGCGGTGAACAAGCGGGAGAAAGAAGTATTGGGGTACGAGGCCTACGCAAACCTGACCGATATCCTGGGTCCGGTTGATCTGGCAGTTATTGTTGTTCCTGCTGAAATTGTGGCAGAGATCATGACAGACTGTGTTACAATAGGTGTGAAAGCGGCTGTCATCATTTCAGCCGGATTTGCCGAAACCGGCGCTGAAGGCAAAGCGTTGCAGGATGACGTGTTGATGATCGCCCGCAAGGGGGGAATTCGGCTGGTAGGGCCAAACTGCATGGGAATGTGGAGCGCTTCTGCCAAACTACCCGCTTTTATGTTTCCGATGAAAATTACATCGGGACCGTTGGCCTTGATTTCCCAAGGCGGGAATATCGGCAGCGCCATTGTCGCCGATGGGACTGAACGCGGCATCGGCTTTCAGCAATATGTCAGTTGTGGCTGTACTGCCGATATCCAGATTGAGGACTATATTGAATATGCCGGTTATGATGATGCCGTCAAGGTAATTCTGGTATACATTGAAGGATTAAATGATGGCGCACGATTTATGGAAAAGGTTAGTGCCGTCACCCGTAAGAAACCAGTGGTTGTCTTAAAACCGGGGAAGACCGATGCTGCTGCCAAGGCCATTTCTTCACATTCCGGCGCCCTTTCAGGGTCTGATTTAGTCTATGAAGCCGCCTTCAGAAAGGTGGGTGTTTTACGAGTCGAGACATCTGTCGAGCTATTGGATGTTGCCATCGCTTTACTCAGACAACCCCTGCCCAAAGGGCGTAATATTGTTGTCACGACCCCGGGAGGCAGTTATGGTGTAATGGCTGCTGACGCCTGCGCACTGAGGGGCTTGAACCTGATCGACCTACCGGATATTGTAATGGAAAAATTCAATTCCATGTTCCCCCCGCGCTGGAGCCATGGAAACCCAGTCGATCCGGCTGGTGATCGGGATATGATCCAATACATCAAGGCGCCTGAAATCCTATTGGAATCGCCCGAAGTGGATGCATTGATATTTATGGGATTTGGTTCATTTTCCGGAATTTCCACTGTTTTTGCCAGTGGGGATACCAACTGGAGTTTTGATGATTTAAAGCTGGATACAGCGGAAATTGAGCAACTGGCAGAGACCGCCATCAAAATTCTGGATTCCGGAGATAAGGGACAGATCAAAGGTCTACTGCAAGGTACCCTGAAGATAACTCTCGCACCTGTACTGGCGTCAACGGCCGAAGAACTGGCGCAATTCGCTGATCTCATATCGATCATACTGACCACTGAAAACATGCTGAAAAGATCTTTCTATAAAAACCTGCGCCGGGTTTTTCAGCTGCTGGCAGACGGGAAGAAAAGTGAAATCAATATGGAGATCCTCGGAGAGCTGCTGGACCCAATCATTGATGCACTGCTGGAAAAATGGTTGCAGGATTATGGGAAGCCTGTCATCGCAACAACTTTCACCGAAGGGACTGTAAAGATCAGCGAAGCCGGTTTCTTCCCTTATCCTAATTCCGAAAGAGCCGCGACCGTGATGGCCAAGCTGGTTGAATACTCGGAGTATATTGACGGTACGAGGTTTGAGATCAAATAGCGTCAGATGATTAAATTGTCCGTCATCGATATTTGCACGTTTGAGGACTTTGGATGAAAGCATTTTCGGTGTTCCAGCCTGGTTAATCATGGCTGTTCAATCAGAGGGTGATTTGACGCCGTTAGTTCAATAAAATTACAGGGGGGAGGGTCCATGCACATTGCGGTATTTGCGGATATAGAGGGAAGTTTCGGGATCTGGCGCATGCGCCAATGCCGAATGGGAACAGCCGAGTGGCAATATGGCCGGCACTGCCTGACCGAGGATATCAATCAGGTGATCAAAGGTGCGTTTGACGCAGGAGCCAAACAGGTGACTGTCAAAGATACCCATGAGATAGGATTCAATTGTTTGATTGACAAATTAGACCCCAGGGCGGGATATGTCGGTGGACATTTTGTAAAGCCTACCTTTTACAGCCATATTGAACAGTATGACCTTGTTCTCTATGTGGCCATTCATGCTGCTTCCGGAACTGAAAATGCCTTTTTCCCCCATACCCATTATGGTGTTTTTTCTCAAATGCAGATAAACGGAAAAACTGTCGGTGAGATGGACATCTATGCTGCTTACCTCGGAGAGTTTGGGATTCCAGTCGGATTCGTATCAGGCGAAAAAGTGGCGATCGACCAGGCATTGCAGGCTCTACCTTGGGCTAAAGCGGTTGCTGTGGATAAGCAAAAAGAAGCGTATACGTCTGGAGAAAAAAGCCGGATATATCTGGCAGAAGGTCGGAAAAACTTGAGAGAAACAGCTGCTGAGGCCGTTCGTGGGATCAAGGACATGAAACCCTTGGTTACACCTGGACCGTTGCGCTTTAAAGCTGAGTTTCGTTCGTTGGATCTGGCAAACCGGTTTAACACCTGGGGCTTTAAACAGGAAGGCCAGGTAGTCGAATGGGATGCGAGTAACATGGTTGAAGGATTTGAAAAACTCAATAAACTGACCTTTTTTTCAAAAAAGACCTATCTGATCAGACGGCCACTGTTTTTTTTGACACGGTGTTATTACAGAATAAAAAACAGCTATTTCAGCCCAAAACCGAACGACGAAGGCGCTGTTACTCTCAATGGAAGAGGTCATGCGAAGGAAAAGTGATCCCCTGCTTCATGTGACTCGACCTAGATTCATCTCATAAACCCCGTTTGAGAGATGAGCAGGCATGGAAAAACCAAATATAAAGCGAAAACTATGAAGATTAAACATGCTTTGATATTAATGGCAATGAAAGGTGAAGCGGCACCACTGATTGACTCTCTTAACCTAAAAAAACGCAACAACGTTTTCAGGAAAGAAATTCCTTTCGAAGCCTATCAAGGTGATGTCGAAAACCTTCATGTTACTCTGATTGTCGGAGGAAAAGACAAAGATTTAAACGTCGATAACGTAGCCACTCAACCAGCAACACTGATGACTTATCTCGGGATAGAACACTTTAATCCTGATATTGTTATTAACGCTGGTACAGCAGGAGGGTTCTCAAGCCAGGGATGTAAAATTGGAGATGTTTATCTAAGTGAAGGCGAATTCTGTTATCACGACCGAAGAATACCTATTCCTGGATTCGACAAGTACGGAATTGGTTCATATCCCTCTTTTGATACTTCAGAAATCGCAAAAGAATTAAATCTAAAAACAGGAAGAATATCTACCGGAAATTCATTAGATCACACTGAAAAAGACCTTGAAGTTATAGAGTCGAACAAGGCCGTGATCAAAGAAATGGAAGCCGCCGCTATTGCGTGGGTATGTAAAATTCTAAATACTCCAATGTTCGCTGTAAAAGCGATTACAGATCTACTTGATGGAGAAAGAGCAACAGAAACTCAGTTTTCTGAAAACTTTAATCTCGCATCCGGTAATCTTCAGAAAAGTGTTCAAGAGATTCTTAAAACTTTGAAGGGGTAATTGCCAAACCAATTCAAAAGGATGTAGAAAAGAAATCAACTGATAGAGAACCAGAAAAACACTTCAGAGAGAGAAAAAATGACAACAACCAAAGAAGATATCGTCCGTAATCTAATGGTGAAGATATCCCAATCCCACCCGGGTGCGAAAAAGCTGATCGAAACTCTTCTGCGAATAATCAAGGATACACTCGGCTCAAGCAGCGGACTGATGATTTCAGGTTTCGGGGAATTCAGAACAAACCATAAGTCAGCACGTATAGGCAGAAACCCCAAAACGAAAGTCGAATTTACGATCTCAGAAAGAACAGTAGTGACATTTCATGCGTCGAAGGTATTTAAGAATGAGTTGAACGGTTAGGAAAAATGCTATTCTTTTAAAAAAGCCCCAAAGAAAAAACCTGATTTCATAAGAATACTTAAATATGGGGAAAAATTGGTTTAAAAGGCGCAACATCGTCAGAGATTCTTAACTGGGCAATAAAGGAAAATATAGTTAGTCCTCAAGGATCTGGGTATTCCATTATCATCATTACACAGACACAATTAGAACCCTTCTTTCTAAAGATAAACGGAACAAACCCCGATAACCCCCTATATGCATTAAAAGTCGAGTATCTTTTCAAGCTTGATGAATATAGAAAACTGGAGCAGGCAGGGAAATCATCAAGAAATACAAGGCCCCTTAAAAACCGGTTTTCTGCCTTCCAAAAAGGCGTTGACACCTTCCTTGGCATCTTCGGAAAAAATATTTTCCAGAAACGATTTTTGCTCCATATGCATGCCCGCTTCAAGGCCTTTATTTATGCTGGTGTTCAGACATAGCTTGATTTTGGCTATCGCTCCGGTTGCTTGTTGGGCGAGACGACGACAATATTCAAAGGACTCTGCAAACAGCTTCTGTTCCTTAAGCACTTGATTAACCAGACCGGCGGACAGGGCCTCTTCCGGCAACAGCTGCAATCCCTTGTACATCATCTCCACCGCTTTTGATTTTCCAACCAGTGGCCATAATCTTTGTGTGCCACCAAACGCCGGAATCATACCCAGCCTTACTTCCGGCAGCCCTATTCTGCCAGGACCTTCGGCCATAAACCTGAAATCACACAAAAGGGCTAATTCCAGTCCACCTCCCAAGCAGTGCCCATTGATAGCTGCCAGAGTAGGTATGGGCAGGGATTCAAAATCATTGAAAAGTTGATGGACTTCGGGTTGGCGATTCACTAACGCTTCATCTATTTCCTTTAACGAATTCAAATCATCACCGGCGGAGAAAAATCCCGGGCAGTCACTGACAATCATTGCTGATCTGATTTCTCTGTTGCTTCGCAGATCGTCGATAATCAGTCTTAGATCATTGAAAAACGCTAGATCCAATCCATTTACCGGTGGGTTATTCAAAGTGATGATGGCGACATTGTCTTTGATGTCGTATTTTAATATGCTCAAATCCATTTTATCTCCTGATATTCTAACTGCCAAAAACCTTGGTTGTTTCGTAATCTATAAAACAGTTTTTCGGAACCGAATGGGTTGAAGTGGAGCGCTGACTGAATGCTAGTGTCGTTGCCTCACATTAGCTGAGAATCTTTTAAAAAGTCATCCTTTAAGATGAAGATGTGTGAACCCTAGATAATTAAAATAATCATAATTTGTCAAACCATATTCTAATTTTTTCTATACTTCATCATTTTATTTTGCATTACTAAATGTTTTAAAACTTCTTTTTTAAATAAAATAATAATTACGATAAGATTTTTCTTGACACGAGCAGATTGTCAACCTATATTTTGCCCATAGACTCTACTGAAAAAGACAAAAGGAACTGGTTTATATGAAACAGGCAAAACAAGTCAGAAAGACGAAGACCAAAAACAGACACAATAACAGGCTGAAAAAAATTGCAATTTTAGAAGGCGCTCTGAAAGTATTTGGAGAAAAAGGTTTTGAAGCAACAACCATTGCAGCCATTTGTAAATCAGCAAAGATTGCTGATGCAACATTGTATGAGTATTTTGAGTCAAAGGAAGATGTGTTGTTCTCCATCGCTGAACATTACACTAGTCAACATCTTGACAATATGAAACGGGTGAGTCACTTCATCCACAATACCCGGGAGAAAATGCGGTTGGTTATCCAATCCTACCTAGAGTTTTATGAGGATAACCCCCTCTATTCATCAGTAGCACTGTTGAACCTTAAAGGCAGTCGACGGTTTCTCCAATCACCGGCTTATCAGGTTGTCAGGGAAGCCTCCGGATCGATCGTCGATGTCGTTTTCGAAGGTGTTGAAAAAGGTATTTTCAGGGACGATGCCAATCCTTACCTGGTGAGGAACATGGTGTTGGGCTTTATCGAGCATCTGACCATCCAATGGCTGCTGGTTAAACGCCCTGAAAAGATCTCCCTGTTTCGGGATGCGATTTTTGATATGGTGATGCGATCGATTGATAAAAGTGATGTTCCAGCAACGCGTCACCCAAACACAATGGAAAAGGAGGAATATGGCAGATAAAAAAGGGCGGGGGTTGGTCCTGGTCACCGGAGCTTCCGGATTCACAGGACACCACATGGTCATGGAAGCGGTCAGGGCCGGCTTCAAAGTGCGGGCAACAGATCTGTCGAGTCGACATTATGGAGCGATGTTTGAAGCCCTGGGTGTTGAATTCGTCAAATCCAATCTAACTCGGACAGAAGGCCTGGACAGCCTTTTGGATGGGGTGGATGGTGTTATTCATGTAGCCGGTATTCATGATTACTCCACACCGGATAAACTGATGTGGGCTGTTAATGTACATGCAGTTGAAAATCTGTGTATTGCGGCCATGAAAGCTGATGTCCAGCGTTTTGTTCATTTTTCATCTGTTAATGTTTACGGGTTTAATTCAAATCCGGGAAATCCGGTTAAAGAGGATGATCCCAAGCAAACGCCCCCTCATAACAATTATAATACGACCAAATGGGAGGGCGAAAAGATTGTTCACAAATATATCAAGGAGCAGGGCCTGCGGGCGACTATCATGCGTCCGGCTGCTATATACGGGACACGTGCAGAGTATGGTCTCTACTATGTTTTTAAGATGGCCTGGAAGGAGCGCCATAAAAAGAGGAGCCTGATGGTGGGCAGGGGCAACCAGACAGAAGCATTTCTTCACGTGGAGGATATGTGTCGGGCCGTGATCCATGCTTTTGATAATGAGTCAATGATCGGTGAGGCTTATAATGTCAGCGATGATACCCGGATCAGCACAGCTGAATTCTTCAGGCTGGTCAGTCGGGAACTACTGGGAAAAGAAAAGGACTTTCTCCATGTTCCTCTCGCAGTCGTTAAACCGGTGGCAGTTATCTCCCAGTTTTTTGCAAGAATTTCGGGAACCAAATCAATTCTTGAAAAAGCAACTTTGGAATATGTGGCCTCAAACAGGATCTGGGACAATAGTAAGCTGAAGGCCACGGGGTTTAAATTTAAATACCCGACAATGGAAAAAGGGATGAAGACAACCCTTGCGTGGTATAAAGATCATGGTTGGTTGAGTTTCTAGAATATCATCAAATTAAGGAGGGTTCATATGCAATCATACCCAAAAACAACCGTCGCAGTTACACAGCGTAATGCAGAGATCTATCCGGATACGCCGTTTCTGATTTTTTACGATGAGATCATTACCTACAAGGAATTTGAAGAACGGTCGAATGCAGTAGCCAATTTTCTGTTGGAGAAAGGAATCGGAAAGGGCGATATCGTCTCTTTTATGCTGGGGAACAATCCCGGTTTTTTTGACGTTTTACTGGGAATCCAGAAAACAGGTGCCGCTGCAGGACCCATCAATTGCTGGTGGCAAGCTCAGGAAGTGGCGTTTCTGGTCAACGATTCAACGCCCAAAGTGCTGATCATAGATCCGGAATATGCTGGCATTATCAATGAAATCAAGGAAAAAATACCTTCCGTAAAAACCATCATCATCAATTCAACTTCACCTGTGGATGTTGATTTTCCCCATGAACTGTTGGGAACCATCATTCAGAACTATCCAAAGCAACTAGGACAAGTCACGCCTCCTTCCGAGGATGATACAGCCGCTTTGATGTATACATCGGGAACTACCGGGCAGCCTAAAGGGGTCATGCTCTCTCATAGAGGTGTGATTTACGGGGCTGAAATCAAAACAAAACTGGTTCCGGCGGGGCCTGGCGATAGGATCCTCTGCGTGTTGCCGCTGTTCCATTCGGGTGGACTAAACGATTTAGCGATCCCCGGCATTGTCATGGGAGCATCTATAGTCTTGCGGCGGAACTTTTCAGCCACGGAATTCTGGGAGTGTGTCGAAAAATACCGGGTTAACGGATTTTACATTGTACCCACCATGTGGAACATTCTGCTGCGGGTTCCCGAGGCTTCAACCATTGATATGAGCTCATTGAGATTCGGACTGTCCGGGGCAGCCCCTATTCCACCCGAGCAATTGGACGAATGCGAGCAACGGTTTAATGTGCCGATCATAGAGGCCTACGGTTCAACGGAGAACAGTGGTGGCATTACATCTAACACACTTGATGCTCGCAAGCACGGGTCCATCGGGAAGGAGATCAAAGGTATAGACGTCAGGATTTTTGATCCTGACGGTCGGGAACTGGCGGATGGTAAGATTGGCGAAATCGTCACCCGGGGAGCAACGGTGATGCAGGGCTATTTCAAGAATCCTGAAGCCACCGCAGAGACCATTAAAAACGGTTGGCTTTACACAGGTGACCTTGGATACAGAGACAAAGAAGGTTTCTTTTTTATCGTTGATCGAAAAAAAGATATGATTATTCGGGGGGGTGTTAACGTTTACCCCAAGGAGCTAGAGAACATCATCGGTACTCATCCCAAAGTAGATCATGTGGCGGTAATACCAGAGCCTCACGACAAGTATGGACAGGTCGCCAAGGCATGCATTGTGGTGCGACGCGGAGAAACATTGACAGCAGAGGAGGTGAAAGCGTTCTGCCAAAAGAACATGGCCCAGTACAAAATTCCGGAAGTGATTATCTTCAGGGAAGGACTCCCTACTAATCCTGTTGGTAAAGTGATTAAGAAAGATCTGATAGTGGAACTGGTAGAGGAGATGGACGCTGAACCCGTACCGGTTGGCCACCTGTTCGAGGGCCTGCCGAACCGCTTTATCCCTGAAAATGCAGCGGGAGTAGAGGCGACGATCAGCTACAATATCACTGGCAAAGGTGGTGGCAAATGGACGGTGACCATTAAAGACCAGAAAATGATTCTTTCGGAAGAAATTCTCAAAGACCCAAGAGTCTATATCGTCGCCAAGGATGGTGATTACCACGATATTGCAACAGGCAAGCTTGATGGAATTACGGCGGTCATGACCGGGAAAATGAAAATTGAAGGAGATGTCAATTTTATGGCAGAACTTAGAGAGATGATGAAACCAATCTAGAAATAAAAGTAATTACGCAATATGCGCTCCACCGAGGGGATCATGATTCAAAACACGCATGAATCCATCCCTGGAGCTGTCGGGAAACGTCCTGTTTCCCATCATTTTGAATCATAATCCCCTCGGCGCTGGTGATGTAGTGAATAGTTAAAAATAATATTAAAAAAGGTAAAAATGGCACTTCGAACAGCAGATGAATACAGGCAAGGACTTAGAGATGGGCGTAAGGTTTTTATACTTGGAAAACAGGTCGATGATGTAACCGAAGATCCTTATATAAAAGTTGGGGTGGAGACCGGCGCCTTTGACTTTAAAATGGGACATGACCCTGAGATGAGGGACATTTCTGTAACCACCGATAAAGAAACCGGTGAAGAGATCAGTACATATTTCGATATTCCCGATAATCCAGAGGCCGTTGGCAAACGGTTTAACCTGGTCGGTACGGCCTGCGCATACGGTGAGGGCGCGATACCTTTTGTCAAGGATGTTGGAACTGATCTCATCAACGCCTTAACCACGATGACCGCTCTCATGGGTAACAAAACCTATCAAGGCCGTGTGGATGACTATCGAAAGCACTGTTCAAGAAACGATCTTTCCATGGCGGGTGCGGTAACAGACACCAAGGGCGACCGTAGCAAAAGCCCCAGCAAACAGGACAGTCCGGACTACTACTTGAGAGTTGTGGATGAGACCGAAGATGAAATTGTGGTTTCCGGGACCAAGGCCCATATCACAGCCTCTGCTTATTGTGACGAAATAATTGTTATCCCGACTCGAAATCTGACGGAAGACGAGAAGGAGTATGCGGTCGCCTTTGCCATTCCAATGAACACACCGGGAATTCTGCAGATCTGTCGACCCAATTTCCGTTACGAGGACAAGTATCATTTTCCAACACCGTCTCCCAACCGCGGCCATGTTGAAGCGCTTGTGGTCTTTGATAATGTACGTGTTCCCAAAGAGCGTGTGTTTATGAATGGTGAATGGCAGTTTGCCCAGGCACTGGCGTATGCGTTTACAGCGTTTCATCGTTTTACGGCCGTTAGTTACAAAATTCCGATTATCGAACGTATGATGGGAATGGGATTGCTGATTGCAGATGCAAACGGGATTGAGAACGCCTCTCATGTCAAAGAGATTTTCAATAATATGATCAAGTATGTTGAAACGACCAAAGCACTGGCCCAGGCAGCGATCACTAAGCCGGAAAACTTTCTGAACTCGGGGTTCTACGTAGCGGATCGACTCACTGCTAATATCGCCAAACTGTTTTTTGCTTCCAATTTTCATGAGTTCGTCAGAGACATTCAGGACTTGTGCGGTGGTCTTCTGGTAACCCAGCCAACCTATCAGGATTGGCAGAATGAGGAACTGAGACCCCATCTGGAGAAAAGTCTGGGCGGCGCCAATGGATATACTGCAGAGGAGCGTCTGAAGCTGATGAGTTACGCGCATCATCTTATCGCCAGCGATTTTCACGGTTACCATGAAACCCTGACGATTCATGCAGAAGGATCATTTGCAACCCAGAAGATGATGATGGGCCTGGAAGCACCTTTGGAAGTCTACAAAGACAATGCCCGAAAAATGATTGGGATAAAAGTATAAACCAAGATACCCGGGACAGGTACAACGAAAGATAAAAAAGAGATCGTGTCTGTCACAACACTATTTCAATTGCAGATCCGTTTCAAGATGATCTATAGCTCACTTCACTGAAACCCCAACTCGCTCCGCTCAAACAGAGGGGTTTCGACCGCTTCATGTCGCTAAGATCATCTAAGAAACTCCTCCAAGCAATTGAAATAGTGTTGTGACAGACACTTAGTTCAGCTTTTTTTCTTTACTTATATAAAAAGGAGTCAATAATGTTTCGAACGGAAATTTGTGATATTTTAAACATCCAATATCCGATCATTCTCGGGGGAATGGTCTTTGTTGGAAAGGGGGAATTAACCGGGGCTGTTTCTGAAGCCGGAGGTCTGGGACTCCTTGGTGCGGGAGGTATGTCCTTGGAGGAGATCGCCTCAGAGCTGGAAATAGTTCGTTCTAAAACGTCCAAGCCATTCGGCGTAAATGTTCCGCTTGCCAGACCGGATGCCGAAGAGATGATCGATGTTTCCATCAAAAATGGGGCGTCTGTAATTTCAACTTCTGCCGGCAGCCCGAAACATTACACCCAACTAATTCATAATCGGGGATGTATAGTGATCCATGTGACCTCTTCTGTGGTAATGGCGAAAAAATGTGAAGACGCCGGGGTGGATATTGTTGTTGCCGAAGGCTTTGAAGCCGGAGGACACAATGGGTTCGATGAGCTGACGACCATGACCTTTATTCCACAGGCTGTCAGAGCCCTGAATATCCCCGTCGTTTCGGCCGGGGGAATTGCGAACGGACAAGGGTTTGTAGCTGCCCTGGCCCTGGGAGCCAAAGGCGTTCAGGTTGGAACCCGGTTTGCTACCACCGTGGAATCGGGTGCGCATCAAAACGTCAAAGATGCCATCATTGCCAGTCAGGGCGGTGATACCTGTATTACCGGTCGTACGAGCGTCGGGCCGACCCGATCATTGAAAAACAGTCTCACGGCCCAGATAATCAAAGCCGAAAATGAGGGGATGCCAGCGGATCAACTAATGGAAATAATTGGTGGGGGCAGATCCATTATGGCCTGCGTTGACGGAGATTGTGAGGAGGGAACAGTCTACTGCGGGCAAATTAGTGGACTGGTCAATAAGCTGATTACGGTTAAAGAGGCTGTTGATACGATGATAGCAGAAGCGCAGACAATCACCCAATCTTTATCGTCTCTGGCATCGCTCTCTAAATAGGTTCGTAAAATGGGGATATCTATGAAAAACCTGAAAGGCAAAAATGCTCTTTTAACCGGCGGTTCTATGGGATTAGGCCCCTATGTGGCACAGAGTCTGGCCAGGGAAGGGGTCAATATTGCACTGACTGCCAGGTCCCAAGACAAGCTTGAAAAAGTGGCTGAGGAATTGAGGCAGTTTAACGTTGAAGTGAACGTGTATCCGGCGGATATCAAAGATGAGACGTCGCGTATAGGGTTGGTCGAAGAGGTAAAAAAGAGCTTTGGCCACATCGATCTGCTCATCAATAATGCGGGTGTGGAATGGATCAGTTCCTTTGTCGATCTGACCCCTGATGATATTGAAAACCTGGTACAGACCAACCTGATGTCTCCATTGATGCTGACTCGGGCTGTTCTACCGGATATGTTGAAAAGGAAGAGTGGCCATGTAGTGACTATGTCCTCTTTAGGTGGAAAGAAAGGGCAACCGTATTCAGCTCCATACGCCGCAACCAAAGCCGGTCTGATAGCCTGGAACAGCAGTATACGGGCAGAATTGCGTGATACGGGTGTCAGCGCTTCTGTCATCTGCCCCGGGTTTGTTTCCAACTCCGGCATGTTTGCGATCTATAATAAAAAAGCACCCAAAATTTCCGGCGAAAGTAAGCCACAGGATGTCGGAAAAGCGGTTATCAAAGCGATTAAAAAGGATCTCCAGGAAGTCCTGGTAAATCCCAATTCCATGTTACCAGCGATGCTGTTAGACGTGATTAATCCTGCCATTATGACAAGTGTTTTTCGAAAAACCGGTCTCCACGAATTCTATCGTCAACAAGCTTTGGACAACATGCAGCAGCGGCATGAGAAGAGGAGCTAAATCATGAAAACGGCATTTGTCACCGGAGGGTCCGGATTTTTGGGATTGAACCTGCTGGAGCAATTGATAGCAGCGAATTGGAAGATTCTGGTTTTCGATCTGTCACCATTGCCGGAATCATTTGCCGGGAGAGAAAAAATTGTACAGGTCCAGGGGGATATAACCGACCCTCTCGCCTGTGAGCATTCTTTACAGGCTGGAACTGATGCCGTTTTTCATATTGCTGGGGATATTAATCACTGGAAACTGGCGAATGAACGTCAAACCCAGATTAATGTGGTTGGTACTCGAAATATGGTGAATGCCGCCCTGAAGAAAAAAGTCGGTCGTTTTATCTATACGTCGAGTATCTCGTCTTATGGGTTTCATTCGGAACGAATAACCGAAAAGTCCATCTCCAATGCAGAAAATTGCTGGATTAACTACTTCAGGACAAAACGTTTGGCGGAACTGGAGATCACTGCCGGCGTTGAAAAGGGCCTTGACGCTGTTATTATTAATCCCGCCAATATAATCGGGCCAAATGACTTTTCCGGATTTTCACGCTTGTTCCCCATCATCAAGGATGGAAAACTCCCTGGAGCCGCACCCGGGAGTGCATCATTTGGTCATGTACGGGAAATAGCAAAGGCGCACGTTTCAGCTTACGACAAAGGGAAGAAGGGACATAACTACCTGTTGGGTGGTGTGGATACCAGCTGGGTGAATTTTTTCAAGGAGATCGGTGACCTTCTACAACGTAAAACGCCGAATAAACCGACGCCTGTTTTTGTTTTAAAAGCAATCGGCAGGGTCTCTCTCTGGTTATCCTATTTGACACGAAAGCATCCGACTCTTACTCCAGAGTTTGCAGCGTTGTTGAGCCATGACCATATATGCAGTTCAGAAAAAGCAAAAAAGGAACTGGACTATCAGGTTACTCCGTTGCAGGATATGCTAATAGATTGTAAAAATTGGATGATAAAAGAGGGTCGTTTCTAAAATGTTAGGAAAGAAACAACAGATTAAAGTAAATGTTGAGCTGTTTGGCGGGCTCTATGTAAAGATCTCAAATGAAGAATACAGTTTTGAATCAGGGATCGAACTTAATCTTGCTGATAAATCAACACCGAAAGATATATTAAAAGCACTCGACCTGCCTTTTTTCAAATCTATGATATTTTTTGTCAATGAAGAGCGTGCCTCAGCTAATGCCCGGCTGAAAAACGGTGATAAGATTATCTGTTTGACAGCTGCATCCGGAGGATGACAAGGATTGCAGACTTTTCTGAACCCCTGTTAGGAGAAAAATCAAATGAAAACAATTGAGGCTGTCAACAATAAGGTTGTAGAGATTGACCTTACGTCCGGTACGATTGATGTGATTACCGTTGCTGAAAATGATAGGCGGCAATATCTGGGTGGAAAAGGCCTGGCATTAAAAATGATCTATGATCGTATCAAACCGGGAATTGACCCCTTATCAGCTGAAAATATTCTGGTGTTGATGAGCGGCCCAACCACCGGAACGGCTGCTCCTACAGGCGGACGATATGTTATCGCCGCTAAATCTCCATTAACCGGTATATTCGCTACTTCCTACCTGGGCGGCCATTTTGGTGTAAACCTGAAAAGGGCCGGCTATGACGGTGTTATCATTCATGGCAAAGCTGAGATACCTTCATACATCAATATTACCAATGAGGGCCTTAGCATTGAGGACGCATCATCCTTGTGGGGACTGGATACTTATGAGCTTCAGGAGAAGCAAATGGAAAAAGGGCATTGGGCCGTTATCGGACCTGCCGGTGAAAACTTGGTTCGATACGCTGCAGTTGTGTCCGGCAATCGAATTGCCGGCCGTTGTGGAATGGGTGCTGTTATGGGATCAAAAAACCTGAAAGGACTGGTTGCAAATGGCAAAGGCAGGGTCGTAGCTAAAAATACAGAGGGGTTTAAGAAAGCGACTAAAATTGCCCAAAATAAAGTAAAGGCGCATGAAAATACCGGTGTAAATATGGTGGAGCTTGGAACAGCTCAAAATGTCATGATTTATGGCACTTCCGGAATTATGCCGGTAAAAAACTACCGTAAACCCTACTTTGATAAAATTAAGAACATTTCCGCTGAAAAAATTCGGGATGAACACTTTATAAAAAACCACGGATGCTTTGGGTGTTCCATTAAATGTGGTCGATTGGGTGATTTTGACGGTAAAAAAAGAGTCTCCCCGGAATATGAAACCATTGCTTTGCTGGGATCTAACCTGGAAATCGATGAACTCCCGAAAATTGCCGAATGGAATGAAACTCTAAACCGGCTGGGAATGGATTCGATCAGTGCTGGCAATACCATTGGATTTGCCATGGAACTCAATGAAAAAGGGATGCTGAAAAGCGATCTGGAATTCGGTAAAACAGGGAACATTGATTCAATTCTGGAAAAAATTGCATATAGAAAAGGGTTGGGTGATGATCTGGCTGAAGGTGTCAAACGACTTTCTGATAAGTACGGTGGAAAAGAGTTCGCTATTCATGTCAAAGGACTTGAATTGGCCGCCTACGACCCCAGAGGATGTACCGGACAGGGACTGGGATATGCAACAGCAAACTGTGGAGCCACTCACCTGTCCGGGGCTACTCATTCAGTGGAGGTCGGATCTTATCTGCACTCGCATGGTACACGGGGAAAAGCGCACATGGTCAAGATGATGCAGGATGTCACAGACGTTGCTAACTCATCTATTTTTTGCATCCAAGCGCAATACCCGTTTCTGGAAGAAAATCCCACCTATAGAAACACACCAAAATTTATCTTAAAATTCGTCATGCGTTATCTACCTGCAATTTCAGCAGCGACGATAGAGCTTTCCGACTTCTGTTCACTGGTTTCCGGTATTCTAGGCTATGAAATTAATCACAAAGAATACTATAAAATCGGGGAAAGGATTTTTAATCTGGAGAGACTGATGAACTGCCGGGAGGGAATCGACAGTTCAGACGATACGTTGCCTCAAAGGCTTTTAGGCGAGGAATTGATAGCGGGGGCGCCCCCGATCGAACTCGGTAAAATGATGATGAAGTATTACAAACTCAGGGGTTGGGATAACAACGGGCAGCCGAAGCCAACTACCCTAGAAAGATTGGATATCGCGGTTCACTAGACTTATAATAACCGAACCAAAATGTAGCTGAACAATCTTCAGGAGTAACTTAAATGACAGAAACCATAAACAGCGACGGCTATCTTCGTTCAAAGGGGTATGCCAACTATGTTTTCCTGCTGCTTTTTCTACTGTTCATGTTTGATTATATTGACCGGTTGGTAATTGTCTCCCTGTTTCCCTATATCAAGCAGGAATGGGGTTTGACCGATACGCAGTGTGGAATGTTTGTCTCAGCTGTTTATTGGGCCCAGTTTGTTTTTGCACTTCCTATCTCGATTCTGATTGATCGCTGGAGCAGAAAAAAAAGTATTGGTCTAATGGCGGTTTTCTGGAGCATGGCCACAGTAGCGTGCGCATTTACCAGAAACTTTGGCCAGTTATTTGCCGCCAGGGTTGCCATCGGTGTCGGTGAAGCAGCCTATGCCCCGGGCGGGTCGGCTATGATTTCAGCCCTCTTCCCTGAGAAAAAAAGAGCCATGATCATGGGGATCTGGAATTCAGCAATTCCTCTTGGTAGTGCTATTGGGATTGCTCTTGGCGGATTAATAGCCACCCACTTCGGGTGGCGGCATGCCTTTGGAATTGTCGCCTTGCCCGGCCTCTTCATAGCGATCTTATTCTTTTTTATAAAAGACTACCAGACAGTTGATCTTGTCAAGCAAGTCAACTCCGGTAAAAACAGCAATTCAAAATTGGGGATCAAAGAGATTGTTATAAAATTTTTAAATACTCCTTCTTTGATTTTCACCTACCTGGGTTTTGCAGGGTGTGTATTTGTCACTACTTCTTTGCTGAGCTGGCTACCCACTTTTTTTCACCGCCGCTATGATCTGTCGATGGCTGAAGCCAGCATGAAAGCCAGTATAATTATGCTCATGGCGGTCGTTGGGTCCCCCCTGGGCGGTTTTCTTGCTGACAGGTGGCTTAAGAAAAGAAAAAATGCCAGGCTTGTATTTCCTGCTATTTCCTCATTTGCCACAGGTGTGATTTTGTTTTCTGCATTTAATTTTCTGACCGGAACGACTCAATTCATTATCCTGCTTTTTGGTGGCATGGCTGCAATCATGTTTGTTCCTGCAGCCGTGGCAGTTACTCAGGATGTCATACATCCAGGGTTACGAGCCACTTCCTATAGTCTATGTGTTGTCGTGCAGACTTTGTTAGGCAGCTCTCTGGGTCCGATTTTTACAGGGTTTCTATCAGACAGGTACGATATACAGACGGCCATGACAGTGTTGCCTATCTTTAGCATTCTTGCGGCGATTTTGTTTTATTTTGGTTCACTTTTTTATAATGGGGATATTTCAAAAGTGGAAAAAGTGACAATGAATTTTGAAGTGAGCTAAAATCAGGCTTCTACTCTTTTTTCAATCGCTCTGATAACCATGTCAAATATCGTGTCACGATAGGTGGATATTTTTTCAGGCCTCCCGACAAGAAGCCACTGAATAATTAGATGTTCGATAAATCCCAGGATCATGTTTCTGACCAGATATTTATCGATATCATCCCGGAAGATACCCTTTTCGACCCCCTCCTGGAATGTGTCCACAAACCCTTTCGTAGATTCTCTCACAACCCCGTAGGCTTTCGATTTTATGAAGTTGCGATTACCTTTCAAATTCAGCAGAGCTACAGAAGAGTAGAGAGGGTTTCCTTCATAGAATTCGAGATGAGCCTGGATTAGCATTCTCATCCGTTCCCGGGTATCGTGAATATAATGATTTACTTCTCTGATTTTCTTGATTTCAGAACTTGTGAAATATTCGGCTATTGAAAAAAGGACATCTTCTTTAGAACTGAAGTATTCATACAGAGTGGCATCGGATATTTTCGCCTTTTTGCAAATCTCCGATATGGTGGTTGCTTCAAATCCCTTCTCCCCGAAAACCTGCAGTGCCCCTTCTATAATCTGAATTTGCTTTTGATAATTTTTTTCCTGCTTTTTTGCTTTTTTAAGCTGTTCCTTCGTTTGTTTTTTTGGATTCATTGCCAAGTTCTTCAGATTACAAAGTTAGAATTAGCCATTTACTGATCAAAGCAAAATGACACGTGCTGCCGTTGTCCTGTACGTTTATTTATAAGTATAAAATCCTTTCGCTTTTGTCCATAGTGTATTGTTGAAAATATTTGTAGGATCAAAAAAGTTCAAATTCCTGTGAGGACTCAGCGGTCTTAATTCACTTTCCCGTAAAAACAGCCTTAGATCAATTGCCGAATTTTTTCCGGCAGATTATCATGCTTCAACATGTCACCATGATTCGGCAGCAAAATTTTAGGAGGCGATTTCTCTAGTTGTCGCAAGACCCATTCTCGATAAGAGCGATGGTTTTTAATACCTCCCCAGTAGGTTATCCTGCTTACACTTAACCCAGGCCCGGCTTTCAGCGCTTTCATGATTAAACGTGGTAGATTTTTTTTGGACACATGGGGATAGTTGAAGAACAGATCACAAACGATCCACATAATTCCATTTGCCGTTTCGGCTTGTAACCAGGTTTCCCCCATTCGGGTTCCTTCAGGTTCAAGATAGGAGATTTGATCTGAAAGGAGATTCTCAATCTTGCTTAATGACTGAAGATCAGCGTGACCTTGTCGTTTTAAACGAGGCATCGCAATTTCAGAAGCTACCGCAATCGCTTTTGGATATTGTTTTCGCCACTCCGCCAATCCCAAGTGATGAACAAAATTGGGCACCAGCAAAACTTCAACCTCGGAAGAGTTCAAAATTTCTTTTTGAGCCGACTCAATAAGCCCGCCACCGGGGCTATAGAGAAGGAAACCGCCTGACTTCAGACGAATAGCGACAGTTCGGCATTTAAAACCAGGTACTCGATAGACAGCTTCCCAAATACCAATTTCTTCATCTATGAGCTTCCAAGTAGGTTTGTATTCAGACATTTTGATCCGATATCAGTAGTTTTCTGGAATTGGATTGATATCTGGTAGATGTTTCCCTATGACCTGTTTAATTTATGCTTGTTTGGTCTATACGGCAAAGTTTTTATTTATCAAAAACTCCTTTTTTGAACTAAAAAATATAACCTGAAAAAAGTCACAAACACCCCTGGATATTTGTGACAATCAAACATTTACCCTGGCATTCTTGACTTCCTCATCCATACTGCGCAAATTCCTGCTGAAGACATAGAAAAGTAGACAGACCAAAGTTGTCAAAACGGAAGCCAGGGCCACAGCAAACGGGGCACCATAAGCCTCCGCAACAGCTGAGACAGGCAAGGTTCCCAGCAACGGCAAAGAGAAGGACATCATCAGAAAGCTTGAGATCCTGCCCCGGATCCGATCCGGAATCAACAGTTGTATGGCCGTGTTATTGAGGGTGTTGAAAACATTCAGACAGGCATTGGCCAGAAAGACTAGTAGCAAACCGAATCCAAAATAAGGACTAACCGAAAAACAGAAGAGGAAGACACAGAATGCGATGCAGGAAACCATCATTCTTCTGATTCTTTGATATGTATTCCTGATGCTCGCAACCCACAGTGAACCAATGACTCCTCCTGCTCCATAAGCGGCACTCAAAAACCCAAAGCCGCGGGGCCCCGCCTGCCACACTTTTTCGGCGAAAACCACCAGCAAATTCTGAACGGGCATCGCCAGAAACATCGGCACCAGACCAAAAACCAGTAAAATCAATACTAACCGATTCTCCTTCATATACAATACCCCCTCCATGACGCTCTTTACAGCTGAAACTGTTTTCATCTCATTGCTTGAGATTGAGCTTCTCACCCTTGTCATAAACAGCAGGCCGATGCCAAAAAGGGAGACTCCCATCAGATAGGCATGGCTCACACCCACAAAATCGATTAAAAAGGCAGCCGTCGCAGGCCCCAAAAATCTAGCCATGTTGACTCCGCCCATGTTGATAGCCATGGCGTGCTCCAATCTGGATTTCCCCACGACATTTACGACGATGGCATTTCGAGCCGGCATGATAAAGGGAAAAGCGCAGCCTATGATTGCAGAAGAAGAGAGCAGATGCCAAAATTCCAGGTTATCTGTAAACAAGAGGATCAAAATAAGTAGATCTACCGCAAAGGCTATGAACTGCCCTATCATGATCAGGTTGCGACGGTTTTTTTTGTCCGCCATTACCCCACCAAAAGGGCTGAGAAGAAACATCGGTACAGCAATCGCAAACACCATCATACCAAGCGCGAATTCACTATCCGTCATCTTAAATGCCAGCCAGGCTCGCAACGCAAACTGGGCCTGCATGGCAAAGAAGAAGGCAATGTTACT
>Ga0075122_10000393_pt1 | contig 35328 bp, 32 predicted proteins | sample AntAceMetag02UKB_FD_69790 | JGI IMG/M metagenome (GOLD analysis project Ga0075122, IMG submission 69790) | Saline lake microbial communities from Ace Lake, Antarctica - Antarctic Ace Lake Metagenome 02UKB | ecosystem: Environmental > Aquatic > Non-marine Saline and Alkaline > Saline | place... | reverse complement strand
TGACTGAGATGAATTCACCTTCCGACTCTTTGACGGCGGCCATGGCCTTGACCCGGTCCCGGGGAAGACCTGCGTTGATACTATCTGCAATAGTTTCAGCCTGTATAGGTGATTTGGTTAGGACATCTTCACTGTTTTTCCAGGCCTGGTAGAGGAAGCTACTGCCCTCGGCTTGAACCCCCATCAATTTCGGGATCTGTTCGATCCAGCCCATGGCCTTCAAGTCTTTGAGCCCTTTATATATGCCCGCAATGATACTGCCGTCGCCCACGCTGACAAAAATTCGATCGGGTATACACCAATGGAGTTGTTCACAAATTTCAAAAGCAGCGGTTTTTTTCCCTTCAGTCATATAAGGGTTGTAACCGGAGCTGCGGTTGTACCAGCCGTATTCATTTGCGGCGTTCATGCAGAGGTCGAACGCCTGATCATAAGTCCCCTTGACCAGCATCACGGTGGAGCCAAAGGTCAGCAGTTGCGCAATTTTTGCCTGGGGCGCAGAATCGGGAACAAAAATCATATTCTTCTGATTCATGGAAGCGCAGAGACCACTCAAGGCGGCTGCGGCATTCCCCGTGCTGGCGGTGGTGATGATCTCAGCACCCTTTTCTCTGCCCTTGACGATAGCTATGGCGCTGGCGCGATCTTTAAAAGAGGCCGTGGGCTGGAGACCGTCATCTTTGACCCAGATTTTTTTTAGCCCCAGTTTTTGCGAAAGATTGACAGCGTCGTAGAGGGGGGTTCCTCCCACTGCAAGTGGTGGTACCGGTGAAGTAGGATTAACCGGTAGCAGCGGCTTATAACGCCAGATCGTGCGATCTGGGTTTTGCAGCAAGGACGCTTTGCTAATGTTTTTTTGGATATGGTCATAATCATATTGAACGTCCAGAATACCCTCAGTCCCATGATCGGGGCAGATGTAATCGACCTGTTCCGATGAGTATTCACGACCACAGATGACACACTTCAGATTGCTGATGTTTTCTGTCCCCATGATATCGATCCTAGTTCAGCTATTTTGATTGGCGATCCTATTTACTTACATGTTATCCAGCTTTTAGTAAAAAGTAAAAACAAGATTATGTCAACTTTTATAGGCTATTTGTTCAAAAATTTTAGGAATAGATCAAAAAAATTTGAAATACTCATCCCCTCGGCTCAGGTAATGTGGTGAATAGAGACAAAGAAATTTTTAATTTTTACGTCAGTGTTTTGATTGATTTGTCGGTAGAGGGCTGAGTAGCGATGATTCAGACAAGACCGTGGTACACTGAAACCAACGATCTGCTTTTCGAATATTGGGGCTGGATCTTACAGGGAAACAGTCAGGTTGAGATGACTTTCTCAGGCACCATTAAGAAGTTGAAAATTATTTAAATGGGTATGTTTATGAGTAGAAATTTTGAAAACAAAATAAAGCAGAGGAAAAAGCGTTTAGTGATGGCGCACTGAGTAAAAAGAGCAAGGAGTTGATGGCCCTTTCCATATTGATTGTTACAAAATGCGAACCCTGCATTGAGTGGCATGTACAGCAAGCGTTCCTGTCAGGGGCTACCGATACAGAGATTTAGGAAACGATTGCTGTGGCAATTGAAATGGGGGGATGGTCCGGTAGCAGCTTAATCTCGATATGCATTGCGAGCCCTTGCTTACCACAAAGCCAATCCGTTGTAAATTTTTCAATGATGACCTGCGGATTAGCTGCTGAGTTCAAAGAGAGCGTATGCTACAGGGGAGAATCTTAGTCAGCGAATAGCGATGGGCTGGGAATAGCCCAGTTCCATATCCCAGGGAAATCGAATCCAGGTGTCCTGGCTCACTTCAGTAATAAATGTATCGACCAGCGGTCTACCAGCGGGTTTTGCGTAGACTGTTGCAAAATGGGCTTTAGGGACCATCTCTTTGACGATTTTAGCTGTCGCACCTGTGTCGACCAGATCATCGATTAGTAGATAGCCTTCTCCGTCCCCATCAAATCTCTTCAAAATTTCAGGCTCTCCCTGCGACTGTTCGTCATAAGTGGTGACGCAGATGGTGTCCACCAGTCGCACTTCCAGCTCACGGGACACAATGGCAGCCGGAACCAGCCCGCCACGTGTAATGGCGATCACCCCTTTCCAGGGACTTTTGTCCAGAAGCCGCCAGGCAAGGGCCCGGGCATCTCTGTGAATTTCGCCCCATGATACAATAAAGTCTTTTTGGTATCGATTGTCTGTTTGCATTGTCATTGATTGTTATCCTGTTGTAGACTACTCTAAAGTACGGGTTTGCTCCTTTGCGATATAGCATTGTCACATATGGCAATGTTCGCTGAAACCAAAAAAAATTTCTGTTTGAGTCTGTTGCTAAAGAAAGTGTTTTAAGGATTCACGTTACAAAAAGCGCCGGATCTTGTCAATTTACTGTTATTCACAAAAAAAGGCGTGCTTTCTGCATTTTTCGATTTTGATAAATATCTTAAATGTGATAAATATCATTTAATAAAGAGCTTGGTGATCCAGAAGGTTTGTTCAGTTAACTAGATGAAATATATGTCGAAAAATATTTATTAGAAGCTTGGCACTGCTCTTGCGATAATATACTTTCAGCTGTTTTTAGATTTGGAGATTCCCGGATTTGAGAAATATAGCGAAAAATAAATGTCAATTTGATGAAACACCTCAAGGTTCACGACTAAAACAGGGGGCTATCTGACTGAATAATAGGATGAAAACAGCATATTACCGAATTTGCGAATCATTCAGTTACCTGTCGGATCTACATTGCTTTAGGAGTGGTTATTTTGTTAACAAATGATGCAACCCAGTCAGAGCCGGTTTCTGGAATCAATCGGGTTCTGTTGGGGATTAAGGAGACTCAGTGAGCAAGAAAGTAATTAAATTCATGGATACCTCTTTTCGTGACGGTTTTCAGTCTGTTTTTGGGGCCCGCGTATTGACGGATGATTTTATACCGGCACTCGAAGCGACACTAGATGCAGGGATTACCTATCTTGAGGCGGGTGGAGGTGCCCGGTTTCAGAGTCTGTTTTTTTACTGCAATGAGTCTGCATTTGAGATGATGGACCGCTTTCGGGCAACCACCGGTCCGGATGCTAATCTCCAGACATTGGCCAGGGGAATCAATGTGGTGGCACTCAGCCAGCAACCCAGGGACATCATTGATCTCCACGCAAAAATGTTCAAAAAACATGGGATGACTACCATTCGTAATTTTGATGCACTGAACGATATCCGCAACCTGAAATATTCCGGTGAGTGTATTACAAATCACGGCCTTGAACATCAAATTGTCATCACTATTATGGACCTCCCGCCTGGATGTGTAGGAGCCCATACGGTTGATTTTTATCTGGAACGGCTCAAACAAATTCTGGATTCGGACATCCCATTCAGTTCGATCTGTTTTAAAGATGCGACCGGTACTGCTAATCCCACAAAAATACGAAAAACCTTTGCTGCAGCTCGCAAAATGTGTCCTGAAGACACCACTCTCTGGTTTCACACCCATGACACCGTTGGATTTGGTTTGACCCAGAACATGGCTGCGATTGAAGGCGGTGCTGATGGCATTGACCTGGCAAAAAGTCCGGTCAGTGGTGGGACAGGTCAGCCCGATATTCTATCCATGATACAAACGCTGAAAGATACGGATTACACTCTGGATGTGGATGTGGATAAGATCCTGGTGGCATCGGAGGTTTTTGAAAATGCAATGGAAGACTACTTCTTCCCGCCGGAAGCAAAGATGGTTTCACCGAAAGTCGTTCTTTCGCCCATGCCCGGTGGCGCTCTGACCGCTAATACGATGATGATGCGGGATACGAAAACCCTGCATTTATATTCAAAGGTTATCAAAGAGATGACCGAAGTGGTTCGCTTGGGAGGGTTTGGTTCTTCGGTGACGCCGGTTTCCCAGTTCTATTTTCAGCAGGCCTATCTCAATGTAACAATGGGGAAATGGAAGAAGATCAATCCGGCCTATGGTCAAATGGTGCTGGGATACTTTGGCAGAACGCCTGCAGCACCAGACCCAGAGATTGTCCGTCTGGCCTCTGAGCAACTGGATAAACCGGTTTTTACAGGAGATCCACTGGATTTACTGGAGCCGGGAATTCCAAAAGCCGAGGCCATCCTTAGAGAAAACGATCTACCGGTAAACGATGAAAATATTTTTATCATCGCCAGTTGTGAAGCCAAAGGCTTGGATTTCCTATTAGGGAAAGCCAAAGTACAAGTCCGTAAAAAAGATAAGCAGGAGGATCCGATTCAGGTATCCGCGTCGCGGTATCGCGATTCGGTTGCCCAGAGCAATATCTATGCAGTGGCAGTGAATGGAAAATCCTATAATGTGGTGGTTGGCAGCGGCCAACCAAGTGCAGTGATGTCAGTTGCCCCTGTGGTTGCGGCACCGCAACTTGTACAGCAAACCCAGCAGACGGCGTTTACGCCAACACCCGTTGCGGCCCAGAGTAGTTCCAATGCTGCACCCTCATCGGGTCAAGAGGTTAAGGCCCAGTTACCTGGAAAGGTGCTGAAAATCCAGTCAGCTGTTGGGGATATTGTTGAAGAGCATCAGACTCTGCTGATCCTGGAAGCCATGAAGATGGAGACTGAGGTGAAGGCACCCTGGAGTGGGAAGATTACCGATATTTTTGTAGCGGTGGACGATGCCGTGCAGACTGCAGATCGCCTGGTTTCCATCGGCTAAATCTTGCTTTTGACACTCCCTTTGATGGCAGTCTGGAAGCCACATAAAAAAAGGGGACATAATCATCCAGATGATATGTCCCCTGTGAAGATTCCTGGTAATTGACTCAACTTACTTATTAAGCTCCTCATCCCGCAAAACCCGCCGTAACACTTTCCCTACCACTGAAACTGGCAGTTCGTTCCGGAATTCGATAGCCCGCGGTCTCTTGTACCCGGCAAGGCGTTCTTTACAGTGATCGAGTAGTTCCTGCTCGGTGGCGGATTTGCCTTGTACGAGTTGCACGAAGGCTTTAACTGACTCCCCACTCTTTTCATTAGGGATTCCAACAACAGCCGCGTTTTCCACTGCTTCATGCCCATAGAGGACCTCTTCCACTTCTCTGGGGTAGCAGTTGAAACCACCCACCAGGATCAGGTCTTTCTTGCGATCGGTGATAGTGATATAACCCTCTTCGTCGATATTACCGATGTCCCCGGTGAGAAAGAATCGTCTGCCGTCGATTTCCCGGAACACTTCTTTATTTGCTTCGGGCCTGTTCCAGTAGCCCACCATCACCTGGGGACCGCAGATCGCGATTTCGCCATCTTCTCCCTGGGGTTTCTCTATCAGACCGGTTTCCTGATCGACGATCTTAATGTCTGTGCTGGGTATTGGAAAACCGATGGATCCCATTTTTCTTTTTTCAAGGCTGGTTGGGTTGAGAGAGGCGATGGGTGCTGTTTCACTTAGGCCATAGCCTTCGAAAATAATGGCACCTGTTTTTTCTTCAAACTTCCTGGCAGCTTCCACAGGCATCGGAGCACCACCGGATCCACAGGCCAGCATTGAGGTCAGATCATATTTATCCAGCAGCGGATGGTTGGTAAAGGCTACGTAGATGGTTGGTACCGCAATGACCAGTGTGGTCTTGTACTTCTGAACTGCTTCCAGCACAACGGTAAAGGGCGGGTTACCGTCTCTGGGATTGGGAATGCAGACCAGCTGGCTGGCTGTGGCACAGGAGGCCAGCATCACGACAGTCATTCCGAAACTGTGATACCAAGGTAGGACCCCGAGAAAACAATGGAAACCGCCACCTCTTAAGGGCTCTGCTGCTGCTCCCGGTTCGTGGGGAAAGCTCATCCATTGGGTGATGGCTTCTACCTGGTGCATGAAGCTGACATGCTTCAGTGCAGCCCCTTTCGGTACGCCTGTGGTACCTCCGGTATAAATGATCAAGGCTAGGTCTTCGTTGGGGTCGATTTTCACATCTGGCGGCTCGGGTTTGGCTGCTGCCACCACATCATCGAACATGAAATGACCCGGTTCATGCCGATCTGCTTTGGGGATTTTTCCCAGGAGACCACCCAGGAATCCCTTGATTGCAGGCAGATAGGACTTGACGTTACAAATAACAACGGTCTCAATGTCGGTATTTTCAATGGCTTTGACGGCGGTTTGATAGAACTCGGGGTGGTCCATTACAAAAACCGCCTTGGCACCCGCATCGTTTAATTGATAATTCAACTCATCAGCCGTATAAAGTGGATTACAGGTAACACATACCGCTCCGGCCTTGAGGATACCAAAATAGATGGCTGGGTACTGGGGAAGATTGGGCAGAAAAATGGCGACCCGATCCCCCTTTTTGATCCCTTTTGAGGCAAGAAAATTAGCAACCCGGTCTGCAGTATCTTTTACTTGGGCAAACGTGCGTTTGCTGTCGCTGAAAATCGTATAGACGTTATTGGGATAGTTTTTGGCTGTTTCATCCAGCAGGGAGAAAACAGGTTTTTCATATCCCGATACTTCTCGGGGAACGCCTTCCGGCCAGTGTGGTGTTGGCCATGGTTTTAGTGTCATATCTGGTGCCTCCATCAAACGGTTGAATAGTTATGTCTTAGATCAGATTGAAATGCTATCAGTAATGAATACTATATGTAAATTGAATACTGTTTGTATAAACGTGTGCAGTTTGTGAACTGAATCTTTGGGCGGGGAGGAGCGGTTATGCCATGGTTTCAATTTGCCGTACGATGGCTTCAGCGCCACTGTCTAGTCTTTCCAGGTTTTTGAGACCGAAATAGAGATCGTTGTCGTAAGGTTTTCTTCTATCCAACTGATCGTTCATCTTCGTGATTACCGGTGTGGTTGAAAAGGGGACGATCCGTCGCTGTGTCTCAGCGATACAATGGCTGATTTCGAAGATCTGCAATGGGCTGGCATCGATAATGCTCAAATCCAGATCTTGAAGAACCACTTCGCTGTCTTTCTGCATCAGCTCATAGATTCTGTATACCTTGTCCATATTAATGGTATCCTGCAGAAACTGTTGGGGTTCCATGTCAAATTCGCGGCCAATAAAATCGAGGGCATCGAATGTTCTTTCGTTCTTTTTCAATTCTTTGCGCAGGTACACCACAAAACCGGCAATGGCATGCATCAGTTTATCCTGCATGGGCGATTTTGCCCAGGTATTGACCAGGGTAAAGACATCCTCGTCATTTCGATACTGGAAGAGGATTGTTTTGGGTTTATTGCTCAGAACGGTCATGACGAGATCTTTTTCAATCGCTTTGGCAGTCGGAATACCGGGGCTATCCAATTGAAAATAGTCATGGGTCAGAATTTCGATGTAGCGGATCACCTGCATTTTATAAATGATTCGGTCGATATTGCTGGTGGGGGAGCAGCAGATCAGGTTGTGTATGCTGCATCCTGCGCGAATAGTGTGTTCAATGACATTGTCTGGGCTGTCGAGTAAATAGTTGCCAGTGGGATTTATGCTGGCAATATCCCGAGGGGTGTTGTGGAGATTGTCTGAAATGAGGATGCAGTGGCATGCGATAGCATTATCCTGCAGCCAGTGATTATATTTTTTCATTTTTTCAGCCATACCTAAAGCGATGGCTTTGCCCAGGAGGATTCCATTGCCAATGGAGGTGGTGCCGCCGAGGAAGAGCCCTTTGCGAGTGGCTTCTACCATTTTAGACAGCCAGGGGATCTCCTGGTTGAGTGGTAACCCTCTGCTAACGACAGGAATTCCCTTGTTGAGCACACCGGCGCAAGAAGAGAAAAGGACAATATTAATCGGGTGCCGGTTCAACTTCGCAAACAGCAGGCCCAGTGATTTCATGGCAATATCCAGGCAGTCGGACATGGAAGCGGAGACATCCAGCATGATGCAGACAGGCTTTTTCAAGGATTTTTTGATCTCTTTGGGCAATTCGATGTGTTGGGGCGATATTTTCGGATTATTTGGCTTTGCTCCCAGGAAAACAGACTCTCGTTCCCACTCTTGCCAATCCAGAGCGCTTTTATCCGGTAAAGGATCGAAATGAAATCCCATCTTACGCTGTAATTTCCTAGAGCGGTCGCCGATCAGGAATTCTGCCAAATCTGCTATTCTCTCTTTTGGCAAATCGGGCAGATCCTGCAGAGTGTTGGACACCTTTTTAAAAAGAATATCCCGTTTTTTGCGGGGCTGTCGATAAAAGGATGCCGCATAGATGTAGCTTGTGAGGTGATATCGGAAACGAACCGTTTTGAGCAGTGTATTATCAGGAACAGGGTGTTGCAGCAATTTAGCGAGATTGATCATGATCCGGTTTCTATCATCCAGGGCAAGTGACTGGGTTGGGTAATCCAGGTTTTCACTGTGGCAGATCGTTTCGAACAGATTGTCCAGAGCGTTGATATCCAGGGGAATGGTTCCGGCTTCAATCCAGCTGAGTACCGTTGCATGATTGTCCCGTTTCATCTGGGCCTGAACCTTCCTGTGGATGTTTCCTTTTGAAAGGCGTAACTTCTGGGCATGGGGGGGGATATCCAGTATTTTTGTCAGATAACCGGTCAATAGACTCAAGAATTTGGCATTCTGAGCATTTGCTTTTTCGATGATCACTTTATCCACGTCCAGGCCCTCATCGATTTCAATCGTCAGCAGATCATAGGTCATGATCATCATAATCAGTCGGGATAGAGCTCGCAGAATGGGAGCACGGCTGGTCAGTTGATCTTTGTGTGCCAAGTATTTTTTGCTTTTAAAATCCAGTCTGGAACCGGTGGTGAAATTCCGAAGGTCAAATCCAAATGTAGCCGGGAAAAAGTATTTCAAATCCTTGCGGATCAACTTGGTTCCTTCTGCTTTATTAAAAAAGGGAGTGTCAGGGCGGTTAACGCAGAATTTTGTGACTTCATCACAGATTTCAGAAATCAGGTGTACCGGTCTCTTCTCCGCAATTTTGGCAGCGATCACATTCAGACGTTCGACTCTATAAGTTAAAAATGATTTAAGACTGGCATCCATAGGGTTGTAGACCGGTTCTGGTTAGAAGGGATGCATGAACAAAACAGCGATTTAGTGACTGGTTTATGTAGTAATCTAATGCATCACCTCTGTGTCGTCAATTAGAGCTAAACATCCTCGAGGGCTGGAACCCTTTTTCGGTTGACAGTAGTGGTGGATTCCACGAGCCTAAAAAGAGATAGGTTAAATTGAAAGCCCACCAAATTAATGGTGAGAGCAATCTTTAAACCAAATGACCAATAGGATTGATCATGAAAAAACTGTCAGAAGGGTTCTCGCTTTTTCTCAAAAAGGCTTGTCCGACCTGTGTGCTGATAGAACCCCTCGTTCAGCAGATGTTAAATGCCGGGGTTCCGTTAACCGTTTATTCCCAAGATGATCCGTCATTTCCAGCTTGTATCTCAGACGTGATTGATGATGTGAATCTTGAATATTCCTTTCATCAGCAGATTGAGACGGTACCGACGCTCATTCTGACCCGGGAGAATCAGGAGGCTTCCAGACTGGTCGGTTGGCACAAGGAAGAGTGGCAATCACTGACTGGAATGAGTGAATTGGGGTCTGAGCTGCCCGATTTTCGCCCGGGTTGTGGTGCTTTAAATGTGGAGCCCGGCAAAACAGAAGAGTTGGCGTTACGGTTTGGCGTTGTAAAATTAGCTGCCAGACGAATTGAAGTGGCTGTTATTGGTGATGAAATGGAATTCTGCTTCGAGAAGGGATGGACAGATGGATTACCGGTGGTTCCGCCCACACCACAGCGGGTGGTTGCTATGTTGCAGGGAACCCGAAGGCCGGCGCAAGAAATTGTCGGCGTAATCCCGCCAAACAATATTGCCTGCAGTGTTGAAAAAGTCGCCATCAATGCGGTCATGGCAGGATGCAAGCCGGATTATCTGCCTGTTGTATTGGCTGCCGTTGAAGCCGCCTGCCTGGACGCATTTTGTATGCATGGACTCCTGGCGACCACATATTTTTCGAGCCCGGTGGTGATCGTCAACGGACCGATCCGGGGAGCAATTCAGATGAACTCGGGAATCAATGCGCTGGGGCAGGGTAATCGGGCCAATGCAACTATCGGCAGAGCACTGCAACTGGTGATCAGAAATGTGGGTGGTGGCGTACCAGGCGGCGTGGATCGCGCCACACTTGGCAGCCCCGGTAAATACACTTTCTGCTTTGCCGAGAATGAAGAGCATTCACCCTGGGAATCCCTGGCAGTTCAAAGAGGTTTTTCCTCTGACGTTTCGACTGTGACACTGTTTCCCGGGCACGGTCTTCACGAAATATTTGACCAACTCTCCCGAACTCCGGAATCACTGGCCCGGTCAATGGCAGGCTGTCTTGCGACGGTGGTTCATCCAAAAATTGGTATGGCGGCCGATGCCATCTTAGTGATTTGTCCGGAACATGTCTCTGTGTTCAAGGCCGCCGGTTGGTCGAAACAGCGTCTGCTCGAAGAGTTGCACTGTCTGCTGCAAATGTCAGGACAGTCTGCTGTTCGAGGTGCTGGTGGCATTGCCGAAGGTCTGCCGGTATCGTTTGCGGATGTTCTTCAGATTCCAAAATTTAAAGAAGATGGATTGATAATTGTGCATGCCGGTGGCCCCGCAGGTAAGTTCTCAGCCATTATCAGTGGCTGGGTAGCCAGCGGTCCCGCAGGCAGTCAGTCCGTGACAAAGGAGATTGAATGATGAATGAGAATGCCGTACTACTTGATCCGACAGCGGAACTGTCTCCGGCTGAACGTGAGCTATTGCCTCGTCCAGAGACTTTGAACGGAAAGACAATTGGCCTGTTGGATATTTCAAAGGCTCGAGGAGATGTTTTTTTAAAGCGATTAGGCGAATTGCTGGAGGCTGATGGTTTGTCAGTTCGGCACTATAAAAAGCCAACGTTCGCCAGGGTGGCACCCCTTGAACTGTATCAACAAATCGTAATGGAGTGCCAGGTAGCGGTTGAAGCCCTGGCCGACTGAGGCTCCTGTACATCATGCAGTGTGCATGATATGACGGAACTGGAAAACAGAGGAATTCCCAGTGTGTTTATTGCGTCGGACGAGTTTGTGGATGCTGCGGCTGCCCAATCGGTGGCTCTGGGGTTTAAACCAGCTGCTGTTTACATTTCCCACCCGATTCAGGATCGAACAGATGAAGAGATGATGAGTCTGGCAGAGGTGGCCTATGCTGAGATCATTCGAGCTCTCAGTAATCAGGGATGAGTAGAATGGCGAGCCATGAACTAGTGCAGCGTTGGCCTGTTATCTGAGAGGGTTATAAATTAAGATTGATAAAAACCCCTGGAAATGAGACTATATGGTCAGCGTTAAAAATAACCGCCTATAACAACCATGTTAATTCCGACATCAATTGGCCATTGTATGCCTAAAAACATATTGGTCATCTGGATTGTGGATCAATATTTTTAATTGAAGAGAGATGACTGTTAGTAAGGATATTAAGATTTTAGTTGTGGATGACTCGGTCGGCATACGAATGGCGGCAAAAAAAGTGTTTCAGAATCTGGGATTTATGCAGATATCTGTTGCAGATGACGGCACGACGGCACTGGAGCAGCTTAAGCAGGAGCCATTTGAATTGGTGGTTGCCGACTGGAATATGCCGGAGATGTCAGGCATTGAACTGCTAAAAGCCATGCGTGCCGATGAATCCCTTGAAAGTATACCCTTCCTGCTGGTAACCGGTGATGACAATCAGGACAATATCATGGATGCCATCAAAGCGGGAATCAGTAATTACATGACAAAGCCTTACGACGCAAAAGTTCTATCCGAAAAAATCGAAAGAATTTTTGCTTATCAGGAAGAATCTGGTCAACGAAACAGCTGATAGACTGCTTTACCAACTTTCTGGAAATGCTCCCCCCTGATAGATAGAGAACCCTATTATCAATCACGATTATTCTTCATCGTTTTCTAAGCTTGTCCTTTTCAGTCCTCCAGAACGTGGCGATCCAGAACAAAACAGGCGAACGTCCCTTCGAAAACACTCTCGTTCTCTCTCTTGATGGAGACCCGCACAAGGCGTTTTTTCCCTTGTCCATGACCCCCTTCGGCAACCGCAATGACTGTTTCGCCCACTTTAACCGGTTTTTGAAATTTCACTTCTGCAGATCCTAAGACCACGTTGGGATCATTGACCGCTATCATGGCTGCGTAGTCAGCCAATCCGAAGATAAAACCACCATGGACCAAATCGTGACCGTCAACTGCCATATCTGGAGTTGTTGTGAGGGAAACCCAGCTCTTCCCTTCTTTGACTTCCAATGGTGTGCCACAAAGTTTCTGATTAATATTAATGTGTGTGCGGATTGGATTATTCATTGCGTTTTAGGGGGAGCTGTTATCTGAAAGTGCGAGTAGGCAGCAATACTCTACGCTCTAAAAACTGTTTTTTTCTTTGTCAGATTGAGTGAATCGAAACGCTCTGTCAACAATTCCAGTGAACAGAATCATACCCCGAGGGCAAGAGGGAATCCGGCCCATAGAAAAGAAGCAGTTGTAGTATATTAATTGATAAATGACAGGGAATTTTCGATACAAATCCCCCGTCAGGTATTGTGGCGGGCTTTTTCGATCAGCTCAAGCAGAGAGCTGACCTTCGGTTGGGGATTCTCCTTCTTTTCCAGAAGCCGCTGGAGTTGGTCCTCCGTCAGATTGTCCTTGAGGTAGGACATCACATCAAAAAACTCCCACCAGCAGTCGGAAATTTTCCAACAGGGTAGATCATCATCACTGCAGGTTTCGCAGTAATGAAAAGAGACCGATCCACCCAGTCTTGGACATCGTCTTTCCAGTTGATCTCTGTTTGAATCCATGGCTTAGGTACTCTTGAGCAGCTCAGGTTTGGGAAAAGACTCAAAAATCTTTTCAGACTCTGCCATCTCCGCATCGCTAAGCTCGAAATCATGCAGTTCACCGGCGAAATAATGATCGTAAGCCATGAGATCGATTAGTCCGTGTCCACTCCAGTTGAAGAGGATGGTTTTTTCTTTTCCTTCTTCTTTCGCCTTGTTGGCTTCATCGATAACACAGGCCAGGGCGTGGTTGGTCTCCGGAGCAGGAATAATTCCCTCTGTGCGGGCCGTCAAGACCCCTGCTTTATAGGCCTGCAGTTGTGTGACCGATTTAGGGTCGAACAGACCTTCCGACACGAGTTGGCTGACTGTTGGTGCCATACCGTGGTACCTCAAACCACCGGCATGAAACGGCGGCGCTACAAAAGCATGACCCAGACTGTGCATGGGCAGTAATGGGGTATATTTTTGGGTATCCCCATGATCATAGACAAATGGCGCTTTTGTCAGGGTGGGGCAGGCAGCCGGTTCGACCGGATAGATCTCCACTTGCTTGCCGTTAATCTTGTCACAGGCAAATGGGAAGGCAATACCTGCGAAATTACTGCCACCTCCGGCACAACCGATGACAATGTCGGGGTAGTCACCCACTTTCTCTAACTGTTTCTTAGCCTCCAGACCGATGATGGTCTGGTGCAGCATGACATGATTCAGAACACTGCCCAGGGAGTATTTGGTCTCTCCGGATGGATCGCTGACGGCAACTTCAATGGCTTCACTGATAGCGATTCCGAGGCTTCCAGGAGTATTCGGGTCCCTGGCGAGCGCATCACGACCGGCCTGGGTATCTGATGACGGACTGGCGAGACAGGTCCCATTCCAGACTTGCATCATTGATTTGCGGTACGGTTTCTGATCAAAACTGACCCTGACCATATAAACCAGGCACTCAAGCCCAAAATAGTTACAGGCAAAAGAGAGGGCACTTCCCCACTGCCCGGCACCGGTTTCAGTGGTGATTCTTTTGGTTCCGGAAATCTTGTTATAATAAGCCTGTGGAATAGCCGTATTGGGCTTGTGACTCCCCGGAGGGCTGAGACTTTCGTTTTTAAAATAGATTTTGGCCGGAGTACCCAATGCTTTCTCCAGCCCGGTTGCCCTGACAAGTGGTGATGGCCGCCAGATTTTCAACGCCTCTAAAACTTCTTGCGGGATGTCGATCCACCGCTCGGTGCTAACCTCTTGCTCGATCAGGGGCATGGGAAAGATGGGTGTCAGCGCTTCCGGGCCGATCGGGTTTCCGTCCCCACCCAAAGGGGGATTTATTTTGATATCAGCCAGGATGTTATACCATTGTCGAGGCATCTCATCTTCAGTCAGGAATATTTTTTTGGCGGTCATCTGTGTACTCCAATTTGACAATTGAGAAACAATTACTTGCTTAAGCCTGTCAAAGGTTTGAGTAAGTAATTAGTCCAACTAAATGAGGGGTAATCCCTATCCAAATGTTTCTGTTAATAAGAACAGTTTCTGTATATAAGAACACTCTGTCAATAGAAATTTACCGGATTTTATATGGCGGATGCCTAAAATCATGAGTTTCTGATGAACGTTTTCTTTTCTGTTAGAGACGTTTTACCTGGGAATGGCCCAAGAGGGCAGCCGCTGAGGCTTTCAGGAATCAAAGTATGACCGCAGGTGAAAACGCTGGCTGGCTTAGAAAGTGCCATTCAGATAGGAGTGCCAAAAAATTCTTGCTGCGACAGATCGCCAGGGTTTCCATTTTTTGCTGATCAGGTCGAGTTTTTCCGGAGTGGGTCTTTTTTTCAATCCCATCAGTTGTTGCACGGCAATGGCTAATGCCAGATCCCCCGCTGGCCAGATATCCGGCCGTTTGAGAGCTTCCATCAAATAAATGTCAATTGTCCAGCGACCGATACCGGTTACCTGGATCAATTCCTCCCGGATACTTTTTTCTGACATCTTTTCCAGATCACCTAACCGCAAATCTCCAACTTTTATCTTTTCAGCTAACTCTCTGCAATAGCGTGTTTTCTGTCGGCTGAACCCGATCTGTCTAAGGCTTTCGGGACTTATTTTTAAAAAATTTCTCGGAGTGAGCCGCGGTACTGTCAGCTGGAGTCGGTCGAAAACAGCCTTGCCTGACGCCAGTGATACCTGTTGTTCCAGAATTATTCGGACCAAGGTTGGGAATCCGGACTTTCGTTTTCGCCAACCCGGTGGGCCCAACTCTGTCAGGATTTCATCAATTTTGGGGTCTTGTTGTCTTAAAATAAGCAGTGCCTTTTCAAAGGTTGGTTTGGTCATCGGTTTCAGCGACATAATGAGTGAGCAAAATAGAATTGATGCTTCGTATGGTATCGGATTACAAGGATAAATGTTTTCATTAGACAGATAATTATATCTGATATGTAAGCAATAATAAAGACAACTAATTGAGTGATTCGCCCTACCCCACCTGTTCTTTATCGTAACCGCTGCCAACAGTCGTGTTGACATCAGGTTGCATCTCAAAAGGATCAAGCTGCATTATAGTTTCCAGAATGATGTTTTTATAGGGAAAAAGGTTGAATGTCTGAATGTGAATAGAGAAAATATTCCCTTATTAAAATTATTGATCATAAACTTTGTTTGCAATAGAAATGAATTTTAGGTATTATTCTGTAGGAAAATAGGTAAATCTACTGATTGTCATTTTTTACCCGATAGTGAATAGGAAGTAAAATTCAGAAAATTGATTTCCCAATAACATACCTCCTGTTTATTTTATAAAAAGCAGAGGAGAATAGTAGAGCGCAAATAGAGAGTATATCCGAAAAAAGGTGAATAATCCATCTGTATATCCGTATAGACGGTTATCTATACATCATCTGTTTTAAATATTATTTTTTAAGTGATGCGTTTGTTGAATACAATACGACCTGCAATTTTCAGTTTATTGTTCATATTCGGTTTTGGGATAGAGATGGTTTCCGCTGGGGAACAAATCCAGTTCCGAGCGGATCATATGGTCACGGAAGCTGTGACCGATGGTCAGTATGTTTTTGCCGCTACACAGGATGGGAAAATAAACTGTTTTAACCTACGTTCTCACAAGCGGGAAAAAAACCTCATCGAGCTAAAACCTGTTCAAGCGGATGCCTATCCACCAGTAATATACAGCCTGGCTCTCTCACCTGATAAAAAACTGCTGGCAGCGGGTGGTGGGTTAGGTGAAGTCTATATTTTTTCTTTGAAATCTCACCGTTTATTTAAATCTGTTTCTATTGAGGGGATTGAAAACATCCTGGTTGTTCGTTTTCTGGATTCCAACCGGATTGTCCTGGGGTTGATGGATGGCACTGTGCGTCTCTTAAAGTGGCAGGCGAATCGGGAATTATACCGGAATAAGATAGAGCTGGATCCAATCAATAATATTCAATTGTCGGAAGATCATCAAACCATGGCCATTACATCGGCTACATCCTCGATTAAAATAGCATCAACTGAAACCGGTGCTGTGATAAAAGGGCTGGAGAAACATACCGACACGATTTACGGGCTTGCTTTCGCTGGGAACCACACACTGTTCTCCGGTTCGAAGGATAAGTCATTGTTGAAATGGAACATCAAAACAGGAAAAAGTACTCTACTTTACCGAAGTGATTTTTACATCAATTCTGTTGCCTGGAATGGTAAAAACGAGATCGCTTTTCATTTGCCCGATTATCAGATCGGAATCATGAAACTCTCTACTAAAAAGGTCTTCCAGGTTCTTTCAGGTCACAGCGCATTTGTTAATACACTCTTTTTTCTGGGGCCCCATCTTCTGATGAGCAGTGGAAATGATGCCAGAATCATCATTCATCAGCTTTGAAAAAAGTGAAAGCCCTTTTTTAGCCAATCGTTGCCTGGCTGGGCCAGGTTTTTCAAAAAAGGAATCCCGGATGAATATTGCATCCCTTTTGGTTGAGGTTAAACCAGAAAATATGGCGTCCCTTGTTCAGAAAGTGAGTCGTTTCCCCTGGGCGGAAGTTCATCACAAGGATAAAGTAGGGCGGATGATCGTCACTGTTGAAGGGGAAAACTCAGAAGAGGATGTTGCCAATTTCAAAACAATCAAATCCCTGCCTGGGGTGATCTCAGCCAGCATGGTTGAGTATTGTTTCGAAGAGGCAAAGGGTATGACCCGAGAGAATATTGACTTTGCAGATGTTCCGGACTATCTGAAGAATGCAGAATCAGGTCCGACAGGCGCAAATTATTATCAGCGCTTGAGACGTTCAACCAATTTTTCCAGCTCCCCTGAAGATCGTCCCCTTGACGATTCTCATTAATTTTTTAACTGCCGTCAGGAGAATATCGTGGATATTAAACGAAGAGAATTTCTTAAAAAGTCAATGGCAGCGTCAGCCGCGGTGTCGGTTGGCATGAACCTGCCGGTGGAGGCTAAAGCAGCCCTTTTACACGATGCCGGAAAAGCAGAGGGGTGGAAGTGGGACAAAGCCGTTTGTCGGTTCTGCGGAACCGGTTGCGGTATTATGGTTGCCACAAAAGATGACAAGATTGTTTCTGTGAAGGGAGACCCCCAGTGCCCGGTCAACAGAGGTCTTAACTGCGTCAAGGGTTATTTCAATGCCAAGATTCTTTATGGTAGAGATCGGTTGACATCTCCGTTGCTCAGAATGAAGAACGGGAAGCCGGATAAAAATGGAAAATTTGCGCCTGTCAGCTGGGATCAGGCATTCGCAGTTATGGCGGACAAGTTCAAGCAGGCATACAATGAAAAAGGCCCGGCGGGTGTTTCGATCTTCGGTTCGGGACAGTACACCATTGATGAGGGGTACGCTGCCGCCAAACTGATGAAGGCCGGGTTCAGATCCAATAATATCGATCCCAATGCCAGGCATTGCATGGCCTCTGCGGTGGTCGCCTTTTTTCAGGTGTTTGGTATGGATGAGCCACCGGGATGTTATGATGATATCGAAATTACCGATACGATTATGGTCTGGGGAGCCAATATGGCAGAAATGCATCCGATTTTGTGGTCGAGAGTCACAGACCGGAAATTAACCGGAGGGGATAAAATAAAAGTGGTGAACCTCTCTACATACCGAAACCGGTGCTCTGATCTGGCGGATCTTGAAATTATTTTCAAGCCCAATACTGATTTAGCCATCAAGAATTACATAGCCAAATATATCATCGATAACAATAAGGTAAACTGGGATTTTGTCAATAAGCATACCGTTTTTGCGACCGGCCCTAATGACATTGGATATGGTTTGCCGGCGTCAGATCCCAGAGAGCACGAAGTGACCCTGACCAAAGCAGAAGCAATCGGCCAGGGATATGGACCGGAAGGCGAGGGTAAACGGGTCAAGCAGAAAAATACCAAGGTCCCGGTCAAGCATTGGAAGATCGCATTTGATGATTACAAAAAGGCTCTGGAACCCTATACCCTGGATTTTGTAGCTGAACTGGCCAAAGGGGATGTGGATGAAGATCTGGAAACCTTTAAGGAAAAACTGGTACAATTGGCAGAGCTGTATGTAGAAGATGAAAGAAAAGTAATCTCTTTCTGGACCATGGGCTTTAACCAGCATGTGCGCGGTTCCTGGATCAATGAACTCTCTTATGCCGTCCATCTGCTCCTGGGCAAACAGGCCACTCCGGGGAATGGTGCCTTTTCCCTGACCGGTCAGCCATCGGCCTGCGGTACAGCCCGGGAAGTAGGAACTTTTGCCCACCGCTTACCTGCTGATATGTTGGTCGGTGTCAAGAAACACCGTGATAAGGCTGAGAAAATCTGGAAACTGCCATCAGGGACACTCAACCCAAAAACCGGGACCCACGCGATCAAGATGATGCGGCAGTTAAAATCTGGCGATATCAAATTCTTCTGGTCCATGGTTGCCAATCCTTTCCAGTGTTATCCGAATATCAACGAATGGATTAAACCTGCCCGTGAAGGTGACAACTTCATCGTCGTTTCTGATGGATATCCGACTATCTCTGCCAAAGTGGCAGATCTGATTCTGCCTTCGGCTATGATTTATGAGAAGTGGGGAGCTTATGGAAATGCTGAGCGTCGGACCCAACACTGGCGTCAGCAAGTGACACCTCCGGGGATGGCTATGGGAGATACCTGGCATCTGGCTGAATTCGCCAAACGCTTCAAGTTGAGCGAGGTTTGGGGGGAACAGCCCCTGAAAGGCGTTCCGGGGGGTAAATTGCCAAATGTGCTGGGAGAAGCGAAGGCTATGGGCTATCGTCCGGACGATACACTTTATAAGGTTCTTTTTGAAAATGGCGGGAAAGCGTATAAATGGGATCCAAATTCAGAAATTGCCCAGGGTCACAAAAACCATATTGCCGAGGATCTGGGATATTTTATTCAGAAGTATATCTGGGAAGAGTATCGCCAGTTTGGAAACGGACATGGGCACGATCTGGCCGCATTTGATGTCTACCATCAGGTTCGTGGTTTAAGATGGCCAGTGGTTGGTGGGAAAGAGACCCAGTGGCGATATTCCGAAGGGTTCGATCCGTATGTCAAGCCCGGCAGTGGGTTCAATTTTTACGGTCCTGCGCTGAAAGCGATTGGTCAGGGGGATCTGAAAGGGCCCATCAAGAGTAAAGGAAAATATAAACTATTCAGCAAGACCGATTCCCATGGTTCGATCCTGGACGGTAAGGCAAAGATTTTCTTCAGACCTTATGCGGAACCGCCGGAACGACCGGACAATGAGTACGATCTCTGGCTCTGCACAGGACGGGTTCTGGAACATTGGCATTCCGGTACCATGACCCGCCGGGTACCTGAACTCTATCGAGCCGTTCCCAATGCGTTGCTGTATCTGCATCCGGAAGATGCTAAAGCCAGGGGTTTGAAGCGGAATGATCTAGCCATGGTGGAGTCAAGACGAGGAAAGATTAAACTGCGGGTTGAGACACAGGGCAGAAACGTTATGCCCAAAGGCAGTATCTTCGTCCCCTGGTTTGATGAACATGTGCTGGTTAATAAACTGACGCTTGATCAAACCTGTCCGATGTCGAAAGAGACGGACTATAAAAAATGCGCAGTCAAGGTGACTAAAATATAAACATGAAAGCAGGCAGCTCCCGCAGGGATTTTTTCATTAGAATCGGACAGCTTGGTACCGCGACCGTGGTTGGCGGCGCAATCTGGGGCAGCTTCTTAAACAGCGCCAGAAGCCATGCCTTTGTTTTGCGGGCGCCGGGTGCGTTGCCGGAAGATGAATTTCTGGCAACCTGCATCAAATGTGGCCAGTGTGTGGATGCATGTCCCTATCAAACCCTCTCTCTGGCAAAAGTCGGGGAGAGATCTCAGATTGGGACCCCCGGATTTTCGCCGAGGGAAATTCCCTGTTATATGTGTGAGGATGTCCCCTGCGCTAGAGTATGCCCAACCGGCGCTCTGGATCAGGGAATCGGCATTAATCAAAGTCGCATGGGCCTGGCAGTGCTTTTGGATCAGGAAGCCTGCATTGCTTTCCAGGGACTGAGATGTGAAGTCTGTTATCGGGCCTGTCCCCTGATAGACAAAGCGATCACTCTGAACTATCGCCCTCAGGTTCGCACGGGAAAACATGCCTATTTTGAGCCGCTTGTCCATTCTGAGTTTTGTACTGGCTGCGGGAAATGCGAACATGTTTGTATTCTGGAAGAGTCTGCTATTCGAGTTTTGCCTTTCGAACTGGCCCAGGGAAAACTTGGTCAGAATTATCGCCTGGGTTGGAAGGAAAAAAGTCAAATCAGCAGAGATTTTAATGTGAAACCTGAATCCAGGTCTCAGAGTTCTAAAAAAGAGGTTAAACAGGAGCAAAAGGATCGGGTAATGGACGCCTTGAATGATGAAGGAACGCTCTATGAGTAATGTAATCTACAGAAATCGATACGCAATCAGTCGGCGGATTTGCCAGATCTCGATCCTCCTCCTTTTTTATACTGGTTTTACCTATGACTGGAAAATTGGTGGGGTTAAGGTTCTCCAGGGCAATCTCTCTGCTTCGGCACTGTTTGGGGTGATTCCGTTGACGGATCCCTACGCGGCACTGCAGATCCTGTTTAGCGGTCATGCATTACTTTTCGAGACGCTGCTGGGAGCGCTCATCATCATTGTTTTATATGCGATACTTGGAGGGCGGACATTTTGCAGCTGGGTTTGTCCAGTGAACATGTTTACTGACAATGCCCAGAAAATTAGAGCCCACTTTAAGGTGCCGTCCATATTAAAAATCAGTCGCACAACCAGATACTGGATTTTAGGTCTTTCGCTGGTTTTATCTTTTCTATCCGGGGTGGCTGCGTTTGAATGGATCAGCCCGATTTCCATGTTTCACAGGGAGTTGATCTACGGGATGCAGATGGGATGGGTGGGTGTGGCGGTGATTTTTCTGTTTGATCTGTTTATTCAGAAACAGGCCTGGTGCGGTCATCTTTGTCCACTTGGAGGATTTTACAGTATTTTGGGTCGCGTATCTCTGCTGAGGATTAATTTTAATAAGGAAAATTGTACAAAATGTGGTGATTGTCATCGTATCTGTCCAGAGCCACAAGTCTTGAATTTAAGTGTTATTTTCAAAGAGGAGATGGTCTATTCAGGGAACTGCACGAATTGTGGTCGCTGTATCACGAGCTGTCCGGAAGCGTGTTTCCAGTTTTCCCTGAGAAAAAACAAGCCAAAAAATCAGGAATCTCTGTTGAAAGAAGTTACTCGATCTGAAAATGAAAGTAACGCCTCAAGAGGGTGACCTGTTTTTCGTTCAATTTGTAACCAATTTAACTGAAAGAGGCAAAATGGACCGTTTAAAAATAAGATTGATCATCCAAGCAGGTTTGGTGCTGAGCATGTTGACTTTGCTCTGGGGATGTAATCCCGCCGGGAAAGGGACAAAAGCCAGGAAATCTTCCATCGTTGCTGATACAGAATTATCTCTCCGGAAAGGGGAGACTGCCGGGGACAGCGTGGTGTTAGCTGCGCCTCAATACTCGAAAGTAGATGCTGGGGAAAGCAAAAAAATCGACCGAGCCTTTTACGATGCGCCTCCCATGGTCCCCCATGATATTGAAGGGATGGTACAGACAAAGGAAGAGAATGAATGTTTGGATTGCCATGAAGAAGGAGATGAAGATACACCCGGCGTTTCTCCCAGCCATCGGATCAAAGCCGTAGTCAAGGATGTTAGGGGTTCCCAAAGCGAGAATGGCCAACTGCATGTGGTGACTAAATATGCCAAAGTTGCAGAGGGGATTAATAATGAACGATACAACTGCACCGCCTGCCATGTTCCACAGGCCACAAATCTGGTGCGGCTGGTCGAAAATGATTTCGGTAAAACAGAACCGTCAGATGCCAAAAAAGATGTACTGGACGACTTAAACAGTTTTGAGTATTAGAATCGGTTTGACCTGAAACTTTGTTTAAGTTAGGATGCTGTTAATCCAGCCAAGGCGCTCAGGCCGTTACCAGCCCGGCTGGAGACTCGGGTTGTCCCTGAGTCGCAGGACTGACTGTCTATTCATCCACATTGGGCGTGCAGGTGGAATTGCGTTTTTGAGGGGCAAATGTACCATCTTTTCTATATATCCGTAGGTATTCTTTTTACGGTGAATGTGATCCGTAAGGGTTGATACTGAAAGGGAAGCATTATTGAGATCAGAATGGAAAAAAAATCAAAATTTTCTGGCAAAAAGCAGATCGGTCCCATGTTTATCATCTTCCTTGCCTGCTGTCTTTGCGGGATTTTTGTAGCTGGAAACAGTGTTCTGGCGAGAGAGGGATGTATCGATTGCCATAGTGACACCGATCTGATTGTAACCAATAAGAAGCTTTTTGATTATTTCAAAGAGTGGAATGGATCGATCCATAAACAGGAGGATGTCACTTGTTCAGACTGCCACGGGGGAAACCCGGATGCGTCGGATAAGAAGTTGGCCCATGGTGGTGCAAAGGGTACCAGAAAAATGATGAGAGCAGTGAATTTTCAGAACATCCCGAAAACCTGTGGACAATGCCATGATGATATTTTAGATGGTTACATAAAAAGCAATCATTACAAATATCTGAAGTCAAAAAAACAGGTCAAACAGGGTCCGAATTGTGTGACTTGCCATGGCTCTCTGAATTCAGTTGCCTTGAATGTTAATACTGTTTCACAAGCCTGCGAGGGGTGTCATAATCAGAAATCTAAAAACAATCCTGAAATTCCAAAAAAAGCGGAGTGGCTACTGAATAAATTTCTCTCAGCCCATCGCCTTTTTCGTTACGTGACCATCAAAAGCAGTACCGTGGATGACAGGGCCTTTCTTAAAAAATCCGGGATTCAGATTCAGGCACTTTCAGAAGAGTGGCATACATTCGATTTAAAACAGTTTGAACAGAAAACACGAATGCTGCTGGATGCCCTGAAAAACAAACGAAACGAAATCAGAGGAAGATCTCAACAGTAGAGGTTTTTAATGATACAAAGATTGAAATGTAGCTGCTTCCTCAGTATGATGCATCTGGGAAGCTCCTGATAGTCACGTGTTGATAACAGACAAATAATAAAAAAGGATGACAATGAAAATAAATCTATGCGCAGCTTTTAGTTTGGTATTAATCGGTCTCTTTTCTACCCCGACTTTCTCACAACCGTTCAAATATGTCGGGGTTAAAAAATGTAGAACATGCCATAAAAAAGCAAAAGATGGAAATGCGTATAAAATCTGGAGTGAAAGCAAGCATGCGAAGGCATATGAACTATTGGGATCAGCCGAGGCTAAGCAAGCAGCCAAGGAACTGGGAATTTCAAAAGATCCCCAAAAAGCGCTGGAGTGTCTGATCTGTCATACTGCCGGGGCACAACTCCCTAAAAGTCAGTTTGCGAAATCGTTCAAAGCCAAGGATGGTGTGCAATGTGAAAACTGTCATGGGCCGGGGGAAAAATACAGGAAGAAAAAAACCATGAAGAAAATTCGTGCTGAAAGTTTGAAAGGGGTGTTCACGACGGCTAAAAAATTTGGTTTAATCCATGGCAATGAAAAAACCTGCACCTCCCAATGTCATCAACCGGAATGGGTGGTTGACGGTGTAAAATATATCAATCCCTCTTTTAAGCCCTTCAATTATAAAGAACGGCTCAAAAAGATCGCTCACCCCATACCAAATTAACAGTGGAATCGGTCAGGTACCGGATCCAAGGACCAGAGAATTAATATCGTCCAAAAACACCAAAACAAATGAGAATCATGACAATCCAGGGAAAACTGCTTCAGACACTAATATTTGGAATCTGCAGCTTGGCTCTCTTCAGTGTAAATCTTGTTTTCGGAGAAGCGGACAATGAAAAGAGTCTTTTTCAGCGGTCCAATCCCGAGGAATTTAAAGCGGCCCCGCAGCTGGATGATCCCCGAACCATTCTCCAGAATGTGCCACGGTTTACGATTGTGAAGCGAATTCCCTATCTGGAAGAGATCGGGTACTACCCCTGCACGGATTGTCATGGTGAGGATCAACCCCCGAACGCTAACATCAGAGTTTTGGAAGAAGATCATGAGGATGTCAATCTGGTGCACGGCAAGGGTCGTTTCTGGTGCTTGACATGTCATGCCACTGAAAACCGTGATAATCTTAGAAGCCTGAAAAACCAGCCTATCAGCTTCGATGATTCGTATCTATTGTGTGGGCAATGCCATTTCCAAAGACAAAAGGACTTTTTTGAAGGGGGTCACGGAAAACGGAAAGATCATTGGCAGGGAGAGAAGATTCTTTATAACTGTACCGAGTGTCACAACCCTCACGTCCCACAGATAAAACCAAGGAAGCCGGTGGCTATCCCCAAAATCAGGCCAGGGATTAAACACTCTCAACCAGCGATTCACCCGACCCCTAAGCCATGGGTTCAAAAAGAGGACTAAGGAAGATCATCCCCCTTAAACCCTGCAAAAACAAAAAAAACAACAGTTTCATAAAGATCCAAAAAGGGATTGACAATGAAGAGTGAAAAAGTCTCAAAGGAACAGAAAATACTGAAAAAGAAGATCAATCGCCGGCAGGCTCTCAAGGTACTGGGGGTTGGCGGTGCCATTTCCGGGGCTGCGGCTGTGAACGCAGCCACCACCCCGGATAAAGGATCTGACATCAGTTTTTCCGATCAGCTGGGACATTTTTTTCAGCAGCACTATCACAAAATGTCAAAGGAAGAAGTTCAGGAGGCACTGGAGAGATTGGAGCGGCGTTATCACGCGCTCTATCAAACAGAGATCAGGGTTGGAAATACACCGCCACAAGAGAATGTCCTGTTCGGTTATGCCTTGAATATCAGTAAATGTAAAGGGTATCGAGAGTGTGTCAAGGCTTGCACACTGGTCAACAACCAGAGCCGAAGTCCGGAAATTCAGTATATCAGGGTCCTGGAAATGGATGAAGGTAGCCTGGATCTGGAGGCGTCAAACCACTATTATGACAATTCAGAAGATGTGCCCAGGGAAGGTAAGTATTACCTGCCGGTTCAATGTCACCAATGCGCAGACCCACCCTGTGTCAAAGCCTGCCCGGTGAAAGCCACCTGGATGGAAAAGGACGGTATAGTTGTTATAGATTATAATTGGTGTATCGGTTGCCGTATGTGCTTAAATGCCTGCCCCTACTGGGCCAGACGGTTTAACTGGAACGAACCTGTTTTACCTAAGGAGGAGATAAATCCGGATACACATTATCTGAGCAATCGTCCCCGGGAAAAGGGAGTGACCGAAAAGTGCTCTTTCTGCCTGCAGAGAACGCGAAAAGGGGAAATGCCAGCCTGTCAGGCTGCATGTCCCACTGGATCCAGGGTGTTTGGCAATCTTCTGGACCCGGAAAGTGAAATTCGGAAAGTGCTGGAGAATAAAACGGTCTTCCGCTTGAAGGAAGATCTGAAAACAGACCCGAAATTCTGGTACTATTCCGATTAGGTTTTTTTGACCTAACTAACATAGTTGAACATAAACGTTCTTTGCCTTGATGGCTGTCATAGAAGTTGTACGCCAGGGACGTGATGAATGACATTCTTTCACAACAGCAAGAGGACACATGGTATTTTTTAGCTTTATCCGTGATTCTATTAAAGAGGTCCTGACCGGTGGCAAAGTATACTGGACTTGGATGATCGCCCTTGTATTTTTTGCCTTTTTAGGTCTCTTCACTTATGTGGGGCAATTCCAGGTCGGATTGATTAAAACAGGGATGAGTGATCAGGTGTCCTGGGGGCTCTATGTCGCCAATTTCACTTATCTAGTAGGTATGGCAGCAGCAGCAGTCATGATTGTGATTCCGGCCTACATTTTTCATCAGGAGAGTGCCAAAAGAGTGGTCATTATCGGAGAGGGCCTGGCGGTTGCCGCCACAATCATGTGCGTCCTTTTCGTGACGGTGGATATGGGCAGACCGGATCGGATCTGGCATCTTTTACCGGTCATTGGCCTGTTCAATTTTCCTTATTCGTTGCTGACATGGGACGTGGCGGTTTTGCAAGGATACATGCTCTTAAACCTTCTGGTTCCCGGGTATATCCTCTATCACCGCTATGCAGGCAAAAGCTATAATCACAAGTTTGTATTTTTTCTGGCGATCATTTCAATGTTCTGGGCGTTCTCAATTCATACAGTGACCGCCTTTTTGTTCTCTTCAAATACCGCCAGACCGTTCTGGCACATTTCACTACTGGCACCCAAATTTATTGCATCCGCTTTTACAGCGGGGCCGGCGTTTATAATTATTGCGTTTCGGATTATTAAGATCAGAACGACCTTTGACATTCCGGATAAAATCATCAACCTGCTGGCCTTGATTGTGACAGTGTCCATGCAGATTAACCTGTTTATGCTGGGAGCAGAGTTGTTTACAGAGTTCTATTCCGAAACCGCCCATTCGGCCCATGCCCACTACCTTTTCTTTGGCCTGAAGGGATTAAACGGGTTGGTACCCTGGATCTATGCTGCCATTATTCTGAATGTGGGGGCGGTGATTCTCCTGATGGTGCATAAGACCAGAACCAATACCAACACGCTGACCATCGCCTGTGTGATGGCAGCGGTCGGTGTCTGGATTGAAAAAGGGATGGGATTTGTCGTTCCCGGCTTTATCCCCACTCCTCTAGGCGAAATTCAGGAGTACCTGCCCACGCTCACGGAAGTCAAAGTCAGTCTCGGCGTCTGGGCGATTGGACTACTGGTTTTTACGGCCCTGGTGAAGGCCGCCATTCCGATTGAGGATGAAAAGCTGAGGTACCAGAAACCATAGTCCAGGCTCTACCAGGGATAGTTAAAGAAAACCGTGGTCGCTGCGCCTTCATCACCCGTGGCGACATCAAAGCGATACACATAACCGGAGCCGGATACCATTCTGATCCCCAGGCCACTTGAGGTCCGCATTGAACTGTTGAGGTCGTCTTTTATGTCCTCAACCGCCCCCATTTCGTGAAACAGCGCCAGCTGAATTCCAGTGGAAACATCTTTCCAGATCCAGAAGTCAAAGGGGGTGACTTCCGTGATAAAATTCCAGCGAAATTCCATGGCGAAATAAACAGTGTGCGCGCCCTGGAATCTGCCTTGGGGATAGGCACGAAATCGATATTGTCCTCCCAGGCCTTGTGCATTTCCATACTTTCTCGTAGCGATAAAGTTGTCTACCAGCTCCTGTTGAGCCTCTTGGCAGGTCTCGTAGTTTTGCTCGGCAGGGTCACATTCCAAGTTTAGTTCCGCTTCTATTGCTGCTGGATCCGTCTCCCCCGCCTTTGAAACCAGAGTGTCTGAGGTAAAATAATTAAAGGCCCAGGTGTGGGCATCGCCGATGGGAATATAAATACTGAGGCTTTTATTTAACACACTGTAATCTGGATCGACTCCAGCTTTGTCTGGAGGGCTGGGTTGCAGGGTCGCTTCCATGCGGATCCCCTTCTTAGGGTCCTGGTAGTCATCTGTGAAGTCAAGTCGAATCCCCATGACAGTGGATTCTGATTTCGATATGTACGGTTCAGAGAATTCAATGATCAAGACGCCTTTTGAATCACGGATAGTTGTGATGCTGGCCTCTTGCTTATAACTTCCTGCAAACAGTTCAACCCGTCTGTCAAACAGGGTCAGCAAAACCTCGCCTTCAAGACCGAATACCTTGTTCAATTCGAGCTGGCTATATTCATCCTTTTCTGTAGCCATCCCTCTTTTTTCATAATACTGAATGGCCGCGTTGCTCAGGTTCTGGTAGAAAAACTTGACTATCAAGGTTTCCGGAATCAGATGCATGTCATCCAGGCCGATAATATAACCTCCGGCATCCCCGGATATACCCATGCCATATATATCCAGGTGGGTGTCCAGAAAGTTGCCCGCCAGCCCCATAAACATCATCCCGGAGCCGATACCGGGGATACTATAGGGAAGTGGGAGGATCATATAAGAGGGTTCTGTCAAAAACTGCTCTTTCCGCCGTTCTATTTGGGCAATTCCAGACTCAGGACTTAGGATCGTGACGATTGTTAGAAGTATGATCACTTTTCCTGCTAGTTTTTTCTGATAGTCACCCATTAAATGATTCGTGATTCTAAGCACACTCCCTAAAGCCATAAGTCAATACCTCAAACTCTGTGTTTGGGAAAAAATATAAGGAACGAACTAAAGAATAAACTCCGGACAGTAATCAGGTTAAGAAAGTGATGAATGGTAAGGAATTGTTGATAAATGGTAAAACGAGATGGGTGTTGCTAGACAATTCTTTTTTCTTTTATAGAATGAACCTTTTTCAGACCAAAATTTCGCTCACCTGTGACGTAATATCCGAAGTATCATGGCACTTCTTTTTTAGTTAATAAAGTGAAAAAATAGAAATAGTGTTTCAATATGAACTAAATCGCTTCAAAATGCTGTGGGATTTTCAGAAGACATGCATTCACTAACGCTCGCTTTGACACCGATTGATTATCTATCTATTATGTGAAAACACTGTCGGTTTTTTTGAGTCCACCCCTATAACCATTCAGTAAAAATTCAACAACGTCATGATCCAGGTTGAGACAATAAAATCTTTTGAGGATAACAGGCTCACGCTTTCCTTTTCTGCGAAACGAAATCGTATTGTACTGTTTGGCGCTTCCGGCGCAGGCAAGTCAGTTTTACTCAAAATGATCGTGGGCTTTTTCAATCCAGATCAGGGGAAAATAGTGGTTCGTTCCCGGGTTCTGTTTGATTCCGCAGCGGGTATTGATGTCCCGGTATATCAGCGTAAAATTGGCTACCTACCACAAGAATACACACTCTTTCCCAATCTGAATGTCCGGGATAACATCCTTTATGGGATCAAGGTTCAGAAAATAAAGCTGGATCCGGACTGGTTTGAATATCTATGCTCACGCCTTGAGATTGGCGACTTGCTGGAGAGAGACCCCGAATCCTTGTCTGGCGGTCAGCAACAGAGAGTTGCTTTAGCGCGAATCCTGATTATCCGGCCGGATATTCTGCTGCTGGACGAACCATTCAGCGCTCTTGACAGTTCAATTCGGGAGACGTTGCGGGATATGGTGATGGATCTGGTGGATGAGCTGGATATCGTAACTCTGCTGGTGACACATGATTTGGAAGAGGCTTTTGTCTTTGGCAATGAATTAGTCCTGGTCCGTCAGGGGCAGATCATTGAAGCGGGGGAGAGGGATAAATTGTACCAGCATCCAAGGTATATCGAATCGGCCCGCCTGCTGGGGTTTGCCAATATGTTCCCGGTAACATCCTTTACTGAGGAATCAGCAACGATTGACAGTGGAGACACCTTTTTCTATAGCGACGGTTTTGAAAAGAACAGACCATTCCTCTGTATTCGGCCGGAATATATTATGATTTTGCGGGAGAATCGGGAGGCAAACGGTAAAAAACAGTCGAATATTATCGAGGGATTGATCAAACACATTTATCATCATGGACGGTTTCTGAAAATCCTCTTGGGGACCGATTCCGGACTCATGATCCAGACAAACATCCCAGTGCATGTCTTTGACAAACTCGCATTGAAAACCGGGATGAAACTGCGTGTATTTTTGAAAGAAGAGTCCATTATTATGTGCGATACCATTGCGGAGAGAAACGTATGCACCGATATTTGATTTCTATTTTTGTGAGTTTTTTTTTATTGATCACCGATGCTGCCGCAGGGGACATTTACTGGTATCTGGCGGCTTCCATGGCAAAACCGGGCAAGGAAATCGTATCCCGCTTCAATCAGGAATACTCCCCATCTCACGTATATTTAATTGTTGGCGGTTCCGGGCAACTGCTGAGTAAGATTGAGCTGGCACGCAAAGGTGATATTTATACGCCTGCTTCAGCCGGATTTCTGGAAAAAGCCCGGGAGAAGAAACTGGTCAAAAGCCAGCGGCTGCTCCTCCATCAAAAACCTGTTTTTGGTGTTTCTCAAAGCGGTGCCACAAAAATCAAGACCTTCAGAGATTTGTATCGACCCGGCCAACGTCTGGCACTCGGCAACCCGAAAACGATGGCACTGGGTGCGACTTACCTGCAGATAGAAGAGAAAATGGGCAGAAAACTATCCCGTCAAATCAGGGCCAATAGCCAACTTGAGGCGATTAACATCTCACAGGTGGTTAATTATCTGAGGGCCGATGTCGTGGATGCGGGTCTCATCTTTGATACTGTGGCCAGAGCAAACGAGCTGGAATATATCGAAATACCTGAAAGGTTTAATACACTGAGCCAGTCGTTCCTTATTCGACTGGTCTGTGCAACCAGTAAGGAAGAAGATTTGGATCGATTTGAAGCATATATTTTTTCGCAGCATCAGTCATTTAGTAAATACGGATTTCAACTTGTTGGATCCCCATGAAATTATCCAGGATTTCACTTGGCATCGCACTACTGTTTTTGATTTTCCTGGCCGGTGTCTTTGCCGGAGGATTGTTGTCTGTCGATCAGTCCGCCATTTCAGCCTTGTTGTCCGATCCTTCATTCTTTTCGACAGTGCTTTTCAGTCTGAAAACCTCCTTTTTGGCCACGTTGATCGCCTTCATCATCGGCGTACCTGCCGGTTTTTACCTGGCCCGGGTCAAAGGAAGGCTGGCTCGCTTACTGGATGTGGTCTTTGACATTCCGATTGTGATTCCACCTTTGATCAGCGGGGTGTTGCTGCTGACTTTCTTCAACCAGCCGTTGATAAAATCGATCTATCCCTTTATCTTTTCGACTGCCGGTGCGGTCATCGCACAGTTTTTCGTGGCGGTACCATTTACCATTAAGTCATCCAAAACAGCATTTATGCTTGTACCGCCGATTTATGAGCGAATTGCAATGACGTTGGGTGCGCGACCACTTTCATCATTTTTGGATACCACCTTTAAAATTGCCCTGCCGGGAATTATTTCCGGCCTGGTCCTGACCTGGCTACGGTGCATGGGCGAGTTTGGAGCGACATTGATGGTAGGCGGTGGGATCCCGGGGAAGACAGAAAATATCCCCATTAATGTTTATCTCCACCTGAGCGGTGGAGACTTGAAACTGGGGATTGCCATCAGTCTTTTAACGGTGTTACTCGTCATTCTCTGCATTTTTTTAATTAATAGTGTTCTGTACAGGATCAGAGATAATCAGAAATTTGTTTCAGAGTGTAAAGCCATTGTCTTCTCAATTTTCTCAAAATTTCGGTCGTAGACATAGTATTTTAATTTCTGAAAACCCGTCGGTAATGGCTATACGCAGTGTGGTTGAATAAATTATGATGAGATTTCCGATAATATTTTCCAAGATCAGAATGACCATTTTTCGGATAAAATTATTGAACGTCTAACGCCGGAGGTGCTATGATCAAGAATTTCATTCAAATCCTGGACTTGCAGGGCGGCGATAATGAGGTTTTTTGAGATTACCTAATTATTTAATATCCTTAACTGCCCGCAGTACATCACGCCTTGTAAGCAATCCGATGAGTTTTTGACCATCCACAACCGGAAATCGTCTGAATGAGCTGTTCCGAAATAGCCAGACTGCGTCCAGGATTGTTTTGGTCGAATCCATGGTAACGACCTCTTTTGTCATGAATTCTTCAACCAGGCCACCAGGCATATCGTGCATCCCCATTTCCATCAGCACCCTTAAGCAGTCTTTCTCGGACAGGACCCCCACCAGGTTTCCTTTATTATCCACTACGGGAGCTCCGGATATGGCTCTATTGATCAATGTTTCAATTGCAGAATAAATATCAGTATCCGGTTGAAACGAAATAAGTTGTTTTTCAACCGTCATGTAATCCGTAACAAGTTTTTTCGACACGTTTCATCTCCTTTAGTGATGCATGACCCAACAAAGCGCGCTGCCAAGCGTAAAGGTTTTAAGTATTCAAAATATTAGGATGTTATCGCACAGGTTTAGTTTATCTGTACCGTCTTGATTTGTCACCCATGGATTGAAAAAAATCCTATAAAAAAGAGCATGATATTCATCATTTAATCACAGGGCCTTCAGGTCTTGCTCAATTGTTTGGGCAGACACGTCGCTTATTATCTGTTTGTCTGAGGGCAAATAGCCTTCAAAAACCTCAAATATAGTACCTATTCTGATCTCGACGAATTCTCATGGTTGTGATATTTATTTGACTCATATTCAGAAGCATCGCTTTGGTTGAGAGGCCAAATATTACTTGCTAAGTCATTCTATCCGGTCCGAAAGAGATGGTACAAAAAAATCATTCTAGAGAACATATCAGTTTGGATATGTCGCAGGCATTTCATGATCAGGAAATGCGTGTGGAACATACGATTAACATCCTCCGTGGATTTTTCTTTGCGATCATCGGGGTCGTAGATTTTCTGTTTTTCGGAGCATACCAGGGGGCGTTACTCGGCGTATTTCCTGAAATTCCGAGAGTCAACATACAGATGGTTGTAATGGGGCTTGGTGGGCTGTGTATGATTTTAGGCTATCTCTGGTTTGTGCATCATTTTTCTCGCCCCGGACGGTATCACCCCTGGTTAAAATATCTGACGATCTTCCTGGATTTTACGATTATGCTGAGATTGGCCATGATGGGATCCCAAAAGCTAATGGCGGCAACGCTAGAATTTGGAGGGCTGGATAATGAAATCGCTGCAAAATTTATTGAGATTATCGCTGACGGAATGATCGTCTTTATCCTGATGCCTGTTCTATACAACTTTCTCAGTGCTTTACGCCATGGTAAAGGTATCATTTTTTTCAGCACGGTACTGGCTGTTACTTCATGCACCCTGATGGTTATCCAGGCGGATTTAGGAGAATTTGCCCTTTATCTTGCTGTCCTGCTGACAGTTCTCTCTGGCTTGCTGACCCTGGCGGTATCAGCCAGATTCAATTCGATGTTTGTGAGGCTTCAAAAAGCAGCTCAAAAACTAAAGGATAGCAACATCTCTCTTGAGCAGAAAGTCGCTGAGAGAACCAAAGAACTCAGTCACAAAAATGAACTCTTAAATGATACTTTGGACAATTTGGAAGAATCAAATAAAAAGGTGATGGATAGTATCGAGTATGCCAAAAGAATTCAGTATTCGCTGCTTCCCCATGAACACGATATTGAAAAATTTCCTTTTAACTATTTCGTCATCTGGCAACCGAGAGATATCGTCGGAGGAGATATCTACCATGTGGATTTTTTTGAATCCGGATTTATTATAGCGCTGTTTGACTGTACCGGGCATGGTGTTCCCGGGGCATTTATTACGATGATTGCTTTATCAGCAATGAAAAGGATCACAACCGATGAAGGGTGTTTGAATCCGGCTGATATCCTGAGTAGACTGAGTTCTATTATTAAAACATCACTCCACCAGGATACAGACCATGTGACTTCCAATGATGGGCTGGATGCCTCTGTTTGTTATGTCAATACCATTGACAAGACTTTGACATATGCAGGGTCAAGACTGCCTTTGACCTACATCAAAAACGGCAACATGATCACGATAAAAGGGAATCGTCAAAGCATCGGCGATAAAAAGTCAGATTTGAATTTCAAATTTACGAATCATCAGGTTGATATTCAAGAGGCTATATCGTTTTATTTATATACAGATGGGATTATCGATCAGCTTGGGGGTGACAGGCGTTTTTCGTTCGGTAAGAAGCAGTTTAAAAGTCTACTTCTCAAAAATAGTGGGTTGTCACTTGAAGAACAAAAAGCAGAGATTATCAGGGCGTTCGAAGAGTACAAAGGCGATAATGAAAGGCAGGACGATGTGACGGCCTTTGGTTTCAGGATTTAGAGTCTACCGAGATTGTTTTCAAGTTCGTTGTTTTGATGGGCGATTCGTGAGAGTCGAAAAAAAAATTATGGATTGACGGAAACCTTCAATTTAGACGTAGCGCTAAAGTAACTGGTTTAACTTTCTATCAAAGGGTATTGTTCGATGTTTGAAGGTCGACTCAATTTCCCGAAAGCCGAAACCTTGAATGGTCAAAATATAGGGTCCTTCTGAGCGAGATGAGGCATTGTGAATGGCATTGGCAATGATGTCTTTTCCGACACCGGTTTCTCCCAGTACCAGCACGGGGATGTCGTGACGGGCCACCTGGCCGATCAGCGCCATTGTCGATTTCAGGCCGAAATCCAAACCGATGATCTGCTCTCCAGACATCCGTCTCATTTCACGCTGCAGGTATTGATTGTCATCAGCCAGCAGATCTTTCAGACGTGTTACCTCCCAATGTTTTCGGGCATTCGAAACAGCAATGGTAAAGGTGTTGAATTAACAAAAATGCGGGTGCACTTCGGTGAATACTAATGTTGTGCCAACAGTATCAAATTTAGTGGAAGGAGAGTTTTCGCTGAGAGGCAACACAGTCTCTTAGGTAAAGGTTAATCAGATTTTGGTAAGGTATACCCGTCTCATCTGCCATTGTTTTGAAATACTCAATAATGTCCACTCCCATTCGAATTGTCACTTGTTTCTTTAGCTGCTTCGCAAAAGGGTTTTTACGTTTGTTCATTTTAGATAAATCGTATTCTCTTTTCATGACATGTCTCCTGTGTATTCTTTTTTTTCGTTGGCAGTAGCTTTCCGTGCAGAAATAATTCTAATAGTTGATTCATCTTCTCGATAACAATGAACTACAAGGAGAATTCGAAGCCTATTACTCATACCTAACATTAAAAATCGTTCTTCAGCATCGGAATGGATCTCGTCCCAAAATTGTATAGCAGTGTCATCAAAGAAAACGGATTGGGCTTCTTCGAAAGAAACACCATGCTTCTTGATATTTACCTTATCTTTTTTGTTGTCCCACTCAAATACAATTTTTTTCATAACTACAGTATAACTACACGGTAAATTTATGTCAATTGAATTCTAAGAATAAGGCAACAACTTATTCAATAGAACTTCTTCGAATACTCAGATCATATTAAAAGCAAAAATTCTACTTAGGGTCCGGAAATAAATAACTTGGGTTTTTATCCATTTGGAGAAAGCGTATAGTTCCACGATGGATTCAATTCATGCCGT
>Ga0075122_10000392_pt1 | contig 35392 bp, 46 predicted proteins | sample AntAceMetag02UKB_FD_69790 | JGI IMG/M metagenome (GOLD analysis project Ga0075122, IMG submission 69790) | Saline lake microbial communities from Ace Lake, Antarctica - Antarctic Ace Lake Metagenome 02UKB | ecosystem: Environmental > Aquatic > Non-marine Saline and Alkaline > Saline | place... | reverse complement strand
GTTTCCCCCAGCCCGGGTAACAACTCCACATAAGATTTTGAAACGGAATGGAATTATGGAAAGTGTTTTTTAATGACTGAAAATATTGATAACGAAAACGCCCCCCGGGATTATGCGAAAGAGGTTGAGGACCGGGTTAAAAAAGAGGCTGCTGCTTTGGCCGCTGAACAGGCTAAAAAGAAATTTGCCGGCGTGGATCAGCGGGGCAGCGATGGTAAAATCACATCGAAGTTTATCCAGGAGTGCCTGTATGCGAATGAGCTGGGCGATGGCATGTTGTATGCCGCGCTTCATAAAGATGAATTCCTTTACAATAAATCGTCTGGATCTTGGATGGTCTGGGCCAAGCATTTCTGGCAGGATGACTTAATGACCACATCGCAATCTGTGGTTGAGAGTGTTGCCCTGGAATACCAGAAAGAGGCTCAGAAAATTGTTGAAGAGATTGGCGCAGCATCTACCGCAGGCGATAAAGAAAAAGTTGCAACCCTGCAAAAAACACAGGCGACTATATATAGGCGTATTTGCCGCCTGCGGTCAGATCGGGGACGTTTAAGCACATTGAAATTTGCGCACACAAATCCCGTCAACCCGCTGTCAGTCAAAGGGGATGAATTTGATATCAATCCTTATTTGTTCGCCTGTAAAAATGGCGTGATAGATCTTCGCACCGGCGAGATTCGCCCCGGGCAGCAGTCAGATTTTATCAGTAAATGCAGCAGCGTTGAATATCCTGGCGTAACTGCACCGGCTCCGGAGTGGGGAAAAGCTCTCAGTGAGATATTTGATGAAGACGAACGCCTGGTTGAATATGTCAACAGGGTGTTTGGGTATTGCCTGACAGGATTGAATGTAGATAGTATTTTGCCGATCTTTTACGGCCAGGGGCGCAATGGCAAAAGTATGATCATCGAAATAATTTCACATATCATGGGCGGCCTGGCAGCACCGATCCAGTCAGAAATGCTGCTTGACCAGGGCAGGGCAAAAAATTCAGCATCCGCGTCACCAGATATAATGGCGCTCCGGGGCCTACGGCTGGCATTTGCGTGCGAAACAGATCAGGGCCGCAGATTTTCTACAGCAAAAGTCAAATGGCTCACCGGTACCGACTCCATGACAGGCCGCTATCTCTATGATAAGCGAGACATCACATTTAAGCCCACCCACAAATTGATTATGATGACCAATCACAAACCGGATGTTTCTGATGACGATTTTGCATTTTGGGAACGCGTACACCTGGTCCCGTTTGCCCTCAGCTTCGTCAATCGTAAGCCGGAAAAAGATAATGAGCGGCTGGCCGATAAATACCTGCGGGAAAAACTCCTGCAGGAAGCGCCGGGAATTTTGGCATGGCTTGTTCGCGGTTGTATTTCATGGCAGCAGATCGGACTGGCACCGCCGCCTGCAGTAGTCGATGCAACAAAAGAATACCGGGCAAACGAAGATCTCCTGGGGCATTTCATCGCCGAGTGCTGCTTTGAGAATACAACAGCAGAAACACCGGCCAAAGATCTATATGACAGCTTTAAAAAATGGTGGGAAGAAAACGTCTCCCGGAAAGTACTCAGTCAAAAACGGTTCGGTGGCATGATGGTCAAAAAATACAAGCGGTCAAAATCCGGCACATATCGATATTTTGGTATTGGAGTGAACGATGACGACTACTAAAAACACACCTGGACTATTGAATTTGGCTGGACGATCGTCCGCGCTCAATATTTTTAATGAAATCAGGAGCCTATCCCTGTTTTTTTAACAGAGAATGGACGATTAGAGGGTTAATGCGCATAACAACCTAAAGACGTTTTAAAGGTTTTTACATAGGGGTTTTATTACATTAACCCCTTTATCGTCCAAAAAGGAATATTAAAAAGATATAAGTACTTAATAATAAAACAAATAACAACTTGGACGATTGATAGACTATTAATAAAAACAAATGAAAGGTTAAAAATTATGAAGGAAAAAACATCCCGGAGGTTTTTGAATCGTAATAAGCTGAAAATTTTTATGCGCCGAACACAAGGGACAGGTAAATCAATGTTGAAAAGAGCAGCACAGGCCAGAAAAGTAACCGCTAAAAATTCAAAATGAATATGACTGAAGAAAAAATCACAGAAATTAAAGCCGCAGCGGATATTGTTGAGATTGTGGGTGAGTTTGTTCCCCTGAAACAACAGGGAAAGGATTATGCTGGCCTGTGCCCGTTTCATCCGGAAAAGACACCCTCGTTTACAGTCAGCCCCGGCAAGCAGATGTATTTTTGTTTTGGATGTAATGCCAGCGGGGATGTTTTTGAATTTCTGCAAAAGAACCAGGGCCTGTCATTTATCGATGCCGCCAAACATCTTGCCGGGAAATATGGAATCAACCTGCCGGAAAATGCCGGGCCGCCGGTCGCGCACCATGGCACACCGAAACCACCGAAGAGTAAAGGGCAGGGGCCAGGTGTCCGGGATCAGGTGTCAGGGGATAGTAAAAAATCATCGATCATCGATCAGCAATCTGAACTGTGGCAGGAAAAAGCCGGCGGGATGGCAGCATGGGCACATGAAAAACTGCTTGAAAATCCAGCGCAGCTCAAAAAGCTTGCGGACCGGGGAATTAATCTCGAAACAGTTAAACACTTTCGCCTTGGTTACAATCCCGGGAAAGATGGCAAAGATCTATTCCGTCCGCGCGAGGCCTGGGGCCTGCCAACCGAAATGAAAGCCGACCGCAAAAAAAAGCTGTGGATTCCAATCGGCCTGGTCATTCCTATGTTTAACCAACCAATCAACAATCAACAATCAACAATCAACAATCCAGAGGTCCAGCGGCTCAGAATCCGGCGTCCGGACGGCAGCAAACCCTCATATTATGTTATTCCCGGATCATCGATGGCAACCTGGGTAATGCGGAAATCGAACAGGGTTTATGTAATTATAGAATCCGAACTTGACGGCATCCTGCTTTGGCAAGAGGCGCCAAAAAATACCGGTGTTATTCCCCTGGGATCTGCTTCGACTCGTCCGGATCCATCTGCGACTAAACTCATGGAACAATCCGCCCTGATATTAAATGCGCTGGATTATGACACAGCCGGCGCAAAAGCATTTCAGTTTTGGGAAGAAACCTTCCCTCAATCAAAACGCTGGCCGGTACCTACTGGAAAAGACCCGGGCGAAGCATGGCAGGCAGGCATAAATCTTAAAGAATGGATCACATCCGGTTTCCCGCAGGGGTGGAAGGTATGCTCGCCGGGTCTCAGGCGGGTCGGACAATCTTCTTCTGGCGGTAAAAAAAAAATGCAAAAAGTCTTAAAAAATAATGAAGGTGAAGCGGCAGGCATGTCAATGTCCTCCGGAGACAACAAAGTCCAGACACAGGGCAGCACAGGAAGCCTGCCTGCGAATAAACAGCCTGCGGTGATTCCTGATGTGTATAAACTGGAAAAATTATTAAAACAGTATCCAGTCAAAATTATCGCGTCAGAAAGACGGGTGCAAATAAAAGAGGCAATGTCCTGGGTGAAAAATAACTGGGATGTTTCAAAAAAAATATCAGATCTGGTTTTTATGGTCCCGGAAGTCTTTGAATATATATGTGAGCATCCGGCTGGGGTTATTACTGGGGATAATTTGATAATATAGAAGGTCTTTTAGACAGGATTTACAGGATGGGCAGGATTAAAAATGGAGGTTTAGCGTTATGAAAAACAAGCTAATCGATTTAAATAATCATATGTTTGCTCAAATAGAGCGCCTGTCGGAAGAGGGTATCGATGGCGATAAATTAACAGAAGAGATTGCACGTTCCAAGGCTATAAGTACGCTATCAGTACAAGTTATTGCCAATGCCCGCCTTGCGCTGGATGCGCACGTGGCTATAAATGAATCGATGATAAAAGACCCTCCGAAAATGCTTGGAGCTACAGGATATGATGAAAAAGCATAAATATACAGCAAAGCAGATCGAGTTTTTGCGGACAGAATATTTGTCAATGAGTTTACCCGGGCTCACCCTGGCGTTTAATAAGCGTTTTCGTCTTCACAAAACTGATACATCAATTAAATCAACCTTAAAAAGATGCCGCATTTTCTGTGGACGCAAACTAAAAGACAGGCTGTATCCGCAATATCTAAAATACACAAAAAAGCAGGCGCAGTTTTTGTATGACAATTACCCTGGGCGAACTGTTGGGGAGTTGACGGCGATATTTAACAACCGATTCCGACTTAATAAAAAAGTTGGACAAATAAGAGCGTTTAAAAAAAATCATGGAATCACATCAGGATTAAACACTCGTTTTCAGAAAGGCAATAAACCCTGGAATAACGGTTCCAAGGGTAAAGGGCTTACAGGGGCAAACACAGGGAGTTTTAAAAAAGGGCATGCGCCTGCAAACCAAAAGCCGCTGGGTTCGGAGCGGATCAGCCCTAAAGACGGTTTTGTATCGATAAAGATCGCGGAAAAAGATCCTTTCACTGGATCTGCGACCAGATATATACATAAGCATGTGCATGTTTATAAACAAGATCACGGACCGGTACCGGAAGGAATGGTCGTGGCGTTTCGTGACGGTGACAGACTCAACATCGAACCGGAAAACCTGATGCTGATATCAAGGGCTGAACTGCTCAGGTTGAATAAGTATGGCTACAAAGATACACCGGCCGAACTAAAGCCGAGCGTACTGGCAATAGCAAAACTCGAAGTAAAAACCTTTACTTTAACAAATAATCCTTAGTGATACAGAGGATATTATGGAAGTAAAACATATAATTGATTTTTATATAAGACGCTGGGGCGCAGGTGGATGGTGTTTTGTACTTCCGAACGAACTCAATCCGCTGCCTGAAGGAATTATAGCTATGTCGGGTGGGTGGTATTGGTCAAAAATCAGGGGAACTGCGGTTAAGTGCTTTTTAGACCAGGCAGAAATTCATAACCGGAAAAACAAATAATGGAAAAATTTATAAACATATTACCGATAATAATAATGGTTGAATGCTTCCTGGCCTGCATTCCGTTGTTTTTTTGCAAACGCTGGGGCACCGGTATGTATTGGTTTTCGGCTGGATTGCTTAATTTTACAGTAATATTTTTAATCAGGAAATTCGGATAATGGAAATTAATACCAATATTCATACGCTTGACATGGACGGATATCAAAACCCCTGTGATCCAGCATTTACAGGACCCAGTCCGTGTGAGAACTGCCCGCGCCATCTGGCTGGCGTGAATAAAAACTCCTGTGTTGACGGCTGCAAAAAACTGCAGGCACACCGCAAAGGGAAGCCGTGGGAAGGGTTGCCCATACCGACGGGCGGGCAGTTGAAGTATTTTGGAGAAGATGAATAGGAAGGACTCAAGCAAAGGGAAAAGATTTCACCACGAAGACACGAAGGCACGAAGGGGAAAGAATAAAAAACGTCGCCGCCAGGGCCATATAATTTTATCAATATATTAACATGAAAGAAAATATAAAAAAACCAGAAGGCCGGCTGCTTGTATTGACTGAGCTTGAAAAAGATACTCTGGCCCGGATGCAAAAGGATCCGAGCAAGGCTAATATCGATGCGTGGAGCGAAGCCAGCAGGAAGCTTGCAGAATTGCTGGAAGGCAAAACAGAGCCATCCTTTGCCAGCCGCAAAGAAGCGCTGGAGTGGTTGCAGCGGCAGGGATATAAGATCGCCAAAAGTAAATTATATGCGGATTGCAAAAAGCCGGGGATGTTGAAGCTGCAGGATGACGGGGCTGTGCTGGAAAGTGATCTGAAAAAATATATCCGCCAGGCCGGGTTGAATCAGCTTTCCAAAACTCCGGACGCAGATCCGAACGATCAGCAGACGCAGAAAAATAGTGCCGAAATCGACAAACTGCGGGCGCAGGTTGCTTTGTATAAATTTCAGCTTGATGAAAAGCTCAGTAAATACATCCTGCGGTCAGATTTTGAAATGGAATTTGCAGCCAGGGTCGCTGTGCTTAAATCCGGCCTGGAATATGAAATTCATTCCACCGCGCCAGATCTGATTGATCTGATTATTAACAGCGATGCGGAATCGAGGAAGCAAAAATTCATCGACAGAAGGCTGCGGGATTTCCAGCAGCAGTTTAACAATTTTGCTAATATTAAGAAATTCCAGGTGGTTTTTGAAAAAGAAAGGATAGAGGAAAGAGAAGAGGGGAAAGAGGGATAAAAGATGAACGTCCAACATCGAACATCCAACATCGAATGAAAAACCCGACAACCATAAACCATCAACAGGAGTGAATCATGCTTATTTCAGCTAAAATAATTAAGAGGCCCCGCACAAACGCTAAGTGCAGTTTTTGTGGCGGTTATTTGCAAATCGGCAGCCCTCGTGTGCGACTTTACGGTGCAGCTGAGGTCGGCGACTCACCGTATGTAATTTACGAGCATTTAAAGTGTGCGGAACTTGCTATAAGTAGTAGAATAAAAAGGGTTGTCGAAGAATATAACCAGTCGCTGGACTCTGACACAAAAAAAAATCGTGAGGAGCTAATATGATTGCTTGTTGTTCATCGACAGCAGATCCAGACACTTCGTATTATGATACTGATGATACATCAACAGAGGGGGAAGTCTTTCTTTTTTATGCTTCTGCAATGAGAGATATGGATTTTTTTTGCGATGATATAATTCTTAAACTACCGGACCTGTTTTATATGTATCTCTTATACAAACTTCCTGCAATGCAATTATGCCCTGGGGAAAGCAGGAGAAACAACAAGCAGCGCATTGTTAAAAGAAGGTATCATCAAGGGGTGTTCGTAACTAATGTGGAGATAGCCACTTTTATTATTATTTTGTTCGTATATCTATTTTTATATTTGAGGGGATAGTATGAAACATCATCTTGTAAAACAGCTAAAAGCAGAAAACAAAGATCTGAAAGCTGAGGTTAGGATGCTCAAAAGGCAAAAACCAGAATACTCAAATTCAATGGCCGAATTAATTGATAGATCGACAAATACAGAAGCATTAGCAAAACATTTTCAGCGCAACAAATACGCAAAATAAAAACCGGAGCGACCCGCCCGCCTCGCCTGAGCGAGAGCGATGGCGGGCAGGAGCGACACCGTGAACTGTGAACCGATAACCGTAAACCAAAGCGAAGCGTGGCTTCCTGCATCTGTCTTAAAACAGATTGAACAGGAAGGCAGTGTTGCCTTTACCGGCTCTTTTTCTGCCGCTGATCGTAAAATCATGCGCACGCGGCGGCCTGTCAAGCCGAGCAAGTGGTCAGAAGATCATCGTGTTGTCACAATGAGCGTTAAAAATGGTCCCTGGCGCAATTCGGTTACACCGTATCTTGCCGGGATTATGGACGCTGCGGCTTTTCCATCTGTCCGTGATATCGATATTTGCAAAGCGCCGCAAACAGGGGTCAGTGAAGCAGCGCATAATTTTGTCGGTTATTCGATCGACCGTGATCCCGGTCCTGTTTTATACACCTTCCCCGACGAAAAAACAGCAAAAGAGAATTCACAAGATCGAATTTTACCCATGATCAGGTCCAGCGCCCGGCTTCGATCGTATTTAACCGGCGCACAGGACGACGAATCCAGTCTCAGGATCGCCCTGTCACACATGCCCATATATCTTGCCTGGGCTCGCTCTGCATCCCGCCTTGGCAATAAACCTGTCAAGCTGGCGATATCTGATGAGATAGATAAATATATTGAGCCGCCGAGAAGAGAGGCAAACTCGCTTGATCTGATCGCCAAAAGGCTAACCACATATATCCGGTTGAGAAAAAGCAAACACTGGAAGATATCAACGCCAACATGGGAAATCGGTCATATCTGGCAGGCGCTTATAAACGATGCTGAAGTGGTTTTTGATTATTATGTCAGGTGCCCTTTTTGTGACGAGCAGCTTTTAATGACATTCGAGCAGATCAAGTGGCCGCGCGATGAACAGGGTGAGCATCCGGACCCGAAAATTGTCAAATCAAAATTTCTTGCCTGGTATGAATGCCCGCATTGCAGCGAAAAATGGGATGACGATGACAGAGACAGGGCAGTTCGCAACAATGGTGTCTGGCGCGCCCGTCCCGAAGACTGGGTTGATAATAAAAATGATTGGCGAAATGAACCGCCCGGGCTGGAATTGTTTAAATATTTGAATAAACACCGCCCGTCTGAAATAGGATTTCATATTCCTTCATGGATATCATATTTTGTCAGCCTGTCTGACCCGGCCACAGCGTTTTTAAAATGGATTAAAACCAAAAAAAAGAGCAAGCTCAAAGATTTTAAAAACGGTCACGAAGCATTGCCGTTTACCGATACCACAACGCCGCAAGCCACAGACTCCATCCTGCTTTTGCGTGATGACCGTCCGCGCGGAGTTGTTCCGGGCGGGGGTGTGGTGGCCGGGCTTACAGTTGCAGCGGATACTCAGGACAACGGCTTCTGGTTTGAAGTGCGCGCCTGGGGGTGGGGATTGATTCAGGAATCATGGCAGGTGCGCGAAGGGTTTGCGCCATCGCTGGAAGCGCTTGGGCAGATATTTTTTGAAGATGAATATCTCGATGAAGACGGCAAGAAATACATCATACAGGGCTTTGTTATCGATGCCATGGGACACCGCACAAAAGAGGTTTACCAATGGTGCAGCCAGCATAAACGTGTTTTTCCGTTCAAGGGCGAGGAAAAAATGAACCAGCCTTATGCTTTTACGCGGCGGCTCAATTACCCTGGAACAAAAATCCCGATCCCCGGCGGCATTAATCTGCTGCGCGCAAACGTCAACTATTTTAAAGACGATCTTTCAACAAAGCTGGAAATCGCCCCGGCAGATCCCGGAGCCTGGCATTTGCACAGCGAAACAAGCAGAGACTGGGCAGAGCAGCTCACATCCGAATATGTCAATGAAAAGGGCCTGTGGGAATGCCGATCCGGTGTAGCAAACCACGGCTGGGATGTCAGCGTTTATAATCTTGTAATAGCTGATGTTTTGGGGATTAAGTTTAAGAAGAAAAAAGGCGAAGTTGCTGCGGCTGGGGGGAAGAAAGGGCGGCGGGTAATTAGTAAAGGGCTGGGATAAAAAGATGAACCCTGGTCGCCTCTGGCGCCGCCGAAGGCGGGTAAACATCGAACATCGAACGTCCAACATCGAAGGAAAAACCGGAAACCGTGAACTGTGAACCGTCAACCGGAGTGAAACGACCTTGACAGATAACCAAAAATTAAAACTCCTGACATCAAAAGAAGAGATCAAAACCTTTCTCGGGAATATTACCGATTACATGTTTAAAAAATATGTAGAAAGAGGAATGCCCGCCAGGTTTGAAGACGGCAGGTGGTTCGCTCATCCGGACAATATAGAGAGATGGGCGCTGCAATATACAAATGTTTCAATGAGAAAAATAATAAATCAAATACCAGAAATATAACCCTTTTTTTGCCTCTTTTTTAAACTTCAAAAAACCCTGTCAAATGAAATAACCCATCAATCATACTGTAAACATACCCCTTGTAAGTATCAATGACCCCTAAATCACAAGCGAAGTGTTTTTCCCACCAAATCACATGATATGGTTTCAGTTAGATAAAAAACCACTACATTTTGCGGTTTTTAACCGTGAACCGTGAACCGTAAACCGAAAACCGGAGTGAAACGACTTATGGCTGGAATAACACTCGCACAGGCTGAAACCGAACTTGCTTTATGGCTGGCTGCAGACGCCAAGGTTGCCACGGGGCAGTCTTATTCTATTGCCGGCAGGTCATTGGCTCGCGCAGATGCAAAAGAGATCCGCGACAATATCACATACTGGGATTTTCATGTTAAACGCCTGACCCGCGGCGGCATACGAGTCCGCCACGCAACCCCTTGCGGATAGACTGAAGACTGTTAGGAGGGAAGGCTGTGGGCTATTAGACTGAGGCTGAAGGTGGAACAGCCTAACAGGCTAACAACCTACAGCCTAAACAACCTACATGGAGCGTAGCGACATTGAAGCAAGTGCACAGAAAAAAGAAAACAGCAGTAAAACCGAACCTGGTTGACAAGTTTGTCGGATATTTTTCGCCTGTCAAAGCTGCCCGGCGTTTCCGGGCGCGGGCATTTATGGCCCTGGCCGGTGGATATATCGGCGGCTCAAAATCACGGCGCGGATTAAAAGGGTGGTCCACGCTCAATAACGACGCAAATGCAGATATCCTTCCGGATCTTCCCACGCTGCGCGATCGGTCACGCGATCTTATCCGCAACAACCCCCTGGCAACCGGCGCAATAAAGACCAAAGTAACAAATGTTGTCGGTACAGGCCTGCGGCTTCAATCCCGCATTGATCGTGCCGTGTTGAACATGTCAGACGACCAGGCAAACGAATGGGAAGCAAAAACGGAACGGGAATGGCGGCTGTTCTGGGAATCCAAAAATTGCGACATTACCCGCGCCCAAAACGGAACCGGCCTTACACGCATGGTTTACAGGCAGTCAAAAGAAAATGGCGATGTGTTTATCGTTCTGCCTCGCAAAAAACAGCAACACTGCCCTTATGATCTGCGCCTGCAGGTGATTGAAGCAGACAGAATATGCAACGAAAAATACAAACCAGACACCGCAACTCTTGCCGGTGGCGTTGAAACAGATACATCCGGCGCACCTATAAAATATCATATACTCAAGCACCACCCAGGCAGGCGGCTATATAAAAACGGCATGGAATGGGATCTTGTGCCTGCATTCGGATCGAATCTCGGCCTGCGAAATGTCATTCATCTGTTTGCTCCGGACCGCCCAGGTCAGAGCCGTGGGGTTCCTGACCTGGCTCCGGTCATCGAGCCGTTAAAACAGCTTGGCAGATATACCGAAGCAGAGCTAATGGCCGCTGTTGTTTCCGGCATGTTTACTGTTTTTATAGAGTCCGATTCGGGAGACCCTACTTTTGATCTTTCCGACACAGCCGATGAAACAGAAGCAAAATCTTCCGACGATGATTACAAGCTGGGCAACGGCGCAATAATAGGGCTGGCAAAGGGTGAAAAAGTTCACGATTCAAACCCGGGACGCCCAAACGCCGCCTTTGATCCGTTCACCCAGTCTATTCTGCGGCAGATCGGCGTGGCACTGGAACTTCCTTTTGAGATCCTGATAAAACATTTCACCGCATCATACAGCGCTGCCCGCGCCGCTCTTCTCGAAGCATGGAAATATTTTATTTCAGAGCGTCAGTGGCTGGCAGATAATTTCTGCCGCGTTGTTTACGAAGTCTGGATGTACGAGGCGGTTATCCTTGGCAGGATAGCAGCTCCCGGCTTTTTATCAGATCCTATGATGCGCAAGGCATATCTTGGATCCGACTGGGTCGGTCCCATAAAGGGCCAGATCGACGAATTAAAAGAGATCAAGGCCGCAAAAGAACGTGCAGACATGGGCGTTTCGACACTGTCGGAAATTACAGCAGAGATGACCGGCGGCGATTGGGAGAAAAAACACCCGCAGAGCGTGAAAGAATACAACGCCCGCAAAAAAGCCGGGCTGATTGTAGAAAAAGAAAAACCTCTAAGCGTGGAGATTGAGAAAAATGAAGATAATTGATGTTTTAACTTCGCCCTGGGCCATTGTTCCTGAAAAGCTGTTTGAGATTCAGGAAATATACAAAACTCATTTACGCGGGGATAAAATAGACATCGCAGCAATTGAAGCAAAAACAGGCGCACCCCTGGATAACAAAACAGCGCCATATCAGGTCGTCAATGACATCGCAATAATTCCTATTCAGGGCGTGATCGCAAAGAAGATGAACCTCTTTACTCAAATTTCAGGCGGGGTTTCCACTCAGCTTACGGGTAACGATATAAAAGAGGCGCTGGCTGATGACAGTATAAAAAGCATTCTGCTTGATATTGATTCACCGGGCGGCACAGTGGATGGCACGCAGGAGCTTGGGGATATTGTTTTTGCTGGACGGGATAAAAAACCGATAGTGGCGTATTCCGACGGCATGATTGCCAGCGCAGCGTACTGGATCGGATCAGCTGCACACAGAATGTATATATCCGGCGACACAAATGATATCGGCTCGATAGGAGTTGTGACAAATCATGTTGATTATTCAGAAATGGACAAAAAATGCGGTGTCAAAGTCACGGAAATTTACGCGGGGAAATATAAACGCATAGCTTCGGAGAATAAGCCGCTGTCGAAAGAAGGAAAGCAGTACATACAGGACCAGGTTGATTATTTGTATTCGGTTTTTGTTGATGTAGTTGCAAAGCACCGGGGCGTAAGCTCTGAAACAGTTTTGAAAAACATGGCCGATGCTAAAATTTTCATCGGCAAACAGGCTATCACAGCCGGACTTGTGGACGGTGTTTCCACGTTTGATCGGCTCATAAATATAATTCTGCCGGTGATGCAGACGGAAAAAGCTGATGCAAAAGCGTTAGCGAAGCTGAACAACTCATTTAAATAAGGAGAAAATCAAACATGGATATGACCGATTTTAAAGCAAAATATCCCGACCTTTACAACGCTATTCTTGACGACGGAAAAAAAGAAGGGCTCGCCGCAGGTAAAATCGAAGGTGAAGCAGCCGGACTCGAAAAAGGCAAAGCAGAGGCTCAGGCAGAGGCAAAAGCGGACGGGGCAAAAGCTGAAACAGAGCGCATCAAAAATGTAGAAGCGCAACTGATCCCCGGCCATGAAACGCTGATTGACCAGCTTAAATTCGACGGCAAAACCACAGGCGAACAGGCAGCCGTTCAGATCCTGCAAGCGGAAAAAGCACTCAGGACAAACGCGCAGGCAAATCTTGATGACGATGCTGTTGCTGCGGTTGCTCATATTGCAGCACAGGACGACGGAAGCTCTGCCGCATCACAGCGGAAAGATAGAGACTTCGATCAGCTTGTTACGGACTACCAGGAAAAACATGATTGCTCAAAAGGCACAGCAATAAGCGCCGTTGCAAAAGCGCACCCAGATGCCCATGAAAGTTGGCTGAGCAAAGTCAACAAGGGAGGTAAATAAATTATGAGTTATAACGAAGGAATAAAAACATTTACGGCGGGTGAAGATCTTGCAGCACATCGTCGTGTGAAAGTAGATTCCGCAGTGACCGATGCCAATCCGGCGGAAGTTATTTACGCGGATGCCGGTGAAGACTTTATCGGTGTTACCGAATATGCAGCAGATGACGGCGATTTGATTGCAATCAAGCTGTGTACCGGTCCAGGAACCTTTGAAATCGAATGTGCCGTGGATTCAGCGATTGAGCTTGGCACTGTTCTTTATGGCGCGGCAGATGGAAAAGTCAGCGATGCTTCCAGCGGAACCGCCCAGGGTATTAATGTTGAAACCGGCACAATTGTTGATGATGCCGTGATCGAAGTTGTGGCATGGAACGTAAAGGCCACCACAGCAGCAACAGTAAGTCATGCCGATGCCGGAACATTTACGGCAGCCGCAACCATGGAGGCTGTGGCTCAGGAAATATATCAGCATCTTTTAAGCGCTCAGTCAATCATTCAACTGCCGCTTGCCGCTTTTACAGAAGCAGACGGGACAGCGCTTGCAGGTTTTATCGACGGCGCTTCAGTTATTCCTGGCTGGAACGCAGGGGATGAGAGCTGTGGTATTCGCTGGAATAACCATGCGAACCCCGATCCAATCTCAACCAGCTTTGCAATTCCGCCGGATCTGGACGCTGCCAAAAATGTAGTGCTGCATGTTCTGGCCGCAAAGGTCGGTGCCACAGTAGGAGACGCAGTTACATGGCTGGTAGAAGCGTTCAATAATGTTGATGCCGCGCTTTATGATGCAGACGCTGATTTCGGCGGGACTTCATCCGCGATGACCGGCGATGCGGCAACAAAAACATGTCAGGAAGAAACATTGACCCTGGCCTCTGCGAATGTTGCAGGGTCTCCATGCGTGACAACACTTACGATTCAGCCAACAGACGGAACACTGGACACCGACGATGTCATTATCCTCGGCGCATGGCTTGAATACAGCAAGAAAATATTAACATCATAATAAAAACAGGCTGAAGGTAGATAGGCTGAAGGCTATTAGCTAACAGCCTACAGCCTAACAAGCTAACAATAAGAAAGGAGAGTAACAAAATGCCGAGACCTACAAGTGCAACGACGGTTCAGCGGCCGGATCTGGCTGCGATCGCCTACGAATATATGATGGAGGCTTCGCAAAGGGGCTTTATAGGATTGGATCTGATGCCGATTTTTGATGTACTGGAAAAATCAGCAGAGTATCCGGTAATTCCCCTCGAAGCATTGCTTAAACTACAGTCAACCAAACGAGCACCCAACGGGACTTATCCACGATCCAGCTATGAGTTTGAAACAGATAACTATTCCTGCAAAGAAAATGGCTGGGAGGAAAAAGTCGATGACGTGGAAGCAAAGATGTATCAGCGGTATTTTGACGCCGAAGAATTAGCATTAAAACGAGCAGTGGACATCCTGCTTCGTGGCCAGGAATATGCAATAGCTGCCATGCTGTTTAACACCGGCAATTTTTCCAATACTGCCGTGGGCACAGAATGGTCAACAGCCGCTTCATGCACCCCGCGTGCCAATATTAACGCCGGCAAGGCGGCGATGAGGGCAGCTTCCGGTCTGGAGCCAAATGCTGTCGCCCTGAGCAAAAAAGTTTTTGATAATGCTCTTATGTCTGCCGAAATTACAGACGCCTTAAAGTACACAAGTCCGATCGAGCTTGGCGGAGTTGAAGTTCAGAGAAGAATACTGGCTCAGTATTTCGGGGTTGATAAGGTTCTGGTCGGCGGCGCAATTTACGATGCGGCAAAGAAAAACAAAAGCATGAGCATCACCGATATATGGGACGATGGGTATGTAGGCCTGTATAAAATTTCTGACGGCGGCCTTGCCCTGAAAGAGCCTGTGGTCGGAAGAACCTTCCTCTGGGTAGAAGACAGTCCGGAAAATCTGGTTACTGAAAGCTACAGGGAAGAAAAAGCCAGGGCCGATATTATTCGTGTTCGTAACCATACGGATTCTGAGTTTATTTTTACCGGCGCTGGTTATTTGCTCAGTAATATAACCGCATAATCTGGCGAAACATAAAACCAAAGTGCCCCGCCTGGTTTAGACAGACCGGGGCACTTTTTTAAGGGAGAATAATTCAAGATGAAGGTAAAAATTATTAGCAGCGTGATTATCGACGGGCGGGTTGTTGAACCCGGAACCGAAAAGCCGACGATCGTGGATGTTGATGAAAAAACAGCAGAAAATCTATACCGGATCGGCTGCGCGATAGACCCTGAAAAATCAGATATTCCGGACGAAGTGGATCTGACAAAGGAACTTACCAAAAAGGTCAAAGAACTGGAAGCCATAAACGAGCAGCTTGACAAACACCGCAATGCGGGCAACGAAAAAATCAAAGCGCTGGAAACTCAGCTTAAAACAGCCAGCACAAAGATTAAAAACCTGACCAAAATCAATAACGAACTTTTGGAAGCAAACCACATCGCCCTGAAAGATGGCAAACCGGAAACCGTCAACAGTGAACCGTCAACCGGAGCGAAATGTCCTTAAAAACACAAATGACTTCCGATCTGGCGGCGTTTTATAACACCGATGAATTTGCGGAAGATGCGACTTATACTCCGTCAGGCGGGGATGCTGTTTCTATTACCGTTATTCCGGAAGACATGGACCCGTCAATAATGACCGAAGCTCCGCCGTCGGACAGCATGGTGCTTAATGTGCAGGCGTCAGAAGTGTCAAACCCGCAGCGCGGGGATACGTTCACGATATCAGAAGAAACCTGGTATCTGGTTGAAAACCTTGGCGGTGGATCCGATGTTGGAGAATGGAGGCTGCTTGTCAGCCGGAGCGATAAGAGAAGGATAGGGACGCCTTACAGTTGACGGTTTCCAGTTACCGGTTAAAAAAAACTGTGAACCGTAAACCGGAGTGAAACGACTTATGTTAAAAGCAGGTTTTAGAGTTTTAACCGACATTAAAAAAATCGTGGATGCTGAAAACAAGCGGACATTGAAAGCCGCTTCTACGGCGTTGAAGCGTGAAGGTTTTTTACTGGCCGCAGAGCTTCGCAAGGATATTAAAGCAGGCAGGGCAGGCAATCAGGCGTTTCCTAAATTATCATCCATGGCTCGCAGGTATGCAGGTAAGTTTCAGACTCGAAAGCCATTTACAAAACTTGACAGCACCCGGAAAGCAAGCGGTCCGTCAAAAGGCATTGTCCCGATTCGATATAATCCGGTTACGACAACGACTGGCCTGCGTGTTGATGTTGGCCTGGTAGATACCAGACAGGAAAAAATGTCAAAGAACTGGATCCGCATTTTTCGCAGACAGCAGGGAGGGTTTTCACAGGCAATCACGGCCACACAGCGCAGAGCATTAGCAACTATTGGCGGAACAATGCCAAAAAGATCAAAGCTCCGCAAACATTTTTTCCTGCGAAAAGGCACAACAAGGCTTAAAACACCCGCGCGACCGATCATAGATCCGTTTTTTTCAAAATGGAGAGTGTTGTCATCGAAAAGAATAGAAGAAAACTTCCATAAGAAAATGATGGGAGAAAGAATATGAAAGCACTTATCCAGGCCATACAGACAGCGCTTAAAAACGCAGCCGGGCTGGCTTACATAACCGATTCAAACATTTTTATCACGGCAGATGAAAATCTGCTGCCGGTTACGGCTGGGTTTCCTGCCATCGGGCTGAAAGACGGTCCTGTCAATGTATTGATAGAAGATGGAGCGGACTGGGAGCGGACACTGTCAGTAGATATTATCATTTATCAGCTTTTGACGGCTGGGGATACATCTGTAATGGGCCAGGTAGATCCAAAAATTTACGGTGTGCTGGAAATATCGGAAGATATTCATGCCGTGCTGTACGACAACAAACTTTCAATCGCCGCAATAGAAGCGGCTTTGCCGGTAAACGAATCCGCATCTGAAATTATGGGCGCAGATGACATGATGCTCGTTACCAGAAAATTAACGTATAAATACCGAAAACTGGAGGTGAATCCATGAAAGTAAAATATGATGGCCCAGCCGACACGTATCATCCACAATTGGGCAAGCTTTTTGGCGGCAAGCCGTTTGATCTGGATGATGTTGTGGCTGAGAAATACATCAAATCCGGGTTGTTAAAAAAGGTTTTTGAGCCAAAGCCGGTCAAACAAAAAACCAAGGCAGAGCCGGATTTCAGCTCTGCAAAAAAATGTAAAGGAGAGAAGAAATGGCTAACGCATTAACAGGTAGAGAAATACTGGTCGGGCTGAAAAAAGCTGCGGACTGGCGCACCGCTGTGGCGTGCGGAGCGACTGACGGTCTGCTGATATTGTCCGAAAGTTTCAAGCAGACACTTGAGCATATTGACGATGACTCCGCAGGGCTGGCATTTTTGCAGCGAACGGATCAGGGGAAAATCTCAGCGGGCGGCGGCATGGAAGCGTATATGCGTTATGAGGGGCTGGATGTTTTACTTGCTCTAATCATGGGCACGGCAGGCGTTCCCACGCAGCCGAATTCCTTATATACCAGCGTGTATAAACACGTGTATGTTCTGGCGGACAATTTGTCCGGTCTTTTCGCTACGGTGGCCATGCTGAAAAAATCAGACAAGGTGTTTGAATACCCGTCTGCTAAATTTCATCAGTTCGGGCTTTCCGGAGAGATGAACGCTCCTGTAAAGATCACGGTGGAAGGTATTGCAAATCTGCTTGAATTAGCGTCTGCAATCAACACTGCAGAGACTTCTGTAAACATTACATACCCTGACAAGGGCAACCGGATTATTTTTAATAAGGATGCCCATTTCTGGCTGAACGATGAGTCGGGCGATGCGTTGGATGCAGATGACGCTATCAAACCATCCAGCTTTGAGCTGTCGTTCAACAGGCCGATGGAAGCTGATTTTGTTGCAGGCAACGAAGATGTTGATGAGCCAACAGGTGAAGGCTTCCCGGAAATTACCCTGACACTGAACTTCCCGCGCTATAACGATGCAAATCATACGTTTTTCACGGATTGGGCAGCGTTTACACGGAAGAAAATGGAAATCCTTCTTCAAGGTTCGGTGTTTACCGCCCCGACTGCTCCTGACGACTGGGTTACGGAAACCGCGTATGTGCTTACCGATTTTGCCAAACCCATTCTCGAGAACGATTACTGGTATGAATGCACAACAGCAGGAACTACGGCTGTACCTGAGCCAACATGGCCAACGACTGTTGGAGAAACAGTGTCGGATGGCACGGCTGTATGGACATGTAGGGCCTCGGTTTATTATTACGAATTCAAGCTCCAGTTTCCGAATTTGAAAGTAATCGATCCTGATGCAGCCATATCCGGGCCGGGCAAAATACCTGTGAGCCTGAGCTTTAAGGTATTAGCAACAGACAGCGCTCCAACCGGTATGACCGGCATTACAAGGCCGTTCCAGATCGACGCGCAGAATACGAGAACCACGAATCCGCTGGCGTAGTCGTTTCACTCCGGTTCACAGTTGCCGGTTAAAAACTTTATTTTAACGGAAAGGGAAAAACTATGGGATTTATTGAGATTGTTGAAGCGCAGGAAGAATTCAAGCTGGATATCGGGGACTCGTTTTTCAATTTACGAAGGTTTGATTCTGAAGTATATAGGCGCATCGAAAAGAAACACACAATAAAGAAAAAGAATCTTCGTGGCGGCCAGATGATTGTCGATACAGACGATTATGCAGTTAATGCAGATCTGCTCGATTACATGATCACCGGATGGGGGGGCATAAAATCTTCGCTTACCGGTGAAGACGTGACATGCGAAAAGGTAAACAAGCTTAAACTTCCGGGTAGTGTAAAAATGCAGATCACGGAAGCATGCGATGCGGGCTCAGTAACAGTTGAACAGGGAAAAGGCGAGAGCGGAATAACCTCATAGAATATCTCCATTTCCGCTCTGACTATCCATCTATTAATTGTGACAGGTGTGAGGAGATAGAAGAGATCGACGGTATTGAGCCGGATTGTGAAAATTGTGATCTGCCGGTGCTGCTACCTGAGAATAAAGACGTATTGGATCTGTATGAAAAGATTAACACGCATTTCGTGTACGACTTTAAAGCCCTTCCCCTGGTTTTTGAGATTTACGGCATCCAATGCACCAGGGGCGAGGCTAAAGAAATGCTGGAAAAACTGATAATGATTCACTCGTTTTTACAGAAGCATAAAAAGAAGGATTAAAATAGCCATTAGCGGTTAGCCCTTAGCCTAAAAGCTAACCGCTAAAAGCTAAAAGCTGGAGCATAGCGACCTATGGCCGGAAACAAAGTCTATATAACCCTTGAAGTTGATGACAAGGGCTCTGCCAAAATGAAGAAATTCGGCGGCAATGCTGACAAGGCATTTGGCAAGATCAAGTCAAATGCCACCGCCGGGGCCACACAGGCAGGCAGAATGGAAAAGGCCTGGGGCAGCGCTATGACGCACATGAAAGCGCACTCGCAGGCTTATGCTATCGCTGGTGTGGCTGCTGTTACTGCTGTGGCTTATGGCATTAAGCGGTTTGCAGATGCGTCAATAGAAGAATACAAACGCTATGAAACCGCAGTTAAGGACATGGGGAAAATTACCGATGAAACCGCAGAATCTATCAAACGCAAAATAGGTTCAATCGGGCCGGAATATGGCGATGCGACCAGTCTGACGCAGGCATATTACAATGTTATTTCAGCCGGTGTCACCGAACCCGTGGCGGCAATGGACACACTGAAAAAATCTGTCCAGACTGCAAAGGCTGCGCACATAGAATCTGCTGATGTTGTTTCCGGTGTCACGGCGCTGATGGAAGCCTATGGCGACAAAATTCAAGGCGCGGGCGAAGCTGCGGACCTTATGTTCCAGATTGAAGCTTCCGGCAAAACAACCGTTAAGGAATTGATCCCATATATCGGCGAACTGGCCGGAAAATCCGCTGCCCTGGGTATCAGCCAGGATGAATTAGGCGCCTCGTTTGCCCAGGTTACTCTCCTGTCCGGAAACACCTCTAACGCTGCAACTCAATATAAAGCCATTTTGACGTCTATGATGGCTCCGTCCAAAGATATGACTGCACTGCTCTCAGACTATGGCGGAGCGCAGAAGGCCATTGCCGATATGGGTTTTGAAGGCGTTCTGAAGCTCATCTCAAAAGAGTCCGGAGGCAATGCCGCTTCCCTGCAAAAACTTATGGGCAGCGCAGAGGCAGTCGGTGGGATGCTGACTCTTACCGGTAACGACATGAAGGGTTATACCCAGCGTCTTGGAGACATGACCGGCAAAACAGGGCTTGCGGGAAAAGCGTTCGACGACTGGAGCGAATCGATGGAGGGAATCGATACCGCCTATGACACATCGGTAAAGAAAATAATGGTTGCCTTTGGTAAAGAAATCGCACCGATGGTTGTCAGGGCAATGAAGGTCATAATTGATTATGCCCCGGAAATTATCAATGCAATAGGCACCTTCTTTGATTACGTAGAGGTGACCAGTATTTCGGTGATGGATCATCTGATGAGGGGATGGATTGACCTGGAATATGCTTTTAAAACTATGGTAGCAGGCATCAAGGGCGCGTGGAATAGCGGAATTGACCTTCTCGAAGAGGGGTTTGCGGATTTTCTTGAATCAGTTGCCGCTGGCCTGGATAAAATACCGTTTTTTTCCGACAGCGCAACAGCCTCCATGCGTGAGCTGGCAGGCGAAGTGAGAGCAAACACAGACGAATCCGAGGGTTTTGTAGCGTCGATAATGAAAGTGCAGGCAGAAAAAGAAAAAGAACTCGCAGCGCATGATAAAGTTATTGACGCAATGATGGATGAAGCACTGGGATACAAAAAGACCGCTGCTGCTGCATCAAAAACAGAAAAGCAGATCACGAAATCTATTAAAAAAATTGGCAAGGTGCAGGCCACGCGAACAAAAGCCGAAACCAAAGCCGCAAAGAAACTGGCAAAAGACAAAACCAAAGCCGCTACAGAATTCTCTAAAAAATATCAAAAACTCACCCTCGGTGATTACAAATATGCTGAAAAGCAGCTCAAAGAGCAGGCAAAAGACTACAAAGCCGCGGGTGCGAATCATCTGCAAGTCGAAAAATGGCTGTCCGCAGAAATTAAAAACCTCGCAAATAAAACTACTGATGACAAAACCAAAGCCTTGGATGATTACGCAAGGGAATCAACAAAGATATACGAGCGGTTATATGACGATGTACAGAAGCTCGACCTTGATGATTATGCGTATAATCTGCAACTTCTCTCCAAGAGATATGACAATAAAAAAACTCATCTGACTGCCCTGGGCGCACAGGACGTAAAATATGCCGACGGGGTCATGCTGCTGGATAAATGGCTGGCAGGCGAACAGGAAAAGCTGCACGATGACTGGGCGCGGAAACACGGCACAGTATTAGATCGCATGGCAGTACGCTGGCGGGATTATCAGAAAGAGGCAATCGACGCAAACAGTATTGCATACGATGCGATAGCCGCTGGGGCTGCAAATCTGGAAAAGCAGTTATCAGACAATCTGTTTAATGTTCTTACCGGCAAAATGGGCGAATTAGGCATGGACTGGCACAGCCTGTGGGAATCAATGGCTCGCACCGTAACAGACGCAGTCGCAAAAATGGCAGTAGAAGCCGCAATAGGCACAGCAGTGAACTGGATGACCTCCATATTTGCCGCAAAAGGTATATGGGATGTTGATAAAGACGAGCAACCTGTAATTGCGCATAAAGGCGAGATGATTGTGCCTGCAAAAATAGCTGATAAAATCAGAGAAAATATAAGCAGCTCTGAATATAATTCCAGTTTCAACTCTCTTGGTGACATGATCGGCGGTACTGCAAAATCGGGGTCAATGGTGGGGGGGTTCCTCTCTGGCACAACACGGACATACGGACAAATCGGCGCTGTTGGGGCTCTCGCAGCATTAAATCAAAGCATTTCTCCAATGGATTTTGTCAGCGGGATGCTTGATCCAACTACGATTGCAACATCGGTTATGGTAGGCGGAATTCCCGGAGCAATAACAGGCGCAATGGGGTTAGAGGGCAAATGGTCGGAGATTGGGCAGATGGTTGGGTTTGTAGCTGCAATGGCCGCAGGAGTTCCTGGTATGGTAGCGGCAATGTTTGGTAAACCCTTAGGTGCTTTTTTGGGAGACCTCGCTGGAGACGCATTGAATATGAGGTCTTTTGAAAGTCTGCGAGACGGACTTGAAGACGAGCTTGGATATTTCAGCGGTAGGCAGGCTTTCAGCGATTGGGGCAAGGGGATGGTTGCTTCAGGCTACCAAAAATCTAATATTGATAGCTGGCTTGATGATTTAAGTATTGATGCAGGAGCTGCGGGTGGCGATCCTGGCGGTGGCGGAGATATAGGTGGCGACACAGGTGGTTTCGGTAGCCAAAGCTCAACAGGAATGGGTACAGGCGGAACCAGTGGCGGGTTTGGTGGCTCTTATGCCAGAGAAGGAGGAGTTTTCAGAGGGCCAAATTCTGGTTATCCTGCAACCCTCCACGGCATTGAGGCAGTTGTTCCTCTTTCAGGCGGTAGATCAATACCAGTAAAGGTCAAGGGCGGTACCGGCGGTGATACTTACATCACTGCTGATTCAAAAGAATTATTAGCTGAAATCAAAAAACTCCGGACAGATTTCAAGGCTGTCCGGGAAGATCTCCAGGCTGGTCATTATACGATAGCGAGCAATACTGGGAAAATGGCGAAAATATTGGATAAGTTTGATGGCGATGGTCTTCCGGCGGAGCGGACATGAAAATCATAATCCCTACAACTATAACCGATGCGATGTTTGTCTCTTCCGATGTGGCTGAGGATGATTACGATGATTTTTCGATGGCCACACCCTACGATCCGGGAGACAGGGTCATGGACACGACCGGATTGGAGACACTAACTCTGGATGTGGCTCCCGCGACTGACTGGGCGCCGGGCGATTTGTTAACCGGCCAAACCAGCACAGAGACTTGCCGTGCTGTCGCAAAACTCACCGATTTGACTTATCAGGTGCGCGAGCGCAGCGGCTCATTTACCCTGGGCGAGATTATCGGCGTCACGGGAGACGGCGATAAACTGGCCGACCAGGGCGCTGCTCATCCGACAATAACCGAGGCATCAGACAAGGTTCATAAAATTTACGAGGCTCTTACTTCCGGCTATGTTGAGCTCCTCACTCTGGATGTCGCTCCCGCGACCGCTTGGGTGGCCAGCCGGACAATTACCGGTCAGACAAGCGGTAAAACCTGTGTGATCGTCGCGAAGCTCACAGATTTGACGTACCAGATAATCAATCGCAGCGGGGCTTTTACCCTGGGCGAAATCATCGGTGTTACCGGCATTGCTGTTGAACTGGCTGACCAGGGCGGGGCTCATCCGACCGTGGCGACTGCATCCAATGTGGCCAACTATCCTGCGGCTGATATCGCAGACAACGCAACGACCTCGGCGCCGAAAGTAGGGCTATGGTGGGAGGAAGCCGGCCCGACGAACCGATGGAAAGCGTTTGACCTGAAAGTTGGAACACAGGTTTCTCAAGCAGACTTGATCAGCTTTTCGCTCACGCCGGGGATGAACCAGGGTATTGCTTTTCTTAACCTTGACGCATCCTCAATTACCGTGACTGTGACTGACCCCGTTGAGGGCGAAGTATATAATAAAACCATCAATTTGGTAATGACTGACAAGCGGGGAATATCGCTGATTTATGACTGGTATTCTTATTTTTTCAGCACAGCTCCTAAAACGACAGACGCCGTAGAACTCGATTTGCCGCCTTACCCATCCGCCACAATTGCCATTGCGATTAATAACCCCGGCCTTACTGCAAACGTGGGCGTGATAGTAGTTGGCGTGTTAGGTAATCTTGGTAACACAAAATACGGCACCAGCCTCTCTATCGACGATTATTCTTCTAAAACCGCCGATTCGGACGGAAATTTCTCAATCACGGAAAGAGCTTTTGCAAAGCGTATGTCTGTGCCGATGAAGCTGGATAATTCTAAGCGTGATGAGATGATACGTGTGCTGGCGCAATATCGCGCAACGCCGCTGGTATGGGTGAATAGTGAGGATTACGCGTCTGAGATTGTGTTTGGTTTTTATAAGAGTTTTTCAGTTATTGTGAAATATTTAACATACAGCACATGCGAAATCGAAATCGAAGGATTGACGTAGGAGGAGAAACAAAATGGCTATAACACCATTACCAGCGGCGCCCAGCCGTAGCACACCAGCGACATTTTCGGATCTGGCCGATGCGTTCCTGGCCGCACTGGCAACATTTGTTACAGAGGCCAACGCCCTGGAAACAAACGTAAATGCAAAAGAGGTCACTGTCGTAGCAGATACTGCCATCGTTGAGGCGGCAAAAGCAGTAGCGCTGGCCGCGGCAAACTACAAGGGTGACTGGTCCGCTCAGAGCGGAGCGGCGGCGGTGCCTTATGCTGTATCGCATCTGGGAAAATACTGGCAGTTGGTATCTAATCTGGCAGACGTAACAGCCAAAACGCCCGGTACGGACGCGGAATGGCTATTCATTGGCATAGCGATGCAGGATCAGTCCGTTGCCGATGAGGGTTCCATCACCCTTGAAACGGGGAAAACCGGACACGGCTGGGCGATGGCAGGCGACAATGAAGAATATATCGAATTTCGCTTCACTGCGGCTGGCGTTGTGACAGTTATCTCTAATACCGCAAACGCTATTAATACCGATACGGACGGCAATCTCTGTGTTTACGACGCCGGGGCCGGAATCGCAATCAAAAACAGACTGGGCGCGACCAAGGTAATCCGGTATGCCGTGCATTACTCATAAGGGGGAACAATGAAGGGCTATCCTAAGTATATACCTGCAAAGCAGGATTATCTTAATTTGCTGGCAAACGAGGAACACCGGACGCGCGCACTGGCCGATCTGGAACGGTTATACGCTGACGACGATACACTGATCTTGACAACGACAACGCAGAAGGACCCGGATGATCCAATGTCAGACTGGAACACTGAAATGTTGCCGAATCCATCTCCGCTTTGGCAGCAGAAGGGTTTTGAGAGTCGCGAAGAGCTGGCGCAAATCATTACGGATGGAGGGCAAAACTAATGGGAAATCGACTGGTCACGCAAATAGCATCGCAAAACTCAGACCTTGCCGCAATCATGGCGAATATGAATCTGAACCCAAAAAACGCCCTCGTGGAATACAAGTCCGCGACGGTGGTCACTGTTAAAGGCTCGAATGTGGGTTTTGAGCTGAATGGCAAATGGTGGATACTGGATACTGATTTTGATCTCGATCTTGATTCTGATCTCGACACTGGTGCTAAGGCGCATGGCACCGACTATTACGTTTATCTCTGCGACAATGGGGGCAAAGTACCGGTGGGCCTGCTCTCGGCAGCGACAACATATCCGACAGGCTACAATGCCAACACGTCACGCAAATACGCTGGTTTTCATTATGGCCGTGTACGCCTTGTAAACGCAAACTGGATACCGCTGGACGCCGCAAACGGGGCTTATGGCGCTGGGTGGGAAGATGACGTTTCCACTGCTATATTATCCAACAGCGTGTGGGATTTGAAAAATCGACCGACATGCAGTCCCGAAGGCATGTCAAAAGTTGGTAACCTTTGGGAGGACATTTACGAACCGTCTGTCGATGACGCCATCACGCTGTCATCGGGGAAATTGCTTTCCGGCACAACAAAAAGTATTTACAACGCAAATCCGCTCACCGGCACGGAAGGCTTGAACTGGTATCTTTTCAACGAGCTGGCAAAAAGAACCGGAAAACGTATGTTAACTTATGCGGAATGGCTCCAGGGGGCAGAGGGCAGTCCGCAGGGCAACGATGGAGACAATGTCAACGCCTGGTCACATACAAGCAACTCCGCGCGGAATCCGACTGGCACTGTTGCTAATGCAGTATCAGCATACAATATTTGTGATTGTGTTGGTAATGTGTGGGAATGGCTCAACGAATTTTTACACGACCCTACGGCCACAACCGGAGCATGGCAGGATCCCATGACCGGGCAGGGTGTGGGGCAATTATATATGTATAGCGCTACTGGGCTGCATGCCTTTCTTGCAGGCGGCTTCTGGTTCAACGGCGTGATCGCCGGTTCGCGGTGCGTGCATCTGTACTATTCTCCGTGGAACGTGCGCTCGGACGCCGGGTGCCGCTTTGCCTGTGACTCTCTGTAATCTGTAATCTGGAGCTCTGTTTTTTATGCAAAAATTAACGATTTATCAAAGAACGTACGATTTGATGCTGTATTTATTTCCGATTATAGACAGGTTCCCGAAATACGAGAAATTTGTATTATGCACGCACATGAAAAGTTGCGTGTTAGAGATTGCGCGCAAGATTATCAGGGCGAATAAAAGCAGAAATAAAAGACCTATGCTTTACGATATCGACGTTGCGATAGAAGAATTTAGGCTGCTAATTCGATTTTCACATGACAGAAAATATCTGTCTCATAAAAGCTACGAGGAGACAAGTAAACGGGTGAACGAAATAGGCCGTTTGCTTGGTGGCTGGATAAAATCTCCGGGTTGAGAGCGTTGCAGGCGGCAACTGGAACAACGGCGTGATCGCCGGTTCGCGGTGCGTGAATCTGAACAATTATCCGTGGAACGTGAACACGAACAACGGGTGCCGCTTTGCCTGTGAGTATAAGCAAAAATTTAGAGTTGGATTATTTACGAATAACCACCAGTGATGATTATAGTCAGGTTCTCGATCCTTGCCGAAAGGCAAAATATATAAACAGGAATGCGGCGGCAAGTAGGAAACGAAAGCTGCCGCATACCGCCAGGCTAAGTAAAATTATGGCAAAGACATATAAAAATTTATATCCGAAAATTTACGATTTCCGGAATTTGCACGCTGCGTATCTGAAAGCCCGCAGAGGAAAGCGATACAAGGATGATGTTTTATCATTCAGTGCGCACTTGGAAGAAAGCCTGATCCAGCTTCAAAACGAGCTGATCTGGCATACATATCAGACAGGCGCATACAAGTCTTTTTGCGTGTATGAGCCAAAAAAACGCCTGATAATGGCGCTGCCGTTCCGCGATCGTGTTGCGCATCATGCAATTTGCAATATAATCGAGCCGATATGGGAGAAGCGTTTTATCTCCGATTCTTATGCGTGCCGAGTAGAAAAAGGCACACATGCCGGGGTAGATAGGCTGACACGATCCTTGCGATGGTGCAGGCGGACGTGGGGTAGAACGTATTGTTTCAAGGCGGATGTTTTGAAATATTTTGCGTCGATCGATCACAATGCGCTAAAAAAACTATTGCGAAAACGTATCGCCTGCCCGGACACACTCGGTCTTTGTGATGCCATTATTGACTCCGTAGGCGATGATACAGGTATCCCGATCGGGAACCTGACCAGCCAGTTATTCGCAAATATCTACCTCCACGAGCTGGATGAATTCGTAAAATATACATTAAGAGAACGGTTTTATGTCCGGTATATGGACGATTTTATTGTTTTATCATCAGACAAAAACCATCTGCATGCTATCCGGAAAAAGGTTGAAGAATTCCTATGGGATAAACTCCGGCTGCGGCTAAACAGGAAAACGCAGATATTTCCGGTCAAGAGCAGAGGCGTTGACTTCCTCGGATACCGGACATGGCCAACACATAGGCTGATAAGAAAAAGTTCAATCAAAAGAATGAAGCGTAAATTAAAATTCATCAACCAGGACTACAGGATGGGCAAAATCAGCCTGAAGCAAATAAAAACATCAATAATGAGCTGGGTAGCTCATTGTAAACACGCGGATACATACAGGCTCCGGCAGAAAATTGTAGGTGAAATACTATTATAGAGGATATCTCATGACTGATGGCTACATGATTATAACCGAAAAGGACTGGGAAAATGCAAACGAAAAACAGCGCTCTTGGATGATGTTTAACACCATCCAGAACATGAATGGTCGGCTGAAAGCGCTGGAAAAAAGATCTTTAACGAACAAGGTTATTACATTTTTGGGCGGCATGGTCGGCGGTGCCTTGGCATTTATGGGGTTTAGGATAGCGCAGCAATGAAAGACTTATACGAACAAGCCAAAAGACTGAAAGAATTACACGAACAATCAAAAAGACTGACAGAGGACGCCCAGGGCATAGAGAAAATGCTGTTTGCACATAACGACGGAATAGAAGCTATAGATAAGATATCGCTGGAAAACATACAGGCCACAGTCGCCCAAACAGGACAAGCTCTTACAGGGCTTTACGCAAGTATCGCACAAGAAATCAGGAGGCAAAATGCACTTCGGAAAGACATCAAAAGCAAATCTTGACACGGCAGATCCCGTCTTACAAGAGATCATGCAGGACGCCATCGAAACCGGTTTAATGGATTTCTCTATCATACAAGGCCATCGTGGTATGGCCGAACAAAATCGATACTATGACCTGGGAAAATCAAAAGTAAAATTCCCGGACGGCAAACACAACAAAATACCCAGCCAGGCAGTTGACGCCGCGCCATACGTCAACGGAAAAACATCGTGGAACAAATTCCATTGCGCCGTCCTGGCCGGCATAATCTTGACCTGCGCCCACCGCCGAGGGATAAAACTCAGATACGGTGGCAACTGGGACATGGACACAGAATTTCTCACCGATCAGAAATTCCAAGACCTGGTGCATTACGAATTAGTGACATAAAAGGAAAATATAAAAATGGATATTGGCAAAATATTAAAAAAAGTTGGCGGATCACTGTTAAAAAATTCATTTCCTCCACTTTCTGGGATGGCATTTGATTTGGTAAATGATGCGTTGCCTGATGGTAAAAAACTTTCAGAAACATCAACAGGAGCTGATGCCGAAAAAGCGATTGCGTCTCTGCCTCCTGATCAGCGGTCAAGTCTGCTTGAGAAAAAACTTGATGTTGAAATGACCGAAATCAAAGAATGGTCGAATGTCGTTGCCGCACTTGCAGAAGTAGATAAAACCGGCAACACAACCCGGCCCAAAATTGCCAGAGATCAATCAACTATTATCGCCTTTGGGTTGATTATTACTTTAACGCCTATGGCGTATGCGATTGTTACAGGCGATTCAAAGATGGTGGACTCGATAACTCAAGCATGGCCGTTGATTCTGGCTATTATAGGAGTTCCGGCAGGCATAGTAAATTCATATTTCGGGAAACGGACAAAGGAAAAAGCACAAAAATACGAAGCAGCGACCAACACACCGCCCGCAGACGAAATAATACCACAGATAATAGGGATGTTTAAAAAAGTTTAACAAGCAGACAGTTTATACCCCTCGCAAAACCGCGCAGGCCGTTTATTTACGGGCAGGCTTCCTGAGTTGCCCTGATTCTGGACTTTATTGCCTTCCGAGGGTATTGATGCCAACCCGTCCAAGACCCAGCCGCCAACTTTTTTTATCCGGACAATTTAAGACTTTTCACGCCTGAAAAACAACCCCTGGGGATACATAAAATATCCCCAACAATCACCACCACAACCAACTGAAAACAAAAGCAAAAAAGCTACCATTCTACCTTCACACGGTAGAAGTCACTGGTTCAAATCCAGTACCGCCTACTGTAATAAATTCAGTATGTTAAGGGTGGTTTTTTTTCTTCGGCTTTTTTTCTTTTTGGGGATACCGTATCCCCAAGATTCGGGATTGTTGCGATGGTTTTTCGGCGTAGTTCTGTGGTCACATGCTGGTAGTGTCGCATGAGGGTTTCGGGGCGGGATCCGACTATTTCACTGAGGGCTTTGATGTCGGCTCCGTTTTCCAGCGCTGTTGTTATGAAGAAGTGCCGCAGGTCGTATGGTCTTAGTCTGCGGGTTATTCCAGCTCTTTCCAGGGCTCCTTTCCACGATGTTTGAAACTTTTTTATGGGTTTTCCGTGGTAGTGTATTATATTGCCTTTTTTCTCGTCTGTTAGATACCATTTCTTCATGTTTTGCATAAGCTTTTTATGCAGCGGCACATCTCTTGAAACCGGACCCCCTTTGTGCGCGGACATTACGCGGATTGCCTGATTTTCCCAGTTGACATTGAGCCAGGTCAGGCTCAGAAGTTCCACGGCTCCTGGGCGGAGGCCTAAATAATACGAGAGTTTGAATATCCTGACCATGTGCGGGCAGGATGCGCTCAGGATTGCGTTTGCTTCCTGCGTGGTTGGCGGCAGGATTATTTCGTCGTTGGCCTTGGGTTTTTTGTATGTTGCGATCGGATTGAACGGGATCAGTTTCGGATGTCTGGTTGTGGCCCAGTTTAAAATGGCCTTAACGTCTGTCAGCTCTCTGCATATTGTAGAGTCATTGACGCCGTGTGTGCGTCTTTTCCGGACATATCTGTCCATGTCGCTGTCGTTGATGCTGGTTGCTGTCTTGTTGCCAAGCAGCGGCAGTATTGTTGCTTTAAGGCGGATCTTGAGCTGTTTTTTTGAGTTCTGGTTAAAGTTCCGGCTGATCGCATAAGTTGCTGCCAGCTCATAAAATTTAGGCGCTGTTTTGACTCTTGCCGGTCTCCGCTTTTTCAGCGCCAGTTCATCGTTTCTTGCGTATGCAGCGCTTTCCGCCTCTGGGCCCCGCCCGAAGTACTCCTTTTTAACACGGCTCTTGCCGTCAGGATCCGGGACCCGATAATAACAAACCCATCGCCCATCTGATATTTGAGTTACTGCCATGATTTGCCCCTGGGGTTATTCAGGATATTATTTTGATTCTTGCATAACAACAATTTGTTCCTGTGCCCTTTTTCTAAATTCAAGAGGGGCACTTATTTTGTGGAAAGGATCCTTTGTGCCACCTGTTCCGCTAACTGTAATGGATCCAAATCCCAAGATTCGGCCCAAAACACTTTGATTTACTTGAATGCCTTCAATTTTATTCAACAACACTTCAAGCGACTTTCTACGGACAAGGCCAACTTTTGCTATAACTCGTTTGTTTGTTATTCCAAATTCAGAGGTCGTATAGTTTATAAATGATGCAATTCCTGTTAATATTGCAATTAATGTTAATAAACCGCCAGCCACCGCCGTATCGGTACCGCCACAAAAAAACATAAGTGCGATAATAAACCAGATTATAGGCCAAAGAAAAACTACCCGGTGTAATTTGCCGTTGTAAAGTATACTCTCTCCATCCATAAGATTTTTTTCAATATAACCCATGCCCGCTCTCCTTTATACTGTCCAGTTAGAGTTTAATTATACTGTCTAAGCCGGTTGCTCGACAACCGCTCTTATAAAGTCTTTTTCTTTAATTATTTTTGCCTTTGTTCTCCGATCTTCAATGTCATTCATACAGGATTCAATTTTTCTTCCAAACCTGCTGAATTTCCAAGCATCTGTACCCAAACACCCTACTACCAGATAATTGAGATCGTGTCGGCTATAGTAATTCAGACAAAAACCGCCCCTTTCTTCTACCTCATTTTCTGCCTTGCGGCGGGTGCCAAATTGCAGTTTGCCGGTAAAAAGGAAGTTTTTTTCAGGGAAGGTTACTTTGATATTTTTCGTGAAAATGTTTTTTACGTTTTGATCACCGCCCGGATCGGCAGCAATGCTTGATAAAAAATCGAGTAATTCCATGCGCTCATCCATGGTTACAATCCCGTCGCTTAATATCTTTTGAATCAGTGATTCTAACTGAGATAATGGCCATTGATGGCGAAAAGACTGATATTTTTCCGCCCATGATAAAAGAAAATCAATCTCCTTGTCATCTACTTCGCCGTCCAGAATAATCATCGAGGCCATGCCCTGAAACTCTTGAATAGCTTTGTCTGCTATCAATGGGGCGTTGTAATGTATAATTATATTTTCGTCGTCATCGATGTTGAGTTGAGATCGGTTTTTGTATTCCATTTAAACCATCCTTTTAAAAACTTACATAAATCACATTGCCTTCTTTTCGGTATTTTCGTTGGTAGGGTTTTCAGGAGGCTTTTTCTCCAATGCTTCTATGCGGTTTTTAAGGTCAGCACACTCTTTGAGAGATTGATAAAATGCGTTTATGCCGCTGACAAGCATTGAACTGTAGGGAGTTTCTGACTGAATGATTTTGATTGCCTTGTTAATTAGATCCTGCCCCTCAGCGTTTAGCTGCTGTGCTTCGTATTCAATTTTAAGATCGCATACGGGTTTTAGGGTTTTATTATTAATGTCATATTGAGTTTTTTTACATGGCGTAAATTTAATCTTTTGAAAATCAATTTCGGGGTGGGGCTTATACAACCATTCTTGTGTGATTTCTGGGAAAATTTTAACTATTCCTAAAAATATTTTTGCGCCTAAGCTCTTAATTTCAGTACGAAAAGCGTTTTTAACTCCAACAGCTTCAGAGAATTTCTGCTTATTTAATCCCGTGCGTTTTTGTAAGCCTTCCAAGTTGTCTTTATAGGTCTGGATATTATTTTTTTTTAACATAATGTAAAATTTTACTTGACATGATGTAAAAACATATATATTTACCCTCTTAACACACTTAAACACCACTAACGATTTTTTAAGAGGAGCAGTTGAATGCCTAAAGATAAAGAGTTTTTAAAATTCATGCCTCTGGCCATTGCTTTTGGAAAATCTGAGTATATTGAAATTATAGCGCTGCACACTAATACAAAATTAAAGCTACACCGTGACCATATACCATTGCTTATAGACGGCTTAAAGGATCTTAATTATGAGGCTGCGTTGTCATCACCTTCAATATCTTGTTCTGACTTTCCTTCTTTAGATTGTGAGAATGATAAAATTCCATAGCTATTTTAAACGCCTGGTCGTCGGTCATTTGGAAATAGGTTATAATCTGAAAAGTAAACCCTTTGATTTTAACAAATTTTGGATGAACGACAGACGGTAATTCCATATTTTAACCATTAACAATTTTTAACGTGAGTCATTTTTTTAACCCTTTAACTTAACAGTGTTAACTATATGAAAAATAAACGTACTGTCAATAAAAAACTGATTATGGCTGTCATGGCATACAGCGGACACAATCTTTCTGCCCTTGGCAATGTTTGCGACCCTCCGGTGTCCAGCGCAGCTATATGTATGATGATCAGCGGGAAATGTTTGACTCCTCGCCTGATTGACCAGGCATCTAAAATATTTGATCCGGCAGAGGTTGAGCAGCTGGCAAAAGACATTCATGAGTTGCGACATGCGCTGCTTGATAACGATCCTGCTAAAGTCCTGTTTCCTTACAAGGAGGGTGCTGATGGCTAAAACACCAGCTGACAAAATACAGGAGCTACGGGTTTTACACATGTCTATAACGGCTCTGCGTAAAAAAATAAATACAGAGGTGGATGAGTTACAGGCAATAGTTGAAACTCTTTTGCCGAGGCAGAAGAGCCGTTATTTGTCAAAAAAAGAAATGAATGAATATGTGGAGAGTGTCATGTCGTCCTAACTCTCTCTTTTTTTTGGCCATAATGTAAATTTCAACAATTAGAGGTAATTGAAAATGAGAAAGTTTGAATCGTGGCAGATATTCAATGTGGCAATGAAAAATTTAGGCCATGGTGTTTTGCAACACATTTACACACGATCAACCCGCCTGGTTTATTATTGGGCGGCGAATCCCCGCTATAACAGCAAATCTGAAAGAAATCCCATTGACAGAATACGAGACATGCTTGACGCGCTTGATGATATCGGCAAGGGCGAATATGCCCGCGCGGCCATCGACTATATGGCAGAGCCCCTGGGCGGCAGGTTTGTCGATAATGAAACATCGGTGTCAGACAAGGGTAATGTCGATGGTGAAATAGCAGATATTGCTGTTGCCCTGGGTGAACTTGCAAGCCGGATCCGTGAGGCGAAAACAGATGGGATTGTGGATACTGCGGAAAGAATCCGTATAAAAAATGCAGCCAGGACAATCAAGCAGGAAGTGGAACAACTTCTGGACGCTGCGGGGATAAAAGAATGAAACGACTCATGATAAATAACTGGACACTGGGGATTATATTCAGCCTTGGACTTATCATTGCAGGATCTGATGGCGAGTGGTTTCCTTGGATTAATTTCTTCGGAGTTTCGATGCTGGGTTATGTCAGCATCATATCAAATCATCTGCGCCCGGCGCCGTGGCGCTAATAACGGGCCATACAAACCTCTCCCGGCCACCCCTGACGGGTAAAGTAACAGCGAGCGGTAACAACCGCGCCTGCGAACAGGGGCCTACATTAAAACATTTATGCTTCGGGGGAACAGAGGGACGAAACCGTAGGCGGGAGGAAAACAGGACGCGCATCCAGGACGGGAAACTTAGTAGCGAGTAGACGCCATAGCCCATAGGGCGATTTTGGCCACGACTTTTAAATACGGGTAGTGAAAAGAATTTAACAAAACTGGCAATGCGAACCAAAACCGGCGTTAGGCCCCAGTAGATGGGATATATTCTACGATGGGTGTGGCTCATGACCCCAACGAGCAAATGCCGCTAACCGGGGCGGACGTGCCTGACACAAACCGTTGGGGCTGAAACTCGAAGCATACTTTTATAAAGGATGGAGAAATAAACATGAGCGCACCAACAACAATGCCTTGGGGAAAATTCAAAGGCCAGTCGATCACCAGCCTGCCGAGCGCGTATCTGCGCTGGCTGGCTGAAAACCTTGACGAAAAGACTCCTATCAAGAAAGCTGTCTGTCTATCTGCAGACGAAGAGTATCAATACAGGGAGAAGAATGACTGCCATGACTGGAACTAATGAAATAATTGCCGTGTGTCTTGATTGCGGCCGCGTGTTCAAGGCCACGCCGGAAATGATAAACTATTTGGGATGGAAAGAGGTCAAGGATAAGGACGGTGTTTTTTATATCTGCGGGCCGTGCCGGGCAGATAGAACTGTTGACGGGATAGATCATGATCAACGACGACGATAAGAAATGTATCGTCCTGCTGCTCACGGAGGCTGTTATAACTCTAATTATATGCTGTACCATCTATGGTTTGCGGCTATGATACCAGACAGCCGCATAGAGAAACTGGCAGTGAAGATTGATGATATCATCCAATCAAGCGCTAATGGTGTGCAGGTTCGTATCTCAAAGACAGGCAAGCTCTGCTGGTTATCTGCGCAGCATGTCGATTTCATGCCTGGCAGGGTGATTATACCTGCTTGGCTGGCAAAGAAACTAAACGACGGAATAAAGGCGGACTTATAGTTTGGACTGTTATCTGTTTGATAAATCATTTTTAACGGCCGCACCGGCTTGCGCCTCACCCTCGCACTCCAATAAAAAAGATAATCAGCCCAAAGTCCAAAACGCAAAATCAAGCGGGTCCTTTGACGGATACCAGTTAAACACGGTTTCCCCCAG
>Ga0075122_10000388_pt1 | contig 35603 bp, 30 predicted proteins | sample AntAceMetag02UKB_FD_69790 | JGI IMG/M metagenome (GOLD analysis project Ga0075122, IMG submission 69790) | Saline lake microbial communities from Ace Lake, Antarctica - Antarctic Ace Lake Metagenome 02UKB | ecosystem: Environmental > Aquatic > Non-marine Saline and Alkaline > Saline | place... | reverse complement strand
AGCATAAAAAGAGTACGACAATTGAGAATTGAGATCCGAAACGAATCTCGAAATATGGGAAATAACTGGTTCGCTGTTTTTCTTAACACTCTTTTTAAACTGTTTTCAATTTTCTAGCCGGACACTGCTGACCTATAGTGGCTTCAAATCCTATTATTTGTCTGATAATAATATATTTCGAGCAACTCAAACGCGATTCTTATTGGAGAAAAATGAAGAATATATTTCGGGAATTTGTCTGGCTGTCATTAGCAGTTCTTGTTCTACTGACAAGTAGTCCAGACTCGGGATTTTCATTATTAGATTCAGTTGGTCAGGTAAACGTCAGGAGTCAGCCTGTTTTTGTCATTCGAGGTGGAGCAACCTTAAATGTCGGTTCGTTCGGGAGAAAACTGGAAAACGGCGATATTGTGGTCACAGGAGAAGCAGGCAAAGCGCAAATCATCATGTCTGATAAAAGTGAGATCATCCTCGCCTCATCGGCTAAACTCACCGTTTTCGAAAAATCGACTCAAAGCACTTTCAAAAAAATAAAGAGTTTCCTTTTCTCCTTTGAAGGAAAAATCAGGGCAAAATTCAGAAAATCAGATGGCAGAAGAGTGAAGTTTAAGAGCGCCAACGCAGAAATCAATATCAAAGGAACAGAATTTGTCGCGGAAAATGTCAACAGAACGACAACTGTAGCGACGATTGAAGGATTGGTGAATATGTCTTCAGTCAAAACCGGCAGCAATATCGATATTCCACCCGGAAAAATGTCGTCCATATCAGCCGCTGGAGAAGTGATGCCTTTATCAGAAATTGCAGGAGAAATTCTAAAAGGGGTTGAAGCTGCAGGAGAGAAAATGATAGAGGAAGATATTGCTGGCAAGAAAATCTGATTCACGTTGAAAGCTTTGTAAATTTTAAGCACTAAATTCATTCTGACATTTTGTTGGGGGGAAGACGGAGACTATCAAAATACGAATTTCAGCATTAATATTTGCTATTCTCGTATCAATAGCGTTTTCAGGATGTGCTCCTAAAAAACCGATTAAGCCGTGGGACAGTGCTCATTTAAACAAAGTCAAAATGTCCTTTACTGATATTGACCAAGATAAAAATGAAATTGCCGGTGACTTGGTGTTGTTAAATCAATCTGCTTCAAAACCTCATGGAATATCTCACTACGTGGTTTATTGGGGGAAGCCGGGTCAGTTTGCAAAAAGAAAACAAATTGCACAAGTGTCTGTCGAATTATCTGATGGTATTCTTCACAAATTCGAAGCTAATACACCAATCATACCTGCTGAAAATGAATATTTCCTGTTATTCCTCAAGGATCAATCCGGGAAAGAAACTTTTAGCGGAATTCTGACCAAACTGAAAGATGTATATGAATAGTCAGTCTTAAACAAAATACAATCCAGATATTATTCCTGTTGCATCCGTAAGACTGATTCAACCTGATCAGAAAAATTCCAGATCCGGGTTCAACAGAGGATCATAAAAACTCACCTAACTCATCCAATGCTCTAGTAGCCTGAATGGACCAATGTCGAATTACGCCCTGTAGTCAGTATATTGGGGCATTAAGGAAAGCTTCATTCGATCCATCCCGAAATGGAAAAAGGTCTCAGACTGCCCTGTTAACTCTTGTGCAGGTTTCCCTGTAGCATCTTTGGTTTCTTCCAGGTTTACAGCAGAAACCGACATAGGGATAATCAGTAACCATATCATCAGCCTAAGAGGGAGGCTGACAGACTTCAAACGTGATGTTTTCATATGACATCTCGCTTATTTTTGTGAAATCGAAAGGATTTGGATCAGTCGTTCATAAAAATCGTCTGTTATTTTTCAGGTGGTTACCCTTCAAGGCTATGCGCATTAAATCTCTTTTTCAGGTCGGCGTATCTGTGGACTACTATTACCTGAACATATAGTAGATGGAGTTGAATTCAACAATATAAAAGGGATCACTCCGGTAATTTCGCATCGGAAAATAGAAAAACACAGCGACACTAATAGATCTGATGATAAAAATCAAACACTATTTCAAATATGTATATACTAAACACCAGCAATAATTAAGAAAACGCCCTATTGTTACGGGTTAGTAAAGCTTTCTTTGGATGTGTAATTATCGTGAACTTGGGTATACTTCACTGATAATGTGGGATTTTAAGCTGATGATTTTGACTAACCGATCGCTAAATCATCCCGATATCAATCATCAGCCCAAATCCCAGCCAAAAAAAGCCCATCCCGTAGTTAACAAAAACACGCTATCAGTAACAACCGGGACAAACGAATCTTCATGTAAAATTCTTAAAGAACAAATAAATAGCTATGATTTGATGGAGTTACATCAGTTGATGCAGGTGATCAGGATTCTTCCCCTTCAGATAAGCAATGGTTGAAGGTTTCGGCTTTCAGGAAATCGAAACGACCTTCAATCTGCTGAAAATGGCTCTTTAATGTTCACTATATCAGTTATTTCAGCATATGTTAACAATTACAGGTTTCCGTCAATCCCCAACAAACCACAAAAAGGTCAATGATACCGTTGAAGTGTTTCTCATTGGTGTTAAAGAAACACATCGCCCGGCAATCAACAATATAACAACAATTAAAGTTGCCATATTTTGTGTGAAGCGTTGTGAATGAGTGCTTTGGGAGATACAAATAATAATGGGATTTTCTAGACTGAACGGTCAGCACGGAAGACTATTAGTCCTCCGTTGTACCCGGACCTGAAACTTTGAGTAAATCAGAGAAAATCTCTGCGAAGCTTTCCCCGAAGACATATTATACAGACAATGGGCACTCAAATATTGCGTTATTGTGCGCCATCAGGTAAGTAAGGATGTCTGGCGACGCCATGGAAACGGTATAAGTGATGATTTCTTTGTTGCTTATCATTCTGGTTGTTATTACCTTAACGTTCCGAGAAACTAAAATTCAAATGACCGACTAATATCACAGAGCCGTTCTAGCAAGTAATGGAATAATGGCTTAATAATCAAGTATTATCAAATTATTGAATGGTCCCATTGTTGCGTGACACGGACATTGTGTCCTATCATTTACAGCATGCCTCTCGGATTCTCTTCCATCTCCGTTTGCCGCTTTTCTATAATCTCAGTCAGATTCTTGACCACTTCTGGATGTGAATCCCTGAGGTTATAGTTTTCTCCAGGATCCAGATCAAGATTGTAAAGCCAAGGCCCTCCCCAGCTCCATTCGCGTATTTTTTCGATGGGAACGGGATACACATAGGGATGGATCTTCGGGTAAAACTTCCATTGTCCATGTCGAATTCCTTCGAGTTTATCGTGGTGATAAAAATAGAGGGTATCATGTGGAGACTCCTGACGACCTCCCAGCAGCAGACCAGAAATATCCCGGCCGTCAATAACACGGTCGGTTGGTTTTTTTAGTCCAGCCAATGACAGGCAGGTCGGGAAAAAATCGATGTTCATGGCAGGTTCCCGACAGATCGAACCAGGATTGATTTTTCCGGCCCAGCTGGCAATCATCGGCACGCGCATTCCACCTTCATAGCTTTGGCCTTTTCTCCCTCTTAGCGTTCCCGGACTTCCATTATACCAGGGGCCGTTGTCGCTGGTAAAAATAACCAGGGTTTGCCGGTCTAAATGATTTCTCTGGAGGCAGTCCAGGACCTCTCCGACACTCCAGTCGAGTTCCTCAACCGTATCGCCATATCTGCCGGCTTCAGAATGTCCCTTGAATTTGTCTGATGCAAAGTGAGGACGATGAGGAAAGCTATAAGAAATGTAGCAGAAAAACGGTCGTTCTTTGGCACTTTCAATATAGCGGACAGCTTCCCGGGTATATAGCCCGGTCAGTTTCCCCTGGTCCTCACCCTGGATGTTCTCTTCAATGATCTCTTTTCCCCTTGATAGCGGAAGTAGTTTGTTACTGTTACTGTACGGCACACCGTAAAAGTGATCAAACCCGTGCTCGGTGGGATGGAACTCTGGCGATTTAAGGTAATTTCCCAGATGCCATTTTCCAATTAAGGCTGTTTGATACCCCGCTTTCTTAAACGATTCTGCAATGGTAACTTCATCAGCAGGAATTCCATCCACATCATTCACAGCACCATCCCCATCCGCCATTCCAACCACACTGACCGCACGCAAAGCCACCTGAGCCCATTTCTTGGGAAAAAAAAGAAAATTTATACCGGCCCGTTTTGGGTATCTTCCAGTCAGAAGTCCAAAACGGGACGGCGTGCAAACAGAACTGCAGGCATAGAAATCTGTAAAACGCACACCATTGTCAGCCATTCTGTCCAGATTAGGGGTTTTGATAGCCTTCGATCCATAACAGGACAAATCACCATATCCCAGATCATCGGCGTTAATGATCACAATATTGGGCGGCGTGGCAGAATTCGCCCGCAGCCCCAAGGAGATCGGTGAAGGAACGGAACTCAAAGCGATGGCAGCACCGGCTGCACCAAATCCTTGTTGGATAAATTCTCTCCTGGACAAATTGTTTTTACTAGTCATCAACACTCTCCAATAAACGAAACGAGGGGATATTACGAATCAGTTTGTTAACCATCCCCGGGGATTTTGAATAAAGTCATTCTCAAATTGTGTCATCTTAAGATGCAATCGACCGGCTACCTCGGGATATTTCTTCATGACATTGTAGCTTTCACCCGAATCCAGTTTCATATTATACAAAACAGGCCACGATGCCATGGTTGGTACAGACGCTTCTGATCCTTCAGGCTTGTAATCACGACCTCCGGCATTCATCCCGATAAAGGAGTTGGGTTTATCCATGGGAAGCGGCCAGGTATAGGTGTTGATATAACGAAAATATTTCCATTTATCGGATCGTATACCTTCCAATTCATTGTGGTGAAAAAAGTAGAGTGCTTCATGGGGACTTTTTTCCTGGCTACCATCCATCAGTCCCCGGATGTTTTTTCCATCGGTAATGCGATCATTTGGAAGATCCAGCCCAGCCAGCTCAAGAAAAGTAGGGAAAAAATCGATAGCCATCGCTGGTTCTTCACATGTCTGTCCGGCAGGAATGTTTCCAGGCCAGCGGGCAATCATAGGCACCCGGTAACCGCCCTCAAAACTTTGACCTTTTCGTCCGCGGTGTTCACCAGCACTGCCATCATACCAAGGACCGTTATCACTGGTAAAAATGACCAGGGTATTCTCATCCAGGCCATTGCGTTTCAAACATTTCATGATTTCACCGACACTCCAGTCCATCTCTGCTACTGTATCACCATAACGCCCGCCTTCCGATTTATCTTCAAACCCTTTTGAGGGAATATTGGGCAGATGGGGATCTTTGTGGGCAAAATAGAGAAAAAATGGTTTATCCTGGGACTGCTCAATAAATTCGACTGCTTCATGTGTAAACTCGGCCGTCAAAGGTCCCTGGTCGATACCAATATCTTCTTTTAGGACCGCCTCATTGCGCCAGTAGGCGACGGGAAAATCATCATTGGCCCCACTGATTCCGAGAAAATGATCAAAACCGTGTTTTCGGGGTTGAAAGCGCTCGTCAGTCACATAATCCCCCAGGTGCCATTTTCCAATACAGGCCGATCGATACCCAGCCACCTTTAACGCATCCGCCATCGTCACTTCGGACAATGGCAATCCTTTAACAAGGCTTTTTGCACCCCGCATATCTATAGCCCCCAGATCCCCCAGGATCAGCCCCAATCTTATCATCAGGGATCTCATAAAGGTATCGTTTCCGGCCTGTACCGGCCAGGTCACACCTGTCCTATGAGCGTAACGACCGGTAAGTAGTGCCGCTCGAGATGGAGAACACAGTGAGTTGGCCGCATAAAAATCCGTAAAACGGACACCTTCCTCCGCCAGGTTATCCAAATGAGGAGTTTTTATCGCCTTGCTTCCATAGCATCCGAGATCGCCATATCCCAGATCATCAGTGAGTATCAGTACGATATTCGGTTTCTTACCTGTAAATCCCGCTTTTTTGCCAACGATCTGATCGACCGGCATCTTGTCCCTCTCCGGATCCAGATAAATATCAACATCAAAATCAAAATTCTGATCGTCTTTTTCATTGCTGCAGGAAGTCGTACCGAAACCCGCCATCCCGGCTGTAGCGAAGGCTCCCATCTTCAACAGTGTCCGCCTACTAAGGGGTTTATTCATAATCTGTTATCTCCTTTCATAGTTTACTTGTCTCAGCTGATCCCCTGCCGGTCTTTAAACCACTCCAGCGTTTTTTTCAATTCGGGCAATGCCTGCTGAGCATCCGGGGTTTCATAAAGATTGTTATTTTCATTGGGATCGTTTTCAAGATTAAAAAGCCAGGGATCATACCCTTTTTCAAATTCCACATACTTTTGCGAGTTGGTTCTGACACCAAAATAGGTCGGGCATCTTTCGGGAAAGAAACGCCAATACTCTAGCAGGAAAGCTTCTCGACCCTTGGTATCGGCGTTTTGAAACTGAGACACCAGGGACTCTCCCTCCATATCGTCAGGAATCCTGATCCCCGCCAGCTCCAGCAGCGTAGGCGCCACGTCAATATTGAGAGCCATTTGTGGGCGATCAACACCCGCATCATTAGTCCTGCCGGGAATCCGCATGATAAAAGGCAGACGAATGGATTCTTCATAAGGCCATTTGAGGCCATGAAGCTGATGTTCGCCCCAAAGATTTCCGTTATCTCCCATGTAGATGACCACGGTGTTTTCCGCCAGACCGTTTTTATCCAGACTGTCGAGAAGACGACCGATCTCCCGGTCCATGGCCGTGATTGTTTCACAATAACCCCTGATCTGGTCTTCGAATGATCCCATCATGGTTCCCAGAAAAACATTCTGATCTGTTTTACCAAACCACATGGGATCGATTCCTTTGGGCAACTTTATCTCCTGATCATCATAGATGCCCCTGAGATCCTTAGGTGACTGTTTATAGGGTGGATGGGCTGATTTGTGAGAGAGATAGACACAAAATGGCTTTTTTGATCCATCTTCATGCTCTCGTTGTTTCTCAATAAATTCGATCGTGCGGTCGGTCAACTCTTCAGGAAGATAAGGTTTTCGGGAGGGCGTCTCCTCGCCATTGACGACCAGTGGACAATTCCAGTAAGCCCCTTGCCCAAAACGGTAAGTAAACGAGACAAACAGATCAAGAAACGGCAGTTTCGGCAATCCGGAACCATCCGCTTCCTTGATATGCCATTTACCGATAAAGCCCGTGTCATACCCCTCCTGGCTGAGGTATTCCAGGAACGATGTTTTCTGATAGGTCCAGGGTGACTGAATATTTCGGACGCCATGGGTACTGGCGTAGCATCCGGTAAGAATACTCGCCCGTGAGGGGGCACATATCGCGGTGGGGCTGCATGTATTTTCAAAGCGGTGACCTTCCCGGGCCAACCGGTCCAGGTTGGGCGTCTGAACAAAGGGGTGCCCTGCGCAGCCCATGTAGTCATAGGTATGATTGTCGCCAAGAATAAAAACAATATTAGGTCGCTCACGATTCGATTTGTCAGTGGCAGCAGAGAGAACCTCCGGACCCAGCCCCATCAATCCGGCAGCAGATGCAGACCCCAGCAGTCGGATCATCTCCCTGCGCGACAGCTTTGGATTTGCGTTGTTAACCTTGTTGTCAGCCATGATAACCTGTTTTAAAGTTACTTAGATTGTAACTATTCATCACATCCCAAGGGTCGAGAGCATTCAGAATAGTTCCCATTACAGATCTTTCGGTCCAGATACCCATTGATCGTCTACAGTCCGGTACCGAACAGTAGAATATAGCCCCATCTGAAGGCACTGTGAAGATTTTCTCCTCGTCCCCAGGCATAGATGAAGACGACGAAAAACAGACTCCCCAAAGCCACCGCCATGGGAGCTGGTGTGATGACTTTGTTGGCAGACCCTCTGTTTTTTAGAATTTTTCTGGCCATCAGTGTGGCTACCCCCATCTCCAGCACCATGAAGCTGATCAACCAGATGTTCAGAGTGTTTAAATAGTAATAGAGGCTCTCGGCAACTGAAAATGTTCTCAGCTGCAACAAAGACTCTTTGGTTGCCCAGATGAAAGGATTTATCGCCGATGCCAGTATGCATTCTATCAGCGATGCGCCTCTGATATGCGCGACGGTATACACAAAAAGCGTCCCAAAAGCGACTGAGATAAAATAAGTGGTCCCGGAGACATGCGACAGAATCAAAAACAGGGACTGGTTTTCAAGATGCCGGGATCCAAAATAAACCGCCCAGGAAAGGGCCATAATCATAAAAACAGCACTCACCGGTTCAAAAAACCTCTTCTGAAATGATTGTCTCATAACTATATCACAAAGCATTGGATGCAAATAAATCTAATCGGAGACCCTCTTTGATTATTAACGATTTTAAAGCGTCTTTTCTTTAAAGCCCGAAGCCACCAACTGTCGTAACTCGGAAATCAACTCTGGCGTTGGGGGCTTTAAAGACGCCATAGGGTACGTTTTACCAATATAGTTGTACTTGACGCTTCCGAAGCGATGGTAAGGCAGCAGTTCATAACCAATAACGTTGGAAAGTGGCGCAATAATTTTCAGGATATTTGAAATATGCCCGGGCGTATCATTAAAGCCTGTTATAATCGGAGTCCGCACTGTAACTTCTTTCTGGGGGAAGTGGTGACAAAGGCGATCCAGATTTTTTAAAATCCGCTGATTGGAAACCCCTGTGTACGCCTTGTGAAGTTCCGGGTCGGCGGATTTAACGTCGTATATGACATGGTCGATATACGGGATAGTCTTTTCCAGGTTAGCCCAGGGAACGCCACCGCAGGTTTCGACGGTGATATGCAATCCGCGCTGCTGGCATTTCTCCAGGAAAATGGCAAGAAAGTCTGCCTGCAGCAACGGTTCACCCCCACTTAGTGTTATTCCACCGCCAGAACGGGAGTAGAAGACCGAATCTTTCTCAATCGTCTTGATCAGCTCTGACGCGGTGACCGGTTGTCCATAGATAAAAAACGCTTCAGCTGGACAGATAACAGCGCAGTTCCCACAAAGATCGCACTTTTCCCTGTTGATGGTGATGGATAAATCCTTTTCTGACGCGGAGATGGCGCCTTGAGGGCAATTTTCAATACAAAGCCGGCACTGCTCATTTCCAAGACAACGATCCGGATTAAAGGCCAATACCGGCTCCCGGGACAAGGATTCCGGGTTGCAACACCATTTGCATCTCAGTGGGCAGCCCTTAAAAAAAATCAGGGTCCGCCAGCCGTGACCATCATGAGCCGCCATCTTTTGGATACTGAAGATGATGCCCTGAGGCTCAGAATTCATAAGCGTTCCGGTCAATGATCTCATTTTGAAGGTCAGGTGACAGATCGGTGAAATAGGCATTATACCCAGCCACCCGGACAATCAGATCCCGGTATTGTTCAGGGTTTTCCTGCGCTGCCAGTAAGGTGCTGCGATTCACAATATTGAATTGGATATGCCAGAGTTTAAGATCCAGCCAGCTGCGAACCAGGGACATTAATTTACGGGTCCCTTCCCTGCCTGCTACGGTTGCGGGAACCAATTTCACATTCAGCAACCTGGCCGCCCTTTCGGTAAACCCATTGCATTTGGTTGCTGCATTGCTGAGCAGGACCGCACTGATACCTTCAGAATTTGCTCCCTGTGTGGGGGAAGACCCTTCCGACAAATAGGTGTTAGCCTTCCGTCCATCCGGTGTAGCACCTACCATGAACCCAAGAGCGATATGTGAGGTAATGGGGATATAACGGACATGCATTTTCCCACCATTATACATGGGGTATTTATGGCAAAACTCAGCACCAATTCTTTCAACCGCTAAACCCATGGCATTACTTTCTGCATCGTTATTCCCATATTTGGGGGAGTTCAGGCCCATCTGACGGATGGCCTCATGCCCTGCAAAATTTGTCTCCAATGCTTCCAGCAGTTCCGAGATGGTGAGCCGTTCATCATCGTAAACAAGCTTTTTAATGGCCAGTAAGGAATCGATGGCGGTCGCATAGCCGATAAAATCGAACTCAGCCCGGTGAAGTCCACCGGGAACGTTGCCTTTCTGAATATCGATGCAGGCTTCCATACAGCTGTCATTCAACATGGAGAACAGGGGACTGGCCAGATATTTTGGGGCCAGAGAATCCGCAATATGGCGCGCAGTCATCATGTGCTTCAACAGGTTTTCCATCTGCAGGCGGAAAGCATCAAAAAGCTCGTCAAACGTTTTGAACTGCAGGGGATCACCGGTGGGCAATCCGATCTGTTCGTTGTCGAACATCCGGATCCTGCCGTTGTTCAGCACCATCTCAATTAATGATCCCAGGTTAACGAAAGCGATGCCTCTCGAATAGGTCTCACGATTAATGAGGCGTGCTTCAGCGCATCCCGAGACAGCATAATCGTTTGCCTCTTCCTGCGTGGCGCCGATACTCAGGTAATAGGGAATGACCTCTTCGTCATTGATCAGTTTTGGGGATCCGGCACCCTGCTTGATGGTTTCACAGACATCATACAAAAAATAATCAGGAGTTGTTGAATGAATACGCGCTCCCAGGTCCGGGAAGTTCAGCGGGAATTCCCTCTTGGATTTCAGCAACAGGTGTGACAGTTCGTTACTGGCATCATGACCCTCTCTGGTTTTCCCCCCGATGGTGACTGTTTCCCAGTGGGCATATCCTTCTGTGAAATCTGCCCCTGTGCCACCCGAATACATCTCCACGTAATCAGCCATGCACAACCAGAGATATTCGAATAATTCCTGGGCCTTATCTTCAGTCAAGCGACCCTCTTTCAGATCCGCAATAAAATAGGGGTACATGTATTGATCCATACGGCCATTACTGACGACGCCACCTGTTTTTTGCTCAAGGCGGGAGATCAGCTGGACAAACCACTGGGACTGAATTGCCTCTCGCAGGTTCCGGGCCGGGTTTTCCGGGACGTATTGACAGGTTTCCGCAATGGTTAGCAATTCCAGGCGGCGCTGTTTGTCTTGTTCCTTTCCAGCAAGTTCTTTTGCCAGTCCAGCGTATCTTTTGGCCAGGATGATGGCCGCCTCGCAGGTGATGATCATTGCTTCCAGGAAAGGCATTTTTTCGATACGATTTCGCCAGTCCAAAGGATCAAGGCTTTGCAGACGATCTTCGGCTTCCTCTTTCAACCCTTTAAACCCTTTTTTCAGCACTTTCTCAAAGTCCGGAGCCCACTGAGCACTATGGCGTGTTGCCTCCGTTGGCACCAGTATCCCACTGTACTGGTAGATATTTCCGTTAAGGATGCTGACAGACTGTGTATCCTCGGGCAGGCTTCCCATCATGCCCTCGAAGTAGCTGTTATTTTTCCAGAAGGGAAGAATAGACGCCTGCAATTCTGTTGCATCCTCTTTGGAAAGGAGATATCGATCGGCTTCTCCATCCAGACAGGATTGTGCCAGCATTTCCAGCGCCCCGACTTCCAATTCAGGATAGAGTAATCCCCAACGGCCGGCATAACCGCACCCTCTTCCCACGATGGTATCATCCGCCTCAATAAAGAGTGGCAGATTTTCCGCAACATGCTTGATTGCTTTCGCCCAACGCAGCACAATGGGGGATCCCTCAGTCTCCCTGAACGATTCGGTAAAGAGGCGGGCTCTGTCGAGGCTGAAACGAGGTTTGGCCCCTCTCAGTCGATTCAGTTTTTCCTGGATCCGTTTCCGGTTTTGGGGAAGGAAATCGGTCTTTCCCTGTGGTTCTTCAAGGATTTGCATTTCCTGGGGGGTAAAAACTTCAGCAACGGGTTCCATAATTTGTCCTTTATGAATTAATGGGTCGGCTAAAAATTAGACACATGTTCTCTTTTCTCTGACGACGGCTCTTTTAATGCTTCTCTCAGTTCCCAGATCGATTCTGCCTGCTTTTGATTTATAAAAACAGGTCACGATAGAGCATGCGCACTGCCAGAGCGAAAACATGTCCGCTTTCATAAATCAGAATGAAATAAAGGGGAATCAGGGAGAAAATTACTGCCATCACAGGGCCGACAGTAAAGATCCTAATGTTTTCACCGCGCTTTTTTTCAAACCAGCGACAGCCAATCTCAGACAACCCCATGAACAAGACCTGGCTGATGAAAAGTAACAACTGCACAGAAGTTAAGAGTGAATAAAAAAGGGCTTGTATGACATTCACATCGCTGCTAACCCTGATAAACTCCATGACACACCAGACTGCCGGGACAATGTATGATACCAGAATCCGCTTGCGCAGGGGTACGCCTCTGAAATAAGCGATTGGATAAATGAACAAAACACTGAACCCTGTACTGAAAACAAGCAAAACCCAGTTGATGGATGCCAGCGTCCGGTAAACAGAAACGTTATCAATAACGTCCAGCAGATCATAAGTGATTTGGAGGGCCAGGCAGATGATTACGGCGATGAAAGGAGCCAAAAGCAATCTATTTAGCGGCACGGATTGCCCGGATTCTGAAATCGGTTTAAGCAGCATTCTTGATCCTCCTGTAATCTTCGAGCAGTTTTTTCAATTCAGGAAGCACAGCCTGACCTTCCGGGGTTTCCACCAGGTTTTCAAAAAGATCAATGTTGCCCTTGATATTGTATAGTTCGGGGGTCCTGCGGGAGTTGTTGTACTCCATGTACAAATACTCCTGTGTTCTCACCGCATCAATTCCCGGAACCGTGAAAACGGGAAAATCCTGGTAAAACTCATAAGCAAATGACGTTCTAAGGGTTTTGGGCTGATCGAGTAAAACGGATTTAAAACTCTTCCCGTCCATCTGGGCCGGGATTGATGTACCAGCCATATCGAGCATAAAAGGCGCCACGTCAACATTCAGAACCATTTCATCCGATGTTCTGCCAGGATTCTTGATACCCTCGGGATACCTGACAATAAAGGGAATCCTCAGCGACTGATCATAGGCCCAGCGTTTGTCGAAACGCTTGTTATCACCCATCAACATGCCATTATCGGTGGTATACACAACAATGGTATTGTCAGCAATTCCCAGTCGCTCAAGTTCATCCATGACCCTCCCAACTTGCTTGTCGATGGAGGTGACCAAGCGGCAGTATTTTTTATATTTGTCTTCAACATTGAACAGCCATCCGCCATAAATCTCACCGTCCACCATTCCGGAAAAACGGTGTGCCCACTTTGGCAGGTGATCAATGGACTCCTCCTTATAGAGATCTTCATCCACATCAGGTGGAGAAATAAAGGGGCCATGCGCGGCTTTGTGTGACAGAAACAGACAGAACGGACTATCTTTTTCCTGGCGCATGAAATCGATCGCATAATCCGTGAGATCTTCACTGATGTATTTCCCTTCTCTTTCTGTTTCAACCCCATCAATGATCAGCGGGCATTCGTCATAGATTCCCTGTCCTGTCCTGGCTGTGAAGGTGATGAATCGATCAACGCCTCGCAATTCAGGCAAAGGTCCGGGCATGTGCCACTTGCCGATAAAACCGGTCTGGTACCCCGTCTTTTTCAATAGTTCCAATACCGTCACATTGTCATTGTTCCAGTGACTGAGATTGTTTTTCACGCCATGGTTGTGGGCATATTGACCGGTAACAAAACTCGCCCTCGAAGGACTGCAAAGAGATGTTGTACAGAATGAGTTGTTGAACAAAACCCCTTCATGTGCCAGTTGGTCCAGGTTCGGAGTCTGTATCCAGGGGTGTCCTGCAACTCCCAAATGGTCCCAACGGTGATCGTCTGAGAGGATAAAGACAATATTGGGTTTTTTTTGAGTTCCGAGAACTGACTGTGGCAACATACTCCCGACCATCCCGGCGGCCATTGCCTTTCCAGTTGTTTTTAACAGATCGCGACGTGTTATCATGTTTGACATTTAAACCTAACTCCTAGTTTTCGAGTTGCTGTAAGTTACCCGCCATCGGGCTATCGGATGAAGTGTCACCAAAAATATCCTTTGGCTTTCCCCAATAATTCATAACCTTAAGTAAAATGAGTGAGATGATGAAGATCGCAGTAAATATCCCCATGGTCTGCCCGATTCCCCAGCCCCATGAAACCTGCCCAGTTGTCAAAACCATGAACCCTATCGTAAACGGGAAAACCAGAAAGGGGAAAATCGACAGCTCTTTCAATACATCGGAGCTGAAATTTGGATCCACGATACGCAGCAGCAGCAGCCCGGTCGACATCGCTCCGGTATACGTTCCATAAACAAAAACCGTCCGCTCCAGTCCAAGATCTTCCTGACGCTTGCCGAAATAGAGTATGCTCAGCAGGGTTACGATGCCACCGCCAAGGGAAATAGCCAGAATCGGGATAAAATATTGCCAGACAACAGTCATTTGAATGGCCATCAGGGTTGCGACGATCATAAAATCCAAAGAAAAACCGGTCACATGATGTTGCAAACCCGGATCGACCAGATGAGCAACACCTAATTTCTTCATCACCTTCGTAAACAGGACTGCTATGGCAAGACCGATTCCAAAGAATATGCCCCAGATTATTTTTTCGGTTCCGGGAGGGAGCAGCAGGGAAATGCCATAACACAGAGAGTATGTAATCAGGTAAACAATACCGATCATTCCTAACTGGTAGGCGAGATTATCAACATTTTCCGAGTAGAATGTTTTACGGACAGCACCCTCGCTACCGGCTTTCTCTTTCTCCGGCAAAATACCTTTTAGAAAATGGTCCGGGAGGTCCTGCTTGCCATGTGCGGACGAACCTTTGCGCAGACCGGCCCGGATTAGAGGCATACCCAGAAAGAAGCAGAAAATGTAGCCCATAACCGCAAACATCAGACCGATCGAGGCGGCATGTTGAAATCCAAAACTTTTATAAATATTGGCAATGCTCAACGCCTGTCCGGGTCCTTCAACATATCCAAGCGGCAGGAACAGCCCGAAGGTCGGAAACAGCTTGTAGCCCACGGCATTGAAAAGGAGCATCAGGCTCAGTCCAATCAATGCCTGTAAAGGGAAGGTGATCCCTTTCATCAGGACCATCCAGAACGATCCGCGCAACAGCTTTTTCCGATTTCCCTGCTCAGCGGATTTTGAATTATTCTGCGTCAGCCCGATCGAAATAAATCCGATATTCATAAAATGATAGGCAATCGTCTCAAAATATGAAAAGGGCAGGTCAATGAGACGCAAATTGATAAAAATGGTTCCGAAGGTTCCACCTATCAGACAGCTTGGCAGCAGAAATGATTGAAAGAACCTGATTTTTGCCCTCAGCAAAACGCCAACGACCAGAAAAGCACCGATTAGGGAAAATGCTAAAAACGGATCAAAACCAAAAGTGTCTTCCATGATGTCTTCCTCGGTTCCTAAATTCTGTTATCCGGTATCGTTAGAGCCTTTGCCAATTCTCAAAGGCCTGTTCCTCATGCCGGGAGGCAACCAACTTGCCATATTCTGTTTTCTGACAGAAAAATCCCTCCCGCACGTTTGACATCGTCCAGTCGCTAACGTTATGTATGGAGAGTATTTTCGCCATCATCCTATACTGCATGTGCAGAAAATTCCTTTTATCAGGTGTCAATTTATTGTGATTTTGTCTCAAATGGGATTATGACGGACGGATCAGATGCTATTCCGAAATGAGGCGCACAAAAACATGTCCGTCCGAAATTTCATGCCGAGCACAATCGATTCAACAAAATTTTTTGACGAACCAAACATCTATGAAGTCCAAAATCAAAACATCAGCAATGGTAACACTGGCCTTGCTGGAATGCCTTGAAGACCAGGGATTAACGGCAAAGCAGATCGAAAGCAAAACCGGTCTTAAGCGACTCGACAAAAGGAGCCCTGATATTCAGATTTTTGCCACGCAATTGATCAGGCTCTGGGAAGTTGCCACCGAAGTAACCGGTGACCCGGCTCTGACGCTCCATCTCAGAGGACAATATGGCAAAAACCTGACACATTTCATCCATTGCATCGCCTTGAACAGCAAAAACGGGCTTGAAGCGTTGGACCACTGGAGCCGCTATTCACAACTGGTTTGTGAAGTCAATCGCGTGACCATCGAGCAGGAGGAAGATTTTTTAACGATCACGTTTACCATCACAGACCCGGAACTGCGGTGCCGCTGGATGCCGGAGCACACAATGGTCCAATTGATGGATTACGGTAGACTATTGATCGGCAGCGACTTCACCCCCATTGATGTCCGTTTCCGTCATCCCTGCCCAGCCGATGTCAAACTCTACCGGGAACTTTTTCGCTGCCCTGTCTATTTCGAGCAGGAAACGAACTCCTTTACCTGTTTTAAAGATGCCCTGCTGAAAGAATTTAAAGGCAGCAATCCACATCTGCAATCCGTACTGATAAATAAAGCGGAATCCGATCTGAAACAGAATTTAACCAGGAGTTCCCTTAAGAAAAGGGTGATGGCGTGCATTGTCGACGAACTGCCCAAGGGGAATTTAAACGTCGAAAGCGTCTGCATGGGCTTAAGTATGAGTCGAAGCACACTGCATCGCAGACTCAGGGAAGAAGCAACGACATTCAATGCCATTTTGACTGATGTCCGCAAAGAACTAGCCAAATCCTATCTGAAACAAGGTATGAACACTTCGCAAACGGCTTATTTGCTGGGGTACTCAAACGCCAGTAATTTTGTGAACGCCTTTAAACGCTGGTTTAACGATAGTCCGAAAAGCTACAGAAACTTATAAAATCGTTCACTATGTCGCTGTTACGGCTTCGTTAGAGCTCGCTGGGGAATCGTGGCCGGTATTTTGACTTGGTTATTTGTGGGCAGTTATGCGGAACAACCGGGGGGGGTCAGGTCTTTCATTTTGACTTTCTTAAAATGTCAAAATGAAAGACCTGACCCCCCCCCCTTTTTGGAAATTATCCAGATATTGATAAATAACCGCCTACCATTATCGCCAGAAGAGAGATCTGGTCGTTACCTTTCAAATCGGCGTGGAGACCTCCCAGCACATGATAGTTTTGCCCGTTAATCAAAACATTGAAGGCACTATCTTGTTCTACCGGATGGCGGAAATCTTCTCCACATTCTTCCGAGAGGTTTTCCAACAGGTGATGAAGTTGTAATTTGGGCTTATACTCAATTTCTGAAGATGTTCTTTTCGTTATCTCCCGAAACGGGCTGTAATAATTAATTTGAATCATTTTATAAATCCCTTAATCCCAGGCTCTCCAACGTTTCCTTTTTAGGAACACCAATTTCCAATCATCTAATCCTCATCTACATCAGATCTGCTCACAAAGAGTTTCATGGAGCACCTTCTGGGCTTCAACAAATTCATTTCGCTGCACAATGAACTGCATGTTGGTCTGGCGAGAAGTCTGTGACACGGCAAGAATGTTAATACCTTTTCTTGCCAGCGCGTTGGCCGCCATGCCCAGGATTCCGGGTTTTGCGATATTGGATCCGATCGCGCAAACGATAGCAACCTTTTTGTAGGTGATCAGTTCAAAATTAGCTTTTAAATCTTTGAGAAGCGCCTTGCTGTAGTTTTTGTCTTTAATAATGATTTCAATGGTATTGGCATTGGTCATTTTACATATGAAAGAGACGTTGTGATCGGAAAAGGTTTTCATGATTTTCAGATCGAATCCAACCTGCCCCACCATTCTGGTATCATAGATGCTGACACTCGTAACGGCACAAGATCCGGTGATAATTTCGATTCTGGATTCCGGGCAGATATAGTTTTTCGTAATCAGTGTCCCTTCATGATCGGGTTCAAACGCGTTTTTAACACGAATGGGGATCCCAATGGTCTCCAACGCTTTAGATGCTTTCGGATGTATTGCCTCCATATCGACGTCTGCTAATTGATCAGCCACGTCAAAGTTTGTGTTGCAGACAGGTTTCACCCTTTTCATACCCATAATTTCGGGATCGCCGGAACAGAGGTGAAATTCCTTGTGGATAATCACTTCCCTGGGTTTCAAATGAAGGGCAATCTTGGAAAAAGTCACTTCGGAATATCCCCGGTCAAATTCCCGCATAATCCCCTCTGTGCCCTTTGTATATCCTGTAGCAAAACAAACAGTCTCCATGAGGTCAACTGATTTAAAAGCTTCTCTGGTACGCTCATCAATGGTGAATTCGTTGCCATCCCCCCAACCGCTGAGATCAATAAATAAAGCATTGCATCCACGATTATTGAGAATGTTAGCGGAATTATAGGCGCTATGCATCTCTCCCAGAGAAGCCAGCAGCTCTCTGGCAGAAAAGAGAAGCTCTGTACGATTCACGTAACCTGAGGCCATGACAGCATCCATGCTTTTTAAAATCTCAGTAGCCTCGTCAAAACGATCCGTTACAAAATTATTGGCACTTTTCAGGTCAAGGCCGATGTCAACGAATCCTTTATTAATTCGAAAAAGCTTTTTCTTCAAGGTATTCATACCCATACGGTAGTCTGCGCGGGTCTCGAACTGTTTAAAAATTCCTGATTTTCCGTTTTTTTTATGTTCCAGAAGATCGTTTGTAATACCTCCATATGCAGAAACAACAAAAATCCTGTTATAAACATTTTTGGGGTCCTGCAGGATGATATTATCAAGAATCTTTCCAAAATCGCTCATTGAAGTACCGCCAATTTTCTCAACCCGAAGCTGATTCTTTCTCTTAGCAGATTTTCTTTTCCCGGTTATTAATGCCATGGTTGCTTTTCCTGTCCTAATAAATGGTAAAAAACACTCACTGTATGTACCACAGTTAATATATACCTCGTAGATTAGTCAATCGGGGGTGAGTCTCTTAATTTCTGTTCAGTTTAGCTTAAGGGCACCTTGAATTGTCCCATTATCGCATGACAAAGACACAAGATTCTTCTTTAACGGTTGACGTTAAACGTTAAGGGGAGTAGCGTATCACCATGATACGAGCATTTAATGACAAGGAAACCGAGAAGATTTTCAAGCGCTTTCATTCGCGTCGATTCCCGGAAAGCATGCAAAGAATCGCGTTTAGAAAACTGAGAATGATAAATCGGGCAATTAATATCAATGATTTACGTTTTCCTCCCGCAAACAGACTTGAAAAGCTAAGCGGTGACAGGACTGGACAATACTCGATACGCATCAATGGCCAATGGCGAATCTGTTTTAAATGGCAAAAAGGTGATGCCGATAAAGTAGAAATTGTAGACTATCACAAAGGATAAATATGAAATCAAAGAAGGTGGAACCATTGCATCCCGGGGAGATACTCCATGAAGAGTTCTTAAAACCTTTGGGTTTGAGTCAGAATAAGCTGGCTATGGCACTCCATGTACCTGCTAGAAGAATCAATGAAATCGTACTGAGAAAACGAGGCGTAACCGCAGATACTGCTTTGAGATTAGCCAGATATTTCAATATGTCACCTCAGTTCTGGCTTGGTTTGCAAATGGATTATGAACTGGACAAAACAGAAGATGCGATAGAAGAAAAGATCGCAAAAGAGATCCAACCTTTGGCAACAGCAGGTTGATGAATACATTATATCAACTATTTAATTCACTGATAACATATATAAGATTCCTTCAAACCTGCCTCACCTCACCGACCAGCCACAATGCCACATCGGTCATATCCTCTGGAACACAGGGCAGCGGGATGGCCTAAAACCCATTAAAGGTTTCCCCTACGCCATCAGGTGGATTCGGTTTGCTCCTGGCTCAATCCCAATCCCCTGCCGATGATGGAGGTCACGACAGCACCCGGGCAAATGCAGTTGGTGCGGATATTAAAAGGACCGAGTTCCATGGCAACACTTTGTATCATCTGTATGATGGCCGCTTTACAGGCGCTGTATGTATGACTGCCAAATCTGGTGCGATGTCCAGCAGTACTGGCTGTGTTGATGATGTTACCGGACATCTGCTCTTTCATCATCGCTGCCCCGTATTTCATCCTCAATGCGCAGATTTTAGTTTTAAGGCAGGACGGCTTATTAAGGATTTTTTCATTATACCATGATCCACAAAATCAGCTATCTAGCTTCATTTTCCTGCAATCAGGACTGATATCATCAAATCAAAACAAATAAACTGGTTGGACGATCGATTATATGTCAAGCTGTGCGAATGGTTTGAATCTTAACTTATACAACTGAGATAACATGATATATACAGGAGAGTTGGCGGCTTTAGGCACTGTTTTATGCTGGACGTTAGGTTCGCAGTTCTTTGAAGCAGCTGGAAAGCGGGCCGGCTCATTGTCCATAAATCTGGTCCGCTTGATGATTGCCTTTTTTCTATTTTGCATCACCCTGGCAGTGACCCGGGGCGAAATAATCCCCACGGACTTTCCACCAGAAGCATGGAAATGGTTGATCATATCTGGATTGATAGGCTTTTCGTTTGGTGATATGTGTCTTTTCGCTGCTTTTGTTGAGATCGGACCCCGGGTTTCCATGCTGATCATGACATTGGCGGCACCTCTTACAGCGCTGATTGGTTGGGCGTTCCTTGAAGAAACATATAGCCCAAGACAGTGGTTGGGTGTAACGGTTACGCTGGTGGGTGTCAGCTGGGTTGTTCTGAAACGAAATGGGAATAATCAAAAATCAAAGAACAGCAAGCTCTGGGACCGTGATATCACTGTGCGAGGCATACTATTAGCTACAGGAGGCGCAGTCGGCCAAGCCGTCGGTTATATCTTCAGCAAGGTGGGGATGATGAATGGCGGGAGTTATCTTGATCCTTTTGCATCCACCCAGATTCGATCCATTGGTGGAATCATCGGTTTTACAGTCTTGTTTTTCATTCTGCGTTGGTGGCCTAAGGTTCTGCAAGCAGTGAGAGACATCCCCGCTATGGGGTTTACTGCAGCGGGTGCTTTTTTTGGCCCATACCTTGGCGTGAGCTTGTCTCTTCTGGCATTACACTACACAACAACAGGCGTGGCATCCACCATTATGTCAATCATACCCGTTACTCTAATTCCCTTTGCCATTTTTCTGCATAAGGAAAGGGTCAATATCCATGGGTTCTTGGGCGCATTTGTCGCAATCGGCGGTGTCCTGATGCTGATTAATTAAGCATTTTTGTAACTATTCAGCATAGGCCCCGCCAAGGGGATCATTATTCAAAACACGCATGAATCCATCCCTGGAGCTGTTGGAAAACGTCCTGTTTTCCATCATTTTGAATCATGATCCCCTCGGCTCAGGCAATGTGGTGAATAGATACGCATTTTTTTCTGAAGATGAGTCTACAAGTTTGGATATGCCTGTGACACTCTTACACTTATTAAAAACTATACGTCACAATTACCTCTAACTTATTCTGCACGCTATTTTCTCCATATTGCGTGACACTCTCTCCTGATAAATGTTGCCAGGAAGTCTGAAACACCCAATTACTAACGGGTGTATAGGCCAATTGCGTATTCACGTTGACACTTGAATCATCCAGATTAACCAGCCAAGCCACCGCTGGTGTAAAGTAAAGCCAGTTGAAAGGCTCTTTGACACTGGCTTTAAGATACCCATAATTCTGATTCAGTGTTTTACGCTGTTGAATCTGTGATAATATTTTTTTCGCTGCAGAAGTTGGACTCGAGTTTATCAACTCAAAGAGGGCCTTTGATTCATCCTTTGTCAGGCCTGATGAATCGTGGTAACCCTCAACAATCCAGGTGACATCATTATTGGTAAGATATCTCAATCCAAGAAGTGTTGTCTGGAACTCTAATTCGTCGGTGTGATTGACGGCATATTCCCCATGCACTTCAAAGTTTGAAGTAATATTGGATGAGAAATCAAAACCCCGGTCCAACTCACCCTGTTCACTTTTTTGGACATAGTACAGATCGATATCGGTGGTACCAATCAGCGCATAGACCTTTATTCCCCAAAATATTTCTTCTTCAAGTACTGTCAGGGTGTCATCATTCAGATCGTCCCTGACAGGGAGATAAACCAGGTTTACCGAACTATTATCAAATACCGAAAAACCACCGGGAATCCAGATTCCCTGGACAATCCACAAACCCTCCCGACTGGCTTCCGGATCTTCCGGATTTTTTGCCCGTTCCAGGAAGGCCACAGGATTGAAAGCATACCCTTTTCCCCACCGCAGGAGCCGTTTTCCGATCTCGACATTATGAGGGTCGAGTTGGGAGATCTGCCAATATCCTTCTCTTAAAAAAGTGTTTTCAGCGTCCGCATCCTCAAGGCTGGATCTCAGCAGATTGGCTTCACCTGCCAAAAACAGTCGGGACCATTCCCAGTCCCACCGACTTTCAAGTGACACTTGCAGATTGAATTCACTCGCTTGATTTTGGTCTCTATTTGGGAACTTGACAGAGTATAACAGCGACTCTTTGTTAAATATTTTAGCGGTTGCTGATGCAGAAATTTCTCCCTTCCATTCCCAGGTTTTTTTGGTGAACTCCTCGACATTAAAGGAATACAGGTCATCATCCTGTGCCATGATCCTGGAAGGAGAAAAACCCAGGATCACAATTCCGACAAGCAGAGCCAATTGAGTCAAGCGATTCATCACTGCTACCTCAACGTTTCAATCCGACCCATATAATCCGTCGTAAAAACTTCGGAAGCAAGCTTTCTGGGTTTCATTTTAGCAAAAATCATGACCGATTTATAACCTTTGTGAAGTGGACTGTCAGTCTCAACTACCGCCGGCCGCTTAATTCCCTGACCAAAATCGGTGACTTTTTTAAAGTACAGTGTTTTGATCAGCAGACCTGAAACTGTATAAGCCCGGATTTTAACCGGCGATTTTAGCTTTGGGTCAATCATCATCTCCAATTTGTCATAGGCAACAGACCCCGATTTAGCCTTCAGGTTCAACTGGAGGAGATGACTGCCCGACGGCCCTTTTTCATCTGTCTCCTTGACAGTCTGCGCACTATATTCCGTCTGATAATCGACCCGCAGGATGTCTGAATTGTTGAATATCCCGCCAGTAACGGACTGCAATGAGGTAATCCGGAGTGGACGCCCCACGTTGGGAATATACAGCCACATATTATCACCGACTCTCAGCGTCGTCCTCCCCTTTTCTGAGGCCGGAGAGAGAAACAGAGCGGCCACTTTTTCTTTATCTTGTTTTAATGTAAACAAGACAAACTCCTTTTTACTGCCATCGGGTTCAATATTAATCAGTTTACGATACGATTCAAATTGAGGCGGATTCAGACTACGGTCGATGGTAACCAACCATTCTTGAGGGGTTTGCTGAGCATATAAACCAAGCGGTAATAATAACAGCGATAGCATTGCGCCCGCTGCTGTAGTCCTTCTTTTTAAGTGATGGATTAGATTCTTCATCATGTTCTCCACTAGTGATTGTTAAAAATGACGCAAGGCTTCCACTGGCTCAAGATTGGACGCTTTGATGGCTGGCTGTAGACTGGCCAGTGCAGATATACCAATGACAATCAATGCTGTAATAATCACCTCCGAAATCGCGATAGTGGGTGTCAATATCAGGGTATCCTGCCTCCCGAACGACATCGTCAGGCTTTTCCAATTGAGAAATTGAATGATTCCCAGACTGATGATACTACCGACGACAGCACCGAAGAATCCCAGAAAAAGCCCTTCCATCAAAAACAGTGCCCGTATCTTTCCCGGACTGGTGCCGATAGCAGCGATAGTCCCAATTTCACGGATTCGTTCATATACCGCCATCAACATGACGTTCATGATTGATACCAGAACGATAGCAATCAAAATAATCTTAACAAACAGAGTCAGTAGATCGATGATTTTTGCGATATTAGAAAAGGGAGATAGCTTTTCCCAGGTGTGAATCTCAAAAACCGGTTTGCCATTTTTGTTTTTGACAGCGGATAGCTGCTCTTTCAGATTGGAGATAACCGGATTTACAACATCAAGACTACTTAAACGGATAGCGATCTCGTTTACCTCTTCACCTTTTATTCTGAGCAACTGGTAGGCGTCTTTAATATTCAGATACCCGTCCCGTCCGCCCGGTCCGGTCATTGCTCCAACTATGCCGCTGACAAGCAACGGAACACCATTAACAGATCCATCCTGATTAGTGGCTACCAGGACCACCTGCATCCCAATTTTAAGTTTCAAGCCTTTCGCCAGGGTTTCAGGAATCCATAATTCACCTTGATTCAACGTAGGGGCTGCGTTAGTTCCATTTTTTCCTTTAACACGTTGAGACAATAGGGGTACCGTCTGAAACTCCATTTCCGGGTTGATGCCATTTAGCCGAATATTAGCGGTCTCAGTAAAGTTGCTGAGCATTCCGCCAAACTTTAGACGGGTGGAAAACGAAGAGACACTGCTATTGCCTTTTAATACCGCTTTCACTTTTGCAACTTGTTTGGCTTTAAGATTCAAGTTAAGTGGAGAATTATCAATAGAAGCGACATAGCCCTTACGATGAACCTGCAAATGGCCCAACATGGAATCTGTGATCTGTCCAACCATCAATTGCTTGAAGGATCCCGCGATGGCAATAAATAGTAAGACAGCAACAATGCCAATGATTACCAGCATGGATGTCAACATCGTTCTGCGTGAGTAGCGCAATAAGTTGCGATAGGCTATCCTGGCGATTTTTGTCATTGGATTCTCCTGTCTTCTCTGTTTTTGATCATTCCATCTTCCAACGTAAATATAATTTCAGCTTCTCCAATAATTTTTGGATCATGGGTCGAAAAGATAAAAGTCGTATTCCATTTTTCTTTCATCTCTTTCATTAGATTAATAATCTTATACGCCGTATCATGGTCCAGGTTTGCAGTGGGTTCGTCAGCAATGACCAGTTTTGGGCGGGTGACCAATGCCCGTGCGACGGCGACTCGTTGCATCTGTCCGCCTGAGATTTGACTGGGTCTTTTAGATTGCTGTTCCAAAACACCAACCGCATCCAGCAATCCATTAATATGTTCACGCTGGCTGCCGGAATCTTCATTTTTGACCATTAACAACGGATACTCGACATTTTCATAGACCGTCAGGACAGGAATCAAATTAAAATTCTGAAAAACAAATCCCAGGTTATCTCCTCGAAAGTTTGCCCGCTCTTTATTATTCAAGCGACCAACCTCTTGATTGGCAACTTTGATGGATCCTGAGGAAGGTTGATCCAGTACCCCAATCAAATTCAGGAGTGTCGATTTTCCACTTCCAGAGGGACCCACAACAGAAACAAATGTTCCTTCTTCGATTTCCAGGGATACGTCTTTTAAAGCGGAAATCGTAACTTCTCCCATCTGGTAGGTTTTCGAGAGGTTATTTATTTCGACCAATGACATAATTACCTTCCATTATTAATTGGTTAGTTAAAAAATATGAAAAACGTCACACTTGAGAGATCTTTTTAAAGTCATTGTTTATTAAATACCGGTTACAATCTATACAGTCTGGATACTTTTTATACAGCAACAAGATATTCAATGAATTTAAAAAAGTGACGTGAATCTTCGTAAAGCCCTTGAATTAGTATGATGGCTTAATTTGATTGACTTGCATAAATATACACCTGCATCATCAATGCCAAAAAATTGAGATGCAGATATCAAACAAGAGTGCTTTTTTATCAGTAAAATGCAAATTGGAGAGGTCAAAAAAAACGCATCGGTAACGCTGGTGGCGCTACGAGGTAACGTTAAGTTTTATGAGAGTCATTCTGTGCCTTGTCAAAATCGCATCCATGCACATAAAGGCAAATATTTTTAATACGCCATAACTAGATTTTTAGTTCGAATCAGCAAATATATCGGTTTTTGATGGGGGAATCAAGCCGCTATGGGGACGAATAACTTATTGTAATTATTTAATGATCGCACTTTAAGGCGGGTCAACTACAGATCTTGATCCCCAACATTGTCGACATGATCTGAAAAATTTAGCGACATATTTTAGATGCTTTAGTCATTATTAAATTGACCACTTGTAAATATTTATTTAACCTTCACCTCAGCTCCTCACAGAAATTTAAAAGTTATTACGTTTTGTAATCGCAAATAGAGGCGTCTTCTCAATAAGATTATTTGAATTGAATGCGAAAAACGTGCTTCCAGTAGAAATCAGTCTTTGTATGGTAATGTCACCTGCCTTGACTTTCAGATGTTGTAAATTATGAACAGTATAAATATGAACAACTCTCACTAAATGAGGAGAATAGATGGCATCGGGGTTCACTGTTATTTTTTGATTTATCGTGCTTTTAATCCTTTTTTGGAGTCAAAAATGGAAAACGATTCAAAGAGAATTTTACGGTTGATTTTGGTAGGACTTTTTTCCAGTTTCTTAGTGGTATTTGCGTTTGTGGGTTGTCAAAGCTCATCATCGAGTTCGGACTCCGTCCCAGATAGTGGTGGTGCAACAGCAGATGGTATCGCAATCGCGACTGCTTATGCCGTCGAATCAGGTTCGGATCCTACCGACGAGTCAATCAAAGAAAATGAATCCATCTACTATAAGATGGCTGGATTGACCGTCGGGACAACCTATGAATTCTCACTGAACAATATCACACCCAGCGACAGTGATCTGCGATTAATTCTTGTTGACTCGGCAGGCAGTGAACACTCAGGTGCATGTAACAGCAGTGGTGAATGCAGCTGGGAGGCCACTGAAACCAGTGTTTATTTGAAAGTAACCTGTTCCGATGCCGGGAGTTCACTGGATGGGGAATGGGAAAATACCGCTGCGTCCAGCTACGACGCAATATCAATCAAGCAGGGGGACTGTAATCATTGCAGCTCCAACGCCCTGGATCTTGTGGGATGCTTTATAAACATGAGAACCTTTGGAAATATCAATTTTTCCTCTGGCACAGACGTTTTGTTTGATGGAACGACCCTGACAATCGGGACCAAAGAATACACAAAAACGACTGACTGGCAAGGAGACGCAAATGGTTGTCGCAGTGCTTTGAACAACGAGCGTTCCGGATATTCAGCCACCACATTTCGATCCGGGGATGGATGGGGATATTTTGATGGGGACGGTGCCTGGAACGGATATTATGTGATGTTCGATTTGGTGTTACCAACCTTTACTGCTTCTGGTAGCACTTACGATTGCGGTGTTCCCGGTTCCTTTACGGATATTCCCGAAACCTATACAGCATTTTCCCAATGCTGGTCTGCCTGCTCAGAATATAATCTCGGAGATTTGGTTGGTGCGCAGGCTTATTGCGACATTTTAGAAGGTTATTATGATGCCGAAATACTGAACAGGGCTACTCAGGGGTGTTTCCCATGTGAAAAACTTTCATCATCTAATTAGCATGTGTTCAATGGTTTCTCCTGCCCGGTTCGTCGAAAACCGGGTAGTCCAATCACCATTGTACTCACCCCCTGACCCACCTCACTTTTTAACATGAGGGGCCTCCACGTACTAGACAACCCTCCCGGTGGCACCTGTCATCATGCTGCTGAAAAACAGAGGGAATGTTGCTGATTCAGCGCAGTGGATTTGAAGGCTTCTTCATCACAGAAGCCTTTTTAAGCAATATTGTGGATACGCAATATTTCAAGAGAGGTGTTTCTTAAAAAACGATATTGTTCGCTCCCAGGCCATTTTTGCCTGCTTTTCATTATAGCGAGGCGTTGAATTATTATGGAAGCCGTGGCGAGTACCTTCATAAGAGTACATAACAAAATCTTTATTGTGTCTCTGTAACGCTTTCCGGTATTCATCACGTGACGCGTTCACACGTGGGTCATCCTCTGCATATTGAATCAGCAGAGCTGCTTGAATCTTGTCGACATCATTGGTTGCAGGGGCACGACCATAAAACGGGACTCCGGCATTTAGCTCAGATCCCAATCTCACTGCAAGATTGTTGACCACACCACCCCCATAACAGAAACCTGTCGCTCCCAGCTTGCCATTAGACAACTCATGCCCTTTCAAAAATCTGGCGCCGTTCAGTAAATCTGTAAATAGCTTCTTCCCATCCAATGATTTTTGCATGACTTTACCATCGTCGTCGTTTCCGGGATATCCACCAATCGGGAAGAGCCCATCAGGCGCAAGAGTGAGAAAGCCTTCAACAGCCGAGCGTCGCGCCACATCTTCTATATACGGGTTTAAACCCCTGTTTTCATGAATTACCAGGACAGCGGGAAATGGTCCGTCACCCGCAGGTTTGACCAGATACCCCCGCATTTTTCCGGACGTTCCTCCCGGAGAGTCGTATTCAACGTAAGAGGCTTTGATTCGTTTATCAGTAAAGGAAATTGTTTGCGCTTCAGCATAACGAGGCAGCAACGTCTTTGCCATAGCGAGAGCTGACCCGCCAATCACAGTTATTGCTGCGGCTCTATCCAGAAAACCTCGCCTTGTCATTTGTGAATGACAATATTCATCGTATAAGTCATAAACTTTGGGATCGATTCTTTCTTCTGTCATCAGAGTCTCCAAACAGGGTTAAAATTATATTTAATGAATAGGTCTAATTTAATTTTATTTAATGACGACTTAGTTAGTCAACATTAAATACATGGATCGTAATCAGGTATCATAAGTTGGCTAAGTCACAGGAAAGACTTGTGTTTTTTGGGGACCAACTTCGTGCAACTGAAAAGAATTTGCAGGGAATTTCAAACGAATCTTTATTTTAACAGTGCATTGACTTTACAACCTCAAAGCATCTACTATCTCATCTCAACTTGAGAAAACAATTCCCACGATATCAATTCTATATGGAGGCCGAAGATGAATGGCAAAGAAAGGATGCTGACAGCCTTATCCTTGGGGATACCTGACCGCGTTCCCCATTGGGAACTGGCCTATAATGAGTCTTCAATCATCAACATTGCGCGGCAATTTACAGATGACGTCCCGGAAATTGATTTTATTCAGCGCATGGACCTGGATCAAAAGATCAGGTTGTTTGATACGGTGTTCACGGTTGTGAAGGAGTTAGATGTTGACGGCCTGACGCTAAGACCTTTTGTGGCGTCGACATTTATTGACGATAAACGGTTTGTCGATGATTGGGGGGTCACTTACCAATTGGATCCAGCAGGTGAGGCGCTGGTGCTGGACGGTCCTATTTCCAGTGAGGATGATTTAAAAACCTTCAGGCCACCCACCATCTCTGAATCCGATCTGCTGTCGATTAGTTATGCCAATGAACAGTTAAACAATGAAACAGCAATTGTCCTGAGTGTGCAATGTCCTTTTCGACGAAGCTGGAACATGGTTGGGGGAATGACTAATCTCCTGATGGCTTATGTGACGAGTCCGGAATTCGTTCATAAGCTTGCCCGTATTGCCACCGATTTCACCAAAGAAACGATTGCACTGGGTAAAAAGCTGGGGGCCCATATTATCTCACTTGACGGGGATCTGGCTCATAATACAAACACCATTATATCACCTCAACACTTTCGAGAATACCTGAAGCCTTACTACGCCGAACTGGTTGATTTTGCGCACGACCAAGGAATGCTGATATTTAAACACACCGATGGCGACCATTCCAAAATTACCGAAGACTTCCTGGAAACAGGATTGAACGGCATACACCCAATTCAACCCCAATGTCTGGACATCGGAACCGTTAAAAAAGAGATTGGCGATCGTATCTGTATCCTTGGAAACATCGATTGTATTGAAACCCTGGTCAACGGAAGTACTGCGGATGTTGAAGAAGAGGTAAAAAGAACCATCGAAATTGCTGCCCCGGGGGGGGGGTATATTCTGGCATCGTCAAATAGCATCCATCCGGGTGTCAAACCCGAAAACTATATTGCCATGGTTAGGGCCACACATAAATATGGAAAATACGAAAATGGTGTAATTTCCAGTGAATCAAAACGGTTTTAAGCATATCCTGACTGTTTCTTATTATTTCAGCGGCTGTTGGTGCCAAACCGCTTATTGACAATGTTTTGGAGCTCATATGCAAACACCTTTCAGTTTCGACCTGGTTATTTCGTTCGGTCTATTATCACTGTTTCTCCTGGTTGGATTTTTTGTCAGAGCCAAAATTTCATTTTTTCAGAAGTATTTGATTCCCAGTTGCATGATCGGGGGTTTTATTGGATTAGCTGTCCTGAACACCATGCCCCTTTCGTTGAATATAGAGCAGTTTGAAGCCTTTACATATCATTTCTTTATCATTTCTTTTATTTCTATTGGCCTCACAGCCTTTGCCGGAAATGTGAGTTCAGAAAAAAAATCATCCCGTACTGTTCGAGGAATTGCCAGAGGCGTCACCTGGGGAGGGCTTATAGAGGGAACCACTCTTGCTGCGCAGGCTCTGGTTGGATGTTCACTGGTCTTCGTCTTCGCTTTTTTTGGTGTAGAGCTATTTCCCACATTTGGATTTTTTGCCCCGCTCGGTTTCATGCAGGGGCCGGGTCAAGCGTTATCCTTTGGAAAAGTCTGGGAAGGATTCGGGTTTGCAAACGCCGCCACCATAGGACTTGTCTTCGCATCCATGGGATTTCTGTTTGCTTTTTTCGTTGGTGTCCCGCTGGTAAACTGGGGCATTAGAAAAGCACGCGGAGATGGGGAAAAGGCTGATATTTCGGAAATTGTTCTGAAAGGCTTCTACCCTAAAAACAGCCCGGGAGAAGCCACCGGAATTCAGACAACTCATCCTGCCAATGTGGATTCACTCGCTTTTCAGGCGGCACTGGTTGGTATGGTTTATCTGTTAACCTATGGGTTTGTCAGGCTGCTGAACACCCCTTTCTCAGAAACCTTCAGTCAGCTTAACTGGGGTTTTATGTTTTTCTATGGATTGCTGGTAGCCCTTTTTATCGGGTGGTTGATGAAAAAGATGGGTATAAACTACCTGATTGATGAGGGGACACAAAAACGTATCACAGGCTGGTCAATCGACTTTTTAATCATTGCCACAATATTCGCCATCAAACCGGCCATTGTAGTGAAGTTTATCGTTCCGATTTTGGTGATCGGCTTATCAACCGGTGTCATCACAACGTTTATGCTGGTCTACTTCGGTAGGCGCTTACCTGAATACAATGTTGAGAGAATGGTTTTGCTGTACGGGACCTGCACGGGCACTTTATCAAGTGGATTGTTGTTATTGAGAATTGTGGACCCAAAACTGGATTCTCCAGTTGCTATCGAGGCCGGTATCCTGGCTCTTGGCGCAATGCCCTTTGTCTTGCCATCAATGTTGTTGATCAACGCCAAGTTCCTGTTTGGATGGGAAATCTGGCATATTATGGTCGCTTTTGCAGGCATGCTTCTCCTCGGCCTGACAATTCTCAAAATCACCCATCTCTGGTCGCAACCAAAATTCTAGATGTGGTTCTCTCAAGCTGTTATTTGGCGACCAAAACTGCCGCTGCGGCCTTATTGTGCAAGCCCGAGATTAATCTCCTTTTTTATCCAGATCAGATCCTTGGGATTATTGATCAGGTTTGCACCCACAAGGACATCATCATCAAAGACAGTAATTCGATATGGCCCTTTAAACGGATGGCCCTTTTCTTCACACCTGACCTTTTCCCCCTTTCTGAGCGCATCCCCAATCTGCATGTATGTCCAGGAAAAGATGGGACTGACATGTTGGGGCACTGAGCCTGCGAATCTAGTGGAGACATTCGCCATATTGAGTCCGGCAACCCTGCCCTGGTAACAGGCATTGCCCCAGGTTCCCATCCATTGCTGGCTGCCAGAGAGTCTATTGAATGATTCACACACATCGCCAGCGGCATAAAGGTTTGTCCGGTTGGTTTGCATGAATTGATTGGTGCAAATGGCCCTGTCAATGTTCACCTGGTCAGGGTTCAGAAAGTCCAGATTGGGTCTGATTCCGGCACTGACCGCTATAAAATCCACTTCCTCGGTGGTTCCATCGGGAAAACGGCATAGCGCTCCATTGGCTGTATCTTCAACACCATTCAACGCACATTCCAGCTTGAGCCTGATACCGAATTCCTCTAGATATTGTTTCACATAGTTGGCGGCTTGTTTGTGGGCCCCTTGAGGCATCACTTGGGAGGAGATATCCGCCAGGATGACAGATATTCCTTTCTTGTTAAAAACCTCAGCCAACTTCACACCCACAAACGACGCGCCAAGAACAAGTACCTTTGATGCATTCCCCTGGGACTTTGCCATTTTTTCAGCGGTGTCGGGCTCTCGCAGTGGCAAGGCAAAGCGTGAGTCCGCCAAGCCGGGAATAGGGGGCATTACGGGGCGGGCGCCAGTCGCAATCAGACATTTTTCATACTGAAAGACACTACCGTTTTTCGTTGTAATGGTCGATGTTTCTGCATCCAGAGACATCACTTTGTCCCCATGGTGCGCAATCACCTTCTGTTCTTTCAGAAAGTCATGTCCATATGGGAAACAATTATCCCAGTCGGTTATCCCCTTCAGGTAATAGGGGGCAATCATCGGATTGAATGCAGGGCCGGTGTTGTCAGATATCTGATGAAGCTCTCCTTTATAACCAGCAGAACGGATCATCTTGATAGCATGAGTAGCGGCTCCACCGTTTCCGAGTATAAAGTATCCGTTTGACATCTAGTTCTTCTCCTCGAAGTGATCTTTGTGAAGGAGTGCTCTGATAATTTTGGTCGACGCTTTTTTGGCTTTATTTTCCGTTAATTCATCAAGCGGACCAAATCCTAACGCTTTTGTTGAGCAAACGCGAACACAAGCCGGCAACAATCCTGCTTCTACCCTGTCATGACAGAAGTCACACTTGGCCATTTTCCCATCTTCAGCAAATTGAGGTGCGCCAAAGGGGCACGCTAATTCACAACTATGGCACCCAATGCAGAGATCACGATTTACAGAAACGACACCCGCTTCGTTCTTGGTAATGGCAGCGGCTGGGCAAACCATTACACAGGGGGCATCGCCACAGTGCATGCACGACATGGAGAGAAAGCTTAACTGGCAATCTGTTTCTGTTTCATTACTCTCTTCCAAGGAGGATACTCGCCTGAAAGCAGTAGCCTCAGAAATGATATCATTCTGGTCTTGACAGGCGACAATGCATGCCATGCAGCCTGAACAACGAGAAACATCAAATGAAAATACGAGTTGTGTCACGATGAATGGTCTCCTGAATTTAGTTAAGAATCCTGTTTTGATAGGTCAGCGACAACCTCAATGAGCATGGATTTCAATTTGAACTTTCCATTTGCTTCACGACTTGGCAGAGAAGCGATTTAAACCCTGGAAAACCTGAAATCGGATCCCGGTAATCAGATTCGATAATACTGTTTACTTCCGCTCCGGGCAGATTATGATAGATGCTGATGACACCCGGTGGAACAATTTTGGTGAAATTTGCGATCAGGGTAATTGAACCTTTAGAGGTTGATACAGTCACCGTATCACCATTAGATACCCCACGCTCTTCGCCATCAATTGGGTTCATATCAACCATTGATTCCGGGCGCAACTTTTTAATCCAGGGGAGACGGAATGTCCGGGAATGCACATACATTGGTAATCTTGATCCCGTATTCAGCACCAGCGGGTACTTCTCTGCCAATTCCGGTGTCGACACCGGGCTGTATTTTGGCTCAGTATAGACAGGCAAGGCATCATATCCTTCAGCGAGCAGTCTGCTGGATGTAAACTCCATCTTACCACTGGGTGTTGGAAAGCCATTTTTCCGGTACTTTTGATACGGTGGTGCTTTAACATTTTCAAGAAAACAACCACTTTGATGACCCCGGAGATCCCTGACACGAATTCCCTGTGGTTCAAGCATCCAGTCGATGCAGGTTTCATAATCTGTGGACAACAGATCATCATCAGGGGCCAGCCGCTTAGCCAGCTCGAAAACGATGTCTGTATCAGATTTGGACTGCCCTAACGGCTCAATAACCGGTTCGGTGAATATGCCAAAACGCTCGGCATACATCTTAAATTCGCTTCTCTCAAACGATGTGCAAGCGGGAAGAACCAAATCGCACATTTTCGCGGTGGGTGTCATGAACAGATCGACATCTACCAGAAAATCCAACTTCTGCAGCGCGTCCCCCATCACGTCGGAACCAGGCCACATTCTATGATTTAGACCGAAACCGATGAGACCTTTGAGAGGATAAGGCTGGGCACTGTTTATCTGGGAAGGGAGATGCATGGCCTGAGCTTGTCCGATTTCATTACACCAGATTGGGTGGGTATCCATTCCAACCCTTGGGGCCATATCTTCCCATGGCCTGGGCTGTGTAAATTCAGCCTCACGCATCAAGATCCCGTTGTTGATTTCATTGTATCCCGGCGGAAAAACGAGATTCCCCCCTTTGACATCGAAATTCCCGGTCAAACCAACCAGGGAAACGATCGCACGGTGGTTTTGCGAGGCATTGGTATGATGAACCGTGGGACTGGCACTGGTCCACATAGCCGCAGGTTTAGAGGTTGCATAGAGGAGGGCCGCTTTGCGTATGCAACAAACTCCTCAAACCCCACTGACCAGTCGTCAATAAAGGATTGATCATGGAGTCCCTGACTGATGATGAAATTGGCGATACCCAGGGCTAATGCCCCGGACGTTCCTGGTCGCAGACGGAGATGAACGGTGGCATGTTTTGTCAGTGGTGTGATAAACGGGCCAACCTCAATGATTTTCAGACCATTGTCAATGGCGTCCAACAATTTTCTGACAATGGAACTATTGGAATAAAATGGATTGCCACTCCATACCAGAAGGCATTTTGCATTCGCAACATCCGGCGGACCGAAACTTCCATACACCAGCTTGGCCGCCATCAGGGTTGCGGAGAAACAGGTACTGGATTCAGTCATATAATTCGGAGATCCGAAACTATGGGTCAGTCTTTTGACATAGGGACGCATCCATTTGGGGTAGCCCACAAAAAAACCAACTGACTCGGGGCCTATGGTATTTTTTATCTGCTTAAACCGCTCCCCGATCATATCCAAGGCATCGTTCCAGGGAATGGGTTTGAACTCTCCGGAACCACGCTTGCCGGTTCTCAGCATCGGCTCCAACAGGCGATTCTCATTGTAGATATATTGCCGACTGGCAGCGCCTTTGGCGCAGAGTGTTCCAACGCTGTGAGGGTTTTCTACCGTCCCCTCAACCTTGATGATCACGCCATCCTTAACATAGGCATCAATTCCACAATGAGAATTCGGATTGCATATATCACATACGGTTTTCTTGATGACAATACCACTTTCCTGGGTCGGAATTTTTCCCGGAGACATATTCCGGGGTTTCAATCTGGGGAGTTCGTTCATTGCTCAATCCACAATTTGTTAGATACGAGTTATTTTTGACACCCGTACGAAAAATAATAAGATCACGTACCATGTATTCGCCGAAATGATCCCTTATACGAGCAAATCCATTTGCTGTTTATCGTGCTGGTGCCACTGCAGCAGCAGACGTGTAATTGGATTGGTTAAATCCGATTACACGTGGAAAGGTGTTATTTGGCAAGATATGGGGCAACCACCGGATACTTGCTGTTGTATTTGTCAGCGAGCTTGGTGACTTGCTTCAAGACAGCCTTACCAGGCAACCCTTTTTTGTTAAGGTCAGCAACCGGCTTTATTATATTCTTCCAGGCGGCATGCTGTTTCTCTGACAAATAGATGACTTCCACTTTTTTGTGATCCGCATTCATCTGGTATGCCTCTGCATTTAATTTATCCCAGAGTCCTGGAAGGGACTTAGGC
>Ga0075122_10000386_pt1 | contig 35878 bp, 56 predicted proteins | sample AntAceMetag02UKB_FD_69790 | JGI IMG/M metagenome (GOLD analysis project Ga0075122, IMG submission 69790) | Saline lake microbial communities from Ace Lake, Antarctica - Antarctic Ace Lake Metagenome 02UKB | ecosystem: Environmental > Aquatic > Non-marine Saline and Alkaline > Saline | place... | reverse complement strand
AGCAAGCTACGGATGTTTTAGACCCAATAAAAATGGCTGCGACTTGGACCGCGAGTATTACCGCGGCGGCTGGCACTCGTCTTACCCAGTCCTTATTCGCCAAACTTTTTACATTTGGCAAAAGTCTTCCAATTGGAAAACACTTTGATTCGCTCTATCACACTTTCGTGCATTGTAAAAGATGCCTAGCTGCTGCACCCCGTAGGGCTGGGAGTAGTGTCTCAGACTCCCTCTCAGGGCTTCTCCGCTAAGAGCCCTTACGGATCTTCGGCTTGGTGGGCTATTACCCCGCCAACAACCTAATCCGCCGCAGTCCCATCCTTAAGCTCAAGTTTGAGAGATAAGTCATTCCAGGGCATATCTCTTATCAGGTATTAGCCTCAGTTTCCCGAGGGTGTCCCTGACTTAAGGGTAGGTTAACTACGTGTTACTGAGCAGTTCGCTTTCCTCTGATAAATCAAAGAAAAAACTTGCATGCCTAAACGCAAATCAAAGAGCCGCAGCCGCCAGCAGGATCAACTGGAATTAAAATAATATCATAAAATTTTTATTAAAAAATAAAATTTCTCCATTACGCAATTTTTCATATATAAGATAGAAAAATCACTTCACACAATCTACTCCTCTATAAGCTGCTTATTGACTCAAAAAAATTAACTAATAGTTTAAAACTACAACTAACATAATTGCTTTCACATACCTCATACCTTAACGTTAATTGAATCTTCAAGTTTACTAATAACGTATGATGTTTTCATTAAGGCACTCATCTTAGTTAAAAAATTTAGCTGAAATTGGTTTATAAACTTTGTGTTTAGCAACGGGAAAAAGTTTGATAGAAAATTCTTCAAGATAAGAGAAGAAAAGATCAGCGACGGGGGATGGAAGGTTTAAAAGAATGGGGGTTGTGATCTTGCAAGAATAAAATTTTTCTTATACAACAAAGCATAAAATTTAAAAACCAAATTTTATTTAAAAACCTACATGAAAAGATTAGTTTCTAAATTAGTATTGGTTGGAATTGGAATAGGAATTGGGATATCAGCAAGAACTTTAATACAAGGAGGGCGGGAACAATTAATAGGGGTAAAATTAAAACAATCTCTAGGGCATATTGAAAATCCCAAGAACAAAGAACAAAAAAATCAAGAACCGAGATGGGAAAGAAAACCGATAGTTTTATACAATACAAAAGGACCAATAAACGGAAATTTATATTATCGTACTGGAAAAATTGTTAAAGGTTATGAAGAATTTATTCTTTTCAATCAAGATGGAAGTGTAGATAGGATATCTTCTTATCCAAAAGATGGTGAGACAAAAGTAAAGGGTGATTCAAAAGAAATAATTTTTAGCGTGGATAATAGTAACAGAGGGAGATTAATTGAATTAGATGATCTGGGTTACGAAGAATCTAAAGGAGATTGTGAAAGGCATAAAAGGTTTAAAATAAACGATAATGGAAGGGGCATAATCCTTGAAGAAATAATACTCGGAGAACTTCTTTATACAAGAGTAGAAGATAATTCTCAGATATATAAAAAATTTTTAGAATATCAAACCACCTTAAGCAGAGCGATTAAAAAAGAGCGAACTAGGTTTGGCGATAGAGAATGTGATAACTTGGAACAACGAAGATAAAATAATTTGAAAGCGTTGACGTTGAGAGCTTGAGTGGGGATTAATTAAGAAGATTTCCAAAAATTAAACCTATCACGATTGAGACAGTTAATTTTATCTTTGTTGTTTTGAACTTAATTCTCATTTTCCTTCATACTTTCGATTAACCATAACGGCAAACCAAATCAAAAGTCCAGCAATAACAACACCTGTCGAGAATTTCCAAACATCTTCTGTCCCTTGCCAGCCTCGGATAAATCCATAAACGAACAAAGCAATTCCAGAAAATGCAATCCCGCTACTTATGTTCGGCATCCCCATTAAAAATAAACTTACAACAATAAAAAGAACACCAATTATATTTATAACAAAAAATAAAACTTTACTGTGCGGTTCTCTCGCTTCGTTAACCTGGTCATCACAGTTTCTTGTATAGATACTTCCGTCGCATCTCGAGGTTATTTCCAATCTTTCAGATTCTAATGTCGCATCTACTTTAGGATTCCATTTCCCGCCCATAGCCAAACAACTAGATTCGTTTTCCATAACGCTAAAATCCTCATAATCATATTCACAGAAATCTTCGTATTCTGGAGAAGGATAAAAAGTCTCAACACCGAGGACAACAACCAAAACTAAAACTATAGCAATTCCAATCCCCAACGCTATGTTCATTGCTTTCACCATGTTTTATAAAAGGCAGAGGAGTATTTAAAAGTTTTGTAACGCGCTCACTCCGTTCGCGCTTTTCTACTTTCGTATACTCAAGATATTCTGGATACAAAATTGGCTTCGCCAAATCTTTTCGCAAAGTCACAGATTAAAGTAAAAAATATTTTCATAATTTGTTAAAGTCTCTACATTAATTTCGCGACAGCGACGGGGGTTAAGCGAAGTTCTCTCGACGAATGTCTGAGAACGGAGCGATTAATATTTAAACATTTAATTCTTTAAACATTCATGCCAATCTTCGTTATCCAAAAACATGACGCATCTCATTTACATTACGATTTCCGTCTTGAACACGACGGAGTTTTAAAAAGTTGGGCAGTTCCAAAAGAACCGCCAAAAGAAAAAGATGTAAAAAGATTGGCTGTTCAGGTTGACGACCACGATTTAGATTACGCTGATTTCGAAGGAGAAATTCCAGAAGGAAGTTACGGGGCAGGAACCGTTGAAATTTGGGACAAAGGAGAATACGAATTAGATTCTTGGAAAGAAAGCAAAATTGTTTTCCATCTCAAAGGAAAAAAACTCAAAGGAAAATATGTTTTGCTCAACGCCAAAATGGGCGGAGACAAAAAGAATTGGTTGATTTTTAGAAGTGAGTGAGATTTATATTGTCCCATACCAAATTTCTTTTTTGTGTTGCTGTTTTAAAACTTCTGTGACAAAACTTGTTCTAATCCAAACCATAGTGCTTCCCGGGACCCCCTTAAAAAAGTTTTCTCTTACCCATTCTCTTGCTTTTTCCGCTGTTTCCCCTCCCGCCATTAAATTTGTTATTGTACTTTTCCCGACCCTTGAAATTACTCTTTCAGCAATTCCTGTTTCTTCTGCAATTTGGTCTGCTGCTTGTTCTTCAGTGCCAATTCCATACCTTCTTCTAAAACATTCTATAGCTTCATCGAAATTCCCAGTACATTGATATGTAAAATGAATATATTTATCTTTTGGAGGAACATTACTAAATGGTCTACGGGCATGGCCCCATCTTTCCCATGCTCCTGGTTTAAGTTCTACAGAGACCTCTTTAGGTATCCTCGGATTTGTTCTTTCCAAACCAGCAAGTATTCCAACCATGTTCTGTTCAAATCTTTGGTAATCCTCTGGAGTATGAAGCAATCTAGACATTTCATAAGTCATTCCCAACCTTTCAATTAATCTGTCTGCTGTCTTTTGTTTCATCTTATTTTCATCAACCCTCTCCTCGCCCAAACCAGAATTATTTCCGACCTTGCCTAAATCCGCCTGCCTTTGCAACTCCTGTTCCTTCTTGGTCTTCTCCAGTCCACCATTCCAAATCCGGAATTCCAGTAGTGTCCATGTCTTTTGCTTTCATGTAACCCCGTGTCAAAAGATAAAATATAACGCCCAAACTTTTTTCGGCCTTGTTGTTTCCAATAATAACTTTGTCCGCACCTTGTGAAAAATTATTTGTATCACAAACCATCAAAATTTTCTTATTAACATTCAATGTGTCCGCCAAAGCATTTCTGTCCAACCATGAATCAACAACAATTGTCAATTCGTTTTCAAAGAAATCTCTCAAGTCAGTGTTTGTTAAAATTCCAGCAGGATATTTTTTTGTGAAAACTCTTATTCCTGTCAACTGCGAAAATTTCTGAGCAACTTTCCAACCAGCTTCTCTTTTACAAACAAGAATCACATCCTCCGCATTAAATTTAGAAAGATATTCAATACCTTCTTTCAATTTCTCGTCGATCAAATCAGTATTAAAAATAGCAAGACCGTCAGCCCTTCTTCTATAAACAAATTTTTTCATATTCGGAGTAACAGCACGAGTTCCAATATAAATCCCGGACTTAACATAATCCTCAAGAGGAATCAACATGTCCGTTCTTTTCTTAATCTTAACTTCCCTTTTCAAATCTTCTGTACTAATCCCCTCAGCAGAAACCTTTTCTTTCAACTTAGCAACATTTTCCAAAAGCTCTTTCTTCCTTTCTTCAAGCGTCTTTTCAACTTTCTTTTCTTTTGCTTTCTTAGCAGGAGTTTCTTTTTCAGTTTCCAAAGATTCAGCCTTGGCCAATTTCTTCTCGTCTTCAGCCATCTCTGCCTCGACCTTTTCTTTAGTCTCAGCTACCATTTCCTCAACGGCCCTCTTACCCTTGTTCTCATTAGCAGATTTCTTGCCTTTAACTTTATCAATTACTTCTTCCACTACGTCCTCAACCGCTTCTAGTCCTTTCTCAACAGCCCCTTCAATTCCTTCAACAATTGAGTCTTCAGTCTTATCTGTTTTTTCCTTAACCATGAGAATTCACAGAGATTTGAGTTTAAAAAGGTTTTGTGGGGACAAAATCTTTTGGGGATGAAATTAGAATTCAAAAAGTTTAAAAAGCACAATAATATAAAATCTCAGAGGTGAATACCTCAGATTAATTCTGAGAAAATAACAATGGATAAAGAAATAGAAAGATTGGCGCTTGAAGGTTTGCAATCTTTAGCAGATACAGGATTTAGCGTTGTTGATTTATCTCGTACTCCCAACCCCTTACCCAGAAAAGAAATTAGTGCTACATCTGTTGGAGGTTATATCCATATTCTTCCTGCGAAATCGGATGATTTCAGAATTACTCTAAGCCACCAAAAATCAGAAGAGAAGAGAGGATTCAATATTCAATATCTAAAAATAACTGAAAGATTTATAGATATGGGAATAAATTTTAATGAAGGGGGATATTGGCCTTATATTGTTTTTCCCTTGAGAGATTTGAATATATCAGATATGCAACCTTCAAGTAGAAGTTCTAGAGAATATTTTTTAGACCAGATTCTTAATCATTCACAAACTTTTAAATTTGACGAACAGAGCAGATTATTTACCCCCGCTTAATTTCACCTAACCGACTTCTCTATCTCAACCAACCTTTTCAACTTCACAACCCTTTCTTTTCCATCTATTCCACATTTAAAAAAATCAGCTCGAAAACCAAATCCCAAATCAGCAAGAATATTTTCCCCAGTTTCTCCAGAACGATGTGAGAATATAATTTTTACGCCATTCTTTTTTGCCAACTCACAAACTTCCATCACTTGAATCAATGAACCATTCTGATTCGGCTTGACAATTATCCCGTTAATCGCTTTCTCTTTTATGGCCTTCTTCAATCTCTCCACATTTGTAACAGTCAAATCATCGCCAACAATAAGGGTATTAGGAAATTCTTTCAACAATTTCGTGTTCGAAGAAAAATCTTCCTCTTCAAAACCATCCTCAACAAGAAATATCGGAAAATTTTTCATCAAGTTCTTTATATAAAAATAATGTTCATCAGAAGTTCTTTTCAAAGGAGGATTGGAATAATTGTAATTTTTTCTTTTGTAAAAACTTGAAGCTGCAACATCCAACCCAATATCAACTTTAATTTTCTGTTTACTTGTAACCTGAGATAAAATTTCAATAATCTCCCTATCATTCAAACTTGTTTTCCAACCATTTTCATCTGTAACTTCTCCCGAGAACTTTTCATCTTTTAACTTAATCTCATCGCCAATCAAAGAATCTAATTTTTTATTCAACTCAAAAGCTTCTTTCAAAGTTTTTGTCTTCGGAATAATATGAAATTCTTGAAAGTCGGGTTTTTTACCTTTAGCTTTTGAAGGCCCAGAAGAATGCTTTCCGCCTTCGGCGCAATTCCCAACAAGCCGAGGAAACTTTGAACTTTTTGAACTTCCGGGAATTAATTCCCATATTTCCTTTTTTGATTCATCCGCCAAAGCTTTCAAGACAGCGGATTCCAAAGCAAACAAAGTGTTGGCCCCTATATGCCCATCGACAATATCTTCGATTCTCCGCAAGTCTTTAAACTTCTCGATCTCATCTTCAGAAAAATAATCTGAGAAATCTTTTAATGTTTTTATGTCGCCTTCAAGATTTTTCTTATAACTTTTGGCTTCATATTTTCCTGTAGACTTTCCATTCGGAGAACTCGCAGAAAAGACTTTATTTTTAGAAGTTTTTATTTTAACACAAATTGTTTTATCACCCCGAGAATCTTTAATCGCTTTTCCTGAAACCTCTTTAATCACAACCATAATTGAAAACAAGAATTGAGAGTTTTTAAGAATTTGGGTGGGAAAGATCTATGCAATACAGAAAAATAATTAAACCCCCGGACCATATCACTCTGATGGACTATAAAGAAGAAACAAAAAAGGCTTATAATCAACATGCGGGTGCTTTTGCCAATAAATTTTTAAATTTATTGGAAATTCACAGGAGATATGAGTTTAAGAGATTTTTAGAATTATTGAATGGGAAAGATATTCTTGATATTGGATGCGGCGGGGGAGATCATTCTTTGTTTTTTAAAAACCAGGGGTTGAATGTCAAAGCAATTGATCTCTCTGAAGAGATGATAAAAATATGTAAACAAAAAGATATTGATGCGGAGGTCATGGATTTGGAAGATATGTCCTTCAAAGATAATTCATTCGACGGAGTTTGGGCGGTCACTTCCCTTTTACATGTTCCAAAAGAAAAAATAGATAATGTGTTAAGAAAGATCTCAGATATATTAAGACCAAAAGGAATTTTTTATATCTGTGTAAAGGAAGGGGATGAAGAAGGGATGGTGCCTGACAAGAATTCAGATACAAAAAGATTTTTTGCTTTTTGGAAAGAAGAGGAATTATTAAATGAATTAAAAAAATATTTTGAGATTATCGAGTCAAAAAAGGTTGAACTTAGAGACAGAATGTTTATCCAGATCTTTTGTAGAAAAACCTAATCACTCTTCAGCCTTATCACTACTATCTTCTTCAGTATCATCTTCGTCCTCGGGTTTCGCAAGTTCCATTATCTCGCCTCCCTTAGCGATCTCTTCTTCTTCCTGGGCTTCCTTCTCAACAATCTCCTTGTCATCCGTTGTCTTGTCTTTCTCTCTTTTCAAAGCAGATTCTTTTCTGTCTGGGAAAGGCTTGTTAACGCTAATCGGCAAAACACCTGAGTCAAGTTCAACCTCTGCAATCTTAATCGCGTCAAACTTAATTGTCTCCAAATCCTCTTTAGAAATATTAATCAACAACGGCGCATTCATAGCAATCTGCAAAGCCCTTGCACCAAGAACTCTTGCTTTCTCATATTTTGTAAAATCCTTAAATTGTGTTTGTTCCGCCATTTTGTTGTTGTGTTGTTTTGAAAAATGGGGGAGCTAGAAATTTTTAATTTCTTTGTCCGCCATTTTATATTCAAGTTAAAGTTATTTTAAAAACTTTTCAATTTTCTTATGAACATCACTCCAAACTTTTCCAGACATATCCAAAGCTTTTGCAATTTCTTCTTCGCTAAAAGGCCCTTCCCCACTTTTTTGAATTGAACTTATAACTCCGTTCGCTGACCCAACTGTAATTTTTGTCTTAGCAACGTCTTCTTCCTCAAGTGTCGGATCAACAACCAATTCTTTTCCAATCTTGTAAAAAGTTGTAGATATTGGAGGATCTTTAGCCATTGGCAACTTCTCATCAGACCATTCGCCGTGAATAATTTTTTCCTCTTTCTCATCATATTTAGGCATCATAGAATTTTTCAAAGCGATTATAGCAGCTATTCCAGCAGCGTCAAGCAAATTACCGTCGTGGTTTATTGAATATATGTCGATATAAATATTCCAGACTTTTTCTCCTGGTTTGATACAAAGTTTTTTAGTTTCAATAACTTTACTTTCTCTTATTCCCCTATCAACAACTCTTCCAAGTTCAATAGCATTAAATTGTGGCGGACCATTTTCGAATCTTGGAGAACTCATTGCCGCAAGCTCAGCAGTAACCATTAAATTCCCGTCGTCCGGACTATCAGGATAAGGTTCTGTTACGTCTATTTTAACACCAACTATAACATCTGTTTTCCCAAGCTTAACTCTTGCACTTCCTTCAGCATTTTTAGAAACACCAAGTTCAACTTCTATATCTCTAAAGTCATCCAGATTTCTTCCATCGAATCTTTTTCCTTCTTCAAGATATTTCTTTATTCTATCGCCAGTTATCTTAGTAGTTTTCATCTTATGCAGTCCCCTTTACAAAATATTTAGTTTCTTTTTCGTCAATATGGTGTTCAAAACGCATAGACCCATAAGGAGAAGATGTCCTACCAATACAAATTAATATCTCTGTAACTGCTGCTCTAAAGTCTGAAATATCTTTAGGCATATCTGTTATCTCTGAGTATTCTCCGATATTCCTTTGTCTTACGAGTTCTACTACATTATCTACATTTCGTCTGTCATAACTTATACTTTCTTTTTTTGTTCCTTCTGGCTCTCTCATTTTTTCTCTCCTTGCAAATCTTTATACGTATCTTTCAAAGCTTGTTTTTGAATTTCATAAATATCACCACATGCCTTTTTCCCAAGACTAATAGCTTCTTTCAATTCCTCAGCAGATATTTTCCCGTCTAATTGTAAATGAGTTATATCTCCTGAATGTGTGCAACTCACAGGGATATCTGTTGCTCCCTCGCCTTCTTCGAAATCCTCTTCTTCTTTAGAAAGATCAACAACAATTTGTTTGTCTAATTTTCCAACAGAAACACTTGAAACCATGTCTTTCATTGGAATTCCCGCGTGAGCCAAAGCCATTGCAGCAGCGTTTATACCTGCACATCGTGTTCCAGCGTCGGCTTGAAGAATGCTGATCTCAACATCAACAACTTTATTTGGATATTTTTCAAGCATTAAAACAGGACTCAAAGCCCATTCAGAAATCTTAGAAATCTCCTGGCTTCTTTTACTCGGCCTAGGTCTAATTCTATCTGTAACTGAAAAACTAATCATGTTGTAAGTACATCTCAATAAACCTGTAGAATTATCTTGCTTGTGTTGAGGGTGCATTGTCTTCGGACCGTAAACAGCAGCGATAGCAATTGTCTTCCCAGATTGAAACATCGCACTTCCATCAGCATTAGGAATAACACCAACTTTAGCAGAAATCTCTCTCATCTCATCAATCTTCCTTCCATCTGGTCTTTTGAATCCGACAGAATCTTTAGATTCTGTGGCGCCAGAAATCTTTGATTTATGTGTGTCTTTTGTCATTTTATTTTTTCTCATCAACTTTTTTAGTTTTTGATTTTCCGTTTGCTTTAAACCAATTTTCAATTTTTTCTGTCAATCCATCAATCATTGATTTTCTTGTTATTTCTAATATTGCTTTCTTAGCCAAAAGCTCGTCATCAACACTGTTTCCTTTTATCCATATCAAACCATTTTGTCCGACAGTTATGTTACAACCGGTTTCGTCTTTAATAAGTTTTATCATGCTTCCTTCTCGGCCGATTATTCTTGGAACTTTGTAAGGATTAACTTCAACGATCATTCCATCCTCGATTTTTCCTAAACCTCTTGAACGAATAGAAAGGTCAATTCCTCTTCGGTTAATTATTGAAATATCCGCAACAGCCATATCGCCCAAACTCATAACTTCGTCCAAGTTGTCCTTGTTAACGAATCTCGGAACTTCTGTTAAAGGCAAAAATCCAACATCGTCCGGCCCGATTTTTATAAACCAACCGTTTGAAATCATGTTTGTAACTTCACCAATAACAACATTTCCTCTTCGAGGCTCATAAACCCCAGATATAGGTATAACTTTGATTAATTTCCCTGATTCCTCAGCTAGCCCAAAACGCATAGCAACTACTTCATCTCCTTTCTTTTGTGTTCCTTCACCCGGTAAAAAGTCTCCTTTCCCAATAATCTCTCCCGGTATTACTATTTTTCTTGTCATCTTAATTATGTCTAAAACTTGGTTTATAAAGGTTAAGGTTTATCATTCTTCCTCATTCGCAACTTCTTCAGTCGTAGCTGAACCATGAGTCACCGAGTTTAATTTATCATAAAAATCCATTATAATTCCAGAAGGAACTTTCACAACAACTTCTAAATCTCCGTTGCCGAGCCAGTTTTCAACATCTTTGTATTCGTTAATAACACCGTATGCTTTCCCTGTGTGAATCGCCGGGATAACTATCTTAACTTTTTTAGTCAATATTTTAATCGGAATAAACTTTGTCAATTCAGCAACGATTTCATTCATCTGGTTTTCAATTGGTTTATTCTTTATGTTAATTCTTGCTTCACCCAAAGCCGATTTGATTCTTTCAGCAGTGTGCGGGTTTCCTGTCTGCGGATCACTCGCGTTCCTGACTAAAAATTCAACCACCTGATTAAATTTCTTCTCTTGCTCTGCATCTCGATGTTCTTGAGAAATAAGAACCTCGCCATGTTTCACAATTTCCTCAGCAACTGAATTAACATCAGCAGTTCCAAAAGCCTCTTTCAAATCACCGTCCGAAGCTTTCTCACCTTTTTTAATATCTTCATAAACAACATCGAACTCCAAAAAGTCACCAGCACTTCCGGTTCCAGTTTTCTTAAACTCAACCGCTTTGTCCATGTCGACAAGTATCTCAAAATGCCTTCCTGCTTTTGTTATTCGTGCTTGTGTTTGTACCATCTCAAGCAAATTCCTCGATCTCTTTGCCTTCAAGCCGCTTCAACTTACCTTCTTCAATAGTCACGTAAGCCATTTCAAATTTCCCGACGTCAAACTTCGCGCCTTTCATTTCCTTGAAAATTTCAAGAGCCAATTTAGTTCCTTGTTTTAAGGTCATATCTTGTTTATATCTTTCCTGCAATTTTTCTTTTATCTTATCATCATCCTCACCGATTGCATTCGCGTAATATGAAAAATAATTTCCCGTTATCTCACTTGTATACAATTCTGGTTTTTTCCCATTGATACCTGCAAGCATCATTGAAATCCCAAAAGGTCTTGCCCCACCATATTGAGTAAATTGCTGTTGAATATTCGCAATTTCTTTTATAACAGATTCAGGTTCAATCGGAGAGTCATAAGTTATTCTGTGTTGCTGACAAATCACTTGCGCTTTCTCTGTCAAAACTCTCGCATCCGAAATTATTCCGGCGATAGCAGATATAAGATGCTCGTCAATCTCATTAACTTTCTTAGCAGATTTCTGCACAACCAGTTTGTCATCTATTCTTTTATCAGAAATTATCAAAACTCCGTCTTTACAAACAAGCCCAATGCTTGCACTTCCTAATCGTACCGTTTTTTCAGCATATTCAACTTGCAACAAATGACCCTCGGGACTAAACATAGTCGCTGTTCGATCATAACCCATTGCTTGATGCTGCATATCTATTGGCATATCCATCTTAATTTTCTGAGAAGCTAATAATTTAATTCCCGATTTCTTCTTCTCTGTACAGAATTCAGAACCTTCCAGAGTTTAAAAGTTTTTTGGTTTCCCAAAAAATTTAAAAGAACCAAATACCTCAAAATTTCATGTACGACGTTATAAGAACTTTCGGAGCAGATTATATCCTATTCGATTTAATCTTCTTAATAATCTTCGTTCTTTTATTATTCAAGTTCAAAAAGAAAATACCCCTTCTGGTCTTTTTGGTCGGCGGGATAGGAATAAATCTATTAATGGATTGGGGAATCTGGTTGCATACAGGAATAAGAGAAATCCTTTTGCCTCTTGGTTGGAATGTCCTTCTATTTTTTGTATGGTTTTCATTGTCCTACGGAGTTGAATATGCCTACGTATTCCTTATGTTTGAAAAAAAGTCGAACAAACTTGGCTGGACAGCACTTGTCTTCGGAGGTTGGCTAGCAATCGCGTTTTTATCCCAATTAATTCCTTTAAACGATTCATTGATAGTCACAACGAGGCACATGTTTGACCTAAGAATTCTTAGAATATTAATAGTATTAGCCGGCTACGGCCTTCTGCTTTTCCTAAAATACGACTGGAAAAAAATAGCCTACCTTTTCTTCGTCGGTTTCCTAATCCATTTCATGATGGAATTCTCCCTATTCATTAGCGGAATAAGACCAGACTCATTTTGGATACTTCTAGAAAACTCATTAATAGAATTTAATATGGGCGTTCCCTTCTTTTATCTGCTATATGATAAATTTTTGAAAAAAAGAATTAAGTAGACTTCCCCTTCCTCACTTTCCGAACAACAATAACAAATCCAATAATTCTAGCCGCAAAATTATTTCCCAAACCAGACAATATTTTTTCTTTGTATTCTTTTATCTGTTGTCTTCCTTCGCTCCCCGATTCCTTGGCCGATTTCAGAACAGAGATTCTAACAATTTTGTAACTATTGAAATAGGTCTTCAAAGTAGATATGAAGTTTTCTGTAACTCCCGACTTTCCGATTTGAGCTTGAGGCATTTTTGAAACCATTATTTCGTTATCTCCTTAAATCCGCCAGTAGGAAGAGCATTTAAAACTTCCTCTTTTGATTTTCCAAATTCTCCTGAGATTTGTTTGGCAAATTTCTCTTTTGTTAAACTCCCTGGAATTATTTTACCAAAAACCTTATTTGTTTTTTTAACACTGGCCTCAGAAACAGCCCGAAGAACACTCTTCTGATTTATCAAAGCAAGTTTTAGTTTAACTTTCTTCCGTTTGATTTTATTTTTGACAGCAAATGTTCCAGATTTTGCTGTCCTGGGTTTTGAAACATCAGAAAGTTTGAAAATGTCAACTTCAACATTTTTCATTCCCTGTCTCCAAGCCCGAGAGAAACAACCAGTCCACACTGCAACCTCGTCAAGATCCTCTTCAGATATATCTTTTACAGGATAGCGAATAACCGCAAAAGGACTTCCTGGAATTCGCGTGTGCATTAAAATATAATCTTTCCCTCTCTGCTTCAAAAGTTCATTAACAACTTCATCATTCTGCTCTGCAGATTTTCCCCCATAAACAAGTTTCCCACTAGATGTAAAAAACCAACGATATTTCTTGTAAAATTCTTTTCCTTCTACCATAAAAATAATAAGAGGGAGGGGTTTTTATTCTTTCCCCTCAACAACACCAACCAAATAATGTGGGCTGCTCCCAGTTATCTTAACATCCACTGACTTGCCCAGCAAATTTTTCTCATTTGATAAGACAGCCACCAATTTATAATTTTCAGCCCTTCCAAGCCAAGTACCTTTCCAACCTTTTTTATCAATTAAAACTTTCAATGTTTTTCCAATAAACGGCTTTTGAATTTCTTTACAAATATCCAAATGCAAAACATCAACTTTTGTTGCTCTTTCTTTAATTGTTTTAGTATTAAGTTCCCCCAACTTCGCAGCTTGAGTAAAAGGCCGAGGACAAAAATTACTCTTATTCAAGATTTCCGGATTAATTTTTTTGAATAAGTCCAAAGTTTCTTCAAAATCTTTCTCATTTTCAGTAGGATAACTCAAAATAACATCTGTTGAAAACATCATACCAGGAATTTCTCTTCTAAACTTCTCAACAATTTTCAAAACATCCGTTCTAGTATAACCTCTTTCCATATCCTCCAAAATTTTATCGCTTCCAGACTGAACCGGTATATGAAGAAATTTAAACATCTTCGGGTTTTTGTAAATCTCAATAAGTTCTTCCAAAATTTTCAAAACATTATTCGGATTTGACATTCCAAGACGAACATAAAACTTTCCAGGAATTTTCAAAATATTTCTAAGTAGTCCCGGAAGCTCATAATTATTTTTTCCAGAATCTAAACCATAACTCGCATTGTCCTGGCTCGTCAACCATATCTCCTTGCAACCAGCTTCAACATCTCTTTTCACAGAGTTTAAAATATCTTTCTCAGGATATGAATAAAGTTTCCCCTTAGCCAAACGAGTTATGCAATAAGTGCATCTTCCTAGGCAACCTTCAGAAATTTGGGCAATCCCAATAAGTTTTTCATCCGAAATTTTCGGGAGGTTAGCTTTGCATTCTTTTCTTGGTTCTAGATAAATCTCTTGGGAATAATTATCTTCAAATATGTCTGAGATCAATTTCCCAATATCTTTAATATGTGAGGTATCAAGTAAAAAAAGATTTTCTTTTTGGAATTTATCTTTTAACAAACGAGGCATACAACCAGTGAGAATAAATTTCTTCTCAGGAAATTCAGACATCAAGTCAGACAAACGCCCACGTATTTTTTCTTGCGTCGCAGATTTAACAATACATGAATTAATAACAACGACATCAGCAAACTTCAGATCAGAAGTTATATTCAAACCCGCCGAACTAACTACCCCTTTCATTATTTCACTTGAATTATAATTCGCAGTACAACCATAAGTCTCAAAATATATTTCGAGAGTGTTCGAGTTAAGATAATTTTGCATGTATCTTTCAGAGTCAAAGAGATTAAAAAACTTTGGCTATCGCCAATCATTAAAAAAATATAAAGAAAAAGAAAAAAATAAATTAAAAAATTTATCGCTTGACTATTGCCATAACTGCACTTATCAAAGTTGTAACCACAATAATCCAACCGATAACTACTGCAATAATTCCGTTTCCAGCATTTCCTGCTAGCCATCCGGGTATAGTCAGAACTTTGTCGATCATTCCATTACCAATAACTAATGAAACTATTACACCAGTTATCCACGCAAGGAAATGAAGTACAGAACCGCCTTCTTTTGCCATTTATTTTTATCCTCCTTTTTAATTTAATATCCAATCATCCAAAACAAAAGCTCTTTAAATAGGTTTTGGTTTTATATTCCATGAAGGAAAAAGAAAAAAAACAAAGGTCTTTCGATTTATTGGGAAATATCGCTTTAGTTAAATTTTCAGATTCAGATAAATTCAAATCTTCTGAAAAAAAGAAATTTGCGCAGCAAATTTCTAAAGAACACAAAGCAGTCTCGACAGTTTTAGAAAAATCAAAAAATTTTTCTGGAAAATTAAGGACAATGAAAACAAAACACCTTGCTGGGGAGAAAACAAAAGAAGCATTGTATAAAGAAAACGGTTGCGAATTCAGATTTAACATGGATGAAACCTATTTTTCTTCAAGACTTGCAGGTGATAGAAACGACATTGCAAATAAGATTTCAAAACTCCCTGGAAAAAACAAACTTGTTCTTGTTATGTTCGCCGGCATCGGCCCTTACAGTATTGTCATAAGAAAAAATTCTAAAGGAATAAAAAAAATAGTCAGCAACGAGCTAAACAAAAAAGCAAATGCCTATGCAGAACAAAATGTTTTAAGAAACAAACTAAAAGACAAAATAGAATTTGCAAATGGCGATATAAAACTCGTTGCACCAAAATTAAAACAGCAATATCCAAAAGGATTTGATATAATCGTCATGCCTAGGCCAAATTTGGATGAAACTTTCTTGGAAGAAGGTTTAATGTTAAGCAAAAAAACAAATTTCTTCTCAAGACTTTTCGGAAAAAAGCCGACAAGAATTTTCTACCATTGTTTTGGAAATGAAGAAGACGCTCAACAACACACCAATGGTCTAAAAGTTCAAGCAAAAAAATTGAAGAGAAAATTAAAGATTCTTGAAACGAAAAAAGTCGGAGACATCGCACCTTACAAGTTTAGGTGGAGATTGGAAATGGTTGTTATTTAAGACACTACCAAAAACTTTAAAACCCCCGAATTCTCAATATTAACATGACAATTAAAGTTAGAAAATGTCCCCATCACCTTTGGTGATTTGAAACAAGATTTTTCTAGTTGTACTTCTAATTCTTTAATCGCTCCAAATTCGACTTCGTCAGAATTTTCCGCTCAACTTCAAGTAGATAAGGGGATAACAAGTTTTAATTCAGAGTTCAATCTTGGTAATTTTTCTTTATTATCCCCAACTTTAATATGCGAGCCTGCGAGCCAAATTACTGTTCCTGACAAAACTTTAAAAGCATTTGATCCTTTATTATTTTCAACTGGATATATCGCTCTGGTAGATTGCTTTGACGTTGGCGGGGTGCCAGTTGAAAAATTAAAAATCCAAAAGGGATTTTTAAGTCAATTAAATTATGGCGGTTGTAGTTCAGTGGCTAGAACATGTGGTTGTGGTCCGCAAGACGAGAGTTCGATTCTCTCCTTCCGCCCTTTAGCAGTTGAGAGTATCGAAACTGCATTCGGAGATACATCGGAGAAGACGCAGACGATATTACAGATTTTGATTCCGAGCGACTTCGCAATAATAAATCCCGAAGGTAAATTAAAAAAGTTTGAGCGAGGTCGGGAGTTTGACTTCCGCCCTTAACGTTTGTGTTCGACTCTATTGATTTTAAAAGGATGGGAGTCGAATAGAAGTGTTCGGGTTAGAAATATTAAATGAGTTTAGAAACTTAATCCTTCTCTTTCTTTTTTCTTTTCAAGATAAAACCAAGCATTGCAAAACCAAAAGTTGTTTTTTCTATAATCCATACTACTATCAAAGATAAAACAAAAAACAACCCAGTATTAAAGATTGTATAATATATCCAAGAGTCTAAAACTACGAACGATAAAATAATAAATACCAGACCCCAAAAACCAGAGGACAACCCACCAATAAGAAATCCAGTAAAAATACCAAAGATAATTATTAGGGAAATGAGAAACTTTAGGGATTTCCATAACCTTTTATCTTTTGCAAATATCCCCAATGCACAAATTATTCCAATTCCAGAAAAGCATAATCCAACTATAAGATAAGTGAGATGTAAAAAAAATAATGGAGAAAAAAGTCCTGAAAGACTAACTACCCCCTTAGAAAATTCATACAAAATTGCAAGAATAAAAAAGAACCATAAATATTTCTTTAACCTTCTTGTTAACATAGGAAGTAAAACTCAAAGAACTTTAAAAATGTTTAGGGATTAGAAGAAAAGATTTTTATAAGGAGTCTCTTATATAAAGATATGAAAGGAAAAAGTCATTTTAATTTAGCATTTTTAATCATAATCTTTATTATGCTTATTTTTGGATGGTTTGTTATCAAGGGTAATGTCGATGCTCCAACTACTGAAGGAGTTATTCTCTTTATTTTATCAGCTATATTATTTTTAATTGGTTCCTTATTGCCAGATAGTGATAGTGAAAATTGTGGTTCTTCTATATATTATACTAATGGAAAATTTTTTGGTTATTTGGGAAAGGTATTAGAATTTCCACTCTCAAGAATTTTGAAACGAGAGCGAGGACATAGGCAATCCCTCCATACAATCTTTGGGATAATTGCAACTTCGCTTGTATTCTCCTTAATCATATATCATCCTATTAATTTTTATTTTGATATGGTCAGTATTAAATGGTTTTTTTGGTTTTTTGGTTCACTATTTTTAGGACAATTAATACATCTTATAGGGGATAGACATCTTTATTTAAAATAGGTTTTTTTGGTTTTTTTAATTTAGGTAGTAAAGTTTAAATAAGATTGTCTCTTGAAAAAAATAAAATGGGAAAATTCTCAAGACCAATCAAAAAAACTTGTTGGATATTATTAGAGATATTTTTAATATTGCTTTTTATACTTTTTTTCTTAGAGACTTTGAAATACTTTAGTAATTTCATATCTTTTTTGAGGTATTCTTCTTATAGCTCAGACTCTGGTATAAAATTTATCATTATTTTGATTTTATCTATTTTTACATTTAAAGGAATTAAAAAAGTGCATAGGAAAGTAAAAAATGGTGGGGGTTCCAAATCTAAAACTTAATTTGAAAAGAAAAACAGATTACTTTTCTATTGGGTTTTATATCTAAATCAATATTTTCTATTGATTTAAGTTTTCATGTGTTGCCGTTTTGGGATTATTAGTAAAATTTAAATAGTTTATCTTTCTCTTTTTTATATGGCAGAAAAGAAACTTTATTGTATAGATTGTGGCAGACCAATAAGTCATGTTGGGCGTTGTCTAGCCTGTAACATGAAAGCAAAAGAAAGAAGGGAAGCACAAGAAAAACACAAGAAAAAATAAAATGGCATTTTTTAGGGACAAAAAAGGTTATCCGAGAAATTCATCAACGGGTAAATTGGTTCATAGGGGTGTTGCTGAAAAGAAAATTGGAAGACCCTTGAGAAAACATGAAGTTGTTCATCATAAGGATGGAAATAAAAGTAATTTTAAGAAAAGTAATCTAAGAGTTACGAGTAGAAGCCACCATTCTAAAATCCATAAAAAGTATAAATATTAATTTATTCAATAGTTTTAGGAAAGTTTAAAAGAAACTTATTTCTTATTATAATAAAGGTTAAAATTAAATGAAAAAAAGGTGGAGAACCGAACACTCTTGGACTGGTTACTCCTTCCGCCCTTTAATAAAAAGAGGAAATTGAAATGAATAATCAAGTAAAGATAAGAAAAGCTAAAAAAGAAGACACAAAAGAAATCGCTCAGATATTAATAAATGAATCTTCTAAAAAACCCCATAATGAAAGCTATGACCTTAAAACCGCTTTGAAAGAAGTTAAAGGATTCTTTAAAGGGGAATTGTATGTTTCTATTGGTGGAAAAGAGATCAGAGGGTTCCTTGCTTCAAGCATTACTCCAGACAATAAACAGAAGGCATACCTTAATGAACTTTGGTTGAAACCAAATTATCAAAGAAAAGGTCTAGGAAAATCTCTTGTGAAGTTTATTGAGAATTATTATAAAAAGAGAGGTGTTAAAATTGTCAGGCTCGTTTCAAAAAGGAATGCTGAAGCGTTTAAATTTTATAAGAAAATAGATTATAAACAAATAAGAGACTTGGTTTTCATGGAGAAAAAATTAAAATGAAAACAAAAAACATTTTATTTATTTGTAAATATAACAGATTTAGAAGTAAAGTAGCAGAAACCTACTTCAAAAGAATTAACAGAAATAAAAATATAAAAGTAAAGAGCCAAGGAATAATAGAAGTCAACAAACCCCTTGACTTAATGGAAAGAAAAAGAAACATCTATTTGAAAAAAGAATATGGGTTTGCCCTCAAAGCAAAATCTGTAAGCATCAGCGTTAAATCCTTACTTTGGGCAGATAAAATAATCGTTGTCGCAGATGATGTTCCGGCAGTGATATTCGATAGCACAAAATGGAAAAACAAAGTTGAGATATGGAAATTCCCAGACGAGAAAGCAGACAATAAAAGAAACATTAATAAGACAGTAGACTCTATTATAAAAAAGATAGACAAACTTGTAGAAAGTTTGGTGGGGGAAAAATGACAGACACAATAAAAGGTTTTAGGGATTATCAAGGAAAAGAAGCAGAGAAGCAAGAAGTCATAAAAGAAATTATAAAATCGGTTTTTCAAAGATACGGTTTTCAGCCGGCCCAAACACCAATTATAGAAGACAGAAAATTCGTCCAAGGAGATAACACAAATGACGAGGCAGTTTCAGATATCTTTAAGTTAGAAGACAAAGGAAAAAGAAAGCTTGCTTTAAGATATGAATTCACTTTCCAATTGAAAAGATTAATGCAAAACCAGAAAACACCCTACAAAAGATTTCAGATCGGCCCTGTTTTCAGAGACGAGCCGATTTCAGGAAACAGAGTAAGACAATTCACACAATGCGATGTTGATGTTGTCGGCTCAACATTAAAAGACGAAGCAGAAGTTTTAGCAGTTGCAAACGACATTTTAAACGCATTAAAAATAAAATCGATAATTTTAATCAACAACAGGAAACTCTTAAACGAAATATTGGATGACAATGAAATCCCCGAAAACAAAAGGGAGCAAGTTCTAAGAGAGATTGACAAATACGATAAACTTCCTGAAACAGAATTAAGAAAAAACCTAAGATCTCTGAATGCAGAAAATGTTCTCGATAGTTTGAAAAAAGGAGAAAAATATTTCAGCCAATTTGAATCCTACAAAGAAGTAATCGGCCTAATAGAATATTGCAAACTCTACGGCGTTGATGTAAAGTTCGCGCCGACAGTAATCCGTGGCCTAAGTTATTACAACGGAACTGTTTTCGAAATAAAGACCCAAGGAATAAAGGAAACAATAACAGCGGGCGGAAGCTACATCTTCAACAAAGTACAATGTACAGGAATCAGCTTTGGAATTGAAAGACTCTCAGCTGTTACAAAAATGATCATCGACCTAGACAAGATATTAATAGTTTCATTAGGAGAAGACAAAAAGTCAATTCAGATAGCTCAAAGACTTAGAAGCCAAGGAAAAAACGTTTCTGTATTCTACGGAAAACCAAGTAAGGCTTTAGAATATGCAAACCGCTACGACATAAAAAAAGTAATCTTCATCGGCCAAAAAGAAGTTCAGAAAAAACAATTAACAATAAAAGATTTAGTAACAGGAAAACAAAGAACAATTACTATAACTAGGGGAAGGTTCAAGATTTAGATTTCTCTAAATTACTTCTTCAACTTTCTTACCAGATTCTTCCTTATATTTAATCCCTTTTTCTTCTAAAGCAGATACCATATTGCCCCCAATCTTTCCTGCAATTACTAAATTAACTTTTTTATCGGCTAACATATAAGCCACAGAAAAACCAGCTCCGCCGGCACCTGCTGCAAAAGGATTTTTGATTGTTTCTACAATTTTTTTATCCTCAAAAATAAGATAATAAGGTGCTCTTCCTCCCTGTTCACTTATTTCACTATCTTGCGTTTTTCCTTCTGATGCTATAGCTATTTTCATTTTTTACCTCCTGTTTTTGGGATCTTGTGCCCTTTGGGGATACGCCGAGCGGTGCAACTCCCATTAATTTATTTATAGATATTCCTTGAACAATGGACATGAAAATCATAACCAACAATAAAACTCCGATATATTGCCAAGAAAAATATAATATCATTAAAGGCAGGAAAGGGATTTTAATTGATCGATTATATAAAAAACAAGCAATAAGTCCATAGCTTAAACCCTTATTTTTTAAATCTGCTAAAAGTGGATACCACATATAAACCGGCCCTGTAGATAATACTCCCCCAACAACAATAAAAAACCATTTTTTAATTCCTTTTTCTCCAAGATGTTTCATTATAAATTTGGGAGTTATGAAATAATTAGTCAAACTCATCAAAACAAAAACAAGAATAAATACCGGAATCACCTTATAAATAATCTGGGAAAAAAAGTCTAAACTTTTTAAATAAATTTCCTGATTAAATATTGAAACAAGAATATATATTAAAATTATTGTTCCTAGAAAATACCAAGAACCAGAAAGGGATTTTAATTTATCTCTAAATTTCATATTATCACCCCCAAAATTAATATTGTTATTATAGCTACTATAAGTGATAAAACAAAAGCGGTAATGTTTCTCAATAAGGCAAATTTTTTCCCTAAAATTGCTGATTCAGCGGGTAATTGTATCATTCCAACAGTAACCCATGAAACTAAAAAAGCAGTAACCGCTAAGAGACTAACTCCTTGAGACAACATTTCCCCGCCGAAGATATAACTAGTTAGGGGGCTTCCTGCTGAGATACTCCCAACCAAACTTCCGATAACAGAATCTAAGAATATATTTTTGCTAAATACGGTTGTATAAAATGATTTTGGGATTGAAACCGAGATTAAACTTATCAGTAAAATTGTTCCCAAGATCATTGGAAATGCTTTCCATAAACCTTTTCCCGCTTTTATTGTTGCTTCTTTTATGCTATTTTTTTGCATTTTTTATTTATCATCCTCTTTTTATTTTCTTGAACAATGTTATCATCTTAGTTTAATATAATTCCCTTCCGTTTATTACCTTCTGAGTTGAAGACTTTGCAGCTTGCTGCACCGAAGAAGGTAATGCATAAAAATTTCCGTCTTTCTCTGAAATTTTTTTCATTTTTTTATCCCCGTATCATACTACTTTGACATTTTGGGCATTTTTTATTCATGCAGGGCTGACCTCTTACCGAGGGTTCTTCATATCCGCATTTTGGGCATTTGCAAATCCCTCCTGGGCCTGCTGCAACACCGCCCATTCTACCTCTACCCCCAAGTACTCTACCTCTTCCCATGCCTAAACCTCTTCCTCTTGGTTGAACCATTTTAAAATTACCTCCTTGAATTTTAATTGCTTGACCATTAACTATGGCCTCAGCTAATTTTTTCCTTCCGTCTCTAAGCAATCGAGATAATGTAGATTGACTTATCTTCATCTTTTTTCCAGCCTTACTTTGTTCCATTCTTTCGGAATCTATTAATCTTATAGCTTCTAACTCATCAAAACTCAAAACAGTTTCTTGTAAGTGCATCATAGACACCCCTGCTGGTTTAAAATAAGTTACGCCCGGCTGAAAAAAGATTCTCCTAATTCTTCTTGGTCTTGCCATATTATAATTACTGTTTTGTCTCTTTTAATCTTTTCTCTATCTCTTTCATTTCTTGTTTTAGAGCTTCTAAGTCTTGCTCTAAAAATTGTTTTTTTTGTTTCTCGGTTATAACTGTTGGTTGGATCTGTTGGGTTTGTATTGGTTGGGCAGTTCTTGCTCTCCATGCAAATCCTCTACTTCTACCCAAATCCCTGCCTCTACCATTTCCAAAGCCTCCATTCATAAATCCGGGTGTATCAAAACCTGCACAAAATCCCATTCCTCTTCCAGTCATGGCTCCTTGTCCGTTTGGTCCTGTTCCGTTTTCTTGTGGCATTTTTTTCTCCCTACCTTTTTAGGTTATTTTAATTATGAATACCTATTCATTAAACTATTTAAATGTTTTGATTTGCCCCCCAGAAAATTTATAAACCCCTTCCCCTTTAATTAAACATGTTAACTTGGATAATCATCGCAGTTGTTGTAATAATTCTAGTAGTCATGTTCATATCATATTTCAATCGGTTCGCTGTTCTAGGAAACAGAATCGAAAACTCGCAAAGTCAAATAGACGTTCAATTAAGAAAGCGTTCTGACCTCGTCCCGAACCTTATGAGTTCAGTTAAAGGTTACATGAAACACGAGAAGGGAATAGTCAAAGAAGTTACAGAGGCGAGGAAAGCACTTGTCGGAGCAACAGACATGGCCAAGAAAGTAAAAGCAGGCGACCAACTGCAATCTGCATTAAAGAGCATCTTCGCATTGGCAGAGAATTATCCAAACCTAAAAGCAAATGAAAACTTCTTGCATTTACAACAAGAACTATCGGCAATAGAAGACAAGGTCGCATACGCACGACAATATTACAACGACTCGGTTCTAGGTTACGCAAACCTATTCAGGACTTTCCCCGGAAACATGTTCGCTGGATTGTTCGGCAAGAAACAAAAAGAATATCTTAAGATTCCAGAAGCAAGTCGAGCTGTTCCGAAAGTTGAATTTTAAGGTTGGGGGGTGAAATCCTCTATTGATCTAAAATAAAAAACATTTTTATATGCGTTTTTGTTAGTTTTAACATGTTTAATGAAACAAGAATTAAAGAAAAGGTTGAGACAGAAAAATTTTTAAGATTTCTTGGAGATTATTCTAAGGAGAATATTGAATGTACACCCCACACCTTTTTTAGATTAAGTAATAAACAAAGAAAGATTTATACTTGTTATGAGTTAAAGAAAATATTAGTTGAAGAAAAGCCTTTTTTGGTTGGTCTTCAATATAATGGGAATTATGCTTTATTCTATAAACATAAGAACCAAAACCTTAAAATACTAGTTAATGTTGATAATAACAATATTAAAATAGTTACTTTTTATTTTATACAAGAATGGCAAATACCAAAGATATAAAACCAAAGCATTTGGAAGCAGCGGGAGAAATGGATTATGATTATGTAAATGATATTCTATTCTTCAAAGTAAAAAATAGAGAATACTCATTTTCAATAGAATTTCAGAATATGGTCATAGATGTTGATGAGGAAAAATTTATCGTTGGAATACAACTGTTTGAAGCATCGAAATTTTTAGAAATGTCTAAGATAAACTTAAGAGAAATTCCTAAGTGGCAATTTAATGCAAAAATTGAAAAGGGTGTTATTGAACTTAGATTAAACTATCAATTGCAAATTAGAAATAGGATTTATGAGAAAAGCCCGATAATTATTCAAGAAGATAAGTCTGGTCTTCCAAGCCCTCAGATGGTCCAGACAATTTAATTTAAACTTGGAAAATATTTCTTTTTTAATAATGTATCTCTTTTTTATTAACCTCTACAAGCCTCACAAACAGCAGTTCCATCTTTGAATTCTTTGTACAAAAAGTCTTTCATCAAAGTATCTTCTGGATACTTATTTAGCAAAGGGGCTAAATCAAACATCTTTTCGCATTTATCACATTCACAGGGTATTGCCATTTTAAGTTTTAAGACACCAGGAATTTTAGACTATGGTTTGTGAATTCTTTTGCCTCGGCCCAAGAGAGATTATACTTTTTCTGAATTGCTTTGGCCAATTCATTTAAGCCATCATCTACATCAGCAAGAATATCTTCATTCATGACGTTGATTTGTTTAGTTTTCATGTTGTAATAAAGATGAACTTATATTTAAAGATTGTTGGAAACTGGGGAGTGGTGAGGAAAGGATTAAATAACTCACTCGCTTGAAATTATAATGAAGACAAAATTACTCTTTCTTTGCATGTCCAATATAGACAGGAGTCCTTGTGCAGAAGAATTAGTAAATAGGGAATTCTCAGACAAATTTGAATCAAAATCCGCGGGAGTTGGCCCTCTAGCAGAGAAAGAAGTTAATTCAACAATGATTGATTGGGCAGATATAATTGTCTGCATGGAGCATCTGCATAAACAGATGTTATTCGAGAAGTTTCCCAAGGCAATTCAAAAAGATGTTCAGGTTTGGAATATCGGGAATAATTATCTGAGGTATGATGGGGGACTGAAGGGGGAGATAAAAGAAAGAATGAAAGAGATGATGGGGTAGTGGGGGATTGATTAAGGAAAGATAGTTTTTATATCTGGGCATTGTTATTTTTTTATGGCTGATTTATCTGAAAAGTAAAGAATTTTAAAGGCTTTTTTATTGTTAAATCTATGAGTGAAGAAAAACTTACAAAAAAAGAAGCAATAAAATTTTTATCTATAAATGAAAAGGAATTTTCTAATTATTTTCAAAGCGGTAATGAATTTGAAGGATTTAAAGAAGGGGGAAGATGGAAATTTAAGAAAGATGAACTTGGGAGATGGAAGAACTTGAAAAATGAAAGAACTGTAAACTTAAATCTCTCTGAATACGAACTGTGCTTTGAATTTGCATTGAAAATGGCTTACTCTGGAAAAGCTAGTCATGGAACAGGGATAAGAGGAGTAAGAAGTGAAGTTCAGATGACAGATGATTTCATCTTAGGTATTCTAGCAGAACAGGGTGTGCAAAAATTTTTGAAAGAAAGATTTGGAACTGAAATTAAATTAGACTTAGAGGTTCATCCAGACCATATAACCCCTCAAGATTTTGATGGCATAAAAGATAAAAAGGGAAACTTAAGAGCCGTAAAAGTTGGTGTTGCGGTTAAATCGAGCAAATGGAAAAACTGTTGGAACATCATAGCCCCAATAGAATATGAAAATCAAACAAGAAAATCAGATGTTTATCTTTTTGTGAGAGTCGGTCTTCCTTCAGACCATCTATTTAGGATATTGAGAGAACATTCATTCTTTAAGAATGTTAAAGATTTCCTTGAAAAATCAGAAGGTTTTAGGAAAATTAAAGAGTTAAAGGAGATTCCAATTTGGATTGCCGGTTTTTCTTATCACAACGAATTAGAGAAAGTTAAAGAAATTCCTGGACAAGCCTTTTCTGGAAACCCCGATTACAGATATGTTAAGTGTGTTGGAGAGATGCATAACGCGGATAATGATTGGATTAAGTTAATTAAAAAATTATAATCATAAGACTTTTCTAATTTCTTCAGCAATTCTTTTCAGTACTGGAACCGTAACACTATTTCCTGCTTGGTGATATAATTCGCTATCAGAAACATTTTCTGGAAGTTTAAAGGTCTTTGGAAACCCTTGGAGCAAAAAACATTCTCTGGGGGTTAATTTTCTTATTCCAACAGAATTTTTTATTAGTGGAACATTGTGTCCCCCCCTTCCCATGTTAGCAGTTAATGTTGGGACGACCCCTTTTTTATTAACTCTTACATATTTTCTTCTCCATTGATAAACTGAAAATTCTGATAAAATATCTTTTTTTATTTTTTCATATAGTGGTTTATTGTTGTAATAATATTTTTTATCTGCTTCTTTCGTAGTAAATTGCTTAAAATTAACTCTTAATGGAATCTCTTCTGGAAATTTAAATCTGTCTGCTTTTTTTTTATCTAAAAAACCAACAATAAAAATTCTTTCTCTATTCTGGGGAATATTTCCGTGCTTCATGCTATTAAGAATTTCTGTTTTTACACAATATCCCAAGTCCTCCAAAGTTTCTTTTATTATTTTAAAAGTTTTCCCTTTATCATGCCCCCTTAAATTCTTAACATTCTCTAACAAAAATGCTTGAGGTTTTCTTTTTTCTAATATCTGTGTAATTCTAAAAAATAAGTTTCCCCCAACCCTTGTATCCACAAAACCTTTTCTATATCCAGCAATTGAAAAAGCCTGACATGGAAACCCCCCTAAAAGAATATCAAATTCTGGAATATCTTCTATCTTTAGTTTCCAAATATCCTTGACCGTGAGTTTAGGTTCTGGGAAATTTAAATCATAAGTTATCTTACAATTTTTATCTATATCATTTGCAAAAATAGTCTTGAAACCAGCTTCTTCAAAACCCAAACGAACCCCCCCAACCCCTGCAAATAAATCTAAAGTTCTTAATTTCATTTTCTCTTTTTATAATTCAGGTACCTGAACTATTTAAACCTTTTGTTTTTTATTTAATTTTATCTCACCTTTTTTAGAAATTACTTCTAAATCTTTATCTAGAAGTTCTGATTTTATAACTTCATCTTTCGGGAGAATAACAATGAATCTTTTGTATTCTTTCTCCCCAACTTTTTTGTCTAAGACCTCTCTTATTTTCATAAATCCATAAATCTCCTCACCTTTTTAATTCTTTCCAAATTCCCAAAAACCTAACTTTCCTTTAGCGTTAATAGGTTTTAGTCTCTTAGCATTCTTTAACACAAACCCATAATTTCCCCAAGAATCACTTGCAAGGTGTTTACTCTTATCTTTTTTATGTTCCACTTTATTTTGATAATTCTTAACATCAATAAGTTCTACCTCTCCAACAATTTTCCCAAAAGGTAAATCTTCAAACCCGAACTCCTTCATGGCCTGTTTATCTGGTTTTTTTGAAGCATGAACTAAAAACTTCCCTCTAAACTTTGTGTTCCAATTTCTTAACTCTATAGTCTTTTTCCTAAAAACAACAAGTTCAGCATATGGCTGTTTTAAAGAGAGGGCTTTCATTCTTCACCATCCCCCCATTTACTCAACATATCTCGCTCCCCACTTTTCATTTATCTTCTCCTTCAATATCTCGTCGCTTCGATAAACTAACTCTCCAACTTTCATCAATTTCTATTTGCTTCATGATATCTTTATCAAGTTCACCTTTCCTCCCTCGAGAATTAAATTTCATATAATTCAACATTGCAAAATCATCCCACAAACCTTTTTTCTTAATCATTTCTATTATCTTTTCCTTCTTCTCTTCAGGGATCACAATCTTTTTTATATCTTTAACACTTGCTTTCATATTACTTCCATAAACTTTGTCAACACCAAACTGTTTAGAAAAATCAATCAAAGAGCCCCCAAGTTCAACCTGTCTTTTGGTTAATTCGTGCAATTGATTTTTTATTTCTGAAAATTCATCAACTAATTTAACCCCCTCATTTTCCTTAAACTCCTTAACGCCTTTTCCTTCTAGTTCTTGTTCATGTTTAAAACTCGGACATATTTCTTTATAGACACAATAATTACAAAGTGCGGTTTCATTTCTTGGAAACTCTTTAGCGTTTTCAATCTCTTTAATTTTATCAGTAACTTCTTTCTGTAATACCTTTAATTGGGCATCTGTTCTCTCGCTCACGGCCTCTTTATTAAAAGCCAACATATGCCAGACCAATTTAACAGATTTGGCGTCTTTGAATTTGTCCTTAACCCAAATTGAATAAAGCGCAAGTTGTCTATCACTATCTGCTTCCTCTTGATCTTTCATTCTGCTATTAGTCTTATAATCCATAACATAATAATTTCCTTCAGAATCACAAGCAAACTTATCAATTCTAACATGCCAGAAATTTCCATCAGGCAACATCATCCTGTCTTGAGTTTCCAAACCCAGGATAGTTAATTGTTCAAAAGGTTTATACTTTTCAAAATAATCTGAAAGAAACTTCTCCCCCATTTTCCTATAATTCTCAGCGGTTAGATTTTCCTTCACAACTTTAATATCTTTAGAATATTCTTTTTCCCATAAATCCCTATAAAATTTAATCAAAGACGCTTTAGCAATCCTTTTCTTGAACTTTTTCCATTTGTATAATTGCTCCAATGCTTCATGAACAATACTTCCCATGAATGCTTCAATTGTGTTTTCAATTTCAGGTTTTTCCCTATCTATGTAATGGAGTTTATACTTGTAAGGGCAATTTTCAAATGTTGAGACACGAGAGTGTGAGTAGACTGTCATCTTTTTATTTTCCTAGTCATAATATCAAAAAACAATTAATCTATTTAAATTTATTTGTTATAAGAAACTTTTCATCTTTTCCCGTTAAACAAATTTTTCCAATTAGTTTCCTTCTCGCCACTAACTTCTTCACTAAAAATATCCTTTGATGAGTTTCCCCCACTTTTCTCTCTCATAAAAATCCGATACATCTTGTCGACATTTTCTTCACAAACAAAATCATGATGTTGAAAACCGCCGCCAAAAGTTTTCGGGATGTGCATCAACTCATGGATAATTGTTTTAATCTGGTCTTCTTCAGACATTTTGTCAAATCTCTCAGATATAAATTCAATCGCATACCAAGCAGGAGTTCCCATAGCCATTTGCATAACTTTCCCAATAGTATGACATCTTGCGATAGTTCCTCGCGAAGCACTTCCAAAACTTCTCAAACATTTTACATTTGAAATTCTAACATGCGGGAATAAAATTCTAGAGATTTCATCAGACTTCATTTGCAAATCAGGAGCAGGCTCATAACATATCTTCGATCTCTTTTTTCTAGGCATGGAATCCCAAACGAGAGGGGGTTTAAATAATTATGTAGAGATTTCTTAGTTGAACAGTTCGTGAAAATTTATTTTGCATTAATCTTTTGTATTGAGTGTAGCTCTCTTGACTAAAGTCGAATGCGGAGCGAATATTCTTATTCAATCTCAACCAACTTCTTCCTTCCACTTTTTCCAGAGATAATCTCAACTTTTTCACAAGAAAAATATTTTTTTAAAAATTTAACCAGAGAAGCATTCGCTTTTCCATCAATTGGTTTTTCTTTCAACCAAACTTCATATTCCATTTCAGAAATCTTCTCAATCTTTTCTTGACTTGAATTCGGGTGCAGTTTAATTTGAATTTTCATTATCTTGCAATAATCTCCAGTCCGTCGCCATCTTTCAATTCATATTCTTTTCCGACGGTTTGTTTTGTCTTAGCGTTTATTGCTCGAATAAAATTATCCCCAAGATCTTTATGAACTTTGTAAGCGAAATCCAAAGCCGTACTTCCCTGTGGCATTAAAAAACAATCCGGCAAAATATTTCCTTTGCTGTCCGCAAGTTTGTTTGCCGAAGCCGGGAAAACAGCAATGTAATTCAATAAACCCAAAACAGCATTATTCAAAATTTGTTGAACCCCTGTTCCTTCAACATATTTATCCAAGACATTTTCTTTAATCTTATCTAATGCTTGCTTTTGTTTCTCGTTTAAACTTTTCCCTTTCTTAACCGAGAAGGTTTTTTCACCAGGAATATAATCAATCAACTCGGCTTTTGAAGCTTCTCTCAATGCAAGCTCAGAATCTGCCGAGCAAGGCATAACAATCATCTTAGGAAAAGTATCTCTCAAAAGTTGGTAGTTTGCAGCCCCTTTTTCAGTGTCAATCTTGTTGCCTGCAATAATAGTCGGTTTGCTTTTATGTCTCAAAGAAGAAACAAAATTTTTAATCTGATTCTCAGACCATGCAGTGGGTCTTTCAGGCAAATTCAATTCTCTCAAAACATCTTTAACTTGATCCTCATTAATTTTCAAACCAGAGAATTGGTTTGCAATGGACTCTGAAAACTTCAAATTTTCCATCTCTGTTTTCCTAGCAAAACTTTTCCATACTTTCATAAAAATATTCAAGAACCATTTGTCCAACTCTTCTTCCAAAAAATTAACATCATCTACAACAGAATAGTCTGAACCTTCTTTCAAGGGTTTTCCTTCTGCATCTGTTGTCCCAGACAAATCCACGATATGGATAAAAACATCTGCTTCTCTTAAGTCATCAAGAAATTGATTTCCCAAACCTTTTCCTTCTGAAGCTCCGGGAACTAAACCTGCAACGTCCATCAATTCAACAGGCACAAACCGATTTCCATCAATGCAAAATCCATGAGCAGGGTTACATTTTGTATTAAATTCTTTTTCAAGGCATTCAACTTTCACATAGCCTACGCCGTGGTTTGCTTTTATGGTTGTAAAAGGATATGAAGCAATTTCAACTTCGGCTAGCGTTGCCGCTTTGAAAAAAGTACTTTTCCCCACTGAAGGTTTTCCGACGAGTCCAATTAACATGTCCTAAGAATAAGATTGGGGGTTAAAAGGTTTTTGATTCAAAATTATCTATTAGTTTTGTAAGCCCCTGTTTTTTTATCAAATATAATAAAATTATTTTCTTCTAAAATTCTAATCGCGTGAGTTATATAAAAAGTATGTTGTCCATCTAATTTTCCAAATAATCTCTCTAAACCAACACTTCCTTTATCATAACGTGCAACTTGAGAAATCTGTGGAAGAGTTAGACCCTCTCTACTTGAAAAGACTTCTGAATAAACTTCTCGTACCGCAACACTGTGCTCGTCATCTGGTTGGTCTTTTAAGAAATCGTTTATTTCTTTTCTCATTCAATTAAAGATTCCCTAATCTTTAAAAATATTTATGTCCTTAAATAGATAATCAAACACCAACAACTCCCAAAACCTTTTCAAATTTTCTCTGTAATTCTTCTAAGGTAGAATCATTAATAATTTTAAAATCTGCAAGTTTCATACATTCCCCCACTTGCTGTCCAAGAGGATCTTTTTCACCAAGGTCTCTCAAATCAATTTTCAAGAAACCTTCCCAATCTTTCGGATCACTTTCTCGTGCTCTTTTCAGTATTCTCTGAAATCTCTCTCTTTGAGGAGCATCAATCGATATCAAAATAAAATCCTTAAATTTTCTTTTTAATTCAACAACTTCTGCGGGATTTCTTATGCCGTCGACAATTGCATTCTTTGGAGAATCCTTTTCAAGTTCCTTTATCAAACGTTTTGTCCAAGCCGAAGCCCCCTCTAGCCTTCTAATTTCATTCCCTATGTCTTGTAGGGCACTTCTCTCCATTTGCAGTCCCCTAGAAGCGGCTTCTTTCCTGACTTCGTTCGAATGATGATAATGCTCAAAGCCCCCGTTTTTCAAACTCTCAATTAGAACCCCTTTCCCAGCAGCAATTCTGCCAGTAAAACCAATTAACATCAAAGATAAAAGACTCTTTTAGTTATATACTTTGCCGGAAATTTTCTAATGACAACGCGGTAGAATCAGGAAAAAGTAGTAAAAAGATATTATATATAGTTTGGGCCCCTTATAATAAAAGGTATTTTTGGAGCCATTATGGAAATTCAAAATATACTCTCCACTCTTGAATCTATCGGCCTCAGCCATAATGAGGCAACCGTTTATCTCGATTTAGTCAAAGTAGGAAAATCTTCTGCCATGGACGTCTCAAAGAGAACCGGAATCCACCGTTCCAACACTTATGACATTGTAGAAAGGCTTCTTGAAAAAGGCATAGTAGACAAATCTCTTGAAAACGGAAAAACCTTTTTCTACCCTGTAGACCCAGATGACCTTTTGGAGTATCTAAAACAAAAAGAAAAAGACCTTGGTTCAATAATTCCAGAGATAAATAAAATCCAAGGAACGATAAAGGAAGAACAAAGAGTCTCTCTTTCTGAAGGCCTCAATTCTGTAAAAAATATCTTGGACCATTTATTAGATTTCAAAAAACCAATTGTATGTTATGGAATTCCCAAAGAAAGCGTTGAAATTCTCGGTGGATTCATAGGAGAGTTCCATAGGAAAAGAATAAAGAGAAAAATTCTTCTCCGAGCAATTTATGATTCCAAGGCCCTTTCTTTCGTCAGAAAATTAAATGAAATGGATTTCACAGAAGCAAGATTTTTACCTATGAATCACCCGGAAGTCTCGACGCTGATTTGTGGAGACAAAGTAATACTTGTTGTCTGGGATTCTCCGGCAACGGCAATTATAATAAGAAACAGCAAGGTCGCAGAAAGTTATCTAGATTATTTTGAAATTCTTTGGAGAGAAGCTGAAGTAAATATTCAGTGACAAGTTTTCGTCTTAAAAAAACTACATTTATTTATATATTTTTTTAACCTTCGTTATATATGACATTTCAAAAAGATGTGTGTGTAGTTTGTCTTGAACCAATTTCAAACCCTGTTTGCACAGAATGTCATTTAAAGGAAGTCGCTTCGTGGATGAAGGACAGGGGCATAAATTTTTTTGTGATGAATATACTTCTGAAAAAAATACAAAGAACAGCTATAACTGAAGATTTAGTAGACAACAGTAAATGCATCCTTTGCGGAGAAGAAATCATCACGAATTGTTCATATTGCTTTTTCCTTCGGGCAGCATACGCACTTTTAGAAATGAATTTCCCAAATAAATTTATCAAAGATTTTCTGGAGACCTTCAATTACAGTTTAGGACATTCAGATTACGAAGTACACTTTTCTCAATAAATGGAAGCAACAGATACGATAGACATGCGGGATCAAGCATTTATAGAAATGGCTCCTAGAGATCAATGGATTTAAGGACCAAATAAGAAAATATTTAGAAAGCCAGGCTGCGGTGGGCAATCCCGAAGACATAAGGAAAGAGCTGAAAATAAATGATGCAAATAACAATTTCTGGCACGCCTTTTGCGGTCTTATATCGGAAGGCGATGTTGTAACTCTCGCAAGAGAAGGAAAAACTTTTTACTGCCTGGGTTCAAGAAGATACGAATTTAGAAGAAGTGCCTGAACTGCTCAAGCAAATGTTGGTCGATTATCTTGATAAACTAAAAAATCCGCGGCGTTTTCCGAGATATCTTTTTTTAGCATCTCTATAGTCCACTACTTGTGCTATTCTTTTTCTAAGTTCTTCTAAATCTGAACTAAATCTGTTTTCAAGTTCTTCTTTTATGGCTCTTGTTTCGGGATAATCTGGGAACAGATTCCTTAAATTTCTTAGAGGTCCAGGATAGGCGCATTCAGTACCCGCAATATAGTCAATTAAATATTCGGTGCTTGTTTTTCTAGCAAGGACTTTTTGAACTTGATATCTTTCTCTTCTTGTGCCACCTGAGAAAACACTTACAAAATGTCCATCGTGGCTTATTCTTCTTAGCATTTTTTTATTTCCATCAAGAACTCTTTTTACCCAACGAGCCTACTAACTCGAGCCCACGAAAGTCGTTATTTACTTTTCCAATTTGTCGCTTTCGTAAACTCTCGGAATCTGAATCTCCCTGAATTTAGCAAACCCAAATAGGATATCTCTTATTTTTATCTTATCGATATCCTATGAGCCTACTAACTCGAGCTCACGAAAGTCGTTATCCATTTTCCAATTTGTCGCTTTCGTAAACTCTCGGGATTTGAATTTAAATCTCCCTGAATTTAGCAAACCCGGATGCCACCCATTTATTTCTTCGGTGGCATGCATGAGCCTACACGGATTTGAACCGTGGACCTCTGCCTCTCTTAGACACAAGAACTTGAATCCTTGAGATCTACGTTCCTAATGGAACGCAGTCATATAAGAGCAGCGCTCTGACCAGACTGAGCTATAGGCTCTGAATTTTTGTCCAAGACTTAATCAATATCTTCTTAAACAATGTATCTCGGAGTAATTTTGTTTTTATAAATTTAACCAATTAGAATCTGAACGGCAAGCAATAAGATATTTACTTTAGAGAAGTTTACTCTGCTATTATTTGTTCTGGGTCAATAGGCAAATTTGCTAACATTGCCAATCCTGCTAAATCTGATACTCCTTCAGCTCTTAAACGAATCGCTGGTTCCATTAAACTAACACTAGCGTGACCCCCTCTTATTTTATATTGAGGTCTTCCTGGAGATTCATATCCCTCCTTATCTTGGGTTTCTATAGCCCTAATAGAGGTATTCCTTCGTTCAATAGAGATTTCCATTCCTTTTTCTTCGGGTTTAGAAACATATCCTGATTCGCTTATTGAAGTGTAATAATCTACTCTATGACTCATCTATTTCGCAACCAATTTTTCTTTATAAATATTATTATACTAAACTATATAACTTAATTGTAGATTTTATCTTTCCTAAGCTATAGGCTCACTCAATAATTCGACAATACAAATCCTTATAAAGATTTTGTTATCTAGAATTCTATGTTGTATCTGGCAAATAAACTGGGCCCTGGAGAGTATGAAGTAGTTGGGTTTCTAACGTCCGACCAAGCAAGCATGGCTACAGGATTGTCGGAGAGGGAAGTTCAAAAAGAGACAACAGAAGACAAATTAGCATTAATAGAAAAGATTCTTGCAAAAGAGGGGATAAGCGATATCCTAGTAAACTAAACTTTTAAAAATACCCCTCACTTATATTAAACATGGCAACACAACAAAAGAGGCTTTATCGAAGCAAAAAAAATAGGATGATTGGCGGAGTTTGTGGCGGAATCGCCGAACACATGAATGCAGACCCGACAATAGTTCGTCTGATTTGTGCCCTTACAGTATTGGTTTGGGGCGCAGGACTTCTGGCGTACATTCTTGCATGGATAATTATTCCCGAAGCGAAATAGTAACAGCAACATTTAAAAGCAAAATTCAGTTCTAATTTTTATTCTAACTTATTAGAAGTTAGTTAAGCCCCCATAGTTCAGTGGCCAAGAATGCTGCCCTTTCAAGGCAGTGACCCGAGTTCGAATCTCGGTGGGGGCGTAGGTACATTTTGTCATTTCGGTGGGATTCGTTCTTGTTCAAGATTTATCCTTATTAGATTAAAGAAAGAAGTTAAAAACCTTACTAAATAATCACCGGATTATTTATACGCTGAAAATCCCTGCCCCAACATAGGGATATAACATCCCTATCGTTCCATCATACATCTCCCTATTTAATATTCTCATATCTTTGAATGTTGTTTCTGTATCTATTGCTGTTCTGCCTTCAGCAATACTTCTTGCACCTGTTTCTGCCATATAACCCATTGCTCTAACCCGATGGATCAATGCTCCACCTTTATTCCACATTTGGGATTGTTTAGAAAAGTACATACTACCTGATTTGCTAATCCACTTTCTAAGTTCTTTCTTGTTATTACTTTATTCATTATAACAGGAAAAATTAATTAACTTATAAGGATTATTATACTAAACAATCACCTGTTTGTTTATTTTTAGGTTTTATCTTATTAAGAATAAAAGAAATGGTAGAGATAATAAATATAAGTATCGCAAATATTAATATAAGTTGCATAAAGAAAGTATCTGGTGATCTAAAAAGATCGCGAAGAAAATTAGTTGTTGGATAATTCCTTTCCATTATTCCCATGAG